>OGSV01000013.1_pt1 | contig 342139 bp, 305 predicted proteins | sample 1574221 | NCBI WGS metagenome assembly OGSV01 (sample SAMN03295823, study PRJEB24534) | human gut metagenome | isolation source: fecal sample 4 from infant 3 | host: Homo sapiens | place: USA: Pittsburgh, PA | collected 2014-07 | reverse complement strand
TATCGGCCTGCTGGAAGCATCGTTGCCTCCTGGGGCTTGGACGTGCGGAGGAAATTGCTGCTATTTTACAGGAATTTCGGCTTAATGAGTCCCCATCCCGAGGAATTGCTGCAAATCTACATCATTTTAGGCCCTTTTGCTTCAAACCGAAGCGAAACGGGGAAAATTCCTGTCATTTTGCAGGATTCCCTTTCTGGAATCGTCGTCCATATCGAATTGCTGTATTTCTGCAGGATTTCGCTTACCGAATCGGCGTGCCTGGAAAAATCGTGGAGTTTGCGGATTTCGCCTGCCGGATGGGCGTGTCTAGGGAAATGGTGCAGTTTTCAGGATGGTGGAAATATCCATTTTCCTACTCAAAACTTCTTTCTCAACAGCCTGGTAAATGCAGCAATTTTCGAGACTTTAGCCGCGATTTGATGAAATTCCTGCAAAAGTACATTATTTTCATCGGCTCTTGCTCTTTATCTAGTAAATAGTCTGAAATTGATGCAGTTTTGCAGGAACTGCTGCCACGAAGCACACGTCATCAAGAAAAACTGTATTTTTACAGTTTTCCCCAAAGCTGAGCTGGTAGAAGCAGGGGGCTGTCCGCTGCAGCTAAAAAACCGCTTAACGGACAGCCCTTTGAATTCCAGAAATTAAATTTTAAGAATGCCGCCTTGGCTGGCATTCGTGACGAGCTTGGAGTAGCGGGCCAAATAGCCGGTCTTGACCTTCGGCTCGAACGGCTTCCAGGCCGCGCGCCGCTGCTCGAGCACCTCGTCCGGCACCTGCAGCTCGATTTTGCGGTTCGTCAGATCGAGCTCAATGATGTCGCCGTCTTCCACGAACGCAATCGGTCCGCCCTCGGCCGCTTCCGGCGAGATATGGCCGATGCTGATGCCGCGGGACGCGCCGGAGAAGCGGCCGTCGGTAATGAGGCCGACCTTGGCGCCGAGGCCCATGCCGACGATCTGGGATGTCGGGGCCAGCATCTCCGGCATGCCGGGACCGCCCTTCGGCCCTTCGTAGCGGATGACGACGACATGGCCTTCCTTCACCTTGCCGTTCGCGATTCCGGCCAGCGCCTCGTCCTGGGAATCGAAGCAGATCGCCGGGCCGACATGGCGTCCGCCGACCGACGGATCGACGGCGCCGACCTTGACGATCGCGCCTTCCGGCGCCAGGTTGCCGAACAATACGGCCAGGCCGCCTTGCTCGCTATGAGGATTGTCAAGAGCATGGATGACGTCTTTATCCAAGATCTCGCAGCCGGCGACATTTTCGCGCAGCGTCTGGCCGGTCACGGTGATGCACTCCCCGTGAAGGGCGCCTTCCTTCTTGAACAGTTCATTCAAAATGGCGCTGACGCCGCCTGCATTGTGCACATCTTCAATATGATAATCGGAAGCCGGCGCTACCTTGGCCAGATGAGGCACGCGGGCCGCCACTTCGTTAATCCGCTCGATCGGGTATTCGAATCCGGCTTCGCGCGCGATGGCGAGCGTATGCAGAACCGTGTTGGTCGATCCGCCCATCGCCATATCGAGCGCGAAGGCGTTATCGATAGCTTCCATCGTAACGATATCGCGCGGCTTGATGTCCTGCTCGATAATGCTCATCAGCTGGCGGGCCGACTTGCGGACGAATTCCCGGCGTTCCGGAGAGACGGCGAGAATGGTGCCGTTGCCAGGCAAGGCGATGCCGAGCGCTTCCGCCAGGCAGTTCATCGAGTTCGCGGTGAACATACCCGAACAGGAGCCGCAGGACGGGCAGCCGTATTGCTCCAGCTCCAGCAATCCCTTGTCGTCGATCTTGCCTGCTTGGTAGGCGCCGACGCCTTCGAACACGCTGGACAAGGAGATCGAACGTCCGGTGGAATCTTTGCCCGCCTTCATCGGACCGCCGCTGACGAAGATGGTCGGAATGTTGACGCGCAGCGCGCCCATAATCATGCCCGGCGTAATCTTGTCGCAGTTCGGAATGCAGACCATTCCGTCGAACCAGTGGGCCGAGACGACCGTCTCCACCGAATCGGCGATAATCTCGCGGCTTGGCAGCGAGTACCGCATGCCGATATGGCCCATCGCAATCCCGTCGTCAACCCCGATTGTATTGAATTCGAACGGCACGCCGCCCGCTTCCCGGATCGCTTCCTTGACAATCTTGCCGAATTCCTGCAAATGGACGTGGCCGGGAATGATGTCGATATACGAGTTGCATACCGCAATGAACGGCTTGTCAAAATCCTCTTCCTTCACGCCCGCTGCACGCAGCAGACTGCGGTGAGGCGCACGATCGAAGCCCTTCTTAATCATGTCTGAACGCATTTTCTTATTGGCTGTCATTCTGTGTGAACCTCCATCTCTTGCTACCCGATGCCGGGATTGGAATGATACCTCTCATAAGTGCTTGAGTATTTCTATAGAGTCTATCACAACTGCCTTTCTTTTTCTAGCGGTTTAAAGCGTTACTGAGCGCTTGCAGGCAAGCCGGAGCGGGTTCGAAGAAAACGCGGCCTCCGCCGGGAACTCTCCCAAAGACCTCCCAAAAAGAGAGAAAATAAGAGAGAATCGTTCCCCGTCACCCGGAATATATTAGCGGTAACTTGAGCCGGTTGAGTCGGCCTGGAGGGAAGCTTGACGAAAGGGGGAGAGAGCATGAACAGTTCCGCGCGCGCCGGCAGCTGGCGAGACACGAACCGGGACGCGGCGCAAACGGCCGCCTACGGCATGCCGTTCGCCTGTCTCGATCTGGATGCGCTCGAGCATAATGCGGGCCAGGTGCTTCGGCTGAGCGGACAGAAGCCGGTGCGTCTCGCGACCAAATCGCTGCGCTGCGTCCAGGCGGTCAAGCATCTGCTGGCACTGCATCCCCGCTTCCAGGGCGTGATGTGCTACCATCCGCAGGAAGCCGCCGCTCTCCTGGAGGCGGGCGTCTCCGACGTGCTGATGGGCTATCCGACGCTGGAGCGGCCCGCCTTGGCCCGCTTGGCCGGATTGCGCCGCCAAGGGAAGGAGATCGTCCTGATGGCGGATGACGGGAGCCAGTTGCGTGCCGCCGAGCAAGCCGCGCGGGAGCAGCAGGTCTGCTTCGATATTTGTCTCGATATCGACATGTCCTCCGCGTACGGCGGTCTGCACTTCGGCGTGCGCCGTTCGCCGCTGCGCAGCGAAGCTTCCGTCCTGGAGTTGGCGGACGCGATCCGCCGCTCCCCGCATCTGCGGCTGGCCGGCGTGATGGGCTATGAAGCGCAGCTGGCGGGCGTTCCCGACGCGAAGCCCGGGCAGAGGCTGATAAGTGCCGCCATCCGCTATTTGAAGCGGCGCTCCGCGGCCGAGGTGCAGGAGCGCCGGGCGGCGATCGTCCGCGCGCTGCGCCGCGAAGGCCACCAGCTCCGCTTCGTGAACGGCGGCGGCAGCGGCAGCCTGCGCTTCACGGCGTCCGACGAGTCCGTCACGGAGCTGACGGCCGGGTCTGCGTTCTATGCGCCCGCGCTGTTCGACGGCTACGCGGATCTGCCGCTGCAGCCGGCGGCCGTCTTCGCCCTGCCGGTGGTCCGGGTGGCGGCGCCCGGCATCTATACCTGCTTCGGCGGAGGCTATATCGCATCCGGCGAAGCGGGGACGGACCGGCTGCCGCGGCCGATCTGGCCCCCCGGGGGCCGGCTCTTGACGCGGGAAGGGGCGGGGGAGGTGCAGACGCCGGTGCGCTACCCGCAGGGCGCAGAGCCGCTGCGCCCGGGCGATCTGATCTGGTTCCGGCATGCGAAGGCCGGAGAGCTGGCGGAGCGGTTCCGCGAGTTCGTCGCCGTCAAGCAGGGAGCCTCCGTCGGGACATGGGCTACATATCGCGGGGAAGGGTGGTGCTTCGGATGAAGGAGTGGCGCAATTGGGCGGGAAATGTCCGCTGCGAGCCTGAACGGTGGTGGGACCCGGAGGGAGAAGCGGACGTGGCGGGGCTGCTGGGGGAAGCGCAGCGGCTAGGCCGCAAGGTGCGCATCGCCGGCTCCGGCCATTCGTTCACTCCCCTCGGGGAGACGGAGGAATGGCTTGTGCGGCTGCCGCGGATGAGCGGTCTGGTGAAGCTGGACGAGATCGGCCGTACGGTGACGGTACGGGCCGGCACGACGCTGCGCGAATTGGGCAGGCGGCTGCTTGAGCGGGGCTGGGCGATGGAGAATCTGGGCGATATCGACCGGCAGACGATCGGGGGCGCAGTCGGAACGGGGACCCATGGCACCGGGAACGGATTCGGAAGCCTGTCCGCCCAGGTGACCGCGATCCGCGCCGTCCTGGGGAACGGCACCATCGCCGAAGTTAACGAAGAAGATACGGGAAAGAAGCGGGGGCTGTTCAAAGCGCTGCAGGTCTCGTTCGGGACGATCGGCATTATGACCGAGCTGACGCTGCGGATTGTTCCCGCGGAGCGGATGCGGCTCGCCAGCTTCCGCTCGACCTTGGAGGAGACGCTGGCGAGGCTGGAGGACTTTCGGTGCGGGAACCGTCATTTTGAATTTTTCTGGTTCCCTTATTCCAGCGGCACGCAGGTGAAGACGATTAACCCGACCGGCGCGCCGGAATCGAAGCGCGGCAGATGGAAGGAGTGGAGCGCATACGCGGTGGAGAACGGCTTGTTCTGGGGGATGTCGGAAGCATGCCGCATCGCTCCCCGGCTCAGCGGCGGCATCAGCCGCCTGTCGGCGCGCTTCGTGCCGGTCACCGACAAGGTTGGCCGGGGACCTCGCCTGTTCGTTACGCCAAGGCATGTCAAGTTCATGGAAATGGAGTACAGCGTGCCGGCCGCCGCCATGCGGCCTGTCCTCCTGGAAATGAAGCGGCTGTTGGAGCGGCGGCGGCATTCCGTCCATTTCCCGATCGAGTGCCGGTATGTCAAGGGGGATGATATTTGGCTCTCGCCGGCCTATGGCCGGGACTCGGCTTACATCGCGCTTCATATGTACAAGGGGATGCCTTACGAGCCGTATTTCCGCGACATGGAGCAGATTCTGCTCGCCTATGACGGTCGGCCCCATTGGGGAAAATGGCATTCCCGGACCGCTTCGCAGCTGGCCGCCATGCATCCGAAATGGCAGGATGCCGCCCGCGTCAGGGAAGCGGCGGATCCGCGCGGGGTTCTGCTGAACCGGTATGTGGCGCGCCTGATCTCGCCGAGCGCCCGGTAAATGAGAACAGCGCCCCGCGTCAAGCGTACGGGGCGCTGTTGATAAGGTTAACCCTGCTTCATGCCGCGATGGAAGGCTGACATGCGGTGCCAGCCGCCGATGCCGTTCCATTGCGGTTCGATAATCGGGCGGCACAGCGACCGGACGGCCGGCTGCGCGAGCAGCACGGTGCAGGCAAGCGAGGCCAATATCAGCAGAACGGCCTGTGGGCCGGTCGTAATATAATGGTACAATCCGGAGACGACAAGCAGCCGGATAATGAGGCCATGGAGCAAGAACACGTACAGCGTCCGCCGCCCCAACCCGGTCATCCAAGCGGCACGGAGAGGCACCCAGGCCAAGAACGCGACCGATGCGGCAATCTCCAGCGCGTAAATGAACAAGCGCATCCCGATGGCGTACCATGGGGATTGCTCCAGCCAGCCGAGCTCGCGGAACGTCATATGGTTCATCAGCCATTCCGGTTGGAGCGCGTTCGGCCACAGCAGAAGCGCAATCAGCAATCCGACGGACAAGCCTGCGGCCAGCGGCCGGAAGCGGGAAGCGGCGAACCGCTGGAATGCGTCGTCGCGGAACAGATAGCCGAACGCGAAGAACGGCAAATAGACCAGTGTCCGGGACAGTCCGAGCCACGCTCCCTCTATCGGCAGAAATCCCGCGGCAATGCCGATGATGGCCGACAGGATGACCGGATGGCGAACCTGCCACCGGGTGAACAGCATCAGGATGGCGCGCCAGATCAAATGGCCGATCAGGAACCACAGCAGCAGATACGGGATGAAGAACGAGTGCTTCATTCCCGGAACATGGAACAGCGTGACGTCAAGCAGCGAATAGAGCGATTGAAAAATGACATACTGGAGGCCGATTTGCTTCATGACGGCCCAGCCCGCCCGGCCGTTCAGATTGCTGCGGGCGAAAAAGCCCGTGACGAACACGAACAACGGCATATGAAACGTAAATATCCAAACGAACAAACCTTTCAGCGCGGGCATGGTGCCGATGAGCGGTTCAATCGCATTGGCGACAAACACGCACACAATGAGCATGAACCGCAAATTCAATCCGAAGGTCTCTCCACTCCCGAAGTTCCCTCCACTCCTTAAGGACACGGCCGACTTCAACCCGGAGGAGGCTTGATTCCACCTTCGCTCCTGCATTGTCCTTCCCTCCTACAACTCCTGCCGCGCATCGATTTTGTCTATGTTGGCTGCGGCTTTATGTTTACGATGTAAACGTACCATAGCGCCGTTTTTGGAATTGTGACTTGCATCACATAAAACGGGATGAAAGCGTCGTCCACTTTTGACAGAATGGCGAAAGTTCCCGCGCAAGCTTAGACAGCGCCCGGCAATTCAAGTAACATACAGAAGAGATGCCAGATGGAAGCAACATTTCATTCAAAGGGGAGACAGGAACGATGTCGAAGGAACATCCCAACCGCAGATCGAAGCTTCTGCGGGCCTATATTCCGAATCAGCACGGAGCCTGGGCGATGCTCATTATTCCTTTTGCGGCGGGCATGTTCGCCAGCAAGCCGCAAGCCATTCACGCCTGGCTCGGAATCGCCTGGCTGGCCGCCTATTGCGGATCGTTCGCCGGCTTGCAGTGGATCAAGACCGGGCGGGCCAGCGTCTACCAGGGCCCGGTGATCATATACGGCGCCGCATGCGCGCTCGCCGGAACCGCCGTATTGGTCATGCGGCCCGACATCTGGTGGATGGGCGCCGTCATGCTGCCGCTGCTGCTGTTGAACGCGGCGTTCGCCAAGCGGAATCGGGAACGCCATCTCCTCAATGATTTTTTGGCCGTTCTTCAATTTTGCTGGATGCTTCCGATTGCTTTCGAAGCAGGCGGGGGGACGGATTGGAGCCTGGCGTGGCGGGCTTTCGCGGCTTGCCTGCTCTATTTCGCAGGAACGATATTTTATGTGAAGACGATGATTCGCGAGAAAGGGAGCCGGCTGTACTACGGCTTGTCCGTCGGCGTCCATATCGTGGCGGCGGCAGCCGTGGGCCTAATGCTTCCCCTCTGGGCGGCGCTTCCGTTCGTGGCGCTGTTCCTGCGGGCCGTCTGGATGCCGGGGCAGAAGGTGACGATCAAGCAGGTCGGCATTGCGGAGATCGTCTTCAGCATCGTGACGGCGATTCCGCTCATTGCTGTTATCGCTACGTAGCCTGCCGCAACATTTCCTTCATTATAGGACAGGCCTGCCATACCGTCGGCCGTTGACGGTATGGCAAAAAACGGATTAAGATAGAGGACAAAGCCTCATGGCAGACAGAAGGAGGAAACGGCAGAATGAAAGCGCTGTCAGAAAAAAACCCGGAGGTTGTCACGTTCGGCGAATCGATGGCCTTGTTCAGCTCCGCGGACACGAGGGGCTTGGAATATGCGCAGACCGTGATGAAATCGTTCGGGGGAGCGGAGAGCAATGTGGCCATCGGGCTGGCCCGGCTCGGACACCGGGCCGGCTGGTGCGGCCGCCTGGGCCGGGATCCGTTCGGCCGGAACATCGTCAAGGCGATTCGCGGCGAAGGAGTGGATGTGTCCCGCGTCGGGATGGACCCGGATGCGCCTACGGGACTGATGATGAGAGAGCTGGTCGCCGGGAAGTCATCCGTCTATTACTACCGCGCGGGCTCCGCGGCAAGCCGCATGGCGCCGCGGCATCTGGACAAGGACTATATCCGCTCGGCCCGGCTTCTTCATGTAACCGGGATTACTTGCGCCTTGAGCGACAGCTGCGCCGAGACGGTCTATGAAGCGGTCTCCGCCGCGAAGGCTGCCGGCGTGAAGGTAAGCTTCGATCCGAATCTGCGGCTGAAGCTGTGGACGATTGAAGAGGCCCGGGAGAAGCTGCTGCCGCTGGCGCGCGAGGCGGACTACTTCCTGCCGGGACTGGACGAATTGAAGCTGCTGTACGGCACCGAGGATGAACCGGGCATCTTCCGGCGCTTGTCCGAGCTGCCCGGCGTCAGCATCGTCAAAGGCGGGCCGGGCATCAATTATGTCGTGCAGGGAAGCCGCGTCGACGAGGTGCCATACGAGATGGCGGAGCATGTCGTCGATACGGTCGGCGCCGGCGATGCCTTTTGCGCCGGATTTCTTTCCGGCATATTGCAGGGGACCGATGCGGCGGAGGCGGTTCGTCTCGGCAATATCACCGGCGCGATGGTCGTGCAGGCATTTGGAGATTGGGAGGCCCTGCCGACGGCCGAACAGCTGCAGGGGGTATTGAACCGGGCGGTGCATATCGAGCGGTAGAGGGCCCCGCGTGCGCGCTGCCCCTGATGGCCAGGCGGGTTCATGGTCCGGGGCAAGACGCCGTAGAGGGCGAAGAAGGGAGAAGCATCACGATGGATAAGATTAGAGTGATTCAGCAGATTCAAGAGCATGGCGTCGTCGCCGTACTCCGGGGAGACTCGCCGGATGAAGTGGTGGAGATGGCCGGACAAGCCATCGAGGGCGGCGTCCGCATTATCGAGGTGACGATGACCGTTCCCCATGCGCTCCATGCGATAGAACAGCTGCGGAGAATGTATTCCTCGCAATCCTCCAGCAGCGACCGCTTCGCGGTCATCGGCGCCGGTACCGTGCTGGAGCCGGTTACGGCCCGTTCCAGCATTTTGGCGGGGGCCGAGTTCGTCGTCGGTCCGTCGCTCAACCCCGAGACGATCACGATGTGCAATCTGTACCGCGTGCCCGTGCTGCCGGGCGTCATGACGATCGCGGAGGTGCAGCGCGCGCTCGAGCTGGGAGTGGACGTGGTGAAGCTGTTCCCGGGCAATCTGTATGATCCGTCCATCATCAAGACGATCAAAGGCCCGCTGCCGCAGGCGAACTTGATGCCGACCGGCGGCGTCGATGTTGACAATCTGGGCGATTGGATCCGGGCGGGCGCATTTGCCGTCGGGATCGGCTCGGATTTGACCAAGGAGGCGAAGTCGTCCGGCGATCTTTCTCGCGTCCGCCGCAAGGCAGAACAGTATATGGAGGCTTTCCGCCGCGCGAAGGAGCAGATCGCCCGCGGGTAAGCGGTTCCCCCTCTCTAGCTCCGGCAGCATTGGAATCCGGGCGGAGAGGGGGTTTTTGCTTATGGCACGGGCTCCTATACCCCCGGTTCACATCGATAGCGCTCATCAGACTGCTTTTCCACTCCATATCCCGTCGAAGCATTCAATCCAATTCAATCTTCCGTCCTGTTCATAAAACGTTCTCCGCCCGGAGGCATATGGCGTCTGCCTGCCGCATAAAATATGACACCCGCGATATAGAAGTCTGCATGTACATACGGTAGAGGGCATCACTGGCCGGATGCGCCTCTCTTCTGTGTACTTTTTTCCTGTCACAAGATGTCCATTCGGCTTCCGGCCGCCTGTGATCAATATCATACCTGCCGGCCGGCTTCCCATATAACCTGTATTCAACCACGTCATATTCAGACCGGTTACGAGATTAGCGTGCTGGAGGTCTGTTCCGCGAGGCCGCGAGACAGGCCGTCCTCATCCGAATCTGGCCCCGTCCCCTGGCGCGCTTCGCCTTGTTGCGGGAGCGGGGGAAAGGAGATGAAGCATTTCAATGGTCAACCTGCCCAAAGTCAATGAGCTTGGATTTTATGAAATTCGCTTGGAATCGATTGGAGGCCTGGGCGCGAACCTGGCTGGCAAAATGCTGGCCGAAGCCGGCGTCACGGGAAGCGGCTTGAATGGCGTCAGTTTTTCCTCCTACGGCTCCGAGAAGAAAGGCTCTCCCGTTAAAGCGCATATCCGCTTCTGCCAGCCCGAGACCCGCATCCGGGATACGACACCGATCGAACGGCCCCATATTGTCGGCATATTTCATGAAGCACTGGCCAAAACGGTCAATGTCACGAACGGAATCTACCCGGACAGCCTGGTGCTGGTCAATTCCTCGTCCGATCCGGCACGCCTGAAGGACAAACTGCGCCTCCCCTGCGGCACGATCGCGGTAGTCGACGCGATCGGCATCGCCTTGGAGGAAGGCAACCGGGTCAACATGGCGATGCTGGGCGCCTTGTTCCGCCTGTGCGATTTCCTCGATCCGGAGCATATGAAGGGCGTCATCCGCAAGTCGCTGGAATCGAAGTACCCGCAAGCCGTCCAGCCGGCGCTGAACACGTTCCAGCGCGGCTACGACGAGGTCGTCTTCCAGACGTTCGCGCTGCCGGAGGGAGAGGCTCTCCCCGGACCGGTGCGTTGGGATACGCCTACGCTGGGGTATGAGACTCAGCCGATCGGCGGGACGGTCATCAATCCGGGCAACTCTGTGCTGAAGGATCTGAGCATTTCCCGCGCCGGCATGATGCCGCATTTCTTCGAAGAGAAGTGCATTCACTGCGCGGCCTGCGATACTGTATGTCCCGACTTCTGCTTCGTCTGGGAGGAGAAGCCGGACAAAAAAGGCCGGCTCCATATGTTCCTCCAGGGAATCGATTATCAATATTGCAAGGGCTGCTTGAAATGCGTCTACGCCTGTCCGACCGAGGCGCTGTCAAGCGAACGGGAAGAGGAAGGGTATGCGGACGCCCATCGGATGCCGCATCGGTTCGCGTTCGCCAGTGCAGCGCAGCAATAACCGGCGTGAAGCACTCAAGCAGGCAGGCGGTGACCGCCGGGCACGCCTGCTTCCGCCGGAGCGGGCGGCTTCCGGAACGGCACTGCCGACAGAAGCAGGCGCTTCATCGGGGCCGCCCATGACAGTATCAATGGCAAGGGGGAAGAGAATCCGTGGCAATCGAGTATGATAAGGAAGCCATGCCGTCCCGCGTGGAGCAGCGCATGGTATACGAATCGGGCAATGAGATGGCGGCCTATGCCGCCCATCAGATCAACTATCACATTATGGGCTATTATCCGATCTCTCCGTCTACGGAGGTCGCCCAATTCCTGGACTTGATGAAGGCGGGCGGGAAGCATGACATTAAGCTGATTCCGGCCGACGGCGAGCATGGGTCCGCCGGAATCTGTTACGGCGCCTCTACGGCCGGGGGACGGGTGTTCAACGCGACGAGCGCCAACGGCTACCTGTATATGCTGGAGCAGATGCCCGTCCAATCGGGAACGCGCTTCCCGATGGTATTGAACCTGGTCTGCCGTTCTGTCTCGGGGCCGCTTAACATCCACGGCGACCATTCCGATCTGTATTTCGCCCTCAATACGGGCTGGCCGATTCTGCTCTGCCGGGATCCGCAGGCCGTCTATGATATGAACATTATGGCGATTAAGCTGGCCGAGGATCCGGAGGTGCGGCTGCCGGTGATGGTCGCGTTCGACGGCTATTTCACTTCGCATCAGAAGCGGCGCGTTCAGACATTCGCCCGCCGCGAGGACGTGCAGCGGTTCATCGGCGAGCAGCCGGTAAGAGGGTTCGCGGATACGCTCGATCGGAACAATCCGATCACCGTCGGCCCGTATATGAACGAGCCGGATTACATCAATAACTGCTATCAGCAGTCGATGGCGATGTACAAGGCCGGAGAGGTGTTCGATCGCATCCGCCGGGAATATGCGGAGCTGACCGGACGCGATTATCCGGTGCTCGATCTGTACCGGATGGAAGACGCCGAGGTGGCCGTCTTCCTGCTGAATTCCGCGGCCGAGATTATTAAGGACGTCGTCGATCAGCTGCGGGAGCAGGGCATCAAGGCGGGCGCCGTCTCGCCGAATATGATCCGCCCGTTCCCGGCGAAGGAGATCGCCGCCGCGCTGGCCGGCGTCAAGGCGGTGACCGTCGGCGACCGGGCCGATTCGTACGGCTGCCATGGCGGCAATATGGTGAACGAGGTGAAGGCGGCGCTCTTCACGCACGGCAATCGCGGCACGCTTGTCATCAGCCGCATTTACGGCTTGGGCGGCAAAGACTTCTATGCCGAGGACGGCCACGAGATGTTCCGGTGCGCGCTGGAGGCGGCCGCGGCCGGCGCAGTGGCGCGGCCGTTCGACTATATCGGCCATACGCCGGGGGACCCGGCCGCCGCGCCGAAGCGCGTCCTGGAGCCGATGAAATATGAGGAGCTGAATTCCGGTCTCATTACGGTGAAGCAGGATGAGGAGACGGGCAAGCTGAACGTGCGGATTCCGCCGCTGCGGCAGCTGACCAAGAAGCCGAAGCGGATTGCGCCGGGTCATGGGGCATGTCCGGGCTGCGGCATCTTTTCGGGGCTGGAGCTCTTTTTCAAAGGGATCGAAGGGGATATCGTCGCTCTCTTCCATACCGGCTGCGCGATGGTCGTCACGACGGGATATCCGTACTCCTCGCATAAAGCGACCTATATTCACAATCTGTTCCAGAACGGGGCGGCCACGCTGTCCGGGGTCGTCGAGATGTTCTGGGAGCGCAAGCGGCGCGGCGAGCTCGACGAACTGAATCTGCCGGACGACTTCACGTTCGTCATGATCACGGGGGACGGCGGCATGGATATCGGCATGGGTCCGGCCATCGGGGCCGCGCTGCGCAACCACAAAATGATTATTCTCGAATATGACAATGAAGGCTACATGAACACGGGGGCCCAGTTGTCCTATTCGACGCCGATCGGGCACCGGACCTCTACCTCCAATGTCGGCAAGGCGCAGACGGGGAAGATGTTCCACCACAAGGATACGGCGCAAATTATGGCGGCGACCCATATTCCTTATGTGTTCACGGGAAGCGAGGCTTTCCCTCAGGACCTGCTGAAAAAAGCGGCCAAAGCCCAGTGGTACGCCCGCAACGAGGGGCTCGTCTACGGGAAGATTCTCATCACCTGCCCGCTCAACTGGCTGTCCGAGGATCGGGCGGGCACCCAGATCGTCCAGGCCGCCGTAGACTCCTGCTTCTTCCCGCTGTATGAAGTGGAGCGCGGCGTCACGACGATTACGTACGATCCGGAAGAGAAAAACAAAAAAATTCCGCTTCTCGATTGGTTGAAGATGATGGGCAAGACGAAGCATCTGGCGAAGCCGGAGAACGCCGGACTGCTCGGCGTGTTCGAGCGGGAGGTCGAGCGGCGCTGGAGCGTGCTGCGGGCGAAGCATGCGCATCCTGATTTGTAACCAGGAAGAGGCAAGGTCGGGTTAGGTTGCGGCGACACCAATATAGAGGGACACTGAGAGACAGGGCGGGCTTCCGTAAGGAGGCTTCGCCCTGTTGCGGTTTGTCCGATTCCCTCGCGTGCAAGGGCGGGGCTGCCCTGGAATGGGGGAGGTCCGTTCCTTTTCCTCCTGTCTTCGTTCGGCTATACTGGAGAGGACGAAGAAACTTGAGGGGGGCCGATGCAAAAATGAAGATGGACATGTTGGATGCGGACGGCCAAGCCCATGCCGCCGAGCTGGCAGACCGGCTGGGCCGCAGCCGTTACACTGTATTTTTTGGCGGGGCCGGGACATCGACAGAGAGCGGAATCCCTGATTTTCGCTCGGACCGGGGGCTGTTCTCGGCAGGAGAAGCGGAAGCATTCGCGTATCCGCCGGAAATGATATTAAGCCGATCCTTCTTCGAGCGGGATCCGGTGACCTTTTACCGCTATTACCGGGCGAAGATGCTGCATCCCGGCGCACAGCCGAACGGCGCGCACCGGACGCTGGCCAAGCTGGAAGAGGACGGGATCGTGAAGGCGGTCGTCACGCAAAATATCGACGGGCTTCACCAAGCGGCAGGCAGCCGCGAGGTGCTCGAGCTGCACGGCTCGGTGCACCGGAACCGCTGCATGGCATGCGGGGCGGAGCATGATCTCCCCCTTGTCGCCGAGAGCAAGGATCCGATTCCGCACTGTCCAGGATGCGGGGGCATGGTGAAGCCGGATGTGGTGCTGTACGAGGAGGCGCTGGACGAGGAGGTTATCAACCGCGCCGTGGAGCATATCCTGCGGGCCGATCTGCTGATCGTGGGCGGCACCTCGCTGAATGTCATGCCGGCGGCCAGCTTCGTGCGGCTCGCCGCCGGGGCGGATATCGTCATTGCGAACCGGACCCCGACGAGCATGGACTACCGGGCGGCCGCCGTATACCGGGAGCCGATGGGCGCGCTGTTCGAGGCCGCATACGAGATCATGGCTCAACGAAAGGGGTAAGGCATCATGTGGATGATGGGAATCGACCTGGGCACGACGAACCGCAAGGTCGGCTTATATGAAGAGAACGGGCGGCTTGTCGCCAAGACGAGCCGTCCGACCCTGACGGAGGATAGCGGGGAAGGCTATGTCGTCTATCGGCCGGAGGCGATGTGGAACGATATCGCCGCGATGATTCGCGAGCTGACGGACGCCCATCCCGACAAGCCGGTATCCTGCATCGGCATCACGAGCATGGCGGAGAGCGGCCTGCTCGTCAACCGGCGCACCGGGGAGGTGCAATCCCCGCTGCTGCCTTGGTTCGAGACCTGCTCGGCGCCGCAGGCGGACCGCATCCGGAAGGAGGGCACCCCGTTGGAGCTGTTCCAGCGGACCGGGCTGCATTTGTCGTTCAAGCACGGTCTCGCGAAGCTGCTCTGGCTTCAGGACCGGGACCCGGCGATGCTGCGGGACGCGGTCTGGCTGTCCGTCTCCGGCTACGTCGCTTACCGGCTGTCCGGCGCCATGGCCTTCGATCCGTCGCTCGCTACGCGCACCTTCGCCTACGATATGCGGCAGCACGCTTGGGATGAGCCCTGGATCCGCGGCTTTGGCCTCGATCCGGCGATCTTCCCCGACGTGCTGCCGAGCGGCGCGACGCTCGGAACGGTCCATCCGGATCTGGCTGACCGGCTCGGGCTGAGCGGCGGCACGAAGGTCGCCATCGGCGGGCATGACCATGTCTGCGCGGCGCTGGCGGTGGGGGCCATCGAGCCGGGCGATGTGTATGTCTCGATGGGAACGGCCGAGACGCTCGTCGGCACGATGGCGATGCAGCCGCTCGGCCAGGCCGAGTTCGAGACCGGGCTCTCGTACGGCTATCACGTCGTGCCGAACTGCGGCTTCTGGATGGGCGGCAACGCCTCCTCCGGCGGGGCGGTCGAATGGATTCGCCGCTTGCTGGCGGATGAGGCGCTGGCCTATGAGCAGATTAAGGAGCTGACCGCCGGGATCAACGACGGGCCGGGAGAGGCGATGTTCTTCCCGTATTTGTCGGGCAGCGGCGCGCCGCATCCGAATTCGAAGACGCGGGCGGCCTTCATCGGCCTGGAGAAATCGCACGGCAAGGCGGAGCTGCTGCGGGCTGTGCTGGAAGGGACAGCCTATCAGCTCGAGATGATCCGCCAGAGCGCCGAGCGCGTATCCGCTCATCCGATTCGGCGCATGAACGCGGTCGGCGGCGGCACGCAGCTGGGTGCCTGGCTGCAGATGAAGGCGGATATCGCGAACAGTACGCTGCTTGTGCCGCCGATTGAGGAAGCGACGATGCTGGGGGCGGCCTGCGCGGCGGCGCTCGGCGGGGGGCACTTCGGCAGCGCGGCCGAGGTGCGCCAGGCGCTGCAGAGCCGCGGCGTCAAGGCGTATGAGCCGGACGCGGAGCGGCATGAGCGGTACCGTCAGGCCTACGAAGAGCTGTACGTGCCGATGGCAGCGCATTTGCGGAGCCTGAGGAAGTAGTGTATTGAGGAACGAGAGCCGCAGCCGCGGGCGTTGTTTTTCCCGCGGGCTGCGGCGTTTTTGCGCGTGGACAAGCGCGGGGAGGCAGCCGGCTCTTTATGCCATTCGGAACGGGAGAATGAGGATAGGCCGGAGGAAAGACAGTGCAAGCCGAGACCGGGGAACACGGTGTCAGGGACAAGCGGAGCCGGCGGGCTTGCGGCTTGTCCCTGGAAGCATTGACGGAGCCTATTCGCGCGAGCCGCTGCCGGAGCCTCCCGGCGGGGAGAACTTGGACCGGTAGGCCGTGGGCGATTGGTTATAGAAGCGGCGGAACTGCCGGGAAAAGTACAGCGCATCCGGGATGCCAACGGACGCGGCGATTTGCTCGATTGTCAGATCCGCGCGCTCGCGCAGGAGCTGGCGCCCTTTGTCAATCCGCAGCTTCAGCAGGTAAGTGACCGGCGTCATCTCGGTCACGCGCTTGAAGATGCGGGACAGATACGCCCGGCTGTAGCCGAGGCTGTCCGCGATCTGCTCGATGGACAGCGGATAGGCGTATTGGGTAGACATCATATGAATCATCTGCCGCACGGTGTGATCGATCTCGGACTCGGGCTTCAGCCCCTGCCCGGCTTCCGGTCCGGCCTGGCGGTCCGCATAATCGGACAGGATGAGATGAAGGCAGCCGAGGGCCGTCAGATGGGCGGAGGACCTCCGCAGCTGGAACGACTCGCGGATTCGCTCCATCCATTCCGGGGCCTCCGAGTCAGGGCCGGCATGAACGACCGGACTCCCGGAGGCGAAGCCGGCGGCGCCCGCCAGCTCGGCCGCTCCTTCCCCCTGGAAAGCAATCCAGCGGTAGTGCCAGGGCTTGTCCGCATCGGAAGCATAGCTGACGAGGCGGTTCGGCGTAATGAGGAAAGCGTCGCCCGGTCCCAGATCGTAGGTGACGCCATCGCTCGTGAACGTTCCGTGCCCGCCCATCACGTGATGAAGCAAGTAGTAATCAACCAGCTTCGGGCCGAGCTTATGAGACGGCCGCGTCTGGCTCTCGCCGGAAAACAAGACATGAAGGCCCCGGCAGCCGGCCAGCACCGGATTGGAGGCAACGGCGTATGTCTCCGGCGGGGCGCAGACTGGTTGATCCGGCTGTCCCGGGGCAGCATGGTCTGTCATGAGATGTCCTCCTTCTTGTCGTTCACGCAACCTTTTCGGCGGTGAAAACCGATCGTTTTGAAACACGTATTAAAACCATTATAGCATAGACTATTATGAAGGTCATATTTATCCATATCTTGCGCACATCGTTGTATTACACGTCCGCCTTGGATTGAGTATGCTGAAAGCAGAACAACATACGGTGAAAAAGCAAGATCAATCGCTAAGAAATTGCAAATAATTGGAGGGGGTCATCGTCATGGATGCTCGGCAGTTGGCGGATCGTTTTGAGGAACAATATGGGGTAGATCAAGAGGAGGTCCGTTTTTTCCATGCTCCAGGCCGCGTGAACCTAATCGGCGAGCATATTGATTATAACGGGGGGTATGTGCTTCCGGCAGCGTTGGAGTTCGGCACGACGCTATTGATTCGTCCGCGATCCGATCGGATGCTTCGGCTGTCTTCGACGAATTTTTCTTATCGGTTGACGGTGGCGGTCGACGAGACGGCAGACGCCAAGACCGGGGAATGGACCGATTATCCCGCCGGGGTGGTCGTGGAGCTGGCGAAGTCGGGACGGGCGTTGAGCCGGGGCTACGATATTTTGGTCCATGGCGACATTCCGAACGGAGCGGGATTGTCCTCTTCGGCCTCGCTCGAGGTCGCCGCGGCCTATGCGCTGTTGACGCTGGAAGGCCATCCGATCGACCGGACGGATATCGCGCAGCTGTCCCAGCGGGCGGAGAACCGGTTCGTCGGCGTCAACTGCGGCATTATGGACCAGTTCGCCGTCGCGAACGGCAGGCGGGATCATGCTGTTCTGCTGATGTGCGATACGCTCGAATTCCGGCATGTTCCGTTCCGGACGGAAGGCTGCAAGCTCGTGATCGGCAATACGAACAAGCGCCGCGGGCTGGTCGATTCCAAGTATAACGAACGACGGACCCAATGCGAAGAGGCCGTGCGGGAGCTGCGTCAGGCGTTCCCTGAGCTGGAGCTGCTCGCGCAGCTGGATGCCGTCCGCTTTGAAGCGAACAAGCATCTTATACGGGATGAGGCGGTGCGCAAGCGGGCCGCGCATGTCATCGCGGAGAACGAGCGGGTGCTGCAGTCGGTCGAGGCGCTTCAGCGGCATGATCTGGAGCGGTTCGGCCGGCTTATGATCGCATCGCATGAATCATTGCGCGATTTGTACGAGGTCAGCTGCGAGGAGCTGGATGTGATGGTCGAGGAGGCGCTTCGCATCGAAGGCACGGCCGGCGCGCGGATGACGGGAGCCGGATTCGGCGGCTGCACCGTCTCGCTGGTGAAGGAGAGCGCCGTCCCGCGCTTCATCGAGCGGGTCGGGGAGGCGTATCAGCGGCGCACCGGCCTGACAGGCGAATTCTATGTATGCAGCGTCGGCGACGGCGTGAAGGAACGAGACGGCGGCAACAAGCTTGCAGCGAAGGGGGAATAAGCAATGGCAGTACTGGTTACAGGCGGGGCAGGCTATATCGGCTCCCATACGGTGGCGGAATTATTGGATCGCGGCGAGGAGGTGGTCGTGGCCGATTCGCTGGAGACGGGGCATGCGGACGCGGTTCTCGGCGGCGCGCTCCATGTCGGGGATATTCGAGACAAGGCGTTCCTGGAAGGGGTGTTCCGGCAGCATAAATTCGATGCGGTCATTCATTTCGCCGCGTACTCGCTCGTCGGAGAGAGCATGAGCAATCCGGCCAAATACTATGACAACAATGTGCACGGCACCCAGGTGCTGCTGGAGGCCATGCAGCAGTTCGGCGTGAAGCGGATTGTCTTTTCTTCTACGGCAGCGACATATGGCGAGCCGGAACGGACGCCGATCGAGGAGAGCTTCGCGACGAATCCGACGAATGTGTACGGAGAGACGAAGCTGACGATGGAGCGCATGATGCGCTGGTTCGACCGGGTGCACGGCATCCGCTACGTCTCCTTGCGCTATTTCAATGCCGCCGGCGCGCACGAGAGCGGCCGCATCGGGGAAGACCATCAGCCGGAGACGCATCTCGTTCCGATCGTGCTGGAGACGGCTTTGGGCAAGCGCAGCGAGATCGCGGTCTTCGGCAGCGACTATCCAACGCGGGACGGCACATGTATTCGCGACTATATTCACGTCAGCGACTTGGCGGACGCGCATTTGCTTGCCGTCGACTATTTGCGCAACGATGGGGCGAGCGAGATTTTCAATCTGGGCAGCGGCAACGGGTTCTCGGTTCTCGAGGTGATCCGGACGGCGGAGCGGGTGACCGGCCTGACGATTCCGACGGCGATTCGCGAGCGGCGGGCAGGCGATCCGGCGGTCTTGATCGCTTCCGCCGATAAGGCGAAGGCTGTGCTTGGCTGGCAGCCGAAGCGGGATAATCTGGAGAAGATTATCGAGAGCGCCTGGCGCTGGCATCAAGCGCATCCGGACGGATACGCCAAATAAAGGGGGAGGACATCATGGCGAACGGGCAACGGGCAGGGACGCGAGGATCAGAGCGGCCGGATGAAGCGCGCGCGGAGAGACTGCGGCATGGAGTTGGCGGGCCGCTGCGGGCAGAGGCTTCCGGGCAGCGGGATGAAGCGTGCTTGGCGGGGGGGCCGACAGCTTCGGCGCGGTTGAATGCGGCGCGAATGGCGGAGCTGATCGAGAAGCTGGTTCGATACGCACGGAAGCGGAATATGATCGGAGAGCTGGACATGCCGTATGCGCGCAATCAGCTGCTTGAGCTGTTCCGGCTAGACGAGCCGTGTGAAGGGTATTTGGCCCCGGAGTGGAGCGAAGTTCCGGATGAACCGCAGGAGCTGCTGGAGGCGCTGCTGGATGAGGCCGCCGCGAGCGGGCTGCTTCCTGACAATACGACGACCTGGCGGGATCTGCTCGACGCCAAGGTGATGGGGATGCTTATGCCGCGCCCGTCCGAGACGGAGGCCCGCTTCCGGATGCGGCGGGCGGAGCAGGGGATTGCCGCCGCGACGGACGACTTCTATGCCTTGAACAAGGACAGCAATTATATCCGGATGGATCGGATTCGGAAAAATGAATATTGGCTGCATCCGAGCGAATTCGGAGCTCTTGAGATGACGATCAATCTGTCCAAGCCGGAGAAGACTCCCGAGGAGATCGCCCAGGCCGGACAGGCCGCGGCGGCCGATTATCCCCAATGTCTGCTGTGCGCCGACAATGTCGGTTATGCGGGCCGGGTCAATCATCCGGCACGCCAAAATTTGCGGATCCTTCCGCTGGAATTGAACGGGGAAGCATGGTTTTTCCAATACTCTCCCTATGTCTATTATAATGAGCACAGCATCGTGTTCCGTAAAGAGCATGTGCCGATGAAGCTGACCCGGGACACGTTCGCGCGGCTGCTGGCGTTCATCGAGCAGTTCCCGCATTATTTCATCGGCTCGAACGCCGACCTTCCGATCGTGGGCGGATCGATATTGAGCCATGATCATTTTCAGGCGGGGCGGCATACGTTCCCGATCGAGAAAGCGCCGACAGGGCAAGCTTATGTTCATGCGGCGCATCCCGGCGTCCGTGCCGGGGTGGTCGACTGGCCGTTGTCCGTTCTCCGCTTGACGGCGGATGGACGGGAAGCGCTGCTGAACGCCGCAGACGATCTGTACCGGTTCTGGCAGGGCTACAGCGATGAGACCGCCGGAATTCTCGCCTGTACGGCAGGCCCCGGGGGGCAGACGCGGCATAATACGGTTACCCCGATCGTCCGCCGCCGGGGGGAACGGTATGAGATGGATCTCGTGCTGCGCAATAACCGGACGGATGAGGCGCATCCGGAAGGCATTTTTCACCCGCATCGCCATCTTCACCATATCAAGAAAGAAAATATCGGCTTGATTGAAGTGATGGGACTGGCTATTCTTCCCGGACGTCTGCTCGCGGAGACCGGAGCGATTGTCAGGCTGTTGGCCGGGCAGGCAGATTGGAAGGCGGTACGGGCCGGCTTGACGGATCAGGATCCGCTCAAGCCGCATGCCGCCTGGATTGATGAACTGGTCGAACGGTATGGAACCCGGCTGGACGAAGCGGAGGCGAACCGGGTCATCCGCCATGATATCGGCGGCAAGTTCGTCGAGCTTCTCGGCCATGCCGGCGTCTTCAAGCGGGATCGCGCGGGGCGCGAAGCTTGCGCCCGCTTCCTCGCGCAGGCCGGGTTCAAGGAGCAGGGCTGAACCGGCTCTGCCGGCAGGCCATACGGAGCGCGCATTCGTGCTTGCCCGGACTGCGGACAGGTGGCTGGCGGGTCCGATATTTTATCGAGAGAAGTGCGGTACACGTGAAACAGGACAGGAGGTCCATCGATGACACAAGTGCAGAGCGAGGTCATTTCCCATGAGCGGTGGGGAGAGAGCTTGAAGCTGGAGAACGGCATCTATACCGTTATCGTTCCGCTCGGCTTCGGCATCCGGATTATGCATCTGAGCCTTAAGGGCGGCGAAAACGTCTTTTTTGAGGACACGGAAGGAGCGGTTCAGCATCAGGGCGAGGAATTCGCGGCGCTGGGCGGGGAAGGCTGGAAGCTGCGCGGCGGGCACCGGCTGTGGGCGAGTCCGGAGGCGTACCCGCGGACGTACGTGCCGGACGACAAGCCGATTCAATATGCCGTGGCCGGGAAGGGCGTGAAGCTGCTCGCTCCCGTGGAGCCATGGACGCAGACGGCCAAGGAGATCGAACTCCAATTTAGGGACGATCGGATTGAGGTCATCCACCGGATAACCAATCATGGGCCGTGGCCGATTGAACTGGCGCCGTGGGCGTTATCCGTCATGGCTCCGGGCGGAACGGCCATCGTACCGCATTCGAGGCGGGAGACCGGGTTCCTGCCGAACCGGGTCTTCGCGCTGTGGCCCTACACGAAGATGAATGACGAGCGTGTCGATTGGGGCGATGATGTCATTCAGGTCCGCCAATGCGCCGATATCGAACGGGCGTTCAAATTCGGCACGCGCAACGAGGAAGGCTGGGCGGCCTATGCCGTGAACGGCACTCTGTTCGAAAAAAGCTATGAACCGCAGCAAGAAGCCGTCTATCCCGACTTCGGATGCTCCTTCGAGCTGTATACGAACGATAAAATTATGGAGCTTGAGACACTGGGCCCGCTCGCGGCGCTGCCCCCTGGCGGACAAGCCGTTCACAAGGAGATTTGGAAGCTGGCTCCTTGCACCGATATCGAACAATATCTCGCAACCAAATGAACGGATGCGAAATCTTAAAATTTTTCATAATCTTCACGGTATCTATCAAAAGACAACCCTGTCCTGCACGATTCGAAGCGCTGCGGAGCAGGGTTTTTGCCTGTTTATGAACGGCTGGCGACGATTTCGCGTCCGGCGATGGAAGGGGTTTCACAAGTAGGCGGGTTTATGTTATTAATAGAGAGGGACGAAAAAAATGGAAAACCCTCTCATTGCGGCGAAATGCCGACGGGGGACGATTTTGGACGTTCCGGGGGACGGTGCGCTGTCCGGCGGGGCCGGGCGGAACAGGGGCGCTGCCTTGCCCGGACGCCTGCAGGGACAGGCTGCATTGGAACCCGCCAATAACGCAGCACTTTCAGGGAGTGTGGATAATGGCTAAATCGTTAGGATCGAGTACGAACATTATTATTCGCTTGGAAATCGACAAAAATGTGTGCACCTTCGCCCAAATTGCAGCCGCCATCGGCGAGAGCGGGGGCGATATCGTGGCCATCGACGTCATTCGCGGCACGCCGGTATCCACAGTCCGAGATATTACGGTCAACGTATACGACGGCAGTGTAGGCGATCGGGTCGTGAAGCGCCTGAAGCAGCTTCAAGGCGTGAAGGTGGTGAACGTGTCCGATCAGACGTTCCTGCTTCACCTGGGGGGCAAGATCGAGATGCAGCCCAAGGTTCCGATCCGGAACCGCGACGACTTGTCCCGCGTCTATACGCCGGGCGTGGCCCGGGTATGCATGGCGATCCATGAAGATCCGTCCAGCGCATTCACGCTGACGATCAAGCGGGATACGGTGGCGGTCGTCTCCGACGGCACCGCGGTGCTCGGCCTGGGCGATATCGGCCCGATGGCGGCGATGCCGGTCATGGAAGGCAAAGCGATGCTGTTCAAGCAATTGGCGAACGTCGACGCGTTCCCGATCTGCCTGGATACGCAGGATACGGATGAGATCGTGCGGACGATTCAGGCCATTGCCCCGGCCTTCGGCGGCATTAACCTGGAGGACATCTCGGCGCCGCGCTGCTTCGAGATTGAGCAGCGGCTGAAGGAGAACCTGGATATTCCGGTCTTCCATGACGATCAGCATGGAACCGCTGTCGTGCTGCTCGCCGGCCTGCTTAATGCCTTGAAGATTGTGGACAAGAAACTGGAAGATTGCAAAATCGTCCTCTGCGGCATCGGCGCGGCGGGCATGGCCTGCACCGACATCTTGCTCGCGGCGGGCGCGAAGAATATTATCGGCGTCGATCGCCACGGAGCGCTGGTCCGCGGCGTGAAGTACGAGAACGAGGCCTGGAACGGCTACGCCGCTAAGACGAATCCGAACGGTGAGCAGGGCGGCATTCCGGACGTCATCAAGGGAGCGGATGTGTTCATCGGCGTCTCGGGCCCTGGCGTGCTGAAGCGGGAGCATGTGGAGACGATGAATGCGGATCCTGTCATCTTCGCGATGGCGAACCCGATGCCGGAGATTGATCCGGACGAGATCGAGGATATTGCCCGCATCATTGCGACGGGCCGTTCCGATTATCCGAACCAGATTAACAACGTGCTCTGCTTCCCGGGCCTGTTCCGGGGGCTGCTGGATTGCCGGGCGTCCAAAGTGACTTATAACATGAAGCTGGCGGCGGCCCAGGCGATAGCCGAGGTCGTCTCCGAAGAAGAACTGAATGAGATGTATATTATTCCGAGCGTTTTCAACCCGCTTGTGGTGACGAAGGTGCGGGATGCCGTCGTCAATGCGGCCTATGAGGACGGCGTAGCCCGCCGCCGCGATTATCGGGAAAACACAGTCAAGCAGTAACCGCGGACACACGATGTCGGACTGGGATCTCAGGCTGCCTCGTCCAACGTTAACGCCTGCCGGACAGCCATCTTCTCTTCTTTTGCGGGGAAGATGGCTTTTTGGATCAAATCAATGAAAAGGTTTCCAAAAGGCGTTTTTATTGCGAAAAGTATTGACGCCGGCGAATAACCAGTTAAAATATGCCTAAGGCACTTTGCTGTTTTCTCGCTTTTATGCACTAAACGATTTATGCGCTAATTAGTTTATACGGTAATGAAATAGTAGACAAGTGCATAAACGCATTCCATTATTAAATTTTTTGAAAAAAATTTGTTTTGCAAGAAATGCGAAGAACATGGAGAGGGGATCGATGAGATGAGAGCAAAACGACATATCCTGCTGGCATGCGCGCTGGTGATGGCGCTGCTGATGTTGAACGCGTGCGGAAGCCAGGCGCCGGGAGAAGGTGCGGCGGAGCAAGGGGACGCAGGGAGCACGGGGAAGAAGGTTAAAATCGGAGTGACGCAGGTCGTGAACCATGCCTCGCTTGATGAGGCGTACAAAGGCTTCTTGCAGGCGTTGAAGGACAACGGCTATACGGAAGGAGACAACCTGGTCATCGATTATCAGAATGCCCAGGGCGATAATACGAATGCGGCGACGATTGCGCAGAAATTCGCCACGGGCGGGGTCGATCTCGTGCTGGGCATCGGGACGTCCGTCTCTCAGGCTGCGGCGAAGGAAGTGAAGGACGTTCCTGTCCTCTTCACCGCGGTGACCGATCCGGTCGGAGCCGGTCTGGTGCAGAGCATGGAAAGGCCGGGCGCGAATGTCACCGGGACGACAGATCTTCATCCCGAAGCCGTCTCGCGCTTGATGGAATTTATTAAGGAGCAGGTGAATGGCGTCACGGCGGTCGGCATTTTGGCCAATGAAGGCGAACAGAATACGGTTGTGAACGTGCAAAAGGCGGAAGAGGCGTTGACCGCTCTCGGCTTGAAGGTCGTCAAGGCGCCGGTGACGAACAGCTCGGAAGTGAAGCAGGCGGCCGAATCGCTTATCGGCAAGGTGCAGGCCATCTATGTTCCGTCCGACAACACGGTCGTCAGCGGGCTCGGCGCCGTCGTCGGTGTGGCGAATGAGAACAAGATTCCTCTGTTCGTCGCGGAGAAGGATTCGGTCAAGAACGGCGGCGTCGCTTCCTTCGGGTTCGAATATTACGATCTCGGCTACACGACAGGCAAGATGGCCGTCGAGATGCTGAAGAACGGCAAGAAGCCGGAAGATACGCCGGTGCAAATCCCGGAAGCTCTTGATCTGGCGCTGAATGTGAAGACGGCGGAAGCGCAAGGCTTCGCCGTCACCGGCGAGTTGAAGAAGCAGGTGAAGCCGGAGAACCTCTTCGAATAGAGAAGTCAACCGAACCAAGATGACGGAGGAGGAGTCACGGTGAGCGGTTTTATGCTGGCGATGCAAAAATCGGTGGAAATCGGGGTGCTGTACGCCTTGATGGCGCTAGGCGTCTACTTGACGTTTCGCATTTTGGATTTCCCTGATCTAACGGTAGACGGAAGCTTCACGACGGGGGCTGCGATAGCGGCCCTGTGCATTACATCGAATATCTCGCCTTGGATTGGCACCATGCTCGCCTGCATTGGCGGCGGGGTCGCCGGCATGATGACTGGCATCATTCATACGAAGGGAAAGATTAATCCGCTGTTGTCGGGCATTCTGATGATGATCGCGCTGCATTCGATTAATTTGCGGATTATGGGCAAGGCGAATATCGGCTTAATGAACAGCGATACGCTGCTAACGCCGATCGCCGGAGGTTTCCGGTTCCTGCTCGTCATGGGACTTTTCGCGGTGCTGGTGAAGCTGGCGTTGGACTGGTTCCTTCGGACGGAGATCGGACTGTCGCTGCGCGCGACGGGCAACAATCCGCGCATGATTCGCAGCTTTGGCGTTCATACCGATACGACCATTATTGTCGGCGTCAGCCTCTCGAATGCGCTGGTCGCGCTGTCCGGCGCGCTGGTCGCCCAGTATCAAGGCTTCGCCGACATTCAATCGGGCGTCGGGATGATTGTCGTCGGATTGGCGTCCGTTATTATCGGAGAGGCGATTTTCGGGCATCGCACGATCGCCCGCACGACATTCGCGGTGCTGCTGGGCGCCGTGCTGTACCGGGTGATTGTAGCGGTTGCGCTGCAACTTCAAATGAATGCCACGGATCTCAAGCTGTTTACCGCTCTGATTGTCATCGTGGCGCTCACCCTGCCGAAGATCCGGCGATCCGCGAACCAGCGCAAAATGAGCCGTCAACGGGCGATGCAATTGGCGAAGGGAGGAGCGCGCGATGCTGCAGGTTAATCGGGTCAGCAAATATTTCAATCTGAATACGCCTGACGAGAAAGCGGCGCTTACCGACATCCGGCTGCATCTGAATCCGGGAGACTTCGTGACCGTAATCGGAAGCAACGGCGCGGGAAAATCGACGCTGATGAACATCATCTCCGGCGTGCTGATTCCGGATGCCGGCGCGGTGCACATCGAAGAGCATGAGGTTACGCTGATGCCCGAGCATCGCCGGAGCCGCTGGATTGGACGCGTGTTCCAGGATCCGATGGCCGGCACGGCTCCGGATATGACCATCGAGGAGAATCTGGCCATTGCGGCGAAGCGGACGGGGGGCCGCGGACTGAGGCCCGGAGCGAACCGGAAGCGCAAGGCGTGGTTCGCGGAAGAGCTGTCCCGGCTGGGGATCGGGCTGGAGAACCGGTTGAATGCGAAGGTCGGCCTGCTGTCGGGCGGGGAGCGGCAGGCATTGAGCCTCCTGATGGCCACCTTCACGAAGCCGAGCATTCTGCTGCTCGATGAGCACACCGCCGCGCTCGATCCGTCCCGGGCGGAATGGATAACCCGCTTAACGGATGAGATCGTGCGGGAGAATTCGCTCACGACCTTGATGGTGACCCACAATATGGAGCAGGCGATCCGGCTGGGCAACCGGCTCATCATGATGGACAAAGGCAGCATTGTGCTGGATGTGCCGGCTTCGGCCAAGCAGTCGCTCACGGTTGATAAGCTGATGCGGGAGTTTGAACGGATTCGCGGCGAGAAATTTGTCGATGATCGCGTTGTTTTGGGGGGATAATTTCCGGATATTTCATTACGAAATGCCAAAAATATGATACAATCCATGGGGGTTACTTAGAAACGACAACAGGAACAAATTGTCGAAAAGAGGGGGACGCTCATGAATTGGTTCAATCGCAGTATGATTCCGAGAATGATCGCTGTATTGTTCATATTTATTATGACAATCAGCGGCTTTTTCATTTTCCGGGAGTATGACAGCGAGAAGTCGCTCTATATGAATTTCCTTCACGAACGGCAGGAGCTCATCGCGGAAATGAAGCTCGATGACATGATGGGCGCGATCAAGCAGGCAGCGAGCATGGTCAAAAACAAACCGATCAACGAGGAAATGACGGACTCACTTTTCCGCATGCTGCGCGGCCGCATGAATAAGATCGTGGGCGACGACGTGGTGAATGCTTTTCTTATCGTTAAGGAGAACGAGGCGAAGGACGGAGAGCCGGCCTTCCGAATTCTTCAGGCGAACGACAGCCTGGAGTCCCAGGGCTTCAAGCCGAATACGGCCTATGACATGCCTGTGGCCGTCCAGGACGCTTATATTAAGCTGACAAGAGCAGACAATACGATGATGACCGATGAATTCGAAATCGGCGATGCGGTGTATATTAGCGGGTTAACGGAGATTCGAGACGATCTGGGGCAAAGCATGGCTTACCTGATTACCGATTATGATTATTCCATCGTCAAAGGCACGTTAACGAGCTTTCTGACCGAGGCCATTCTCATCGGGACGGTCATCGGATTGATCGGCGTGAGCTTGGCAGGTTTGTATGTGCAGCGCCGCCTCAAGCCATTGAACGATATCCATAAGCTGGCGGAACAAGCGGCGAACGGCGACTTGACCGTGAAGCTTGCTTCGAAGCGGCAGGATGAGATCGGGCGGCTCGCTGACGTGTTCAACCGGATGACGGAGCGGCTGAGCGGGCTGCTGGCGGAAGTGCAGCGGGCAGCGAAGAACGTCTCTTCTTCGTCGCTTGAACTGCAGCGCGGCTCCGAGGAGACGGCGATTGCCGCGCAGGAAGTGGCGAGCGCGATGTCGGAGGTGGCGAACGGAGCGCTGGAGCAGCAGCGCAGCGCCGAGCAGACGAAGTCGGCCATGAGCGAGATTACGGCCGGCGCCCAGCAGATCGCCAGCACGTCCGAGCAGGTCGCCGAATGGATGCGGGAAGCGGCCGCTCAAGCGGGCGAAGGCCGTGTCATTGTCGATGAGACGGTCGTGCAGATGGAGCGCATCGAAGCGGCTTCCGCCGATACCAATCAGGCTATCGCGGATTGGACGGAGGCGGTGCAGCAGATCTCGGGGGCGGTCGTGTTCATCCAGAATACGGTGAAGCAGACGGAATTGCTGGCGCTGAACGCCTCAATCGAAGCGTCCCGCGCGGGAGAGCATGGACGCGGCTTCCAGGTGGTCGCGACGGAAATCCGCAAATTGGCCGAGCATTCGAGACAATCGCTACAGTCTATTATGCAGCTTATAGACGTCATTCATACGAAGCGAGAACTGACCGAACGGGCAACCTCTCATCAGCAGGAGGCCGTTCAGAAGGGATTAGCGACGGTCAAAACCGCGGACGAGACGTTCACGGTGATCGCGGACGCCATCGGACAAGCCAGCTCCCGCATGGAGGAGTACCGAAGCATCGCTCAGCAGATGTCGGCCTCATGCGAAGAAGTATTCGAGCTGATTCGCCAATTAAGCGAGATTGCAGAGCAATCCAATGATCATACGGCACGCGTCGCGGCCACGACGGAACAGCAGTCGGCGCTGACCGAAGAGATTGCGGCTTCCGTCGACAGTCTGCTGGCATTAAGCCGCGACTTGCAGACGATGCTGGAGCAATTCAAGCTTCGAGGGAAGGAGCAGTAATTACCTGCTGCCGGGTATGATGGTTGACAAGGAGTCAGGGCAAGCTAACGATCGGGAGGTGAGCGGCATGCCGCATAACAAAGCAGAGCGTATTCACCATCAGCAGAACCGTTCCCGCCGCATGGAGAAGATTAACCCGCTGCGGCCCGACAAAGAGGCCGAACGCGCGCCAAGTCTGAACCGGATTCCGAAGGAGAACGGCTAACCCCGACCAACCGGACTTATCTCCACTCCTATTTTCAACAGGAAGGAAGTGTTCATTATGGCACACAAGCAGCAGGGACATTCCAGACAAAATACGACGACCCGGACGTCCGACGCCAACAACGCAAAAGGCAAAAAGAAATAACGGCTTGCCAGCGGAGGGATGAAGATGCACAATCTGGATAGCAGCTATGATTGTTCCTTAACGTCGCAGGATGTACCGAAGCTCAAGTCCGAGCTGGCGTCATTGAAGCGGCAAGCGCAGACGGACACTTCATCGAAGGAACTGCGGGAAGCCATTAATCGGGTCGAAAATCAGCTTCATTTCATCAAAAACAAATGCTCTCTTCGTTAAAACGCCCAAAAAGCGCCGCTTCCCTTGACAGGGACAGCGGCGCTTGCTGTAGAAGCCGATTATGGCATCGATGGGATGGCGGCGGCCGAATGGTTCTGCGGCTGGGAAGCCATAGAGACCGAGGAAGCCTGGTCCGGCGCGCCGGAGCCTTGCTGCAGCTGGTACATCTTGAAGTACCGGCCCTTCAGCCGCATTAGTTCGTCATGCGTTCCTTGCTCGACAATCTGGCCGCGGTGCAGCACGAGAATCAGATCGGCGCTTCGGATTGTCGACAGCCGGTGCGCGATAATGAAGGTCGTCCGTCCCCGCTTCAGCACTTCCAGGGCTTCTTGAATCAGGGCTTCCGTCTCCGTATCGATATTGGCCGTCGCTTCATCCAGAATCAGTATGGCCGGCTCGAATGCGAGGGCCCGCGCAAAAGAAATCAACTGTCTTTGCCCGGCAGACAACGTGCTTCCTTTTTCAATGACCGGCTCATCGATTCCCAGCGGCAAATGCTTGAGCACCCGATCGCCGCCTACCGCCTTGAGCGCTTGCTCCACCTTCTCCCGGGTGATGCGCGGATCGTTCAGGCTGACATTGCTTGCAATCGTTCCCGTGAACAGATACGGATCCTGCAGCACGATGCCCATATGCTCCCGAATCCATTGCTTCGGCACCGAGGTCGTCGGCGTGCCGTCGATTCGAATCTCGCCGCGCTGCGGGTCATAGAACCGGAACAGCAGGTTCATAATCGAGCTCTTCCCTGACCCGGTATGGCCCACGAGAGCCACCGTCTGGCCCGGCTTCGCTTCGAACGAGATGTCGCGCAGCACGTAATCTTCCTTGTAGGCGAAGGAGACCCGATCGAACTCGACATGCCCCTTGTAACGCGGCATCGAGCCTTCGGCCAGCGGCTCGCCCGGTTCGTCCATCAGCTCGAACACGCGTCCCGCGGAGACGATAGAGGAGTCGAGATTCGCCAATTGGTTCACCATGCCCGTAATCGGCTGGAAGAGGCGGTTCAGCAGGTCGGCAAAGGCATACAGCACGCCGATCGTGATGACGCCGCTGCCGCTCAGCGAGGCTCCGCCAAAGAACCAGAGCACGACCGCGAAAGCGATATTCCGGAGCACGTTCACCAGGTTATGGGACGTGAGCGCGTTCAAATTGAGCATTTTGTTCTGATAGGATAGGTACTCCTCATTCATCTCCTCGAATTCATTCATCGTATCCTTCTGGCGGCGGAAGGAGCGAATGACCGGAATCCCTTGTATGGATTCGTTGATCATGGCATTGATGGAGCTCAGACGCGAGCGTATCTTTTTGTTGTATTTCGTCGCGAATTTGCGGTACAGCACCACCCATAGATAGATGAGCGGCAGGATGAACACGCAGATCAGCGCAAGCTTCACGTCCAAAATGAACAAGGCGATATAAATGCCGGTAATCGTTATGATCCCGGACGTGAAGCTTTCCAGTACGGACAAGAACAGATCTTTGACCGCTTCGGTATCATTGGTGACCCGGGACACGACTTTGCCGGCCGGCAAATTATCGAAGTACGGAATCGGCAGCCGCTGCACATGGGCGTACACATCGCCGCGCAGCTTGCGGATGACCCGGTTCGCTGCGGTCTGCAGCCCCATAATCTGGCCGTAGCTCGCGGCCACGCTGACCAGCAGCAGACCGATATAGAGCGCCATATTTTGAATGATGCTGACGATCTCCGGCTTATAGAACGTGAGCAGCTGGTCCAGGCTCATTGGCGACGCCGGAACGGACCAGGCATCCCCTCCCTTCCGAATCGTGAGCATGCCGTCTTCGAATTGGCGTTCTCCCGTCTCCGAAGGCAGCGGTCCGTCCACGAACACGAACTGCGTTCCTATCTGGAGGATGCGGACCTGCTCTCCAATCGCTTCTCCCTCCGTGAAGCGATCCTCCCGCTTGAAGTGGCGCCCCTGATAGAAAATGGCGCCGTTCGCTTCGGCGGAAGTCTCATAGTACGGCTTCTCGATGCCGAGGATATGCTTGTCGATTATATTTTTGGCAATGAACGGCCCGGACAGCTCGGCAGCGACGGCCACCGCAAGCATTAGCAGCCCGATGATGAAGCTCGTCTTGAACTGCAGGGCGTATTGCCACAGGCGCCTGCCGACATGTCTCGGATTCGCCGACTGTTGTTCTGCTTCCATATATGAAATCCTCCCGTAATCGTAATGCCCGTGCTGGACGGCCGAGAACGTCCTACAGCCCGGATTCCAGCTGCTGGCGCTCGTATTGCTCCTTGTACCAGCCATCCTGCTTCAGCAAGTCGTCATGCGTGCCTTCTTCGACGATCTTGCCGTCATCCAGCACGATGATCCAGTCGGCATGCTCGACGGCCGACAACCGATGCGTCGTTATCAGGGTCGTCTTGCCCGCGCGCTGCTCGCGAATGTTACTGATAATATTTGCTTCGGTGCGCGCATCGACAGCAGAGAGCGCATCGTCGAGGATCAATATTTCCGGATCCTTGATGAAGGCCCGCGCCAGCGAGACCCGCTGCTTCTGGCCTCCGGACAAGGCGACGCCCCGCTCGCCGACCAATGTTTCGACCCCGTGCACCAGCGCAGGCACGTCATGGGTGAAGGAGGCAGTCTCGATCGCGCTCATTACGTCGTCGTCACCCGCGCCGGAACGGCCGAATAAAATATTTTGCTTAACGGTCTTGGAGAACAAAATCTGTTCCTGCGGAACATATCCGATCCAGCTGTGCAGCCGATCGATCGGGATCTGCTCCGCCGGGATGCCATTAATGCGGAAGTCGCCTTCCCCGACCGGATATTCCCGCAGCAGCTGCTTGACGAAGGTCGATTTGCCGCTTCCGGTCCGGCCGACAATGCCGAGCGTCTGCCCTTTGCGCACCGTCAGGGCGCCGAGATTCAGGTTGTCTGTCGTCGAAGTCGGGTACCGGAACTTGTAGTTGCTCCATGTCATCGTCTCCGGTACGGCGATATCCTTCGTATGCTCGCCGTCCTGCACGTCCGGCGTATAGTTCAGCACTTCGTTGACCCGATCGAGCGAGGCGTTGCCGCGCTGCATCACGTTAATCAGGTTGCCGATGGCGAACATCGGCCAGATCATCATTCCAAGGTACATATTGAACGCGAGCAGTTCCCCGAGGGTCAGCTCGTTATGAATGATAAGATAGGCGCCGTAGCCGAGCCCGATCACGTAGCTCAGACCGATGAACAGCCGAATCGTCGGATCGAACAGGGCGTCCACCCGGGCGACGGCCAGGTTCTTGTTATAGACGTCCTGGGTAATGTCGCGGAAGCGGGCTTCATCGGACTTCTCCTGCACGTAGGCGCGGATGACGCGCACGCCGCCGACCGACTCCAGCACTTGATCGTTCATGCTTCCGAACGCATCTTGGGCGATCATATAGCGTTCATGAATCTTCTTGCCGAACACATTCATCGCGATGGCGATGAACGGGAGCGGCAGCAGGGCGGCCAGCGTCAGCTTCCATTGAATCATGAACATCGCGAACAGCACGATGAGGAGGAATGCCGTCGAATCCGTCAAGGTGAGCATGCCGAATCCGGCTGTCTGCGCTACGGAACGAAGGTCATTGGTCGCCCGGGCCATCAGGTCCCCGGTGCGGTTTTTCTCGAAGAACGGAGGCGTCATTTTAAGAAAATGACGCATCAGCTTGGAGCGAAGCTTGCGTTCTACCAGGTTCGCTCCGCCGAAAATCTGATACATCCATACGTACGTGATGGCATAAATGACCACCATCGTGCCCAGTATGAGGAGAAGATAGGATGTCAATTTGCCCCATGTAATGCCCCCTCGTACAATGTCATCGATGGCGACCCCCAGGATGCGAGGGGGGACGAGCTCGATGATGCCGACGACGATCAGCATCACGACACCCACAATGTACCTCGTCTTATGTTCTTTGAAGAACCAGCCGAGCTTGAATAAAACCGATAGCATTTTGTCACTTCCTTGTCTCTTGGCAAAATGGGAAAAACAAAAAAGGCATATCGTTCGTGAACGATATACCTTATGTTGCGTAAGGCGATATGTACGAGCGATGTGGCGCCCGCATGACGAGGAAGCATCACCGGCTTGCACATTACGGCAAGTTCGATGGGACAGCGAGTGATCCGATCACTTCGCCGCGCTTCCCGCTTCAGAATTGTGCTCCTCTCCTCAACGAGGAGGAACGCAGCTTCCGGCAGGGCTCCTGCGATATGAAGTTCGAGGCCGCGCAGCTAGCGCCGCAAGTGCCAAAACAATTGCATTACGCATTGGATTTACCTGCCTTTCTGAAGTAGTGTGGATGGGCTGCGCATCACCGCGCTGCCGTATCTGTTTGTAGATTCTAGCATCGAGCTTCCGGCATTGTCAACCATTTTTTTGAAATGAGCCGCCGTGGGGGGATTCGCATGCATCCCGGAACCCTCACCGTTGCCGGATCGTCCGCTTTCGTCGTATGATGGAAGGCGGGGTACCCGAAGCGGACATTGTCTCCTTCGGGCTAGGATGGCAGACACTTCCGCTGACTATGGGCCGGCCCGAACGGCCACGGGGAGGGGGGCCGCCACTCTATTCAAGAGCGGCCAAGCAGCAGCGACAAGATGCCCGCCGCGATTAGCGGCCCTACCGGAACGCCGCGGAACAGCGCGACGCCGAGCACGGTTCCGATAAGCAGTCCGGCGACGACGGTCGGCGATTGCGTCATCAGATGGGCGCCCCGGCCGCCCAGGTAGGCGACCAGCATTCCGACCGCGACGGCCAAGAGCGATTTCCAATGCAGGAACGATTGCAGAATCGTCTCGATAGACATGGAGCCGCTGGCGATCGGGGACATGACCCCGACGGTAAGAACGATAATTCCAATCGTGAGGCCGTATTTCTCTATCCAGGGGAACAGGCTCTGCAACTGGGTGACGCGCAGCAGCAGCAGGATGACCATCGCGATCGTGACGGTCGAATTGCCGCTGATGATGCCCAATCCGGCGAGCCCCAATAAAATAAGAGAAGAAATATCTAATTGCGTCATTCGAATCGCAGCTCCTTTCAATTCTTGCCACAAAAGGCCGGCTTTCAGCACAGACAGCACAAGGATAGCATATTTAACCAAGCTTGAAAATGAAGCAAGCCATTGGAGGTGGGGGTATGAGCAACACATTATTGCTGACCGGCTTCGATCCGTTCGGAGGCGAATCGATCAATCCGTCCTGGGAGGCGGTCCGCGCGCTCGACGGCGCGGCGCTGGGACGGTATCGGGTGCAGGCGGCGCAGCTGCCGACTTCATTCGCGCGGGCCGGGGCGACGCTTCGCGACGCGATGGCCGCTTGCGACCCCGCGGCCGTCATCTGTGTCGGACAAGCCGGCGGCCGTCCGGACATCACGCTGGAGCGAGTCGCGATCAATCTGGCGGATGCCCGCATCGCGGACAATGACGGCAATCAGCCGACGGATGATGAGGTCGTCCCGGGAGGCCCTGCCGCCTATTGGGCGACGCTGCCGGTGAAGGCGCTGCGGCGCGCCGTGCTGGAGGCGGGCATTCCGTGCTCGGTGTCGTATACGGCCGGGACGTTCGTCTGCAACTCCATTTTCTATACGCTAATGCATGAATTGGCCGGCCGTCACGAGAAGGAACGGATCCCGGCGGGATTCATCCATATCCCATTCTTGCCACAACAGGCAGCCGCTTATCCAGGCAAGCCGAGCATGTCGCTTGACTCGATCGTGCAAGCGCTGCGCGCCGTCATTCTTCATGCGGACGCGGAGGAGGAGCGGGGCGCCAGCGCCGGGACTTTGCACGGCTGAGCTTCGGGGGAAGGGGATCGGCACGCATTCCCGCATATTGGAACAGGCCAGCCGTGCATCCCCCTCTTTGGCGGAACAGCAAGCCAAAAGGGGCCCAAGCGGGCCCCTTCTCTTATTTCAGATCTTCGATAGAGTTAATGTCCATATAAGCCGGAACAACGAGACCGATTTTGGTGCCGTTCAGGTTAGGACCGAGATCATCGATTTGATCCTTGAATTTGTCATAATAGTCTTTGTGCGTCGTTGGGAGCCATGCAGCTACAATCGCATCGACATCCCCATTGGCGACGCCCGTCCACATCGGACCGGCTTCGACCTGGAGCAGATCGACCTTGTAGCCGAGCTTCTCCTGCAGGACGTATGCGATGACGTTCGTGCTGGCAATCTCCGAATCCCAGGCCACATAGCCGAGCTTCAGCTTTTTGCCGTCTGCAGGCTGTGCGCCTTCGATCCACTTGTCAACTTTGTCCGCATTCGCGTCGACCCATTCCTTGGCGGCTTCTTCCGGGTTCTTGCCGTCGTGAACGGCAACCATGACCTGCGCCATGTCGTCTGCCGTCCATTCGAACTGATCAAGCACCTTATGCGCGTTCGGATCGTCTTCCTTCAAGCCTGTCCGGGCGATCGTATGGATCTGCTCATCTCCGCCGTAGACCCCTTTCGGATCCTCCAAATATTTGAGATCGTATTTGGCGAATTTCCAATGCGGCGTCCAGCCCGTAATAATAATCGGCTCCTGTTTCTTGATCGCTTTGTCCAAAGCCGCGGTCATAGCGGCGCCCGAACCCTCAATGAGCTTCCATTTGTCGAGGCCGTATTCCTGGAGCGCTTTTTCGGTTGACTGCATAATCCCCGCACCGGCGTCGATCCCGACAATTTTGTAATCGACGGAATCGCCAACGCTTGCCGTCTGATTGCCGCCTGCAGATGATCCACTGCCGTCCGCTCCTCCAGATGGGCTGGAAGAACCGGAACAGCCCGCCAGCGTCCATCCGATTATCGCGATAAGACCCAACAACATCCAACGTCTCGTTCGATTATGCTTCATGCACATCACGCTCCTTGTTTTTTGGATTTATTTTTTTTGAAACTATGCTGAGAGAACCGGTCCAGTATAATGGCCAGCAGCACGACAGCGAGGCCTGCCTCGAAGCCTTGGCCGATCTTCAGCTGGGTAACGGAACGGTAGACTTCGGCCCCAATCCCTTGGGCCCCGATCATGGAGGCGATGACGACCATGGACAGCGACAGCATAATCGTCTGGTTCACGCCGGCCATCAAGGTCGGCATGGCGACGGGAAGCTGCACTTTCCATAAGGTCTGCATCGGCGTGGAGCCGAAGGCGGAAGCGGCCTCCATCATGTCTTCAGGCACTTGGCGAATGCCAAGCTCGGTCAGCCGGATTGTCGGCGGCACGGCAAAGATGACCGAGGCAATGACGCCAGGCACGATGCCGAGCCCGAACAGAAATACGGCTGGAAGCAAATATACGAAGGCGGGCATCGTCTGCATGAAATCCAGCACCGGACGCATAATCCGGGAGACGCTGTCCGAACGTCCGCAGGCGATTCCGAGCGGAATGCCGATAACGATAGATAATATTGTCGCTACGATGACGAGGGCCAGCGTGCTCATCGTCGGCTCCCAATAGCCGAGCGCTTCGATGATGAACAGTCCGATCAAGGTCAGTAAGGACAAGGACCAGCGTCCGATCAGGAAGGCCAGCACCGTAAAGATTGCAATTAAAATGTAGGCCGATGGCCAGGTAAGCAGATCAGTGATGCTTTCGACGCTGCGTTCGATCAATTTGGATAGAAATTCAAAGAACCCATCGGCATTCGTGCCGAGCCAGTTCACTCCCTCTTCGACCCAATTACCTATCGGCAGTCGCATGCGACATCACCATCCCTTCCGTGTCTGATGCGGCTGTATCCGCTCCTGCCGCTTCGTTCGTTCCATTCGGTCCATGCGGCACATTGCCGGCCAGCGCGCCAAGAACCGCTCCGCGCACGATCGCGCCCATCAGCCTCCCGTCCGGCTGGACGACAGCGATTGGAAGCTTGGCCTCGCCCGACAACGCGAACAGATCGTTCAGCAGCACATCCGGCGATACGGTAGGGACGTCGGTGAACATGACTTCCTGCAATGACTTGCCGCTGCGTGCCGCCTCACTGGCCTGCTCGGCTGTAACGACCCCTTGAAGTGACTTATCTTTGCCCACGACGAATAGGGTTGAGATGCCGATATCCCGCATGAGCTGCAGGGCTACGCGAGGCCCCCTGTCAAGGGATACCGTCTCTGGCCGGCGCATGATGTGCGCTGCCGTCAGCACCTTCGATAAGTCCACTCCTTCAACGAATCGCTCCACGTATTCGTCTGCCGGATCCATCAGCATTTGTTCCGGGGTGCCGATCTGGATCAGCTTCCCGTCTTTTAACAACGCGATTCGATCTCCGATGCGGAGAGCTTCGTCCAAATCATGGGTAATAAAAATGATTGTTTTATGCATCTTTTGCTGCAATTCGAGGAGTTCGTCCTGCATATCCCGGCGGATAAGCGGATCGAGTGCACTAAATGCTTCATCCATCAGGAGAACATCCGGATCGTTGGCCAGCGCTCTCGCCAGTCCAACCCGCTGCTGCATGCCGCCGCTCAATTCGTCGGGATATTTCTGCTCCCAGCCCTCGAGTCCGACCAATCCGAGAGCTTCACGCGCCTTGCGGTAGCGTTCTTCCTTCGCCATTCCTTGAATTTCGAGGCCATATACGGCATTGTCGAGGACGGTCCGATGAGGAAAGAGTGCGAACTTCTGGAACACCATACCGATCGTCTTGCGGCGGACTTCCCGCAATTCCGACTCGTTCAGCTTGGAGATATTCCGATCTTTTAACCAGATATCTCCGTCCGTCGGTTCGATCAGACGATTCAGCATTCTCACCAGCGTGGACTTCCCGCTGCCGGAGAGGCCCATAATAACAAAAATTTCGCCTGGCTCGACGGAGAAAGAGACCTGATTGACGGCAACAGTCGCTTGTTTTTCTGTGGCGAGCCGTTCCCGGGACCACCCTTGCTTCAGCAGAGTGAGCGCGCGCTGCGCTTGCGGACCGAATATTTTGGTCACTCCGTTGACTTTAATGATAGACAATCGTTTCACCTCTCTTGTCTTGCCCGAATTCGTTTTTCCAACGCTTTCTATTGTAACCTTTGAAAATTTTCAATAACAACCTTTAAAACCGTTTGTAAATTACGTTCAGTAAAAACTGTACAAACTTATGCTGTCATATGCTCGGCTTTCCTAAAGAATGCTGACCTATCCGGTACTTTACTTTTGAATCTAACTCTCATACAATGTTCGATGACGCCTTGTACCGTTAGGAGATGCGGGATTGCCGAGCCGTCCCGAGTCGACCTCATCTTCCTCTATAATCAATGACTACGGTATCATTTATAAGGAGTCGAATAACTAGCAGCAGCCAGGTTCGGCACAGGAGGAATTAGCACATGGCAACGTTCGCGCAGTTGACGCAGGAACAACAAGGGGCGGTGGAAAAAGCTCGCAATCGTGTCATAGAAGCGATCGGTCAAAATATGGACCTATACGGAATGACTCAATCCACAGGCCATTTGTACGGTTTGTTATTTTTCAGCGATCATCCGATGACGCTGGATGAGATGGGCAAGGAAATGGAAATGAGCAAGACGAGCATGAGCACAGGGGTCCGTACGCTGGTGGATATGAAGATGGTGCACAAGGTATGGGGCAAAGGCACGCGGAAAGACTTGTACGAAGTGGAGCCGGACTGGTACCAGACCTTCGCCGATTACTTCGGCATCAAGTGGCGCAAGGCCATCGAAGTCAACTTATCCGCCATCCGGCGTTCCAAGCGAGAACTCGAGAACCTGCTCGCAGCGCACGGCGAGGACGAGACGCTGCGCGGCATCGTTCAGGCGGACATTGCCAAGATGCAGGAAGCGGAGCAGTATTACCACTGGCTGGATCAATTAATAGATGCACTGGAGAGCGGCGAGATTTTTTCTTTTATCCCGAAGCCCGGAACTCCAGAATAAACATAATGTTCGCAGAAAAAGACGGCCGAAAGCCGTCTTTTTTTATGAATGGGCTCCTCTTTGTCTCTTATGCTCGCTATCCCCGTCGGACAGGGGAGCTGGGTACCTCGTTAGTGCTTATGGCCGCTATCCCCGTCGCACAGGCGAGTTGGGTCTCCTCGTTAGTGCTTCTGGTCGGTATCCCCGTCGGGCAGGGGAGTTGGGTATCCTCGTTAGTGCTTCTGGTCGGTATCCCCTTGGCGCAGGGGAGTCGTGTATCCTCGTTCGCGCTTATGGTTGGTATCCCCGTCGCGCAGGGGAGTTGGGTATCATTGTTAGTGCTTCTGGTCGGTATCCCCGTCGGACAGGCGAGTTGGGTCTCCTCGTTAGTGCTTATGGCCGTTATCCCCGTGGCACAGGAGAGTTGAATATCTTTGATCGTACATAAGATCGCTATCCCTATCGCGCAGGCGAGTTGGTACCATCACGATTTCCATAGGGGGGCTCGAAAAAGATGACGGTTCTGAGTGGACGGGATATTGAGCATAAAGAGCGCCAAAGGAACTGTCCGTCTGACCCGATGGGATATTGAGCAAAAGGAGCGCCAAAGGAACTGTCCGTCTGACCCGATGGGATATCGAGTATAAAGGAGCGCCAAAGGAACTGTCCGCCTGACCCGATGGGATATTGAGCAAAAGGAGCGCCAAAGGAACTGTCCGTCTGACCCGATGGGATATTGAGCATAAAGGAGCGCCAAAGGAACTGTCCGCCTGGCCCGATGGGATATTGAGCATAAGGTCATCAATGGTTACTGCATGCGCGGGAAAAAGCCGTTGAGCCGGCTCATGGAAAATGGATCAGACCCCGGTTGGAGAGGCAGATGTGATGTATAATACAGCTAACGAAGGGGTTCCAGCTTAGTCTTGACCTTCCTCCCGTGTTGTTCCCTTCGTCTCACGATGAAGATGCAAGGGGGTAGGCGGACATGAACCCGTTTCGAAAGCCTCGTTCGTTTCAAATCGCTTTGTTTTGGCGGCATTTTTCCATTTACTTCGTCATCATTCTCATTCCTGTCATTGTCGCTTGCGCGTTGGCCCACTTCCTGGTCGTCTCTCTGATTGAGAAGGATGCGCAGAAGCTGAATAACGTTGTGTTAAGCCATTTCTCCACGCAGACGGATACGGCCTTGAATGCCCTGAAGACGAACATGATCAATATGCTCAGCGCCTCCCATATCCGCAGCTTGTTGCGGGAGGCGGACGATGAATCCGGGGACCCGCAGCGGCGCATGGAGCTGATTCACTCGCTGCGGGAGCAGTTGATTAAGCTGCAGTCCGACGAACTGGTGGCGAGGGCGTATCTGTTTTTTGTTCATCATGATTTGGTCATTGACGCGGATACGTATACGGATAAGGCGTATTATTTCGATTTCCGTTATCCGATGAATGAGGATGAGAAAGCGGCTTATTTGGCCCAATTTACGAATAAAAAAATGATGGAGTTTACGAAGCCGGACAACGGCAGTCTGTCGGCACTGGTGAGCTATCCCTTCAATACCCCGCTTCCCGATGTGTACCTGGTCGTGGATGTGAACAGGGACAAACTGCAGCATCTGATTCAGATCCCCGAGAATTGGGTAGCCGGTACAGCTATCCTGGGTAGCGGGGGAGCTATCCTCGGCCAGAACGGCCTCGTTACGGACGGAATTCGCCGCCTCTCGCTCCCGTTGACGGACGGAACATCCCATTTTCTCATTGCCGAAGATAAAGCGGTTTCCTTGGTGAAATCCCGGTTCGACGATTCTTCCTATTACTTGAGTCTTGTCGATCTGCCTACGCTGATGAAGCCTGCTCAGGTGACGCGGCTCATTAGCTGGATCTTTCTTGCCTTTTTCGTTGTCGTGGGAAGCTTGGTCTCGTACTATTTAAGCCGGCGGGTTTATCAGCCTATTGCGGAGATTAAGGAAAGCCTGAAATCCCACCGGACGGCGGAACCGCTGCAACCGGGCGAGGGGAACGATTATGATGTGATTAAGCGCTATTCCCGGCTCATTATCTCGGAAAATAAAGCGTTGTCCCAAAGGGTGACCGGGATGCTGCCGATTGTGCAGGAGCATTTTGTCACCAAAATGGTGCAGGGCGAATACAGAGACGCTCTGTCCATCGAGACGTACGCTGCCGAAATTGATTTCGTGTATGCGAAGAAAGCGGCGCGGACCGTGCTGGCCATTGCCCTGCATTTCGATCCGCAGGTGTATGGGCCGCTGTCGGAGACATCCAAATCATTCCTGATGGCGGAGCTGAAGGAGCGCATGATGCAGCTCGTCCCTTCACCGACGTGGATCTGTCAGATGAAGCCCAATCTGCTGGCCTGCGTCATTCACAAGGAGCCGCTCCTGAAGCTGAGCCCGGAGGAGGATGCGAACATTATCAAGGTGGCTCTCCAGCTGTATGCCAGCTATTTCAAAGCGACGATTGGCATCGGGAGCACAGTACACGGAATAGAGGAGCTGCATCTGTCTTATGAACATGCGGTCTTGATGCTGGAACGCCGGGGGCTGTATGCCGATGTGGAAATCTGCAGCGGACAGAGCTCGTGGGATGCGCCCCCGTTCGATACGTTTTTGAGCGTGCAGGAAGTGAACCGGATTCTGAACCGGTACAAAACACGAGAATATGACAGGCTGCTGGAATCGGTCTATGAGATGGTGGAAGAAGGCGTCCGCCAAAAGGCCACGGCCCGTCAAATCAAATGTTTGTGCACGGATATTTTGAACACATGGGTGCGTGCCGTAGAGACGGAGCGCAAAGATTTCAATGTGCCTTTTTACGCGGGATGGTTCGAAAGAGTGAATGCCTGCATGACGGTGGATGAAGTGAAGGGCTGCTTCCGGGAGTTCCACGGACTGCTGTTCGAGCCGGCGCTTCCGGATGAACGCTGCCGCAAGTTGACTGATATTTTGGCTTATATTCATGAGCACTATGATGAAGAATTGTCGGTCGAGCAGTTCGCCGCGGCGATGAACATGTCGGTCGGGCATTTTAGCCGCACATTTAAGGAGGAAGTCGGGGAAAAGTATGTGGAATATATCGCTAAATACCGGTTGGCCAAAGCGAAGGAGCTGCTCCTGCAAACGGATTTGAAAATGGATGATATCGCCGCCAAAGTCGGCTATTGGGGCCGGAATTCATTCATTCGAATGTTCCGTAAATATGAAGGAATTACCCCGGCGAAATACCGGGCGCTTCATCAGTAACGCGCAACAGGGACTCTTTATTTTCCGGAGTCTCTTTTTTTTCGCCAAAGGAAAGGGAAAACCCGGCTCCCACGGCCTCCAAGAAAATGGACCCCGACACAAATACGGTCGCTTTACGGGGGCGCCTTCCGTTCCTTATAGTTAGGCCAACGCTTTTTTTGCAAGCGTTTACTTGAAAGGAGGAAGGCCATGACGAAGAAAGCCCGATTCCGGTATCTCGTCAAAAAACATAAGGTGCTCTACCTGCTGATGCTCCCGGGAATTTTATATTACATTATCTTCAAGTATGTGCCCATGTACGGCATCATTATCGCTTTTCAGGATTTTTCTATCGGCAAAGGGATTCTCGGCAGCAAGTTCGTGGGGCTGAAGCATTTCATTGAATTTTTCTACGTCACGCCGGACTCCTGGAAGCTGATTCGGAACACGATCATGCTGAATGTGTACGATCTGCTGTTTCATTTTCCGTCTCCGATTATTTTGGCCATTTTATTCCATGAGCTGCGCAACAAATGGTTCAAAGGATTTGTCCAGAGCGTCAGCTATATGCCCCACTTTCTCTCTACGGTCGTTATCGCGGGAATTCTCGTTACCTTTTTGTCGCCGACGACTGGGGTGGTCAATCATCTGCTCGTGAAGGTGTTCGGGATGGAGCCGATGATGTTCCTCGGTCTCCCCGAATGGTTCCGCACCATCTACGTCGGGTCCGAGATCTGGCAGAAGATCGGCTGGGGCACGATTCTGTATCTGGCTGCCATCGCCGGCATTAATCCTACGCTGTATGAAGCGGCCAAAATGGACGGAGCGAACCGGTTCCAGCAAATCCGGCATATTACGCTGGTCGGCATGCTGCCGGTCATGATTGTTCTGTTCGTGCTGACGCTCGGCCATTTTATGGAGACGGGATTCCAGAAGATTCTGCTGCTGTACAACTCGATGAATTATGAGACATCGGATGTCATCAATACCTTTGTCTACCGCCGGGGAATTCTCGATGCCGATTTCAGCTTCGCGACGGCCGTCGGCCTGTTCCAGTCGGTAATCGGGCTCATACTGGTCGTGGCGGCGAACCGGATCGTCCGCAAATATTCCGAGACGAGTCTGTGGTAGGAGGGGAATTCCGTGAAAATCAAAGCCAGTCTAGGGTCCCGGATTTTCGACGCCATCAACATCTTGCTCATGATTCTGCTTGTCATCATGATGATGTATCCGATGGTCTATGTGTTCTCGGCTTCGATCTCCGACAATGCGCTGGTAGCCAGCGGGGAGGTGCTCCTGTTCCCGAAGCAGGTGACGCTGGTGGCGTATGAGCAGTTGGTGACCAATCCCGATCTGTGGATCAGCTATTGGAATACGATCCGGTACACGGTTCTGCAGGTGGCGCTAACGCTTATCGTGACGGCGGCCATGGCCTACCCGCTGTCGAAAAAATGGCTGCCGGGGCGGCGAATGATTCTGCTCATGGCCGCCTTCACGCTGCTGTTCAGCGGCGGGATGATTCCGACGTTCCTGGTCGTGCAAAAGCTAGGCCTGCTCGATACGATCTGGGCCATCGTGCTTCCGTCCCTTGTCTCGACGTGGTACTTGTTCATCATGCGGACGTTCTTCGAAGCGCTGCCCGAGGAGCTGGAGGATGCCGCCACGATGGACGGTTGCAATTCCCTCCAGGTGCTGCTGCGGATCGTGCTGCCGCTGTCGATGCCGGTCATGGTGACCATCGGCCTGTTCACGGCGGTGAACCAGTGGAACGCGTTCTTCGACGCGTTGATCTATCTGAATGACCGGAGCATGTACCCGCTGCAGATTATGCTCCGCAATATTCTCATCGCCGGAACGACCGTGCAAGGAGAAGGGGATATGAATCATCTGGATACGCTCAAGTACGCGATGATCATCATCGCTACGCTGCCGATTCTGTGCGTCTACCCGTTTATCCAGAAATATTTTGTGCAGGGCAGCATGATTGGGGGCATCAAGGGTTAGACGGACCGGGGAGGCCGGAAGGCAAGGAGAAGCTTGGAAGTGAAGATGAAAATGAAGGAGGTTCGGACATGAAAAAGAGACCGATCGCAATGATGCTGACTGTCGCGCTGCTTGCCATCGTGGCTGCGGCAGGCTGCTCCGCCAAGGACAAAGAAGCTTCGCCGGGCGAAACCGGCGGATCGGATGGCAAGAGCCCAATCCAATTTTCCTGGCTGGCGTATGACCGGGTGGAGGGGAAGGTGCGGCCGGATTGGGAGATTTTCAAGGAGATCGAGGCGAAGACTGGCGTCAGCGTCGATTTTCAAATTGTCAGCCAGGAGGGACTCAACGAGAAAAGACAGATTATGATCGCGACGAACTCGGTCACCGATTTCATTCAGGTCACCACCCAGGAGGGGCGGGATCATGGCCCTGACAACGTATTCCTGAATTTGAAGGACTATCTGGAGCAGGCTCCGAATTTGAAGGCGTTTTACGAAAAATATCCGGAGGCCGCGGCTGTCGCCACTGGCGCGGACGGGGGCATCTATACGGTGCCCGTCATTGAAGGGGATGCGGAAGGCAAAGGCTTCAACTTCATCTGGTATGCCCGCAAGGACGTGATGGATCAGCACGGGCTGAAGGCGCCGGAGACGATGGATGAATTTTATCAGTTCCTGAAGGCGCTTAAAGAAAAAGAACCGGACTCCTACCCGCTGATTTCGAACGGGATTGTAGGCGATACGGGACTCTACACGGTATTCGGCCGGGCGTTCACCGGCATTCAGGGCTTCTTCAACATTGATCCGGCCACCGATAAATATGCCTTTGCGCCGTACCGCGACGGCTATAAAGAGTCGCTGATCTTTTTGAATAAGCTGTATGCGGAAAAGCTCCTTGACCCGGAATATTCCCTGCTGACGCAGGCGCAGTGGGAGGAACGCATGCTGAAGGGCAAGTCGTTCGTGACGTATTTCTGGAAGGCGGACTTGGAGTCTCTGACGGAAAAGGGACGCAAGGCAAGCACCGCCTCATTCGAGCTCGACGCGATTCCGCAGGTCGCCGCAGACGGCATCAAGAACTACCAGTTCTCCCGTCCGGTCATTGGAGCGATGGGTCGCGCGATATCCGCCAAGGTCAAGGATAAGGAAAGGGCGGTCCAGTTCCTGGATTATCTCGTCGGCGAGGAAGGATCGAATTATTTGTCGCTTGGCATTGAAGGCAAGACGTACGCGATGGAGAACGGGAAGCCGGTATATATGAAGGAATTCGGCACGTCCCCGTTCAATACGCTGCGCAAGGATTGGGGCGTATGGTACGACTTGATTACGCTGGACAATGCCAAGTCGCGCGAGGTATGGGAACGCGGGTTGAGCGACAAGAGCAAAGAGATCAACAAGATGTATGAACCGTACATCGTGCCGGCGCCGAAGCAAATCGTGAAGACGGAGGAAGAGCTGGAGCTCGAAAAATCAAAGCTCAACAATCTCAATAAATATTTGGAGCAAAAATTGACCGAGTTCGTCACCGGCAAAACGCCAATCAATGACGAGACGTACCGGCAATTCCTCGATCAGGCGAAGAAGCTCGGCGCGGATGATCTGCTCCGCATGTATGATACGGCTTATACCCGGACGTACGGCAAGAAATAAGCCCGCGCCTGGAGAGCGCGGGAACGAAGGAGGAAGCGCTATGGGAGCGGGAGAAGCATTCAAGGTCATTGATGCGGATGTTCACAATGAGCAGGACGATTCGGCCCTGGTGCCCTATTTGGCGGAGCCGTGGAAGTCGAGGGTCGCTTCATCGGGCATCGGGTATGCGGGCTCCGGCTATTATTCGCCGATAGGCGTCATGAAGAAGGACTCGATCCCGCCGGGGGGCGGCAAGGCCGGCTCCGATCCCGACCTCCTCGTCAAGCAGTTGATCGAGGGGTACGATATCGAGTACGCCATTTTGACGGGAGTCGTCTATAATATCTCGGCGACCCATGACCCGGATTATGCGGCGGCCATCTGCTCCGCCTACAACGACTTCCTGATTGCCGAATGGCTGGCCAGGCATCCGGCGTTCAAAGGCGCGATCGCGGTGTCCACGCTGGACCCGCATCTCGCCGCCAAGGAAATCGATCGTGCCGGGGACCATCCCGACATCGTCGAAGTGATTATATCCAGCGCCGCGCGCTGGCCGCTGGGGCACCGCTTCTATCATCCGATCTATGAAGCGGCCGAACGGCACGGGCTGCCCGTCGCGATTCATCCGGGGGCGGAAGGCGGAGGAAGCTCCACCGCTCCGACGGCAGCCGGCTACCCGGCGAGATACATCGAGTGGCACACCTGTCTCTCCCAAATGTTCATGGCCCACCTGGTCAGCCTCGTATGCGAAGGGGTGTTCGTCAAGTTCCCCCGGCTGAAGGTGGTGCTCGTCGAGGGCGGCATTGCCTGGCTGCCGCCGCTGATGTGGCGGCTCGATAAAAATTACAAGGCGCTCCGATCCACCGTGCCGTGGCTGACGAAGATGCCGAGCCAGTATGTCGCGGAGCATTGCTTCCTGACGACGCAGCCGATCGAGGAGCCGGATAACCCGCAGCATCTGGTTGACCTGTTCAATATGTTCGATGCGGAGAACATGATTCTCTACTCCAGCGATTATCCGCATTGGGATTTCGATGCGCCGGACAGGATTCTGCGCAAGCTGAAGCCGGAGGCCCGGCGTAAAATCTTTTACGAGAACGCGAAAAAGCTCTATAACTTACCGTAAACGGAGGCAAGGTGTCATGGGGGTACATTATGTGCTGGATACGGCGGATGTTCCCGAAGGCGGTCATGCCGTCGTCCAGGTGGAAGGCCGCGAAATCGGAATCTTCCGGATCAACGGAGAGTTCTATGCGCTCCATAATTCTTGTCCGCACCAAGGGGCGCCGATGTGCGCCGGTCATGTATCCGGAACGAATCTTCCATCGGGCGTCTACGAATACGAATACCGTCGGAAGGGCGAGATCTTGCGCTGTCCGTGGCACGGGTGGGAGTTCGATATCAGGACCGGGAAGTCGCTGTTCAGCGAGCGGACGCGGGTGAAGACCTATGAGCTGGAGGTGGCGGACGGGAAAATCGGCGTCGTGCTGGGGAAGTAAGCGTACGTCCTCCCGCGTGAGCCTGGCGCGCCCCAGGCGGCTCATTGCCAGACGGCTACAAATGATATAACATATATGTTATATCAACAAGTAAGGATGATTGGAATGGGCTATGATTCTCGTTCGCCATTATATGTGCAGGTGCATCGGTACATCGAAGAACGAATTCGTCGAGGCGTGTTGAAGCCGAATGACCGGATTCCGACGGAAAAGGAACTGATGGAGCAATTCAAGGTCAGCCGGATCACGGTAGTGAATGCGCTTTCGGCTCTGGTCAAGGATGGGTGGATCTACCGCGTTCCCGGCAGAGGAAGCTTCGTCTCCAATGACCTGCCGGCCGAACGGAACGGGGAAGGGGCCGAAGCGGCGGCCTTGGCCGTTCCGGCGGAGGGGCAGCCGAACCGGACCGAGCCTGTTCCGGGCCGAACGATCGGCTTTGTGATGCCGACGTTGGAGGATTATTTCGCGATGCGTCTCATCAATGCGGTTCAAGATACGCTGCGGACGCACGGGTATTCGCTCGTGATCGCGTTCAGCGGCGGCTCCAAGGAGCGGGAGGAGCAGCAGATCCGGGATTTTATCGCGATGGGCGTCAGAGGCCTGCTGCTGTTCCCGGCCGATGAAGAAACTTATAATGAAGAAATTTTGTCGTTGAAGGTCAACGGCTTTCCGTTTGTGCTGATCGATCGGTATTTGCGGGGGGTCGAGACGCATTTTGTCTGCTCGGACAATCGGGCCGGAGCCCGAATGGCGGTCGATCATCTGTGGGAGAACGGCCACCGCCATATTGCGATCTGCACGAATGCATATCGGGAATGCGTCAGCGTGCATGATCGGATCTCCGGGTATATGAGCGCCTTCGAGCAGCATGGCGGCATGATTAATCCGTCGCTTATCGTGACCGGCTTCTCGCTCCCTGCCGGGGAGGAAGGGGACGATTCGGAGCTGGCGCGCCATATGAAGAGCGGGATCGCGAGCGCGTATATCGCGCTGGACGGGAAGCTGGGCATGCGAATGAGGCAGATGGCGAAGCGGTTCGGCTTGCGGGTGCCGGAAGATATTTCGCTCCTTACCTTCGACAATCCGGAGAACGTTGAAGATCAGGAGAGCTTTTTCACTTATATTTATCAAAATGAAATGGAAATCGGCCGGCAGGCAGCGACGATTCTGACGGAGATCATCGAGCGGCGGGAGACGGACGGCGAGTACCGTAAAGTCATTCTCCAGCCTCAGCTGATCATCGGCCGTTCGACCGGGCCTAGCTTGCGTTCGAATCATGCGCGCCCCTAAAAAAATCGCCAATCCCGTAAACGGAGATTGGCGAAGCTTGCTTTTGCTATCGGCTCCATGGCCTTCAAGCGATCTTCAGATCTGCACCAAGGTCAACACGGCGAAGAAATGGGCGACCGAGCCGGCTAACACGAATAGATGCCAAATCATATGATGAAACGGAAAGCCCCGCCACACATAGAATACGGTGCCCGCCGTATAGAGCAGTCCTCCTGTAACAAGCAGGGTCAACCCGGTTCCGGGCATTGCCGCCGACAGCGGGTTCCATGCCATGACGATAAGCCAGCCCATGGCGATATAGAGAAAGGTCGACAGGAAGAGAAAGCGCTTCGTGAAGAAGGCCTTGAACACGATCCCGGCCACGGCCAGCGTCCAGACGACCGCGAACAGGCTCCAGCCCAGCATCTTCGGCAAGGCGATGAGGACAAACGGAGTGTACGTTCCGGCGATAAAGACATAGATCGAGGCGTGATCGAACGTCTCGAACAGATCCTTCACCCGGCCTTCGGGGAAGCTATGCACCAAGGTCGACGATGTATAGAGCAGCAGCATGGAAATGCCGTAAATCGTAAAGCTGACGACGTGAATCGGTTCGCCGTACAGTGCGGCGAAGACGATAAGCAGGGTCAAGGCGGCAACGCTGAGAATGGCGCCGATGCCATGGGTAATGGCGTTGGCGATCTCTTCACCCCGCGTATAGGTATGGGTATTGGCCATAAGTAAATCTTCCTCTCTGCCCGCTGGTATTCGTTACCTTCATTGTATAAGACGACAGTGGCGTCTGCAAATCCTTGCGAACGGCTTTACTTATTTTTTACGATCCAAAGATGGATATGTATGTTGTTAACGGAAACGAAGCGTTCAGGCCGGATACTCTGGAGAGGAGGACATGGATGAGCAGACTGGTCATAGGCACGGCAATCGGTTGTGCCGCAGCGATGGCGCTAATAATCATGTATTCGTACATCGGAGAGTTCGCCTGCTTCATTGGAATCGGAGCGATGATCGGAATGATTAGCGTAGTGCTGATGAATCAGCGTGGGGAGGTCCATGGGAAGCAGCGTCAAGCGATGCGGCGGCAGGAATGGATGGAACGGAACCGGAGCCGCGTGGAGCAGGAATCGGCAGAAAAATAAGGAACAGCGCCCCCGCCCTTCCGGCAGGCCATTCGGCGCTGTTCGGCTTTCTTATTCGGCACAATCTGGGTGTGCGGCTTGCGTGTCCACGTGTTGCGGACGATGTCGGGGTTGATGCCGCCGGAACGCTCGATTTTGCGGCGTTGGCGTTTGGCTTTGCTCATGGGAGCAGCCTCCTTTACAATATACATAGAATAGGAAGAACGATAAAGATCCTTCATACATCAGAGTAACTTACCTTGAACGGCAATTCAAGCGAAATCGGATTCCGATTCGCAAAAGGAGCGTCAAGCCATGATTATGCGTACACGGAATGGGGAACGGGTTCTGATTCAACAGCATGACCACGGATTTATTTCCGGAGAAGCGGCAAGGAATTTCAATCCTGATCTGGCCGGGGGCACGAAGCGCTGGGAGGAGGTCGTATTGGCCGCCTACGAGCATGATCGCGCTTGGATTGGTCTCGATCATACACCGATATGGAACGATGCGGATGCGGAGCCATTTACGTTTATGGATTACCCGATTGTGCCGAAGCTGGCCTTTTACCGGATTGGGCTGGATGAGATCGAACGGATGAATCCGTATGCGGCGCTGCTGTGCAGCCTGCACTTCGTGTCTTTCTTCCGAACGGAGGAGCAGCCCGAGATTATCCAGTTTTTGCGGCATGAACGGTCTCGTCAGGCCCGGATTCGCGAGCAGCTGGACGGCATTGACGACCACGCGGTGACGGAGCATTTTCGGCTGCTGCAGTTCTGCGACGATCTCTCCTTATATGTCTGCCTTAACGAGCCCGGGGCAGCCAAGGAAGACGAATTTCCATGGTATCAGGACGGGTTCGAGCGGACGGAGGCCTTCAATTCGGAGACGGGCACCCAGCTTGTCGCAGAGTGGGCCAGCGAGACGGAGGTGCGGGTCACGCCGTTCCCGTTCATCGCGCCGTTCACCACGAAGCTGCGTTCCAAGGCGGTGCCGGACGCGCTGGTGGAAGCGGTGGGCATCGGCAAGGCATACCGCCAGACCGAATGGACCGAGCAGACGTTGACGTTTATCAGGTAAGAGGGAATCGGCTTAAGGACGGCAAGAACCCGCTGCTAGGGGAGAATGGCAGAGGGTTCTTTGTGTAGAAGAGCCTCAACCAGCGCCCCTTGTATAGATGGATGAGTTAAAGAGAAATATAGATGAATATGGAAGCTTCAGGAGTTTAGACTGCGGCGGAGTCGTCTGGCGCGACTTCGCCCGATCGCCGTGCTTCGATCGTGAATTTATTGTACAATTAAGGAAACTCTACCTGACGCGCGGACATGCCCGACCCAATCGCCTGGTATTCTTGTCTTCGGCCCGATACAGGGAGAGCGTCCGAGGCAAGTGTGAAGCGTCAAGTTCTGTTTCTATTGTGACCCGACCGGTGTGGTTAACCAGATTACCGGGTTCGAGGTCATCCATTCCACGGAAAGGAAGGAGAAACACCGATGAACAACCAACAATTGGAGCGAATTCATACGGGAAAGGGTTTTATTGCGGCATTGGACCAGAGCGGAGGAAGCACGCCAAAGGCGCTGCTCCAATATGGCATTGAGGAAGACCGCTACTCGAATGACGAAGAAATGTTCGAGCTGGTTCATGCCATGAGAACGCGGATTATTAAAAGTCCGGCATTTGATTCAAAGTATATTTTGGGCGCTATCTTGTTCGAGAATACGATGGATCGCAAGATTGACGATCAATTTACCGCCGACTATCTATGGGAAAAGAAAGGGATTGTCCCTTTTTTGAAGGTCGACAAGGGTCTGGCCGAGCTGGAGAATGGCGTTCAACTGATGAAGCCGATCCCGGATTTGAACGACCTGTTGAAGCGGGCGGTGGAGAAGCATATTTTTGGGACAAAAATGCGTTCGGTGATTAAAGAGGCCAACGCGGATGGAATTCGCAACGTCGTCGAGCAGCAGTTCGATATCGGCAGACAAATCTTGGCAATGGGGCTCGTTCCGATTATTGAGCCTGAGGTCGATATTTACAGCAAGGATAAGCAGCAATCGGAGCAAATCTTGAAAGAAGAGCTGCTCAAGCAATTGTCCGCTCTCGATAAGGATGTGCGGGTGATGCTGAAGCTGTCCATACCGACCGAAGATAATTTTTATCGCGAGCTGATCGAGGAGCCGCATGTGCTTCGGGTTGTCGCTTTGTCGGGCGGTTACGATCAAAGGGAAGCGAATGAAAAACTGGCCCGGAATCACGGCTTGATCGCCAGCTTCTCGCGCGCCTTGTCGGAAGGCCTGACCGCCCAGCAGACCGACGAAGAATTCAATGCGACGCTGTCCCGATCCATTCAATCCATTTACGAAGCATCCATAAGCTGATGCTTCCCGGATGGTTATCCTGTGAAGTGTAAACCTGTATCAAGACGTCAGCCTGTTGAGAAACCCTCAACAGGCTGTTTTTTATATATTTATTCATTGCGCCTGGGAATGAGGACATGCACTTGCTTCGCTTCGGTTCGTCATTCCATAAATAAAAATATTGACAGTGGGGATAAAAAGATATAGATTGTTAAATGAAAGTCGATGTCAAAATAATAAGCTTGAATTCGCAATATACAATCTGCCTGATCAATTGCGGAAAGGAAGTGATCGCGTTGGAGCGCCAAAAAACGTTAGCCATTCATATGAACCATGTAAATAAATCTTATGGCTTGAAGCGCGGGGTGACAGATTTAAATCTAGCCGTAAAAAAAGGGGAAATCGTTGGATTTATTGGGCCAAATGGCGCAGGGAAGTCGACCACGATCCGTCTGCTTATGCAGTTGATCAGCCCTACGTCCGGGGATATCTCGGTTCTTGGCGAACGAATAAAGAAGGATAATCCCATGATACGCCGCCGAATCGGCTATCTGCCTTCCGAGATTAGACTTTACCCGGATTTAACCGGGGAACAGATGCTGGAGCTTGCAGCAGGCATTCATGGGATTGATTTGAAAAAAACAAGAATTCCCGAATATGCGCAGAGACTGCAATGGGAAATGAACCCCCGGATCCGAACCTACTCACTAGGAAACCGCAAGAAGCTGGGCATACTGCTAGCGCTTCTGCATGAGCCTGAATTGCTTGTCCTGGATGAACCTACCTCCGGGCTTGATCCCCTCGCTCAGCAAAGCTTCTTTGAAATTGTTCGGGAATTAAATGAGTCAAACGGTACAACGGTATTCTTGTCCACGCACATCTTAACCGAGGTGGATAAGCTCTGCCACAGGGTCGTGTTTATACGAGACGGGAAGATCATTCAAGATTCTTCTGTTCCCGATCTAATGAGAGGAGGGGCTCATCTTTACGAGGTGATCTTTAAAGAATCCGGTGATCTGCGGCAAACATATGGACTTCTAAAGATAGATCCAAATTCGAAATACATGGATGGGGTTTGTAGCGGAAGGATAGAGGATCATTGCCTGAATACCTTTCTCTCCCTTCTTGCCGATAAGCCCATTAAAGATTTGAACCTTAGAAAATTGTCTCTTGAGGAGAGATTTATGGAAAAGTACAGCCGTCATAAAGAAAAGAAAGCGGAGGGGCCGAACGATGAGCAAGTTGTTTGAGTTGGAGTGGCGTCAAAATAAACGGAGTTTTTGGATCGCTCTTTGTGTTATTGCAGCGCTTCTTGCAATCCCGGCGGCCGCATCCAAGGCTTATTTACATAGCCAAATCTCCAGCGGAGCAGATCAGACGGGTTCCGCTGCACTTACAACTTTTGAAGGATGGATGGCCGGTCAGCCGTTTATGTTTTTCGTGCTTCTTCTCGGTTGCTTCGCAATCAACTGGTCAATCGGATCCGTTGTAAAGGAGCGGGATCGTCATACTGCCGAGTTTCTTTTCGCAACCCCCCGCAGCAGAACGGATATCTATCTGGCAAAATGTGCGGCGCATGTTGTAAAAGTCGCGATTATCGCTGGCGTATCCACCGGTATTGTGCTGTTGATCGGCAAAGGTTTAGGCGTGATGAATGACGCTGTAGCCGTAAGCAGCGTCATGGCGGCCGGTCTGTTGATCATTTTCGGATTTATGGGAATAGGTTATGCGCTAACGTCTTGGCTTGCTTCCGAACGCGGTGCGTTATCGTTTGGAATCGGAATTGTGTTCCTCATGTTCTTGCTCTACATGCTTTCTGATTTGACAGCATTAGAATGGCTGGGGGCCGCGTCGCTCTTCAAGCTGTTTGACGTGTACGCAATAAGCCAGGGTGCCGGGCTTGCTGGGGGCTCTGTGATTGGATCGCTCGCCGTATTTTTGATCGGCGGTTGCGTGGGCTGGGGGAGGTTAGTTCATAGAGATTTGTAATACAATCTATTTTTCATCAGCCAATCCATCAAGCCTTAGGGAGGGCTTTTCTTTTTTTGGGGCCGGCTCCAGCGAAAGTTGATGGTTATGAACTTGAGTGTTAGTTGACATTGACTCTAATGTAAGTGACAATATGCTTGAAGCCACAGTTTCGAGGTTTGATTTGAACTTGGTTAGGAGTGCAAAAGGATGTCTCAAGGTGCGAAACCAAAAGCCGGATTGCGTGAGCGAAAAAAAGCGAAAACGATGGCCAATGTTCAGATGCATGCATTAAGGCTTTTTCGAGAAAACGGTTATCATGCGACAACGGTGGAACAAATTGCTGAAGCTGCAGAAATCTCCCCGAGTACATTTTTTCGTTATTTTGGAACAAAAGAGGACGTGGTGTTAACCGATAATTATGACCCTCTTCTCGTCGCCGCATTTGAAAAGCAACCGTCAGAGTTGAGCCCCTTACAAGCCGTTCGAAATGCAATGCTTTCGGGAATTGCCGAGATGACTGACGATGAGTGGGAAACAACCCGTCAGCGAAATGAACTAATCTTGATGGTCCCGGAACTGCGCGCGGCAGCGATGAATAACTTAAGTCAGATGATGCAGCTGTTAACACAGATTGTCGCTAAACGAACAGGCCGAAATTCTGATGATTTGGCAGTACGTACCTTTGCCGGGGTGGTTGTTGGGGTAAATATATCGTTAATGGATTATAATGCCGGGGCTACAAAATCAGAGTTTGCCAAATTACTGGATGAAGCTTTAGGAGTCGTGGAAAAAGGTCTGCTGCTATGATCGACAAACTAAGGCAGCCTATCCCGGTTGACCGCTAGTTCTGACGATGATAATCCCTGTTCGGCGAAGTATGTCCTGTGCGAATACTGGCGAGTACTGTGCATTTTGGCAGTGTGAGATATTACGTCAACTAGGAAGGCGGGGAAGGGCACATGTCCGAACGTTTTTGGAAGAAGCTGTTGAAAAAGGGGTTTTCGGTTGAATTGGATCAACTCCCCAAAAATAAGCAACAGTTTTTAGATGAAATTGAGCGCTATTGCATCAAAGAAAAGGTGGCTTACGAATTTATCGAACGCGATAGACCGGCGATTATTTCGATAGACGATGTCGTATATCAATGTCAGGTGGAAAACGCGGGTCGCCCCGGTTTCGTGCTCCATTTCAAAGAAATGTAAAATAGAACGCAGCCTGATATGGCTGCGCAAGACTGTCGATAATGCTCGTCGATAGTTATTTTCTTAGGATGGGCGGGTCAGGGAAGGCAGAAAAGGTTAGGGTAAGTTGGTCCGCGCATGAAGCAAGAGCGTCCGGATACGGAGCAAGCTGTCCCCGTATGATGAGCTAGAGTGTCCGGGCACGGAGCAAGCTGTCCCCGTATGAAGCAAGAGCGTCCGGGCATGAAACAAGCTGCCCCCGTATGGAAATGCTGCACAGGCGCAGCATTTTTAAGCTCAAGAGGCTAAATATTGAGAAAATCCTGCGAAATTACATTATTTCGTCATTTGGAATGCGATTTATGCCTTGCCGTAGGGAAATTGCTGTCTTTTTGCAGCAATCCTATTTTCGCATCCTCGTCTCAATGAAATTGCTGCATTCTTGCAGTATTGGCGGAGCAGATGACTAGAGTGGCGGGAGATGCGGCAGCTATAGTGGAGTGGATGACCGGAGCTGCGGACGTTCTGGCCGGGAACGATGGAAGAAAGAGAGGTATTTGCGAACTTATCGGACCTTGAAGGGCGTTTCGGAGCGTTTGCGCGCCTGAGCGATCATCGCCATCCGCTCCGCCGCGGCTCCCGTTGCATCCGTACCGCCAAATATTGGAGGAGTTCATGGGGACTCTTCCGAAGGCGGCCTATCTCGCCAAAACCATTGTCGCCAGTCTTGCGGAGCCTAATACGGCTGCGCTTTTTTTGTGTCTAACAGGAGGAACCCCATGACCAAACCGACGCGCGGCGCTAGTGTCTTTGTTCCCCTCTACGGTGAATATCCGATAAAGCTTCGAAGCATAATTGCGGCTGATCCATCATGAGCGTATGTCCTGCATCCGGGATGATATATAACTTCTTGTCTGGAGCGCTAATGTCTGCAAAATAGTTCCCGGCAATGACAAATGGAACCTGCCAATCGCGGCCGCCTAATAAATAGTAAACGGGCACCTGATAATCTGCGGATTCCAAGGTCAGATCAAACTCGGCTAAATAATCGAGCAGTTGTTGATTGGCCTGAAAGGCCTTTTTAAAAGAAGAGATATCGGATAGCTTGAAAATCGGACTTGTCAGAGCGGTTAGCCAGATCCCGAAATCGATCTTTAGCGCTAACTTATACTGGGCTTGAAGCTTGCGCACCGCGTCGCATTTTTGCAGAAAAGCACGGTCAAAAACGATCTTGCTGCCGGGATATTCCCCTATTTTCGCCAGCTTCTTCAGAGATTTTTTGTCGGCGGCCTGTTCGATCATTTCTTTTACCTTGTTGTAGCCGGCCTGTTCATTTTGAAGCATATTCACGACCTGCGCGGCGCCGATATAATAGGCCACGTCTTCGGGATGACGCCGAATATATACGGACCCCAACACGCTTCCCCAGGAGTGGCCGATAATGTCAGCAGCAAAGAAGAAGTGGATTCGATTATGAAGCTGGCCCGGAAGGCCGGGGCTATCATAACCGATCCGGCTCATGACGCATTTTGGGGAGGTTACTCGGGGCATTTCATGGATCCGGACGGTCATTTGTGGGAAATTGTCTGGAATCCCGCGTGGGAGATCGAGGATTGAGTTTCCATCTACAAAAAATGGCTGCTCTCCACAAATTGCTTTTCCAGCGGCGACATTTCGTAGTGCTGCCGGGTGACAAGATACTTCTCGATATAGCGATGCTCCCTGGGAAGCTCCATATAAGCGGTCACGCCGAACTGCCGGGCCAATGTTTTCGAGATAAGGGCGACTCCCATGCCGAGGGAAGCAAGCTGAAGCAGCGTCTCAAAGATGCCGACTTCCGTCCGCGGGCCTTGTTGAATGCCCAGATGGGAACAAATGCGATCCAAGATCGAGGTATATAAGCAATCTTTCGAGAGGATCAGCAGCGTTTCATTCTGCAGGCAATAGGCCAAATTTGCGCTGGATTCGGCCTTTTTTCCAACCAGGATCACTTCTTCCGTGCCGATCGGCCTGTAATGAAGCTGGGCCCGATCCGATTTGCCGATCGTATAGGCGAGATCGATATGGCCGTTCATTACTTCGTCCTCCATCCGCTCGGTCGTTCCGGTCTTCAGCGTGACCGACAAAGCGGGATACTTCTGATAGAGCTTCGCCAGCGCGGTTGTCATGTCTGCGCCAATGGCAGATTGCATCGTGCCGAAGCGAAGCTTCCATTCCCGCTGATTCATCTCCTGTTCGGTTTCTTCCCAGAGAAGCAGCATTTTCTTATACTGCTTGTACAGCTTTTTCCCTTCCGGCGTTAATTCCATCCCCCGGGCGCTTCGGATAAAGAGCTGCTGCCGGTAATGACCTTCTATTTTTTTGATTTTGGCCGTCATATTCGATTGCAGATGATTCATGCTGGCAGCCGCGGCGGAAATGCTTCCTAGCTCGGCGACGGTGACGAACGCATGCATGTTTTCAATATCCAGGATCCTTCTCCCCTATCAAAATAAATGATGCTTATATTTAAAATATACATTATTCATGATATGGCGTCATCGGTATACTTTTCTACGAACTTACTTTTCAAAGGGGAAGGCAATGCATATCACTGCTATTCAGCCTTGCAGAGACGGGAGGAACAGACATGAGCAATACCGTGATTCGAACCGGGATTATCGGCGGATCCTTAAATAATCAATGGGCAAGTCAAACGCATATTCCTGCGCTCCGGCAAAGTGCGCATCACCGGATCGCCGCAATCGCGACTTCCCGAATCGAGAGCGCGGTGCACAGCGCAGCCGCCGTGGGCGCCCCGCACGCGTTTACGGATCACGAGGCATTGAGCGGCTGTCCGGAAGTCGATCTGGTGGTCGTTAGCGTAAAGGTCCCTTTTCATTATGAGGCCGTCAAAGCAGCCATCGCGGCCGGGAAGCATGTCTATTGCGAATGGCCGTTGGCCGCGACGGCGAGTCAGGCGGAAGAGCTGGCCAAGCTTGCCGATCAAGCCGGAATCCATCATGCGATCGGCCTGCAGGCCAGGCATTCGGCGGCGGTTCAAGACGTCAAGCGGCGGCTCGAACGGAATGAGATCGGCCGCATTCTGTCCTGCACGATGCACGTATCCACGCAGGGCAAGGGCAAGTTCACGGACCGGAAGGGGGCTTACTTGCTGCAGGAGGAGAATGGAGCGACGCTGCTGGCCATTAACGGGGGACATTCCCTCGATGTGCTGCGATACCTGCTCGGGGATGTTCAGGAACTGTCCGCGATGATGAGTAGCAATGACACCGAGGCGATTCTGATCGAGACGGGAGAAAAAGTAGCCAAGGATACGGCCGACCAGATCCTGGTTCAGGGCACGCTGCTCAACGGCGCTTCCATGTCCGTCCATATTCAGGGCGGGGCGTATCCCGCCTTTCGAATGGAGATTCAAGGGGAAAAGGGCATCATCCGGCTGAAGCAGCATCGCTCCTTCGGACATGTACAGTTCGGGAACCTGGAGGTGCAGCAGGCGTTGTATGCGTCCAGCCTTTCATTGGGAGCGGGGGACGAGAGCCATTTCTGGACGGTTCACGGGGGAAGGGAACAACCGGAATCACCGATGGGGAATGTAAGCAAGGCGCATGAACTGCTTGCCGGAGACATTCAAAACGGCACATTTCATTCGCCTGATTTCCATGATGCGGTTCGCTTGCATCAACTGTTGGAGTCGATTCGGCGCGCGGCGGTCACAGGCCACAGACAAAAGCATATCTGAAACGGGAAAAGGGGCGTTTTACGCCCCTTTTATATGTGACAATTATGAAAACAATTTCAAAATGACGTCATAAATAAATAGATGCCGTCAATACGCTTTTATATATTGCGTATTATATGTTTATATTATACATTAATTCGTAAGGATAAAATATACAACGATGTATTTGGGGGAGTCGGGATGAATCAAGAGCTGGGTAGCAGCGGAATGGGGAGGATAACCGTGATCACGAAAAACAAGGAAAAATCTCAATTAGACAGTTTGCATGTCGAAGCATCGCACCGAAATATGGCGGTTGCCAAGCTGGTGGAGTCCGCTCTCCTGAACGGAGAGGGCCATCTTACCTCGACAGGCGCCCTGCAAGTGACGACAGGCAAATATACGGGACGTTCTCCGAAGGATAAGTTTATCGTCAGGGAGGCGGATACGGCTGACCATGTTGCTTGGGGAGATGTGAATCAGGCTCTTACTCCCGAGCAATTCGATTCGCTGTACAACAAAACGATTGACTATATGAAGAGCCGCGAGCTCTTCGTGTTCGACGGGTATGCAGGGGCGGACCGGGCCTATCGCCTGCCTGTCCGCTTTATTAACGAATACGCGTGGCAAAATTTATTCGTTCATCAGCTGTTTATCCGTCCGGCGGCAGATGAATTGTTGTCGTATGAACCTGAATTTACGGTGATTGCGATGCCTGGCGTGAAGGCGGATCCGGCTGAGGACGGGACGAATTCCGAGACGTTCATTGCCATTTCCTTCGCAAGAAAGACCGTTCTGATCGGCGGAACCCACTATGCGGGCGAGATGAAGAAGTCGATTTTCAGCGTGCTGAACTATTTGCTTCCCTTCCGCGGCGTCATGCCGATGCACTGTTCGGCGAATGTCGGGGAGGCTGGAGATACGGCGTTGTTTTTCGGATTATCGGGAACAGGCAAGACCACGCTGTCGGCCGACCCCGAACGCCGCTTAATCGGCGATGACGAGCATGGCTGGTCCGATACGGGCGTATTCAACTTCGAAGGCGGCTGCTATGCCAAATGCATCGGGCTGACCCGGGAGAAAGAGCCGCAAATCTGGAATGCGATCCGGTTCGGCTCGGTTCTGGAAAATGTGTGGATAGACGCCGGAACCGGGGAGGCGGACTACAAGAATAACGCATTTACGGAGAATACGCGGGCCGCTTATCCCATCGATTATATTGAAGACTCGATCATACCCGGAACCGCCGGTCATCCGAATGTCATTATCTTTTTGACCGCCGATGCCTTTGGCGTGCTGCCGCCGGTATCCAAGCTGACCAAGGAGCAGGCGATGTATCACTTCCTGTCCGGCTATACCTCCAAGCTGGCGGGTACGGAACGCGGCGTAGCCGAACCGGAAGCGACCTTCTCGACCTGCTTCGGCGGTCCCTTCCTTCCGTTGAGACCGAATGTGTATGCGGAGATGCTCGGCGACAAAATCACGAAGCACGGCGTGAAGGTTTATCTGGTCAATACAGGGTGGAGCGGCGGTCCTTACGGAATTGGCGAGCGGATGAATCTAGCGTTCACAAGAGCCATGGTCAAGGCGATTATGAATGGAAGCATCGAGAAGGCGTCCTTCGCTTCTCATCCTGTATTCGGCATGCTTATTCCTGATACGGTGCCGTTCGTTCCCCAAGAACTGCTCGAGCCGAGGAACGTATGGGCGGATAAAGCGGCCTATGATCGCAAAGCGAAGCAGCTCGCGCAGCTCTTTGCCCAAAATTTCGAAAAATTCAGCGGCGCAGCGGATGCGATCAAGCAGGCCGGACCGCGGCTGTAGCTGGCGCAAGCAGGGGCTGTCTCCGACGTCATGAGAATGACGCCGGGGCAGCCCCGCTTTTTTGCATGCAAGGCGACGAAAGCGGTGAAGGTCATAGCAGCAAGGGCGGCGACATATCTTGAAATGATGTTTACCGGTCGGAAACACGATAATTTTGACGGCTTGAACTGCTGCATCATGGTGTAGCCGTCGAGGAAGGAGGCTGTCAGGATGTGTTGTCAGGAAGATGGCGTGCTTGCCGCCGGTTCCGGCCCGATTCTGCACTCTCTTGTTGAAGCATGGGTTGAATCCGGATTATCCAAGCTCGCGGTCTGGGTGATCAACCCGGACCCTGCAGACCCGGCTGAGCTCGAGAAGCTGCGGGAGCATGCGCTTCGCAGCAACCCGGACGCTTCGTTGCATATTGTTGCCGCAGCCGAAGGCGAGGAAGCGGAGTGGAGGCCGCTCATTCAGCCGTGTCGTTTTATTTTGTATGTGTCGCAGCATGGCGATGTGGAGGAGCTTCGGCGGCTTCAGCAAGCCTGTATCGAGGAGCGGAAGCCGATGCTTCCTGCCGTGGCCTTGCACGGAAGAGGGCTGGCCGGCCCGCTGCTTCAACCTGACGGGGAGGGGCGATGGGACTCGGCATGGCGGGGCATCCATTCGTCCATGTTCCCCGCGGAGCGGAACCCGGAGCGTTTCCCGGCTGCGGCTGGAGCCGTGTTAGCTAATCTTCTCGTGCATGAATGGCATAAAGCGGTGGCCGAAGAGAACGAAACGGACTGCAGAAATCAATGTTATATCCTGGACCCGGACACGTTAACGGGACTCTGGCATCCCATCCGCCCGCATCCCCTTGTCTCCGGGGTGGAGACGGCCCGTCTGGCGAAAAATATCGAGGAGAGCCTGCAAACAAGTCATGAACCGGCGGATCCGGGAGAATGGTTTTCTTGCCTGAGCCGCTTGACTTCTCCGGCAACCGGTCTCTTTCATAGATGGGAGGAGGCGGATATCATCCAGCTTCCGCTGGCGCAGTGTCTTGTTCAAGCGGTTGACCCGATGTCGGAAGGGCCTGCGCAGCTGCTGCCGGCTATCATCCGCGGCGGGCTTACGCACGAAGAAGCGCGGCGGGAGGCGGGACTGGCGGGGTTGGAGGCCTATGCCGCCCGCCTGATGCCGCTGCTGTTCCCCGGCTTGCTCTCCTCGCAGCGGGAGGATATCGGCATCGGGGCAGGATGCTCCATCGCCGAAGCGGTGGAACGGGGGTTCAGAGCTTGTCTAACTACGGAATGGCGCAAGCGGATGCGAATGCTTGCGGATAAGCCGGCCGTGGCGCGCATCGAATGCGGGCAGATCGAAGATGTCCGGTGCCGGTATTATTTGCAAGCGCTGCGCATGACAGAGGGAGAGCCTCAGCTTGCCGCCGGCGAGCCGCTGCTCGGCTGCCCGGTCGTGTGGGTTCATTCCGGTTCGTCATGGTATGGCAGCGCAGACCTTGACCTCACTCTGGCTCTTCGCCATTCCTTGCTGAAAGCATTGACGAAGACGGAGGGCGTGGCCGCTTCTTCTGTCATGTGGAAGGAGGAGAAGGCGCTCCGCATCACGGTTACTAATAGCGATCCGTCCCAGCATGCGCCGCGGATATTAGCGGCCGTTCAGAGATTGAGCCGGCGCCAGCGGCGCCTTGAGGTGTTCGATATGCGGAGCGAATCTTTTCTGGGCACGGGACCGTTCGTTATCTATGGAGTGAGACTCGGAGAGGAGGAATCCCCTTGAGCACTGTCGTTGTCATTGGGGAGGGGATGCTTGCGGACATGGTCTGCCGACGTCTGTCCGGCTTCGCCGTAGCCCGCAGATTGGATTTCAGCGGAGGCATTCCAGAGGCGGAGCTGGCGTTGGTGCTTCAGGATCAAGACAACTCCGGCTTGCATCTTGAAGCGGATGCGGCGCTGCGGCCGCTCGCTATTCCTTGGTTATGCGCTTATGTCTTTTTGGGAGAAGGGGTGATAGGGCCGCTTATGCGTCCGGGAACGGCCGGATGCTTTCAGTGCGCGGAAACGCGGCTCTCTTTGGCGGGAAGCAGCCGTAAAGAGGTGGAGGAAATGTTGATGAAGCTGGTCGCGCCGGATTATGTTCCGGAATATACGGCTGAGATATCCCCGGCGGGATTTCGTTATATGGCGCATATCATCGCGGCAGAAACGGCCAGAGCGCTCCAGGGCGGCACAGCGAATTCGGAAGGACATATTTATTTAATCAACTTCGACAAGTTGAGCAGCACCCTCCATTTTGTCCTGCCCAATGGGACTTGTCCGGTCTGCGGCCGCTTGCCGGATGATTCGCCGGAAGCGGCTGAAATAACGCTGAGGCCGTCCCCTAAGCTTGATAACAGCTACCGCTGCCGGCCGCTTGGCGAGCTGCGGGAGAGCTTGCTCCGGGATTATTGGGACAGCCGCATCGGAATGTTCAATGACAAGAAATTCGATCTCGTATCCGCCTTTGCCGGCGCGGCCGTCAATCTTCCGCTGGGCTATTATGACGAGGTGACGGGAGGCCGTTCGCATTCGTACGCGGATAGCCAGCTGGCAGCCATACTGGAAGGGTTGGAACGATTTTGCGGCACGACGCCCCGCGGCAAGCGCACGGTCGTGATCGACAGCTATTCCCGGCTTCGGGATACGGCGATGGATCCGTCCAGGGCGGGGTTCCATGCGAAGGAGCAATTCGAGCTTCCCGATTTTTCGTTCACGCCATTCGATCCCGAAGCTCCGATGGAATGGGTGTGGGGCTATTCGTTCCTGCAGGAACGCCCCATCCTTGTTCCCCATCTGTTGGCTTATTACAGCCTGGGCTACGGAGGAGGCTTTGCCTACGAAACCTCGAACGGGTGCGCGGTCGGAGGAAGCCTGGAAGAGGCGATTTTGTACGGGATTTTCGAGGTGGTCGAGCGGGATTCCTTCCTGATGACCTGGTACGCGAGACTGCCTGTTCCGCGGCTCGATCCCGACTCGTCGGGAGACCGCGAGCTGTCGATGATGCTCCATCGTGTACGGGCGGTCACGGGATATGAGGTGTTGCTGTACAATACGACGATGGAGAACGGAATTCCGAGCATATGGGCGATAGCGAAGGGAAGGGCGGAGCATCACGTGAACCTCGTCTGTGCCGCGGGCGCTCACCTCGATCCGGTCCGGGCGGCGAAGGGGGCCATTTACGAGCTCTCCGGCATGATCCCGGCGGCGGAAGGGCGCTGGAAAAAGCGGGGGCCGGAAGCGGAAGCCATGCTCCAGGATTCGTACCGGGTGCAGCAAATGGAGGATCATGCGCTGCTGTACAGCCTGCCGCAAGCCGAGGAGAGACTCCGATTTTTGCTGGAAGAACATCGCCCTGTCCGAACCTTCGCCGAGGAGTTCCCTTCCGTGCCGGCGCATGAAGATTTGCGGGATGATCTGGAGCAGATTCTACAGCTGTTCCGCAGCCTTCAGTTGGATGTGATTGTCGTCGACCAGTCGTCCAGCGAGACGCTCCGCAACGGGCTGCGCTGCGTGAAGGTGCTGATTCCGGGAATGCTGCCTATGACGTTCGGCCATCATCTCCGCCGCCTGGAGGGCCTTGACAGGGTCCTGGAGGTGCCGATGAAGCTCGGGTATGTCAATCGCCGGCTGACGCCGCCGGAGCTTAATCCTTATCCGCATCCGTTTCCGTAACCAATGGCGGAAGTCCGTCTGGATATCGGGAACTCTGCTTCATGAATAACCAGCCATGGCATGCTTTTTTTGCGTGCGGCGGAGCCCCTTGTGCGGAGATTCATCGCTCCTCCGCCTCCATCGCCAGGCCAATGGCCCGCATCTGATTGACGCCATGCGTCAGCTCTTCCTCCGACAGGCGGGCGAAATAAAAAGAAGCCCCATACCGGATGGAGCCGGAGGCCGCGTCACGCACACTTGTATCCGGCCAAAGGATCCCGGCTTCCAGGCAGAGGGCGCGGAAGCGAATGTATTGTTCGCTCGGGCCGCGCCACCATCCGAACAGACTGAGTCCGGCATCGCTCTCGATCCACTGGAACCATGACGAGAGGCGATCGGTCAGCAGCCCGCGCAGGAGCTTGAACTTCCGGCCGTACACTCTTTTCATCCTCCGCAGATGCCGTTCATAATGTCCGCTGTTCATCCAGGCCGCAAGCGTGCGCTGCTCGAGCAGGTTGCTCGGATACGGCTCGTACAACGTCTTGGCTCTGGCGAACGATGGGGTCAAGGACGGAGGCAGCACGGCGTAACCGATGCGCACATGGGGAAGCAGCGTGCTGGTGAAGCTCCCGATGTAAATGACGCGTCCCTCACGGTCCAACACTTTGAACGGCTCCAGCGATCTGCCCCGGTGGCGGAACACGCTGTCGTAATCATCTTCCAGGATCAGCGAATTGCGCTCGGCGGCCCAGGCCAGCAATTGCTGCCGCCGATCCAATGTCAGTACCGCCCCGGTTGGATACTGTCGGTTCGGCGTAACCATAAGCAGCTTGGCTTCCCAGTCGTCCGGAATAACCCCTTGCCCATCGACGGGAGCATGGATACAGATTCCGCCTGCGGCCTCAAACGCTCTGGCCGCTCCCGCATAGCCCGGATTCTCCATTACAACCCGGTCTCCGGGGTTGAGCAGCAGCTGGGCGGCCAGGGCGATCGCTTGCATCGAGCCATTGAAGACCGCGATCTGGCTCGCATCGGCCGCGATACCACGGGCCCGCCTTATATATTGGGCAATGCTGTCCCGAAGCGCGGCATCCCCCAGGCTGGAATGGCCGACTTGCTGCCGCTCGCTGCCGGCAAGCATTCTGGCCTGCGCATATAAGCAGCGATTCCATTCTTTGATCGGGAACCAATGCGAATCGGGGCCGAAGGCCTGAAAATCGGCTATTCTTCTCCGTTCCCCGCCGCAGCCGGCCGCATTGTCTTCCCTCCCGTCCGGCTGTTCGTTCAGCCGCTTCCCCCAGTCGGACAGCACATAGACGTCCTGACGGGATAATTCGGCCGCCCTCGGCTTCGGAGCCTGGAACGTTACGAAGGTTCCGCGCCCCACGCCGCTCGTCACATACCCCTCCGAGGATAGCATGTCGTATACTTCGTTGACGGTCCCGCGGGACAGGCCATACAATGCGGCCATTTCCCGGCTTGAAGGCAGTCTCGTACCGGTCACGAGCACTCCCGAGGCGATGCAGTCGCGAATGGCAGAATAGAGCGCGAGACGCTTGGACGGATATTTCCGGGTGTACATATGGTAGGGGATATGAAAGTGCATGTCGGGCTCCTTTCTCTAAATGGTCTAATAAAATGAATGTAAATTGGCTCTTTTTCCTTGTCAATAAGTGGAGTAAGCTGGATCCTAATAAAGAGATGTCATGGCGAAGCCGGAGGGAGAAGAGCGTATGCGCAGAAAAGAATTTGAAGTGATGGACAGGGCCGAGACGGAACGATTTTTACGGGAGATGAGCTTCGGCATCCTGGGAACGATTCATCCGGATGGCTGGCCGGAGCTGACCCCGCTGAATTTTGTCTACCATAACGATTGCTTGTACTTTCACGGCAGCGCGGCCGGACAAAAAATGAAAAATATGAAAGCCGACCAGAGAGTGACGTTTGCCGTAGCCAAGGAATACGCGATCGTTCCGTCCTATTTTACGAATCCGGAGCTGGCGTGCCCGGCGACCGCTTTTTTTAAGTCCGTGCTTATTAAGGGATACGCGGAAATCTTGACGGATCTTGCGGAAAAAGCGGAGGCGCTCTCGGCGTTTATGCGCAAGCTTCAGCCGGAAGGGGGCTATGATCCGATTGATCCGGAGAACCCGGCTTATACCGGACAGATCAAAAGCACCTCGGTTGTCCGGATTACGGTTCATGAGCTGTCGGCCAAGTACAAATTCGGCCAAAATATGAAGCCGTCCGCTTTCGAAAAGGTGACCGCCGGCTTGCTTGAACGGGATAAGGGGCTGGACCGGGATACTGTGGCCCTGATGGAAGCCTTGTGTCCGCATCATCGAAAAAATGGCGGCAACGAAAACGAAGCAAGGCGAAAATAGCAGATAGCGATAGAAGGAAGCAGAGGACCCGGCAGGGAATCCGATTCGGACGGATTGCTCTTGCCGGGTATGTGCGTTGCCCAGTCATCCGTATCCGGATCCGCTGAAGCACGTATAGCAAATCTTAAATATGAAGTCCGTCGAACCAGAAAGAGGTTCAATCTGATACAATAGCAGTAGTGTTAATGTTATACAGGGAGTGGGATACATATCCAATGACGAATATAGTCCGAAGTTTTCGAGTTAAAATGATTTTATTTTTTGGGTTGAGCATGCTTTTATCGGGCGTGCTCTCCTTTATGCTCTATAAGATCCTCCAGATCTATTATCTTTCGATCAAATATGAATATCCGCGATTGACACGAATTCGGCACTATATGAGAGAGATTGGGGATATGAACTGCTTTCTGCTTGTTTTTATTCCGCTCTCGTTCTTGTTGTTCTTTTTCCTGACCCGGCGCTATGCAGCTTCTTTTCGCGTCATTTCCAACGGAATCAATCAGCTTGCGAACGGCGACTTCAACAGCCGCATCGAGATTCGATCCAAGGATGAGGTCGGGGGCCTTGCGAGTGACGTCAATCTGGCAAGCGAAAAGCTGAGGCAAGCTTTGGCAAGGGGAGATTTCGCGGAAAACGGCAAGGAGCAAGCGGTCTTGAATCTGATCCATGATCTGCGCGCGCCACTGGCCTCCGCGATGAGTCATTTGAACTTGATTCTGCAGGACGAACAGATGTCTGGCGCACAAATGAGACTTTATGCGAGCAATGCGATGACGAAATCTCAACGGCTGGAAAAGCGGATTGATGAGCTAGACGAAATTATGCGAGTGACTTACGGCAAGGTTACAATCGATATAAAAACAGTCGATCTGAGCGAGCTTCTCATCCAGTTGAATGAGCAATTATCTCCCTTGTTCAAGAAAAACCGGCTCAAAATGCGCATGAATGTTACTCCGCATGTCATGGTGCGGGGCGATGGAGAGCTTTTGGCGCGCGTATTTGAAAACTTGCTGACGAATGCCGTCCGCTACGGCAAAAAGGGCGTGTTCATCGATATTCATTGCGGTATGGATGCAAGCGATGCGGTCGTTCAAGCGGTCTGTTATGGAGACGGCATACCGCCGGAGGAGCTGCCGCATATTTTCGATATCTCTTACCACCGGGATAAAGCAGGGCCGGATGAAGAGGAGGATACCGGTCTTGGCTTGTTCATTGCCCAAAATATTGTGGCGCAGCATCATGGCACGATTACGGCCCAAAGCAATGTCATTCGCACGCTCCTTGAAGTTCGTCTTCCGCGGAACGGCGCGCCTGAGGGCCATCATTAATTTCCTTTTTTTTCGAGACGTTCTGCAAGCTGCGATAGAAGCCCATCAACGAAGCGGGTTCCGGTTCGCGGCTTGACAAGAACGCCGCTCCTTTTTATAATCTAACCAGTTAGTTATTTTGTCAAAATGGGGTTTTTGTTATGGCGGAAAGAAAGAAAAGGACGTATGACGCTTCAAGAACGAAGGAGATCATCCTTGACGCGGCTGAACAGTTATTTGCCGAGCACGGATACTCGGCGGCGCGGATCGACGCAATCGCAAGTGCCTCGGGATATAATAAGAGCCTGATCTATCAATATTTTCAGGATAAGCTGGGGCTCTATACCGAAGTCGTCAGACGGGCCGATCGGCTGGGAAATCAAATGTTCGAAGAGTTGGCGGGCGATATGCTGTCCGATGAGACTACGTTCTCGGATCCTGACAAGTTCAAGCGGTTGCTTGAAAAAGTGATCGCCATTTCGTATCAGTTTATGTCGGAGCACCCCAGTTACTTAAAAATCTACTCCTGGGAAGCTGCGGAGGAGTGGAAGACATGGAAAAAAATCTCGTACTCCCCGGACGATATTTTCCAATTTTATAAGCTGGCGCAAAGGGCAAAAGAGAACGGCATCATTCGGCAGGATATGGATGCGATGATGGTGCCGATCGTCATGATGAATGCGGTTATTCCGTTCGTGCAGTCCTTTAGACGACTCAACGAGATGCTGGATGACGAGGCGGACTGGACGATGCCGCAAGAACGCTTCAGAGAACAGATCGTAAAATTCGTGATTCATGGGGTAATGGAGCCGTCCCTATTATAACGATAGGGGCGTCCTTTTCCCCTTATTTATAACCAACTAGTTAGTTAAAAAATGCCGCGAAAGGAGTGATGCCTGGCATCTAGCGGCGTATGGTCATCACCCGAACAGCTAGTTATCACCTCGATCAAAGGAGAGATTATCATGAAGAGATTTGAGCGGAAAGTGGTCATTGTCACCGGCGGAGCGAGCGGGATTGGGGCAGCGGCCGTCCGACTGTTCGCCGAAGAAGGAGCGAAGGTTGTCATCGCGGATTTGTCCGAACAAGGGCAAGGATTGCGCACTGAATTACATGCACACGGGTTTGATTCCTATTTTATTCAGACGGACGTATCCAAAGAAGATGACGTGATGCGAATGGTCGATCAGACCGTTCAGAGATATGGCAGACTGGACGTATTGTTTGCCAACGCCGGGATCGGAAGTGATGGACCCACGGATCAGGTCGATTATGAGGATTGGCGGCGTACGATTGATATTAACTTGTCCGGCGTGTTTCTCTGCAACAAGCATGCCATCAAGCAAATGTTGAAGCAGGAGAGCAAAGGCGCTATCGTCAATTGCGGATCGGTCAACAGTCATGTCGGCAAAGCGAGAGTCTCTGCCTATGCTTCGGCGAAAGGCGGCGTCAAGCTGTTGACCAAATCGACGGCCGTCGCTTATGCAGCCCGAGGCATTCGCGTAAATGCCGTATGTCCCGGATATATCGATACGCCCATGATGCAGGGGCTTGGCGAGGAAGTGACCAAGTATTTGGTCGGACTTCATCCGATGGGAAGATCGGGCAGGCCGGAAGAGGTGGCGAAAGCGGTTCTGTTCTTAGCCAGCGATGACGCCTCCTTCATTACCGGCACGACCTTGCTGGTGGATGGAGGATACACAGCGGTGTAGGGCAAAAGCACCCCAGGAGGGTGCTTTTTTGCATGATTCATGCTTCGGGAAAGAGCGGGCAATAACCGAACGATTCGGGGTATTGCGCCAAAAAGCGGATTGCTTCATCTGAGATGTCCCAATGAAATATAGAAGTCATGTTTTCGTCTCTAAAGAAAGAATGTACGACGTGGTGATTAAACTGTGTAGTATAGGCCACGAACTGTTCCCTCGCGTTGGGGCCTTGAAGCTTTTGCAGGTCGGCTGCTAAGGATGACGATCCTTTAGAAAAATCGAACTCGGCTATCCGAATCTTCCTTCTTTCACGGTTCCGGTTGGTATTCGCATGGATCTCCATGTTTACTAGATCATATACGATGCTAAAGACTGTATCTTCCCGCTTTGCCTCCTCCAGCGTCTCAAATCCAATATCGACCATCTCCGATTGAATTGTTTTTTTCTTTGTTCGCTCCCACACGGCAAGAACGCGCTTCATGGAGTTTTGCTCGTATTCGTCTCGGCCTGTCCAATCGGTAATCCCGGACATGATTTCATCCCATGCCTGCGCATAAGGGGAATTGGCCATAATCGGAGCGGGCAGATGGTCTTCATAAATTTGCATATTTCCGTTCAAAAATTCGATAATCGCACAGTCGCCGCTTCGATCCGCAATCAGGTAGTGCAATTTAGATGTGCTCTGGTCAATCCGAATCGTTGCCGCTGCTTGCAGCACTTCCCTGACCGTAGCGCAAGTGTCGAGCATATATTGAATCCATTGCAATTCATTCACAGTATGCTTGTCATCCGCCGGGGGATGTTCCGTTGTCCACAGCGTAGTCTGCTCCACGACGAGGCCCTGTTCATTCATTCCGCCATTAGGGCTTTCCTTGCCGTTCTGGGAGACGGTCAGACTGCCATAGCGGGAAACCCACGTTGCAGGAAGGGCCGGCGGCAGCATAAGAGCGGTTTTGCGGATGCCTCTATGGTTTGTAAATAAGAACACACCATCGTAAATAACATCTTGATTTTTGCATACAACTATTTTTCCATCCTGATGAAGTTGAAACACAGTGCTCATCACTCAGACTCCTTTAACATTGTTTTGAGGCCGGTTACGTCTCCGCCTTCGATATGATCTAACAAAGCATGGCATAGGCGAAGGGTGCTGGCATCCGCTCCTTTCACAATGGCAGCAAACCGGCTGATGATCATCTGGTGTTCTTTTTCTATCTGAAGCTGCTTCAGCTTCTCGCGATAGGCTTCCATATCCGTTCCATCTTCCGCATGTTCTAATAAGCGGGTGAGGAACAGAATTTGAATATTTATTTTCATATCGACCGTCAAGTCTTTCAAATAAAAGTCATCATCGACGAGGATTGCGGCATCCATGTTGAAATAATTTCCTAAGGCATGAAGCCGCTCTTTTGGCACAGGCCGTCTCTTTTTGATCCAATCGGAAAATTGTTGAGGGGTTATTTTTACCTCTTTACATACATTGGTATATGAAACTTGATGAAGGAGAGCAAGGTATTGCAACGTTGTCATCGTTGGAACAAATATGGACAAAAGCTAAAGCCCGCGGCGGTTCATAAAATCAAATCGGCGGTCAAAAAGATGTGCCGTACGCAAAATATGCTTGTCATTTATAAAGATTTCTATGATTATATGGGCAAGCCGGAATGGTTCAAGCTCAAAAAACCGAAAATGCTTGAGTTTTCGGATGTGTTTCCACTCGTTTATTTGAAGCTTCTCTTGGAAGGGGCAGCCGATTATCAAGATATCAAGCATGTCGTCATCGATGAAATGCAGGACTACACCGCTGTGCAGTATGCCGTGCTATCGCGCCTGTTCCCCTGCAAGAAGACGATTCTCGGAGACAGCAGCCAATCCGTTAATCCCTACTCGTCGTCATCGATAACCGGGATCAGGCAGGTTTTTCCCGAAGCCGATACAGTCGAACTCTTAAAAAGCTACCGCTCAACGCTGGAGATTCTCCGCTTCGCCCAGCACATCAACCCTCAGAGCAAGATGATACCGATGGAGCGTCATGGCGCCTTCCCTCAGATCAAAAAATCCGGGAGCCGGGATGGCGAATGGGCTCATATCATTCAAACGATAAGCGGCTTTCTGGAATCGGAGCATCGCTCATTAGGCATTGTATGCAAGACGCAGGCTCAGGCGGAGCTTCTCTATGCAAAGATAAGGGATGTTCACCATGATATCTTTCTCCTCGATTTCAGCAGCGATCAATTTCATGAAGGAATTATCGTGGCTTCCTCGCATATGGCCAAAGGATTGGAGTTCGATCACGTTCTCGTGCCTTTTAGCGACGCCGGGAATTACAGGACAGAGATGGACCGGGGCTTGCTGTACATCGCCTGCACGAGAGCCATGCATATGCTGACGCTCACTTATTCGGGAGAAGCTTCTCCGCTGCTGCCGGAATGGGCATAGACCATGGGGATATATGACAGAATGAAGGGATGTTCCCGGAAGCCATCGTCTAACCCGGCGTAAAACTGCGATTCAATTTTGATATATACAATATAGGAAGAAAGAAGGGGATCGCATTGCAAAAACAAAGCTTCGGCGGCATGCTGCTCATTGCCGCAGGGTCACTGATCATTCTGATGCATATGCTGCAGAACGGAGAAATGAGGCTAAGTGATCCGGGATACGTGTTCGGGTATTTTTGGCCCGCCATTTTTGTCATTCCGCTCGGCATTTTATTTCATGTCATGTACTTCGGCATGACCCGGGGAAGGGCGCCGGGGCTGCTTATTCCCGGCGGCATTCTGTGCATGGCTGGAGTCGTCTGCCAGATCTCGATGCTGTTCGACGCATGGTCCTGGATGTGGCCGGGCTTCCCGTTAGCCGTAGCCTTCGGCTTGTTCGAGTTCTATCTGTTCAGCGGCCGCAACAAATGGCTTCTTATTCCTATTTATATTTTAGGCAGCATGTCCGTCATCTTCTTCCTTCTGTTCGGCATCGGAACGGTGATCGGGGCTGCCGGGGGCAGTTCGCTCGCCGCGATGCTGCTTATCGTAGCGGGATTGTATGTCATTTTGCGCCGCAAGCACGGCGTGCTTGATTGACGCGCCGTTCCCGGCCAGAACGTCTGCAGCTCCGGGTCATTCACTCCGCCTAAGCTGCAGTATCACCACTCTAGTTCCTTGCTCCACAAAAGCTGGAACATTTCTCGCACCTCTGATCATCTTGCTCTACCAATCCTGCAAGAATGCAGCAATTTTATTGACACGAGGTTGCGAAAAATAGGATTGCTGCAAAAATACAGCAATTCCTCCACGGCAAGGCGCAGAGAGCGTTCAAAGTGGGGAAATGCTGCAGTTTTGCAGGATTTTCCCGGAATTTCGCCTCTTAAGGCTAAAAATGCTGCGCCTGTGCAGCATTTTCATGCGGGACCAGCTCATGCGGGACCAGCTCATGCGGGACCAGCTCGCTGCAAGCGCAGACCAGCTTGGCTTAACGCTGTTCTGCCTTCCCCGCCCCGCCATTCCTAACAAAAAGACTGTCGACCGGACTTTGTCGACAGTCTGGAGCCGCCTCGCGAGGCGGCCTTTGACATGCCTGCAAGAGGCCGCATTGACAATGAGCGCCAGTTGTAACTATAATGGTTGCATGAAAGGGTGAGCCGAATGAAGATTAGCAGCCGGTTTAGTGTGGCCGTTCATATCCTGTCCCTGCTGACGTTGGAGCCGCAAGCTCATCATACCTCCGAATGGCTGGCCGGTAGCGTGAACACGAATCCGGTGGTCATTCGCAGAGTGACCTCCCAGTTGAAGAAGGCCGGTCTGGTGGCGGTCCGCCCCGGAACGGGCGGGGCCGCCTTGGTGCGTCCGGCGGGCGAGATTACGCTCCTCGATGTGTACCGCGCCGTGGAAGCGGTCGAGGAAGGGGAATTGTTCGGCATGCATGAGCATCCGAATCCGCAGTGTCCGGTCGGCGCCAATATCGAAGCGGTGCTGCAGCTCATCACGGCCCAGGCGCAATCCGCAATGGAACGCGTACTGGAAGGGGTTACGCTGGAGCAGGTCGCCCTGAATCTGAAAAGGCACATCAATGCGGAAGAGGAATAACACGAGAGAAATGTATGGTGTCAGACATGCATGGCGGCAGCGGATAGCCCCATGCATTTTTTTTCGGCAGAACAGATGGTAAATTATAGGTCTAACTACCCAATTATTAGGTCTTAGATAGATTGATCTAAAATATTTGTCGAATCAACACGATATATATTTATGGATTTTCACGAGGAAGAAATACGGAAATAGTAAAACGGCCATCTAACCGCCGATTCATATTGGATGAGAGACGCCCGTATTTTTCCTGCTTACATCTAAGGGGGCGAACACATGAGAAACAAGAGTTTAGTATTTAAATCGGTGTTGGTGCTGTCCGCGCTGATTACGATTATGTCGGTTGTGTTTACCAGCTTTTCCTATATCTCCGAACGAGGCATCTATTATGATGAGCTGTTAAATGTACATACTTCGCTTGATCAGCAAATTACGTTGGAGATCGAAGGCATTGCCAAGGCACAGGAAAAAATGAAAACGATGAGTTATGACCAGTATATGGAAGATCAAGAAATGGATTGGATCCAGACGAATTTGGAGGGCATGACTCGCGAGGGGTATATTTCCAATACCTATCTCATTAAGCCGGAACTGATCGAAAAAGAAGGAAAAGTGTTTATGTCGGTCATCCAGGCGAATAATAACATGATCGAACATGGCAACAAGCCGCTTAGCGACGTAGAGATGACGGAAGAATTCCGCCAGGCTTATTATGACATGAAGAATGATGGTATCGGTATCTCTAAAGTATACGCCGATTCGATGGGCGAATGGATTACGATATTATCTCCGATTGAAGATAAACAAAATAAAACGATTGCGCTCTTGGGCATCGACTTCAGCTATTCGAAAATAAATAACGATCTAAATCAGATGATGTGGAGAAATATAGCCGTCGGCGCCGTGACCGGCATTGCTTTTATCCTCCTTATCCTGTGGCTTATCCGCAAGACTATCCGTCCGTTGAATGAGTTGGCGCAGCTGGCCAAGCGGGCGGCCAAGGGCGATTTGACGGTCCAGATCCCGGTTACTTCGCGGGATGAAATCGGCATGCTGTCAACCAGCTTCAATGAGATGATAACCGATATCCGCGAGCTGATCGGAAGCATGAAGGAGACGACAAGCCACGTGACAGAGGCTTCGAACCATCTGACCGTCATCTCTCAGCAGACGGCCCAATCGACGCACGAGATCTCGAGCGCCATTCAAGAGGTGGCGTCCGGTTCGGAGACGCAGCTGACGGGAACGGAAGAGAGCAAGATCGCGATGGGCGAGATGGCTGTCGGCATCCAGCGGATTGCGGAATCGGCATCGAACGTGTCCGAATACAGCGTGGCGGCCGCTCAAGCCGCGAAGCAGGGGAATGAAGTCGTTCGGCAGACGATCGCGCAGATGAACAGCATTCACTCTTCCGTGAATGAGTCGGTCTCGATGGTGCGGAAGCTGGCCGAGCAATCCAATGAGATCGAGCAGATTGTGTCGGTCATCGGCAATCTTGCCACGCAGACGAATCTGTTGGCGCTGAACGCCTCGATTGAAGCGGCCCGCGCCGGCGAGCATGGCCGGGGCTTCGGGGTCGTCGCGAAGGAAGTGCGATCGCTCGCCGAGCAAGCGAAGGTATCGACGGAGCAGATCGCGGAGCTGCTGCAATCCGTCGTAGCGAGCACGAGACATGTGGCCGGCACGATGGAATCGGCGGCGGCGGATGTGCAGGAAGGGACGCAGATCGTGCAGGTGGCCGGCGAGACCTTCCAAAATTTATGGAATTCTATCCAGGAAGTATCCGATCAAATTCAAGAAGTGTCCGCGGCTTCGGAAGAAATGTCTGCCGGCAGCGAGCAGGTAGCCGCGGTCCTCGATAACCTGGCCGAGATCGCGAAGAACGCCTCCGAGAGCTCGCAGAGCGTGGCCGCTTCCTCCGAGGAGCAGCTGGCCATTGTGGAGGAGATCGCCGATTCCGCGGCGGTAATGAGCGGCAAAATGAAAGAGCTGGATCAGGAAATGAAGAAATTTACCATCTAAGCCACAATCCGAAACGAAAGAAGCCAGTCAACACACAAACCTCCGTGAAGGCAGACATGCGCCTGCGGAGGTTTGCGTTTTTTAGGATCACAGCCGCTTGCAATGAAGAGCGCCCCGTGACATGCTCATACTAGCGTCGCGCGCCATCCTTGGCGCAGGATGCGAATCCGACAAGCTGCATAAGGAGGACATACGATGAATCGGATGTTGCTATGGCCGCAAGGCGCGCCATTATCCATGGGGGAGGCGGCGGAAGCGGGACCGGCTCTCTACCTTTTCCCGGCGCGCGGTTCGGAGCCTGCGGGGGCGGTCATCATCTGCCCCGGAGGCGGATACGGCTTCAAGGCGGAGCATGAGGGGGCCCCGGTCGCGGAATGGCTGAACTCGCTCGGAATTCACGCCTTCGTGCTCGACTACCGGGTGCACCCTTACCGCCATCCGGCGCCGCTGCTCGACGCCCAGCGCGCCATTCGCCTCGTGCGCAGCCAAGCCCGGGCGTGGAACATCCGGCCGGATCGGGTCGGCATTCTCGGCTTCTCGGCAGGCGGGCATCTCGCCTCTACGGCAGGGACCCGCTATGACCTGGGCGCACCGCATGCCGCCGACCCGATCGACCGGGAGAGCTGCCGCCCCGATGCGATGGTGCTCTGCTACCCGGTCATCACGATGGGCGAGACCGGGCATTCCGGCTCGCGCGAGAATCTGCTCGGCCCTAATGCGGATCCGCAGCTTATCGACGCGCTGTCCAACGAACGCCATGTGACGGAAGACACGCCGCCTGCCTTCTTGTGGCATACGGCCGAGGACGATGTGAAGGTCGAGAACAGTCTCCAGTTCGCCTTGTCGCTCAGCCGGAAGGCGGTCCCCTTCGATCTGCATGTCTACGACAAGGGGCCGCATGGATTAGGGCTGGCCGTGTCCGACCCGTACGTCGGCAGCTGGACGGCCCAATGCGGGAAGTGGCTGAAGAAGCTCGGCTTCTAACCGGCCCGCAAGAGGGCCAGACAGGAGAGAACCGCCGCCGGCGCGTCGCGGCCGCGCGGGTTGGAGGCGCGAATGGGAGAGGGGCGGCTGCTTCGGCAGCCGCTTTTCCATGCGATATGACATATTGCGACGAGATATGACAAAACGATGGACAAGGAAGCCGGTAAAGGGTATAAAGAGAAAAAGAACTATGCAAGCAGTTCGGACTTACGATGACGTCAATGGGATGACCCGCCTGTCCGTTACCTATAGAAGGAGGCACGCCGTCTTGCAGAATCGCTCCTGTCCCGTTTCCCGCGCCAGCGGGCTCTGGCTTGATCAATCTTGGAAGGATTCAGATGACGCCCAGCTGCGAATAGATGAAAAAATAACCGCGCAAATGAACATGATCGACCTGACGGAAAAGGATCTGGAGATTGTGCGCTCGATTCGCCCGCTCGTGCTGGAGCATATCGACGATATCGTGGATTCTTTCTATGCTTCGGTGCTGCGCATTGATATATTAAAAAAACTGATCATGGATCACAGCCAAATCGACAAGCTTCGAAAAACGCTGAAGGAGCATTTGATCGAAATGTTCAGCGGCCGGATCGACCGGGAGTTTATCGAAAAGCGGATGCGGATCGCGATCGTCCATGAACGAATCGGCTTGAAAACCCGCTGGTACATGGGCGCGTTCCAAAACCTTCAAAATGCGTTCATCCATTTGCTCAACCGTCATTTGCCCGACAAGGAGCGAATGCTCACGGTCTGCTTATCGATTACGAAGCTGTTGAATCTGGAGCAGCAGCTCGTGCTGGAAGCCTATGAGAAGCGATCGAATGAGAAAATCCAGCATCAGGCGTTCCATGACGAACTGACCGGGCTGCCGAACCGCCGGATGCTGCAGCAGCGGCTGCAGGAGCGGTTCGAGCTCGGGGCGGAGGCGCAGAGCCGGTTCGCGGTCATGGTGCTGGATATCGACCGGTTCAAAATGATCAATGATTCGCTGGGACACGCCTATGGCGATCAATTTTTGAAGATGGTCAGTTTCCGGCTGCTGAAGGCGGCCGGCGAGGAGAGCAGCTTCATCGCCCGGATGGGCGGAGATGAATTCGCCGTGCTGTGTCCGGCGGATGCGGAGCATGATCCCGCCGATTTGGCCATGCGCATGATCGAGCAGATCCGGCTGCCATACCAGTTGAACCGGACCGAGTTTTTTGTGACGACGAGCATCGGCATCGCCATTTATCCGGATCATGGCCTGACCGCTTCCGAATTGCTGCGCAATGCGGACAAGGCGATGTATGAAGTGAAGAAGGACGGCAAGAACGCGTACCAGTTCTATTCCGCGGCATTCGACGCCCATTTGCAGGAGAAGATCGAGCTGGAGAATGATCTGCGCAAAGCGGTGGCCCGTCAAGAGCTGGTCGTTCACTATCAGCCGCAATATACGCTGAAGGAGAATGAACTGATCGGCGTGGAAGCGCTGGTGCGCTGGAACCATCCGCGCAAGGGCCTTCTCGATCCGTCGGTCTTTATTCCGATTGCGGAGGAGACGGGAATGATTTACGAGATGGGCGCCTGGATTTTGCGGGAGGCCTGCCGCCAGATGCGGGCCTGGCATGATGCCGGGGGGCCGAAAATCCGCGTGTCGGTCAATCTGTCGACGCAGCAATTCCATCAGTCCAATCTCTGCGAGACGATTCGCGGCATTTTGGAAGCGACCGGTTTGGCGCCGGAATTTTTGGAGCTGGAGATTACGGAAAGCATGATGATGGACGTCACCCGCTCGACGAAAATTTTGCAGGAGCTGACGGCCCTCGGCGTGTATATCAGCATGGATGATTTCGGCACGGGGTACAGCTCGCTCAGCTATTTGAAGCTGTTCCCGATTCGCAAGCTGAAGATCGACCGCTCGTTCATGAAGGATGTGGCGAGCAATCCGAATGACAAGGCAATCGTGGCGACGATTATCTCGATGGCGCATCATTTAAATATGCGCGTGATCGCCGAAGGGGTCGAGACGGAGGACCAGCTTCATTATTTAAGCGAGAATGGCTGCGATGACATTCAGGGCTTCTTTTTCAGCCCGCCGGTGTCCGCCGAGCAATTGGAGCGCACGATTCTGAACGGAAAATAGGCCAGGGGAGCCCCGTCACCCCCAGGCAAAAAAAGCTGCGCATCCGGCCTTCCCGCCGATGCGCAGCCTTGCTTCCCGTTCGGGAGGCTTGCCGCTCCTCCGCATCTACCAGTTCGATCCGCCGGAGGAATTATTGTTCTTGCTCCAGCTGGAACCGCCGGAGGAGGAGCTGCCGCTTCCCCAACCGGAGCCGCCGGACGAATTCGTCGTCCTGCGCTCCTGGGCCCGCCTTGCTTCCTCCCTGCGGCGTTCCTCCGCCCGCTTGGCTTCCTCTCTCCGGCGCGCTTCCGCCCGCCTCGCTTCTTCCGCCCGCCGCTCCTCCCGCAGCACATCGTTATACGCCGATTCCATGGCAGCGATAATTCCGGTCATGGCCGCTGCGGTGCGCGCAGCTTCGTCATAGGCTCCTCGCCGCATCAGATCGCCCGCCTCGCGGCGGATCGAAGCGAAGCGGGAATCATACGGCGAGACGTTGAGTTTGCTTCGCGCGCGGGAGTATGCGCGCCGGTATTGGCTGTCCAACCGATCAAGCTCCCGTTCCGCATTGCGCTTCTGTACGGCGGCCCGTTCAATGACGCCCAAGTAATCATTGGCTTCGTCGACGAATTCCCCGCTTATCTCGTTCATCAGGCCGACATCATAGGGCGGATCGGCGGCGAGGCTCCGGAGCCCGGACTGCAGCCGCTCCAGACGATGCTCCCGATCCCCCCACAGCTGGGCAAGATGCTGGCGGGAGAGGATGCGTTGGGCTTTGGCGAAGGCCGCTTCCCCGGCCGCCTGCCTCCGCAGCGCCTCCTTGTGCGCGCTGTCCAGCTCTCTTACCTGGCGCTCATACCGCTCGATGGCATGATCCAGCTCGGCCAGCCGCAGCAGCATCCGATCGAGCTCTTCCCGCGCCATGTCGTATTCCTGGACATCGATGCCCGACCAATACTCGGCCTGGCCCAGCGCCGGCCCGATATCGGACAGGGACTGGTATTTATCGCGATACAGATGCCAGAGCTGCTCCCAATGCTTCGTCCGGTAGGCGGCCTGGACGCGCCCATTCACCTGGGACAGTTCCTGATCCTTGCGGAAGTAACCGTCCAGTCTCGATTTGAGCTCGGCGATGTCCTTGGCATTCTTGACCTGCAAATCCGCCTGCCGCTGCGTCATGTTCACCGCGTCGGCCAGCAATTGGCTCATCAGCTCGACACGCTGGATCGCCGCCTGGATATCCCCATGCCGCAGCAGCTCGTGCATCTGCTCGTTGATCTGTCCCGTCTGGTCGATATTGCCGTACGGATCGATGCGCACGAGCTTCAGACGGAATTGCTGCGCGATAGCCTGGACGCGCCCCCGGCTCTCCGCCATCTGCTGCGGAGTCCGGCGGTAGATCTCCGCCAGCTCGGCGATGCTTGCGATGTCGTTCTCCAGCCTGCGCAGCTCCTCATTGGCGTGCTCGACCCGGTGCTCTGCGCCCAGCGGGTCGAAAATCTCAAGCTGCTTGCTCTCCGCCAGCTCGGCCTCGACCGCCTGGCAGCGCCGCCGGAGCTCATCCAGCGTCCAGCCCCGCGCTTGACTCTCCGCCGCGATGCCGCGGCCGGCGGCCCGCAGCCTCTCCTCCGCATCCGCAATCGTCTGCTTCAACGTCCGGTCCAGCTCTTCGATATGGCCGATCGCGGCGACATGCCGTTCCGCCTCCGCCGTGCGCTCCTTCAGCTCGGCGGCCGCGGCCGCAACCTGCTTGCGGAGGGACGGCATGAGCCATTGCCGCTTCGGCATGGCCTTGAGCTCCTGCTGCCGGGCGTTCAGCCAGATGAGAATGTCCGCCAATTCCCGATCCGCCGCCCTGGCCGTATGCTGCGTCTCGCCCTGGGACAGGTCGAGGTAGATTTTGTTCTTCTCCAGCGCCTGGTTCACCCGCACCATCAATGCGGGCTGGCGCCGGAGGATCAGCCGCCGCCGGATCCACAGCTCCCCGCGCTCGCCGGCGACGGCGAGGACGAGCAGCCCGCCTGCCCACAGCAGCACCAGCTGCCAGTCGATGGAGAGGGGCGCCGCCGGCGTTGTCCCTCTCCTGACGGGGGCTGGCTCCTCCAGAGGTCCATCTTGCGTCCCGTTCGGCTCGGTCTCGCCCGCGGCGGGCGCCGGCCCCTTCAAGGCATGCGTCGCTTTCATCAACGAGATGGACGCCGCGGCAAAGTCGCCTTCCTCCGCCTTCGGTATGAAGTGAGCGTCCAGCCAGGCTTTCAGGCTGCCCGGCACGTCGCCGCGGATGCCGGTCTCGGCATCGATTTTGTCCTGAAGGGCGGGGTTGTTGAAATTCATCTCCACCCGCCGCTCTTTCTTGGAAAGGAGAAGCAAAATGTCATCGGCCCCTAACCCGAGTTCCCGGTAGAGCTTGTTCGCGTATGCTTCCGGCGCCGCGCCTTTGAAGCTATCGACGGTCACCAGGCGGAACGTGTATCCCTCTCCCTGCGCCGCCTTCTTCACGGCAGGCAGAGACTCCTTCGGGATCATGCGCGCCTTGTCCTGGACGAGAGCGGGCTGGGAGGAGCTCCCTGCTGTATGGGCGGCTCCTCCTTGCTTTGAACCCTGCGTGGCGTCCGGCTTGCTTCCGGCAGCCGCCTGCGGCTTCAAGGCATGCGTCGCCTTCATCACCGAGACGGAAGCAGCGGCGAAATCGCCCTCCTTCGCCTTCGGAATGAAGTGCGTATCCAGCCATGAGGCCAGACTGGCCGCCGCGTCCCCGCGAATGCCCGCCTTGGCGTCGATTGCGGCCTGAAGGGAAGGATTGTTGAAGTTCATCTCGACCCGCCGCTCCTGCTTGGAGACGAGGAGGAGGATGTCATCCGCTCCCAGTTCCCATTGCTCGTACACGTCATTGGCATAGTCGGCCGGCGCCGTTCCATCCAAGCTGTCCACGGTCAGCAGGTAGAAGGTGTACAGCTTCCCTCGGGCCGCCTTCTCGATGGAAGCGGCCGATGTCTTGGACAGCATCTGCGCGGTATCCTGAACCAGCCCGTCTTTGGGCGGAATTGCCCCCGCCCTTGCCGTACCCGGAACGGCGGATATGATAATGACCAGCAAAAGCATCATAATGCGCAGCGCATTTTGCACGTTGAACCCTCCCGTTGTCTCTCACCGATAGTCTATTTCCAGTATACCGGAATTACGGCGCACTTGGGGAAAAGTTCCTGCAAAGTTTGCGCGCTGGTCTTTGCGGCGAAAAGCGCAATAACTATCAAATGTGTCCTTCCGCGGCTTGGTACGATGGATGGGAACGAGTCAGGAGATGTAAAGGAGAGGGTAGCAGATGCAAGAGAAAACGGGGTATTTTGTGAATGTGGAGGGCACGAGCCGGGAGGCGGGCCGGCAGCAGGGACGATTCGCGGCGGAGCATCCGGCATGGATGCCGATGCTCGTCCTTCCGGAACCGCTGCCGGAAGCGCGGCTGCGGGAGACGATGCGGCTGCTGGACGACTATTGCCCCGGCATCAATGACGAACTGCTCGGGGCGGCCGAGCAGCTTGGAGTCGAGCCGGGCCGGATGGTCTACTATGCGGGGACCGATATTCAGGCGGGCTGCAGCCACTGCGCCGTCCTGCCCGGGAAGACGAGCGGCGGGCGGACCTATGTGCTGCGCAATTACGATCTGTCCCCGGAGCTTGCCGACATGCGGCTCTGCGATACCGCGATTCACGGGCGGTACCGGCATATCGGGTTCTCGACCCTTCTGTTCGGACGAACGGAAGGGATGAACGAGCACGGGCTGTGCGTCACCTTCTCGGCCTGCGGCCAGCCGGTCGGCCATATGGAGGGCATGCGGCCGGCGAAGGCGAGCGGCCTGCAGTTCTGGGCGGTCGTGCGCACGGCGCTCGAACGCTGCCGGACGGTTGCGGAGGCGGTCGCCGCCATACGCGAGATGCCGATTGCATCGAACATGAATCTGATTATCGCCGACGCGTCGGGACATGCCGCGCTGCTGGAGACGTTCGACGGCGTAGTGTCGGTCAAGGAAGCGGACGGGACGTCAGAGTCTTATGTTACGGCGACGAACCATCCGCTGTTCCCGGAAGTCGCCCGGCTGGAGCCGCGCCGGCTGCATCACTCCGTCGTCCGCCACGAGCTGTTGAACGAGGCGCTCGGAGGGAGCGCGCCGATCGGCAAGGATGACTTGCGCGGGCTGGTACAGCGGGAATATCCGCATGGACTGACCGTGCACAATTACCGGCAATGGTTCGGCACGCTCTATTCAATGCTGTTCGATCTGGACGAACGCTCGCTGGATGTCTGCTTCGGCTCGCCGCTCCAGAATCCATGGTATACTGTGCGTATCGGGGAACCGTTCCCGCTGGAGCAGGTGAAGGTGCGGATGGAGCATCGCGATCCGGAGCCCGGCTTCTGGCAGCTGGTCTGATGCGATGCGGCAGCCTCCCGCCCCTTGGCCAGCCTGCGGCGGCGAGGAGGCTGGCCCCCGGCCCGGATGTTCGCCCGGCCGTTGCGGCGGAAGAGGCGCGGCTAAGCAGGAGGACGGAACCCATGAACCAATGAACGGATGACGGAGGATCGGAAATGAAACATTCCATCATCGAAAGCGCGGTCCATTATATCGAGACCCATCTGAAGGAACCGCTGCACGCGGACGAGGTGGCCCGGCATGTCCATGTCTCCTATTACCACTTCCACCGTATGTTCCATGCGATGACGGGGGAGACGATCGGAGATTATATCCGCAAGCGGAGACTGACGGAAGCGTCGCTGGAGCTGATGGGAACGCGGCGGGCGATACTGGATATCGCCGTCGATTATCAATTCGAGTCGCATGAAGCCTTCAGCCGCGCCTTCAAAAAGGTGTTCGGCCTCTCCCCGCAAGCCTTCCGCCGCAAGGGGATCCGGCCGGTCGTCAACAGCAAAGGAGCGCTGATCGGCCCGCGGCTGAGGCATCGCGTCAGCAGCATCGCCATCGAACCGGAGATGGTCGAGCTGGAGCGGAGCATTACGGTCTTCGGATTTCAGGGCCACAGCAACCTGCGCGACAATCATATCCCGGACATGTGGTCGGAATTGCTTCGGCATCGCCGGGAGGCCCCGGCCGGGAGCTTGGGTTCGACGGCTTACGGCATCTGTCAGGCACTGGGGGCCATGCCCGTGCATGATCTGAGCGAGGAGACGGTGTTCGGGCAATTCGTCGGCTTCCAGGCGGCCGGAGACGGGACGCCGCCGCCAGGGATGGCCGCCTATGTCATTCCCTCCGGCTTGTACGCGGTGTTCCGCCACCAAGGTCCAACCTCCTTGCTGCGCAGCAGCTACGAGTACATTTGGGGCACATGGCTGCCAGCCGCTGCCTGGGAGCTGGACGATCGCGACGATTTCGAACAGTATGGAGAAGACTTTTGCGGAACGGAGCATGAGGACTCCATCATTCGGATCCATATCCCGGTCAAGCCGGGCGCAGGCGGCTAAGGCCGGAGGTCAAGAGAGATGACACGGAAGAAAACAGAGTCCAGGGCGCAGCTGAATGCATCATCCCAATGCACTCGATGCAAGCAGAGAGCGATCTTTTCCGCCATGCGCGGAGAAGGTCGTTTTTGTGCTGGCAACCGCCCTTGCCGCAACGGGAATAGAAGCGTGTTCCATTTGATCCCGCCCGCCGCGGTGAACTCGTTGTATAATATAGGTATCAAGGCAAGGAGGAACTTATCACGTGACATTAATCAAGCAACTGACGAATCAGGACGAGTTTATCGGCTTTTATTTGTTGAAGGAGCTGGAGGTCAAGCAGACGAACGGCAATCCGCCGAAAGACTATTTGGACATCGTCCTGTGCGATGCGACCGGGCAGCTCCCTGCTAAATACTGGGATGCTTCGCCGACCGACAAGGAGACGTTTTTCCCGATGGGGCTCGTGAAGGTGCGCGGCATCGTGCAGACCTACCGGGAGAGGCTTCAGGTGAAAATCCTGCAAATCCGGCCGGCGAGGGAGGAGGACGGGGTGACGCTGACCGATTTCATCCGCTCGGCGCCGATCCGCCCCATCGACCTGATTCATGCGATCAAGCAGGCCATCGCCAGCATTTCCGATAAAGAGATTCGCGCGCTTGTCAGCTTCTGCGTCGGCAAGGTGGAGGAGAAGCTGATGCACTACCCGGCGGCGAAAACCCATCATCATGCCTATTTCGCCGGGTTGGCCTATCATATGGTCCGCATGCTGGAAATCGGGGATTTTCTGTGCCGGCAGCGGCCGTTCCTGAATCCGGATCTGCTGAAGGCAGGCATCATACTTCACGATATCGCGAAGCCGGAGGAGATGGTGGCCCAGCTCGGCATCGTATCGGAATACAGCGTTCAGGGCAAGCTGGTCGGCCATATCTCGATGGCATCGAACTGGATTACGGAGGCAGCCCTGCGGCTCGACATCGATCTCGACTCGCCGAAGGTGCTTGGCCTGCAGCATCTCGTGCTCTCGCATCATAATCTGGGAGAATGGGGCAGCCCGGTGCAGCCTCAGACGCCGGAGGCGGTGGCGCTCCATCATATCGACGCGCTCGACGCGAAGCTTCAGATGGTCGAGGATGCGCTGGACACGACGCCGGAGACGGAGGAGTGGACGCCGTTCATCCGCGGTCTGGAGAATAAGGCGATCTACCGGATGAAGCTGTAGTACATAAGGGTGCAGAGGGCCGACGCCGGAAGGAAGGCAGCGGGTTCATGTTCATTCATGGACCGGCTGCTTTTTTCCTGCAATCTTGTGTAAAGGGATCGAATTAGAGACATTTTAAAGTCGGCTGATCGGAAAATCTCTCGAGTATAATTCGTGTAAGCGCTTTATATTTTGGGAGGTGGAGTTGATGAGCAATTTCGACACGGAGCTGTATCCAGCCCGCAATCCAAGCCGTAGATGGAGAAAAGGCTTGCTCCTTCTTGGCCCGGGCTTCATTACCGCCGCGGCCGTCCTCGGTCCGGGGAGCATTACGGTCAGCAGCAGCGCCGGGGCGCTTATGCAATACTCGGTGCTGTGGGTGCTGGTCATCGCTGCCGTATTTATGTCCGCGTTCACCGTCATTGCCGGCAAGATCGGCTGCCTGAACCGCGATTCGCTGCTCTTCATCGTTCAGCGGCAGTACGGGCGCTGGCTGGCCATTCTCATCGGGCTGAGCGTGTTTCTGATCACCGCCGGCTTCCAGACCGGGAACAATATTGGCATCGGCCTGGCCTTCGATACCGCATTTGGCGGAGGCATCGCCTTGTGGGCAAGCGTTTTTCTCGTGATCGCCCTCGCATGTATTTGGACCTCCAGCAACTTCTACAAGCTATTGGAAAAGGTGATGATGCTGATGGTCATCCTGATGATCATCGCCTTCATCGGGAATCTGTTCCGCATATCGCCGGACCTGGGCGCGCTGGCCGCAGGGTTCGCGCCTTCCCCGCCTGCCATCTGGGGGCTGGTCATTGCCATCTCGGCGACCAGCTTCAGCATTGCCGGAGCAGCCGGGCAAGCCTATATGGTTCAGGGCAAAGGCTGGCAGCCGCAAGATCTGCGCAAGAGCAATGCCAGCGCCGTCGTCGGGATCGCGGTCCTCTGCGGCCTGACCCTCATCATTATGATTACGTCGGCGGCCGTGCTCGCCCCCCAAGGCATTCAGGTGCAGAGCGCCCTTGATATGGCCATCCAACTGGAGCCGTTGCTTGGACCGCTGGCGAAATGGCTGTTCCTCCTCGGTCTGTTCGCGGCTTCCTTCTCTTCCTTCATCGCGAACGCCGTCTTGGGGGGAATGCTGCTGTCGGACGGCTTCGGCTGGGGCCGCACGCTGAATGACAAGAGCGTTAAAATATTCACTTCCCTGCTGCTGGCGGGGAGCGCGCTGATCGCGATTTTGGCCGAGGCCAATCCGATTCAATTGATTATTATGGCCCAAGCGACGACGGCGCTTGGAGCGCCGCTTATCGCTATCGTGCTGCTCTTGCTCGGCAACAACAAACAGGTGCTCGGCAGCCGCACGAACGGCTGGTTCATGAATGTCCTCGCGGGGCTCGCCTCTCTCTGGCTCCTCTATTTATCCGTGAATCAGCTGCTGACCTTCTTCGCGTGAGACCGGCAGGAGTAAGGAGAGCAGGAGAGAGCAAGATGGAAGGGGGGCATAGGCAGGCATTGCATATGAGTGGGATAACGGATCGGCAGAGAAGGTTAGGCGGGAAAAAGGGGAATCGGGCAGAGCTGCGGAAGACGGAGGACAGGCCGCCTGCTTCTTGTGGAAGACGAAGATGGGACACTGTCTTCTTGTGGAAGACGAAGGATGGGGCGCCGTCTTCCTTTGGAAGACGAAGATGGGACGATGTCTTCCTGCATAAGACGAAAGATGGGACGATGTCTTCCTGCGGAAGACGAAGGGTGGACACTAACTTCCTGTGGAAGACGGGAGATCGCCGCCAGCCTTTCTGCGAAGACGAGGACAGGCCCCTGCCTTCAAGCGGCATACGGTCAGGGCGGATGTGAAGACGGATGAGGCGGTGAAATCCTGCGTGGCTGCAGCAATTTACGCTGCTTGGGGCGATATTTGAGCAAATTCCTGCAAAAGTACATTATTTTCGCCGATTTTTGGCTTTCATCTATTGAATAATGTGAAATTGATGCAGTTTTGCAGGAACTCCCGTAACGGAGCACGCGCCGTTAAGGAAAACTGTATATTTACAGTTTTCTCAGCCGCTTCGCTGTGAGAAGCAGGGGCGGGACTGTCCGCCGCAGCTGAAAAACGACTTATGGGACAGCTCCTTCGCTGCAACCTTACCACCTTACCCGGGGGCTGGCCGCGTCAAAATGTCCTGTTTATAACTCATTCCAGTTGACGGAAACCTCGACATGCCCGTTAGCATCCCGGGATTCGCTCGTTACCTTTAAGCTTTCGCTCGCGCTGTTCCCCATAAGCGACAAGCTTGTTTCGGCGGAGGAGTGGAGCAGGCTTTCAGCCAGGTATATTTTTCTGCTCTATGACCAAAGAGGTAGAACGCTAAGCCCCGGAAGGCGGCGCTGCCCTGCAATGACCGGGGCCTGTATCCGTGTCCAGCCGCTTGTTGAGCAAGCGGGCGATGCCGCATCAGCGCATGCCGGATTATTGCCTTTACACATTTCCCTTCGGTCGTCATAATGAAAGCGGGGTAAATTTTTTCCTGAATGGAAGGTCCTGAATGGAAGGGGAGAGGAAAAGTGAGAGGGAGGCAATGGATATGCGCGGGTCTGGCGGCTCTCCTGCTTGTATTGGCAGGCTGTCAGCCAATCGGCGGACTGGATGTGCCGAAGCTGCTGCTGAAGCAGATGGAGGTCGCGTCTTATGAAGGGAAGCAGACGGTCTCGATTGAGATCGAAGCTGCGAACCACGAGGTGCCGGCGGTAGATGCGGCAGCGCTGCAAATGATCGACGGGGCTGAATTAACGGTCGAGACGAAGGTGCAAAATGACCAGCGCATGTCGATGGAAGGCGTGTTCAAGGCGGCGGGCCGACAGCTTCCGTTCCGGCTGAGCTTGAAGGATCGGGCGGTCGCCGCCTGGATCGAAGGGGCGGCGGCTCCGATCATCATTTCCGAAGATGGGGATTCGTCCGGGGGAGCGTCCCTAGTTACGACAGAGGAATCGCGGGCCATCGGCCGCCTCGCGTTGGAGCTGTTCGGCAAATATGCGCCCAATCCGAGCGACATCTCCGTGAAGCCGGTGACGGAACCGGTGCTGGGGGAGGACCTGGCGTTGAAGCAGGTGCATCTGGAATTCGGGGGCGACGAGCTTCTGCCGTGGGCGAAGGAGCTGATCCGAGCCGCGATGCAGGACAAGGAGGGGCTGAAGCAGTGGTTCGTAACGGCAGGCCGCCTGCTCTACCCGGCTGCCACCGGGGCGCTGGACAATATGCCGCCGGATCAGGACGTGCTGCCTGATGCGCTCAACGAAGGCGAAGCAATCGGGTTGTCCTTATACGAATCGTTCATGGAATACGCGCCGGAGCTGCTGGCCGAGCTGGAGCAGATGGAAAAAGACTTGCCGGCACACGCTCCGGGTGCGGACGCGCTGCTCAGTCCGGCGACGAAGCTGGTCCTGGATCTGTATGCCGACGGGGACTTGAATATCCGCAAATCCAAGATGCAGCTTACGATCGCGCTCCCGTCGCCGGCGGACGCGCCCTTCTCCGCCATCACGATTCGTCAGACTTCGGAGATGGGCCGCTTGAACGAGGACGTCAAGGCGGATGAGATGGATATGACGAATGCGGTCGCGCTGGATGATCCGGAGATGACGCCAGGCAAATGGCTGCGGCATTTCGAATCGGGATCGCTGGCGCGCCAGTGGCTGAAGCAGTCGGGAGCGACCGCGCGAACGGCAAGCCTGCTGATGCCTGAGCCGGGAGCGGATACATACGGTTGGGATGAGATGCCGCAGCCGTATGTCAAGAACGGGACGTTAATGGTTCCGCTGCGCCATGTGGCGGAGCAGTTCGATGCGTCGCTGACCTGGGACAGCAAGACGAAGCTCTCGCTCGTCGACGATATTACGGGAGCTGTGACACAGATCGAGCTGAACAGCAAGAAGGCGACCGTAGGCGGTCTGGAGATCGACCTGCCGGAAGCGCCGGAGCTGCGTGACGGCCAGCTCTATGTCCCTGTTCGTTCGCTCGCTTATATGCTGGGGCTGTGGCTGCAGAAGGTTGAGTTTTACGATTCGGCATGGGTGGATTTGATTCGGAAATAAATCAGCGCGGAGCGTGTGCGGCATCGGGAGGGATGCACGCCCGGCTGCTCCGCGCAACGGGAAGAAACCGGAACGGGGACAGGGATCCCGGGTTCCGGCTTTTTCGCGCTGGAGGGCGGTCTACAGAAATCCGTTGAGGCGTCTGCCGATCAACAGCGACGAAGAGATTGGAGCCTGACGTCACGGTCAAGGATTGAGGCTTATGCGAGAGAGAGCGAAGCGGCTCTCGTGCTCGAGCCCCGCTGGAGCCGAACGGGGCGCTGCCCGCATAGCGGGCCAGCCTCTGCGGTATGGCGAGGCATGAAGCGGGACGCTGCCATTGTCGGCTGGCCGCACTTGAAGGCAGTCTCTTCCGAGGAAGGGACTGTCCCATTGTGCAGCCGGTCAGGGGAAGGCTTGTGTTGCAGCCGATTATGGATTAATGTTAATTCATAATCAGGAGGAAGGAGGAAGCCTCATGCCGACGATTAAAGATGTGGCGGAGAAGGCTGGCGTGACTGTCACGACCGTGTCCCGCGTATTGAATAACCGCGGTTATATTAGCCAAGAGACGAGAGACAAGGTATATCGCGTGATGGACGAATTGCAATACCGGCCGAATGAGATCGCCCGGTCGCTGTCAAGGAAGCGATCGATGATGCTGGGCCTCATTATTCCGACGATCGCACACCCCTTTTTCGCCGAGATGACGAATTATATCGAGACCTACGCCTTTTCGCTGGGCTATAAGATTTTGCTGTGCAATTCCCGCCTTGATCGGGTGAAGGAGAAGGAATACATCAATATGCTGAAAAGCCATCGGGTGGACGGCATGATTATGGGGAGCCATACGCTCGACGTGCAGGAGTACGAGAAGCTGCGGCAGCCGGTTATCACCTTCGACCGTCAGATCGCGGATATTCCGTACATATCGTCCGACAACTATCAAGGCGGCGTGTTGGCCGCGCAATTGCTGATCGACAGGGGCTGCCGGCGAATTGCCCATATTTCGGGCAATTTGGGCCTGGATATGCTGGGCAACCGGCGCTTGGAAGGATTTCTTGACACGCTGCGGAAGCATGCGCTTGAACCGATTGTCATTGAGCTTGGCACCGATGTGTTCGAGAGCTCGGGCTACGAGAGCATGATTCGGCGCTTGTTGGAGAGGGAGCCGGAAATAGACGGGCTGTTCGCCAGCAGCGATATTATTGCCGTTCATGTGATGAAGGTGTGCTCTTCGCTCGGGATCAAGGTGCCGGAGCGGATGAAGCTGATCGGCTACGACGATATTTCGCTTGCTTCGCTGGTGGAACCGGAATTGACGACCATTCGGCAGCCGCTGGAGGCCATGAGCAGATTGGCGGTCGATCTGATCAACAAGCTGATTCAGGGAGAGAAGGTGCCGCTGGAAAATATCGTTCCGGTAACGCTGGTGGAGCGAAAGACTTGCTGACAAGAGGCCATATCACCAAGATACGGCTTTTTATTTACGCCGATATGACAATCGGTTGACATGTCAATCGGTTGTCATATATAATCGCCTTGAAAGCGCAACCAAAAATAGGCAAGAAGACATGGGGGGATGAGCTTTATGAAGAAATCACGGTTCATGGTCTTGGCGCTGGCAGTGCTGATGTGCGCCACGGTGGCCGCTGCTTGCGGGAAGGACGGCGGCGAAAGCGGGAAGTCCGGAGAGGACGGCCAGGCGGTCACGATCACCTTCTTGAACTCGAAGGCGGAGATTCAGCAGGAGATGAATGCCGCAGTCGCCCAATTCAGGGAGGCCAATCCGGGCATTACGGTCGAAGTCATCTCGACGACGGAAGCCCAGTCTCCGGTGGAGCGGGCATCCGCCCTGTACGCGGCAGGCACGCCTGCGACGCTGGCGATGCTTGACGCGGGCGATATTGCCAAGTTCAAGGACAAGGCGGCCGACCTGTCCGCCGAGAAATGGGTCCGCGATCTGGCGCAACCGAATGAACTGGACGGCCGGACGATCGCCTTTCCGTTCGCCGTGGAAGGGTATGGACTCATCTATAATAAGGCCGCCGTCGAGAAGGCGTTGGGCGGCTCCTTCGATCCGGGCGCGGTTCATACTGCCGGAGTTCTGGAGAAGCTGTTCCGTCAGCTCGAAGCTTCGGGGACGGCGCCTATTACGATCGGCAGCATGGACTGGTCGCTGGGGAACCATTTCCTCGCTCTCGCGTATGCGGCCCAGCCGGACGGCGACGTTGAGGCTTTTTTGGACGAATTGAAGGCAGGCCAGGCGGCGCTCGCCGACAATGCTGCGTTCAACGGCTTGCTGGACACCTTCGACTTGATGATGAAATATAACAAGGGCAAGGATGATCCGATGGCTGTCACTTATGAACAAAGCGCCTCGGCGGTGGCCAAGGGAGAGGCGGCGATGACCTTCAACGGCAACTGGCTTATCGGCGAGCTGCAGAAGTCCAATCCGGACGGCGAATTCGGCTTCCTCCCGGTTCCGGTCAGCAACGATGCCGGCGACAAGGCCAATTCGGCGATTGCGATCGGGGCGACGAAGCAGATTTTTATCGATAAGGAAAAGAGCACGGAGGAGCAGCAGGCGGCAGCGAAGAAATTCCTTGACTGGCTTGTCTACGAGGAAGCGGGACAAGATTTTCTGGTGAACAAGGCCCGCGTCGTTCCCGCCTTCCAAAATATCGCGATGGAGCCCGCCAACTCCCTGGGCCAAGCCGTCAAGGCTTACAACAATGCCGGCCAGGCGCTTCCGTTCGCCGGGAACTTCGTGCCGGGCGATCATTGGAAGGTGCTCGGCGCTTCGATGCAAAAGTATCTCGCGGGCAAAGCAGACCGGGCGGCGCTGGCGGCCGAGATCGAAGACTATTGGAAAAGCGGCAAGTGATATTGATAAGGCCATGGCCGAAGGATGAGTTGCATGCTCACGTCAATCGGCCGGCCGTTTGTCATTTAGAGAAACGGGGGATTCCGTCATGCTTTCTGAACGGTGCTTCATGAAGAGACTGGGACACCGCCTCTTCTTTACAGGACCGGCGTTATTTTGTTTTTTTGCCGTCATTATCATCCCTTTTATGTATGGAATCTATATGACGTTTTTTCAATGGGACGGCATTGCTGCCGAGATGCCGTTCGTCGGCCTGGCCAACTATGCCGAAGTGCTGCGGGATGCGAAGTTCTGGACCTCGGTCTGGCTGACGATAAAATATGTCGGCGCGACGGTTTTGCTCATTAATGCCGTGGCCTTCTTTCTCGCCTGCGCGGTTACCTCCGGATATCGGGGACAGAACTTTTTCCGGACCGCCTTCTTTACCCCGAATCTGATCGGCGGTCTGGTGCTCGGCTTTTTATGGCAGTTTATTTTCAACCATTTTCTAGTGAACTTCGGGCAAAAATACGATCTGCTTCTGTTCGCCAAAACATGGCTGGGCGACGAGCAGCGGGCGTTCTGGGCGCTCGTCATCGTAACGGTATGGCAGTATGCCGGTTATATGATGGTCATCTTCATTGCCGGTCTGGTCAGCGTGCCGAAGGATGTGCTGGAGGCGGCTACGATCGACGGCTCCGGGGGCTGGACCCGGCTGACGCGCGTCGTGCTTCCGTTAATGGTGCCCTCCTTCATCGTGACGATATTCCTGTCGCTTCAGCGCGGGTTCATGGTCTATGACGTCAACTATGCGCTGACTCAGGGCGGGCCGTTCGGCAGCACGGTGCTCGTCTCGATGCATGTGTATGACCAGGCGTTCCAGCGTTACGACTACGGGGTTGGCCAGGCGGAGGCGTTCGTGCTGTTCTTTTTCGTCGCGGCGGTAACCATCCTTCAAGTCTACATCGGGAAGAAAATGGAGGTGGAAGCCTGATGCGAACCCGTTACATTCTGAAGCGGGGCGTCATCTACGTGATCCTGATCTGTTCGTTGACCGGATTTCTGTTCCCGTTCTATCTGCTGGTCGTGAACGCGTTCAAGCGCAACGCGGACATTATCGAGGCTCCGGCCGCGCTGCCGTCCTCGATACAGTTCTCCCATTTCGTGACCGTCATCCGCGAGATGGACTATGTTCACAGCTTCGTCAATTCGCTGCTCATTACGGGGGCCAGCCTCGTATTCATTTTGCTGTTCTCCGCGATGGCGGCTCATTACTTCGTGCGGAACAACACCAGGGGGAATCAACTGATCTTCTTCATGATGGTTGCCTCGATGATCATCCCGTTCCAGGCGATTATGATTCCGTTAGTATCGTTGTACGGGAATCATCTTGGCTGGATCTCGAACGCGCCGCGGCTCACGCTTATTTTCATGTACATCGGCTTCGGCAGCTCGCTCGCGGTATTTATTTTTCACGGGTTCATCAAAAGCGTTCCGCGCGAGCTCGAAGAAGCGGCATATATCGACGGCTGCAACCGCTGGCAATCGTTCTTCAAGGTTGTGGCTCCGATCTTGAAGCCGACTTCCGTGACGATTGGCATTTTGAACGTATTGTGGATCTGGAACGATTTCCTGCTGCCGGTGCTCATCCTGCAGAATGCAGGCAAGGACAAGCTGACCTTGCCGCTGGCGATCCAAGTCTTCAAGGGAAGCTATACTTCCGATTTCGAGAAGTTCCTGCCCGCGGTTCTGCTCGTTATTCTCCCGATTCTGATTGTCTATATTTTCGCGCAGCGCTACATTATTCAAGGGGTGACGCAGGGCGCGGTGAAGTAAAATCCATATTCATAGGAGCAAGAGCGCGGGACCGCGGCGGTGCGCCGGGTTCAGTGCTGGGATATGGCTGCGGCCGTGGAGTAGGTTCTTTTCAATAGAAAATGCAAAGAGGATAAGCAAGAGAGGCCCGCAATGCTCATCGAGAGGGTGCAGGCCCTTTTTCTTTCCTTGATTGTTTAATCTACCCAGACTACAATGTACTCATCTAACGTCTTCGTAAATGAAGAAGGAGACAAGGGGAGAAAAGAAAATGAAACCAACGGTGATTGGAATCACAGGCGGATCGGGAAGCGGGAAATCGACTTTTTGCGGCTTAGTAGCCGATGCATTTCAAGGGTATCAAGTGAATGTGATCAGAACAGATGATTATTACAAACAGGCGTTGCCCAAAATGAAATCTCCCTTATCGAATCGCGAATTGGATGATTTTAACCATCCGGACGCCATGGACTATGACAAGTTTATGAAAGATGTTAACGGGTTATTGCATGCAGAGGATAAGGCCGACCTCATTATAATCGAAGGAATATTCACACTGTATTTTGAAGAAATAAGAAACTTGCTCGACTTAAAAATATTTGTTGATCTGGATGCGGATGAACGAATGTACCGTCGCATCGCAAGAAACATGAAGCAGTGGAACGTGACCATGGAGGAGGTGGCGGCATACTATTTGCAAGCAGCGAAACATAGGGAACTGGAGTATGTCCTCCAGACGAAGAAATTTGCCGAAATCATTATAAATGGAAACCTTTTGGAGGGAACAGCGAAAGACGTGGTCTGCAGTTGGATCAACAGCAGGATAAGCCATTCCCGCAATGCGGATGACTAGAGATGCAAGAAAAGACAGGCACCCCTATATCGTTGACATTGGAAAAGCACCCAGGGTGTGACAACCGATGACTACGCAGGGGTGCTGTTTGTTATGGTGAAAAAAGGGACGAAGGAACTATTTGTAATCATCCAAAATATGCCGATGACATCTGTGCTGCCTACAAGCAAGAACCTGGAAAGGAAATGCACCCCTTCGCCAAAGAATGGCGCTGATCAGCCTTTGTCCGCTGAATAGCGTTACGGCTTTATCGTAAAGATTGTGCAGGTGACACAGATGAGAAAACTAACTTATTTCCTTATTGTCGGCATCGTGGTTATTGCAGCGGTTGTCATCTTGACTCCCAATCCCAAGCTCGGGGATGCCGATTTCATTACATCGGAGGAAGACGCGATTGAGCATTTGAAGCAGGTTCCTAGATTTATAGAACATATGGAATATTATAAGACACAGCATACAGACGTAGGGATTGTCGCAGAAAAGGTTGTGAAGAAAGGAGAATACAAATTATTTCGTAATCTTGATCGTCGATAAGGCGGAAGCGAACGCGATAATTACGGCGATATCCGTTCGAAGTGACGGTATGGTCGCCAATGACATAATCGATGGCGTCTTCCGGCTTCCGGAGAATTATGGGAATTATGATTGACCATGTTTCCCGCCAGGTATTTGAGGCAGAAGACATGGACGAACACGGAGGTTGTTGATTTTAGGTCAAAAGCAAACCGCCTTCCTGAAAAGGCGGTTAAACTTTTGGCTGAACAGCTTGGATTCAGTCTTTTTTATTTGATTACTAACGGTAACCGGAAGCATTCGCCGGTTTGCCCGCATTGTGCACTTCTACGAGATACCTCCAGCAATCTGGTTGTGAGCCGTCTAGATCAGAAAAACCATACACTTGTGCGAGCTCGCCGCTTGACACAGAGAGACCGTTCCATCGGGCCACTTCCGGATCTCCAGCTAGCGCGGCAACGGCACGCCCTACAAAACGGGGCGATTCCGAGATAATGAAATGAGGTTCCTTCACTGTGGCGTCACGCCAGTTTTCTTCTTTTACACCATAGTGATCAAGCATGATTTCAGAACGCATCCAACCCGGAGTGACGGCTACTGCGGCGCATTGATAAGGTGAAAGCTCATGGGCTAAAGACTGAGCCATACGTATGACCGACGTTTTGGCCAAATCGTAGAACAGGGATAAACGGTAGTTTTGATCGTTGTACTCCGCCGTGCCGTCCGTTATCTCAATGACCAGTCCATTCTTATTACGGATTAACAGGGGGAGCGCAAAGTGGCTTGTAATAATATGCGTGTCAACCGCAAGCCGAAGCATGCGAAGCCCCCGTTCCAGGGAATGCTCCCACACGGGCACATTCCACTGCGTCAAATATTCCCCACCCCACACATCGTTGACCAAGATGTCCAGTCTCCCCTGTTCATCCTCAATGCGAGCGATTAGTGCCCGAACCTGATCAGGATCCAGATGATCCACTTGAACCGCAATTCCTCGGCCCCCCGCCTTACTTGCCAGCTCAGCGGTTTCTTCGATCGTTTCAGGTCGATTGTACTCCGATCGTTGTGTTCGTGTCGTTCGTCCTGTCACGTAAACTGTAGCCCCAGCCGCTCCTAACTCGATAGCTATTCCTCGACCAGCGCCGCGGGTTGCCCCCGCCACCAAAGCCACTTTTCCATTGAGAGGTTTCATGATAGGGTACTCCTTTCGCCGTTCTACGGTCTATTATAGACCTCAAATAGGACAGCTTATGTCATATTAAGAACGGCGAAGGTATCCTTTCCATCTTTTCAGCTCTGATTTCCGTTAGGACGCAAGAAAAAGTTATACTGTTGGTCTGAACGTTCACGCCGTTGCGGTGAGAGGCAACGGGGCGCTAGTGCTGCTCCCTTCGGCCTAAAATGGGTCTGGAGATCTATTCCGGAAAGTCCCGATTATTCCGATGACATCCTATGTAAAAAGCAGGGTATGAAGGGGAATGGCGGAAACTAATAAATACGTTTGAACACAGAACGGCGGAAATTTTAGTCGGTATCGCGATAAGGATATGAACGTTCCTTCTGCTATAATGGAGCTACTTATTTTTCATCTGCTTCAACGATATCCCTACAATTTGCGACAACCATCCAAGGAGGAACGGATCGATGCTGTACACATGCCAGATTGAACTAAATGATATCACCCCGAAAATATGGCGTCAGTTTCAGTTTCATGCAGACGTCACGTTTGACCAGCTGCACAATATCATTCAGACCGTCATGGGCTGGGAAAATTATCATCTGTATGAGTTCCGGGTCGGTTCAACAAGAATCAGCCTGCCGGACCCGAATTTTCCGGATGGAGGAAGGCAGCTCAATGCGCGAAAAGAGACGGTCGACCAGCATGTGAATCGGGAGAAGACGGCTTTTTCCTATTTGTATGATTTCGGCGACGGATGGGAACATACGATTACGGTGATGAACATACAGACAGAGGTGTCGGCCGGCTTCATTCCGCTCTGTCTGGAAGGAGAGCGCAGCTGTCCGCCGGAAGATGCGGGCGGTGTGCCGGGTTATTGTCATATGGCGGAGGCATTGTCAGACCCCGGACATGATCAGCATGCCATGTTCAAGGACTGGTTGACGGAAGGATACGATCCTGAGCATTTTTCCTGTGATGAGGTGAATGCGGAATTGCGGGAGCAGGGCAGCAAGCTGGTTCCCCAATCACGCCGGAAGCAGCCGGAAAGCACGAAGCCGGTGAAGCTAACGAAGGCCGGATTGAACAAGCGCTTGAAGCAGATGAGCCGGGAAGAGCTGATGGAGCTGGTAAAGGACGGCTATAGCGCGAGCAAAGATATGCAGCGTTTTCTCGCCGCCCGGTTGATCGGAATAGAGGCGGTGGAGTCGCTTTTTCACGAATATCGGGATAAGATCAAGCAGGAATTTTTCCCTGAGCGCGGTTACGCGAAGCTGCGGCTTCAACAAGCTAAAAACGCGATCGCCGAGTTCAAGAAATTGACCGGCAGCGTCAAACATACGCTGGAGTTGAAGCTCGTCTATGTGGAGCTATCCGTCTTGTTCTCGAATACGTATGGTGATATCGATGCGCGTTTCTATGAACAGCTGATGTCGATGTATGAAGATGTCATCGATATCTTGAATGAACATGAGACCGCCGAGCTGTTCCATGAATATAAGGAACGGATAGAGGCCGCGGCATGGAAAGCAGCGGGCTTCGGCTGGGGCGTTCATGAAGTGATGATGGATCTGTATGACGACATAAGATGGAAATAATCGCGTAGAGCAGCAAGATAGGGCCCGCCTCGCTTCCCGGAGCCAGAGCGGGTCTGCGTGCCACGTTATGAATGGGTGACGTACGGAATTGCCTGCATGCCTTCTTGCATTTGTTGCCGAATATCGCGGTTGGCGGCGATAATGCCGGATGTGCCCCAGGTGAACTCGTCTCCCCGAGGGGCGGTCACGACTCCCCCGGCTTCTTGAACCAGCAAGGAACCCGCAATCCAATTGTAATATTCATGCCCGAATTCATAGTATCCGTCGATTCTGCCGCATGCCACATTGGCAAGTTGAAGCGATGCCGAGCCAAGCATGCGGACCGCGAATGCTCGGGGCAGCAGATGGGTCAACCCTGCGATAGTCAGATTGGCAAGTTCTCTGTCTTTTGCGGGAAAAGACGGGGGCGTCGTGGATATAATGGCATCCTCCAGTTTCTTCTTCCGGGCGACATGAATTCGATTCCCGTTCCAAAAAGCGCCTTCCCCGGCAATCGCATGAAACATGTCGCGGTGGCTCGGGTCGTAAACGAACGATAACGCCGGCTTCCCGTCGCGAATTAAGCATAGGTTTATGGCGTAAGACGGAATCCCCTGCAAAAATTGCACGGCCCCATCGATGGCATCGCAGACCCAATATTCTCCCTGGAACTCCGCGGCGCTCTGGCTTGAAATGTCAAATTCGGATTCGGACCAGCGGATATGCGGATACTTCTCGGCCAGCCCGGTCTTGATGGCCTTCGTGGCCGTGTCGTTCTCCTCTCTGAATTGTTCAAATAAACCCTCGGCGGACGCTGCCCGTTCCTTCCGGGCCGAAGCTTCATACAACCCTTCCCCTGCAGATGTTATCAATGCTTCGCAATAACGGATATCAATCGATGTCATTTCCGATTCCTCGCTTTCTTGTTGGATAAGCTCGTTCTTACTCCATCGGGATGGGAAGATTCTCATGCTGCGTCGCTTTGGGTAGTATGATTGAATACTACTCAAAAGTGGCGAGATGTCAACAGCCGGATTTCGCTCGCGGCTGAATTGAGGGCAGGCAGAGGAGGAGCGAATGTTCGAGGTGATTGAGCAGGCTTTGAAGGAGGCGATGGAGCGGGGGGAGATTCCAGTGTCCCCCCGACCCGAGGACGGCGGCACACGCTTTTTCACCGCGTTAGGAAGGCACAAAACGATAGCCCGCCCCCCGGCAGCGCTTGAGAGAGCGGGCTTCATGCGGTTCAAGTGGAGCACAGCGCCTGCAAATGCTGGTCTATAATGGCCTCGAGCCGTTCCGCCGGAAGCCGCTCGGGACGCATCATGCGGTGCATGGCCAGGCCGTCGACGAGGGCGTACAGCTTCTCCGCCTCCATGCCGGCGTCCAGGCCGGGCTTGGCCAGCTTGTGCTCCAGCAGCGTGTTGACAACGAATGAGGCTGCCATGTGCATGCCGTCATGCATCCTGTCGCTCAATGCCTGAAGCTCAGGATAAATCAACGCCTTGGCTTGAAAGGAAAGCCACACCTCCATTTCCATCATTCTCTCTTCGTCCACGGGCAAAAACTGAAGAAGCAGGCGCTTCAAATCCATCAGCACCGGCCCCTCGCGATCCATCGCTTTAATCCGCTTCTCGACCCGATCGATAAAAAGGTTCATGCAGAAAGCAAACAGCTCCGCTTGAGTTGAAAAATAGTGGCGCATCGAGCCGACGGACAGGCCGGCTTCCTCGGCGATCTTGCGGACGGAGGCCTGCTCCAAGCCGGAACGGCGGATAACTCTCAGGGCCGCCTCGGCAACAATATATCTCTGTTTTTCATGATCCACGATTTTTGGCATAGCTCCATTATACACGCTTTACTTTTTTTAATACAGCGTGCTATATTGATTTTTGGTAGTACAGTGTGCTAAAAAGAAAAGCCATCAGCAAAGGAGCTGTCAACAGGTGAAGACCGCAGTCGAGGAAAGCAAGCCAACAAAGAAAAGAAGGGGGAAAACGCTTCTGCTGACCGTACTGGCGCTGGCGCTCCTCATCGGATCCGGCTTCGTCTATGAGCGGATCGCATCGGAGCAGGCGAGGCGGAATGATCCGCCGCCGGGACGGCTGGTTGATGCGGGAGGATACCGCCTCCATATCCACAAATTCGGCGCCGGATCGCCGACGATCGTGCTGGAAGCCGGGAGCGGAGAGACAAGCTTATCCTGGAGAGATATCCCGGAGCAGCTGGCTGCATACGCCACCGTCGTCAGCTATGACCGGGGCGGCTATGCGTGGAGCGAGCCGGCGAGCACGGAGCGCACCGGCGCCAGTATCGTGCGGGAGCTGCATGCTGCCCTCGAACAAGAAGGGCTCAGCGGTCCTTACCTTATGGTCGGCCATTCCTTGGGGGGAATGTACGCCCGGCTGTTCGCCCAGACGTACCGTGACGAAGTAGCCGGCCTCGTGCTGATCGACGCCCGGCCGGAGAATGATGAGCGCGAGACCCGGCTGATTCTGGAGCGGGAGAACTTCCAGGGCAATCCCCCTGCGTATGTATTGAAGCTGCTCAAAACGTCGGGAGTCCTGCGCCTGTTCCAGGATGTCTTGCTCGAAGGGCTGGTGGCGAAGGAAGATAGAGAACGGTTCCTGAATGTGATTGCGCAGCCCCATTTTTTCGAAGCCAAAGAAGAGGAAGCGCAACTGGCGGCCGCGACCGAGGACGCGATACGAGGACAGCAGTTAGGATCCCTCCCGGTCAGAATCATTGCCCGGGGGATTCCGCAGAACTATGCCCAAGCGGGCATTTCCCCGGAGAGCGGCCAGAAGCTGGAGGAGATATGGCAGGCCGGGCAGCGGGAGATGCTGAACATCTCGACCGACAGCGAGCTGATCGTCGCGAAGAAGAGCGGACATATGGTCATTCATGACGAACCCGAGCTGGTGATCGAGGTGATTCGGGGGCTGTTGGAACAAGTCGGGACGTGAGGCAAGCGAGCCGTCGGGAATAAATTTATTATTTGAAGAGAATCCGCCCCGATTGCTCGATGCGATGGTTATGTTGTTTATGTTGTAGGCAAAGACATCAAGAGTACTACTATAGTCTATTGGTGTCTTTTTATGCTTTAAAATAGGAGATAATGATATGATAGCTATTTCAATAGTTTACAATTCAAAAGTGATGTGATAAATTGTAGATAGCGAGAAAAATGGAGAAAAAAGGAAGGTGAAGGTGTGGGTGAACAGCGCGACCCTAACGATTGGGGAATCGATACACAAGTATAGGCGCGAGGCCGAGATGACATTAGCGCAGCTATCAGAGCTGAGCGGGATCCATAAGGGGACCATTTCCAGAATCGAGAATGGTGAGGTCAAGCGGCCTGGATTTGAGACGATACGCCCGCTTGCTGCATCGTTAGGAATACCCTTCGAGGACATCGTCGAGCGCTACATAGAGATTGAGAAGAGGGCAGATTCCCTGTATACCATTTTGCTGGAAGCCGTTCCGACTGGAGATAGCGGGCTGATTAGCAAGGTTGCTGTGAAGTTTTTGGAATCGCCAAGCGAAGATACTTATTGTCTGGTTCAAAGACTGTATGAGTTGGCCGATGCCATCGAAGACCGAAAAATACGATTATTATTGTATACCTTGATCACGAACTATTCGCGTGACCACGGAATGATGCCGTTTTTAGCCAAAGGATTGCTTCAAACTTACTTCATTGCCCGAGATGATTTCAGCAAGCTGGAAGCTACTTATCAGGATGGAAGGCATATTTTGCACTACACGAATTTCCTGTCCGACGAAGAAAAACTCGCTTTTCATTACAAGTTGGGTGTACATGCTTATAATCTCATGAGGTACGAGGAATGTGTGGAACTGTGCGAGTATATTATTCACAATGACCCGACGAGAAGTGAGGTTAAAGCAAAAACTCTCTATTTATTAGGGCTTGCGCATGAGCATTTAGGCGATTACGAAAAGTGGGAGTACTATTTACAGGAGTACGGAACTTATAATCATCCTGGAGTAGAAGAGAACCGAAAGGTGACAACTGCTATCGTAAAAAGCAGGACAGATGAGATAAAATCGGCAATTAGCGTGTTGGAAGAGTTACTGCCTCAAGTGGAAGATAAAAACTTCATCATTATCCTAACAAGACTTTTTGAAATTTATTTGGAAACCAACGACCAACATGCTATTCTAGAGCTGCTTAAATACGAGGAAAGATTAGCGACCATTCCGGTCGGTACACCCATTACCCAACTGCATAAGGCATATTTCTATCGTCTCAAACAACTTGCCTTTATTACAAGCGATTTTGATATGGCAATGGAAAGTTGCCGAATAAGCGCCCAAGAATACGCTAAAATATCACGGTTTGATCAGGTTTTCGAATGTCTCAGCATCATATCGAAAGAACTGTTAAAGAACAAAGGCCTAGTCCATGATGAAAATATACGAAAAATTGACATGCTCTATGATGAGTTAAGAGATTATGGCAAGGAGGAGTAGTTTTTATGAAAAAAAAGTTGATTCCGGTTGTATGTCTGTTATTGTCGTTCTATGTGGCTGTAGCCCCTCTTCCTGTCCATTCTGATTACACAGAGATCGGGTTGTATTCCGGAAATCCCGATTGGACCTCGCATTAATTGCTCCAACAGTTGTTTATATGAATCTCTTTTGAAAGTGCCTTTCGAGGCACTCTTTTTTTAGGGTCATTTTGTAGAAATAAATCGAAAGTTACATGTTTATGAAATTTATGGATATGAAGTAACCTGTCATATAATGGGTACAACAATAATCGACAACTTTGTTGACACGTCATCCATGGACCAAATATGCGAGGTGGCTCACGGTGTGCATTTATTACAGCTCTTCAAATGACAGGTTATTCAAAAAAATTCAGCAGCTTCGGCATAAGCTCGTAACAATAGTGAATGTGAAGAAAAATTTCACGGACGATGAGGTGGTGAGCGTCAGCCAGGAGTTGGATTCTTATCTCGTCGAATTTCAGAGGAAAATGAACCACGAACAAGCGGACAGGCAACGAATCAGAAGGATAGAGTCGATTCCAGATTAGCATCGCAGCCATACTGGACATCGACTCTATGTATCGTCCGACGCGGGTTGAAATAGACAAGACCTACCGTATAAGTACCATTCGTCAAGCCATGGATAATTCCCGTATGCCTTGCGAATAAATTGGACTGCTTGATCAATCAGTTCCCATGCTTGCTGATAGCAAGGATATTCGGACAGCTCCAAGTGCGGCGTAATCGGCTCGCCATTCGGGATGGTACGCATATAGTCTCGAATTCGCTGCTCCTGCATGCTGCCGAACCTGGTCGTGGACAGATAGGCGGAGAGCCATTTGTCATGCGGATAGCTTTTTCGATCCAATAGGTAGGAGAGCTGGCATAGGTCCCTGACGATTGTGGCGCAATGCAGGCTTGTGGCGATGATATCGCCGCGCTTGAGCGGATGCCGCATCCAATCGAGCGTAAGCTGCAGGTCCAGATACTTGCTCTTGATGGCGTCCATGGAATTTTGAAGATACGAAGCGGATAACCGGGCTATCGTATCCTGGAAGCGCGAGCCGCTGTCATGAACCGGAACGGCCTGCTGGAATTCCCATACTTGCGGGTGATTATTCCCTAGGAAGCAGCCCTCCAACAAGCGAACGTCTCCACATGGTAATGACCCGCCCAATCCCCGATTGGCAGAAAAATGCCGTCCTCCCGCGTGATCAAGCCAGCTTCCTTATAGTCCCTTACGATATGCCCTCGAATATCCTCATCACAGAAGAAGACGAAGTCAATATCCGAATACTCGTCGCAGTTGCCGCGGGACACGCTGCCTTTGACGACGAGCGAGAGCTTGTCCCAATATCGGGACAATACCGGATGTTTGGATAACTCCCCGGCATATACGTATGCCTGCTTCAATAATTCCTTGCTTCTGTCATTCATGTTGTTCATCGGTATACCTTCTCTCCTAGTCTTCTTCAACCTTTATTCTTTGGAGCTTGATGTTTTTCTTCTTGATGTGCCTAATGATCATGAACAGCGCGACAGGTACCGCAATCAGGGATGTAACTAGCTCTCTAACCAAATCTTCAAGTCCAAGGTCCTTGATTGCGAGGGCGGTTATGATGTAAAAGAGCAGATAAAAAAGTAGAAAACCGACAAGTAAATCAATGACTTGAAAAACCGAAAATAGCAATCCTTTTTCATTTAATTTTAGCGCGACGAGAGAAAATAGGGTGCTCAAAAAACTGCTGACCAATGCTGACCACATGATGCTGTACTGACCTGTGGAATATATGATCCCATTACCTAAAAGGATTCCGAATGAAGAAAAAATGGTAATTAAACTTGGCTTTTCCAAAGAAGAACAATCCTCCTAGTTGAATTGGCGTACATCAATAAGTATCGGCAAAGGAAAGCAATTTCGACAGTCGCACAAATACGCTTGCGGAGGGCAGGTTCTTATCTGGTTTCCAAAGGAAACGGGGAAATGCGGTTATCCCCTTTGGGCAGACCATGCAGCAAGCACATTTAGAAGATGAAGCTTGCATAGCCGCCAAAGGGGTTATTTATATTCCAGCGCAAGCCGTGTTAAAAGGGCTGCATCCCCAATGTATCGATTTTCTCGCCTGTAATATCCACACCCATTCTGCTTGTAATGTCACGGTAATGTCCGGCACGCCGCTTGATGGCGCCATTCGTGTCATCCAGATTGGCCTCCAAGCCGTTCAGAACCATAATGCTGATGCCGAATCCAGGCGGGGTTAGTCCTTGCGCAGCTTCCTCTTGCGAAGGCTTCCATCTGCCTATCATCACATCATGTGCCGAAGGCTTCGGCGCTTGCGGGGTCATCCAGAACAGGATGGCGGTCGCGAATCCAAGCTTGCCATCGGCAGCGATAGCCTCGGGATTTTTCAGAAGCACGTTTTTGTCTCCATAGATGATGGCACTCATTAATCCGTAGTTGAAATTCCAGCTTAACATGATCGGACCGCGCCCATAGTATTTCTTGCCCGGAAATCCCGGATATTCTTTGCTGCTTGCCGGGTCCACAAAATCAGATTTGTTCTGGCCCGTTCTGCCCGCGATATTTTCATTCCAATAGAGTCCCCAGCGCAGCATGCCTCCCGGCGCTTCATCCCAGCCGCCGCCCGTTTCATGAGAGAGATTGGCCAGCAGGGCAGCCAGATCACGCTTGCGATCCTTTTCCAGTCCTTCATTTAAAAAACTGCCGAAATCAACAATTCGGGTTATGACTGGCTTTTCTTTATTATCAGGTGAATTGAAATCCGCAGAACGTACAATCAGTGTCTCTGTTTTTCCCTTTTTCTCTAACCGGTAGATTTCTTGTGCGGCGAAGTTGCCTTCGCGATAGGACACTTTTTATTTGAGATTGGCTACGAGGCGCACTGCGTCAATGAGATTCCGGTAGGAATAGTAATCTGCCTGATTCGGATTGTAGTCCGCTTTCCCTTTGTTGAATGCATGCCATTCCGGAGAACCGAGGCGCATCGGGAAAAGCGCTTCATATTCTTTCTCGGGCAGGGTGGAACGGACGGCGTCCACTGCCTTGTCTGGAGAAAAATCCTCGTCTATCCCATCCCACAGCACCTCAATCTGCTGCCTGCTAAGAATGCGGCTTTCTCCGACGGACATTTCGCTGTTCGCCTTGTGTTCGGCATGGATGCTCCCTCCCGTCCCGCAAGCGGCCGATGACGCCCCCAGCGGGGGCACGAGCAGCAAGGAAGCAAGCGTCAGGATCAAAGTGCAGCGAAGCAGTTTCTTGGAATTCGGATACGCGGAATTGTTCATCACCATTCTCCTTTATTTAACGGATGCAAGGCCTTTTTCGTATTTATATCGTTTTAACTTTTGATTATGATACGTCTTTTTCAAGTTATCGTTGGATAGATGGATTTCGTTAGGCAAAAGGCGGGCGTGCAGAAGATTCTCGGGACGCGCATATAACAGATCACCCCCTCGGAGAGCGGGATCCGCTTGTTGTTCCTCGCATTCCGTGCTATTGTGAGTGCGTGAACGAGAAGTGAAGGGGGAGACTGCATGCGATACTTTCCGCTCGGAGACGGAGCGATCGTCGTGGAATTCGATACGGTCATCGGACCGGCGTCTCATGAACAAGTCCGATTGTTGTCGCTCTATCTCGATGACCATCCGCTCCCCGGCATGATTGAATATGTCCCCGCTTTTACCACGGTGACCGTATTTTATGATCCTCTGGTGCTGCGATATGAAGAGGCAAAAGCCAAGCTGGAACGGGCCGCAGCGCAGACGGCGGATATGCGGCTGGACAAGAAGGCGCGCACCGTCGAAATTCCGGTATGCTACGGCGGGGAATTCGGTCCCGATCTCGAGGAGGTCGCCGGGCATAACCGGCTGACGGCGGATGAGGTTGTGCGCATTCATAGCAGCGCCGAGTATCTGGTATACATGATCGGGTTTGCTCCCGGTTTTCCATATCTCGGCGGCATGCCGGAGCGAATTGCGGCACCGAGGCGCTCTTCCCCGCGCCTGGCGATTCCGGCGGGCTCGGTCGGCATTGGCGGAACGCAGACGGGGGTCTATCCCATTGTCACGCCAGGCGGCTGGCAGTTGATCGGCCGGACGCCGGTTGCGCTCTTTCGCCCGGATATGACCCCTCCGGCCTTGCTTAGAGCAGGGGATACGATACGCTTCGTCCCGATATCCGAGGAGGAATACGAGAGCTGGGAGGGTGACCAGCGATGAGCATCCGGGTTGAGACGGGAGGCTTGCTTACGACGGTACAGGACAGCGGGCGCTTCGGATTCCAGAAATACGGCGTGCTGGCGAGCGGCGCCATGGATACGGCCGCGCTTAGACTGGCCAATCTTCTGGCAGGCAATCAGGAAGGGGCGGCGGCTCTGGAGATTACGCTATTGGGGCCCAAGCTTGTATTCGAAAAGTCGGCAGTGATTGCCCTGGCGGGCGGGAATTTATCGCCTGCCGCGGACGATGTGCGCCTTCCGCTATGGCGGCCTGTCTATATCCCTGCCGGCACGAGGCTCACCTTCGGCAGGGCAGTGTCCGGCTGCCGGACCTATCTTGCGGTCGCAGGCGGAATTCACGTTCCCGAGGTGATGGGCAGCCGCAGCACGTATTTGCGGGCCGGCATGGGCGGGTACCATGGCCGGGCACTTCAGGCTGGCGATGTGCTCGAGACGGGAGCGTCACTGGCATGGCAGGACATGGCTTCAGACAAAGCCGTGGTGCTTCCGTGGGGAGCCAGTCATGAGCTTCGGCCAGCCTATCAGGATCATCCGGTGCTGCGCGTGGTGCGCGGACCGGAATATGCTCTCTTTGATGAAGAGAGCAGACGGAATCTATGGAGGGAGCGATTCCGCGTCACGCCTCAATCCGACCGGATGGGATATCGAATGGAAGGCGTGCCGTTGGCATTGGCCGAGCCGCTGGATATGGTCTCGTCAGCCGTTGGGGCGGGGACGATTCAGGTGCCGCCGGAAGGCCATCCGATCGTGCTGCTGGCCGACCGGCAGACGACTGGAGGATATCCGCGCATCGCGCACGTGATTAGCGTCGATCTGCCGTTGATTGCCCAGGTGCAGCCGGGTGGACAGATACGCTTCAAGGAGGTTTCTCTGGAGGAAGCGCAGGATGTATATGTGATGCGGGAGCACAGCATCGCGCAATTCAAGCAGGGACTGGCTTTGCAAGCGCGTTAGGAGGGATTTGTATATGTACAAGATAGACATCAACTGCGATATGGGAGAAAGCTTCGGCCCTTACCGGATGGGAACGGATGAGGAAATTTTGCCGCTCGTCACTTCGGCGAATATCGCCTGCGGCTTCCATGCCGGCGATCCGTCGGTCATGAGGAAGACGGTGGCCGCGGCGCTTGCGCACGGAGCGGCCATCGGGGCGCATCCGGGACTGCCTGATCTGCAGGGATTCGGCCGCCGCAATCTCGACATCACTCCGGAGGAAGCCTATGACCTTGTCGTGTATCAGGTCGGGGCTTTAGCAGGATTCGTCAAGGCGGCAGGCGGAACAATGCGGCATGTCAAGCCGCACGGGGCCCTGTACAACATGGCCGCTGCGCGCCGCCCATTGGCTGATGCGATCGCCCGCGCGGTCTATGACATAGACCCGGAGCTCACTCTGTTCGGCCTGTCGGGCAGCGAGTTGGTACGGGCAGGGGAGGCCGCAGGTCTCCGCACCGCGCATGAAGTATTTGCCGACCGGACGTATCAGGCGGACGGGTCATTGACGTCGCGCCGGGAAGCCCATGCGCTGATTACGGACACAGAGCAAGCGGTGCAGCAGGTTGTTCGCATGGTGCGGGAAGGCGTTGTCCGCTCCGTACAGGGCCATGACGTGGCGATTCAGGCCGATACGGTCTGCATTCACGGCGACGGCGCTCATGCGCTGGCCTTTGCCCGCCGCCTCCGGGAGCGGTTCGAAGAGGTGGGGATTGCGGTATGGTGGCCTGTGCAGTAAGCTTGGGATTGAACAGGAGGAATTTTTGATGAATATGTTGAAACGCTTGGAGCCTTTGGGCAGGAATCATTTGCCGCTGCTGGCGGCGTGGTTCGAAGATGCGGAAGTGCAGGAACGCATGGACGGGATGCTTCCGTTGGAAGATTGGTTCGACTATGCGTCAGCCAATGACATGTACTATATGTGGCTGGCCTATCAAGAAGAACAGCCGGTTGGATTAATTTTTATCGAACTGGATGGCGAGGCGGGCTATATCGGACTCATCACCGATCCATCCTTGCGCAATCAAGGGTATGGAAAAGCAATGGTGCGTGAACTTATGAATCATCCGGAACTGCAATCCGTACATACATGGGTGGCTTGCATCGAAGCCGACAATAAGCCATGTCTGGCTTGCTTCAAGTCCCTCGGCTATGTGACTGACGAGGAGGAGCCGGACGAGGACGGATTTTATAATTTGGTATATGAACGTTCATAAGTGAATGCGGCTACAAGAAGATTAGACCTATTCAAGCTCTGGTGCGAATGTATAGTGCACATGAATTTCCCGGGGGATTCGCACCATGAAATTTCTATATTATAGGAAAAATCCATCTTTTGGTTTGTGGCAAAGGTGAGAAACACCTGCTTAAGATTGATTTTATGGCTAATTTGATTCATTTAATCAGAACAGGTGCGAAAAATGATTGGAACAATCATTTTTCGCTGTCGCATCCTACGCGGATGCGTGGATTGAAATTTGTCTCCGATGGCTGCGGCCGCCTTGTGATTGCCGTCGCATCCTACGCGGATGCGTGGATTGAAATATAACATCCTTGACGGCCTTGCTGTGGTCGCCATGTCGCATCCTACGCGGATGCGTGGATTGAAATAGCGCATCCTTGTTCAACTTGTTGACTTGCTGGCTTGTCGCATCCTACGCGGATGCGTGGATTGAAATAATTTGCCAAGCATTACCCACGTAACGCGGGTCGTCGCATCCTACGCGGATGCGTGGATTGAAATAAGACGTTTTTTGAGATTGGATCGGCAATTGGTAGTCGCATCCTACGCGGATGCGTGGATTGAAATGCCACCCTAACGGTTGTTATAGACCGTTAGACGCGTCGCATCCTACGCGGATGCGTGGATTGAAATTTCAACGAGTTGGGCACGGTGCCTGGACTTTACGGTCGCATCCTACGCGGATGCGTGGATTGAAATGCGAGATGATGCCGGATGTACGTCCGGTACAGGAAGTCGCATCCTACGCGGATGCGTGGATTGAAATCTCGACCTCCGGTAAAACAGGAAGACGCCGCTCAGTCGCATCCTACGCGGATGCGTGGATTGAAATTCGATTCCTTCGCCCATGTCTTCGGTGTGAATATTGTCGCATCCTACGCGGATGCGCGGACTGAAATGTAGACCTCTCTAAGCAGTTCAAAAGCTCACATTGAGCGTCGCATTCTGCACGGACACATAGAAAACATGATGAAACCCAAAAAGCATCTACCCCCGTATCAAAAGATGACGTGGAGGCAGGATGCTTGTCTTTTTTTTGTAGAACATATGTTCCCTGACAGGGGGTTGTCACTTTCTTCAACCATAATAGAATTTATATCATCAGTACGAAGGAAGGTGAGGATGTACGCAGCTATGAATACGACAGTTAGCGAACAGCAACAATTGCATCCCAATGTGGTGCCATATTGGCGAATTTATCGGCTTTTTTCTGCATTGAAGCGGACTGCGCTGGCTAGCATCCCGATCATCGTTTATTTGATGTGGCTTCCCCAATGGAAGTGGATCTTCTATGTTGTTGCGGCCTATCTCTTGTTTCATTGGAGCAAAGACGTATTCTATATCATATATGGAGTTCGCTTCAGCTATGCCAGAAGAAGTTACGTTCTGACAAAGGATGAGATTGTGATTCGGTGGGGCAGCATATGGTCTGTTAATTCATCGGTTATTCCGCTTAGCCGTGTTCAACATGTAGATATTGAACAGGACGTCATTCAGAAAAAGCTGGGCATATCTGAAGTCGTTATCGTAACGGCAGGTGATGCGACTGGCATCGTTGGTTTATTGGAAGAAGATGCGAATAAACTGCGGCGGCAGGTCATTGAACTGGCGAAGATAGGTGAAACTGATGCGTACAATCCATAGACAACATCCGATCAAGATTGCCGTACATTTGTATCGAACGATTCGATATATGATCATCCCCTATACTCTCTTGTTATTCAAGGAGATCAAGGCCGGCACAGGTCAACAGCCTTATTGGGTATATGGGGCGGCTGTCGTTATCGGTCTATCTATCTTGCTGTGGTCTATTATTTCCTGGTGGAAAGACACTTATCAGATTGGGGAATCTGAGATCGTCATTCAAAGAGGAGTGCTTATCACCACCCAACGAACAATTCCGCTGGAGCGAATAACGAATATATCGATAGAACAGACTTGGACCGATCGATTAGTAGGTTCGGCTACTGCCGAAGTGCACACTTCAGATTCGAACGAAGAGGCTGATGCCAGGTTCGTGTTGACTCAACGCAACGCAGACATGCTCCTTGCCGGAATGAATCGACCGATGTCGCGTGTCTCGAATCAAGCGAAGCCGAATTGGGTCCTTCAACCCAAGGATATTTTGATGAGGGCGATTAGTTCCAATTCGTTCTGGCTGGGGGTTCCCCTATGTCTCACTATCGTAACGTATGTATGGGATTGGATTGAACCAAGCACGGAAGAAGTAAGCATGGTCCGTTTTTTTCAAGATGAAAGATGGAAAGAATTTTTGACGACGGAGTTTATACCCGTTCTGCTTGCGCTTCTTGGAATTATTGCCTTGTGCGTATTCACGTCCTGGTTGTTGTCTTTGGTCATGATGCAAATTCGTTATCATAAATGGTCCGTTATCCGAGACAGTGCCTATATTCATATCCAGTACGGATGGTATGAGAGGAAATCAACCTCCCTCCATACTGTGAAGATTCAGTCGATCCGGGTCAAGGAGCAGTTGTTGAGCCGTTATTTTGGTTATGTGTCCATCTGGATGGATTGCGTTGGGTATGCAGGGGAGAGGAAGGTGAAACTGCTGCTGCCCGCGGTCCACAGGTCAGAGATGCATGCTGCATTGGAGATGCTGTTGCCCGAATTTACCATCGTGAACCCGCAGCGTCATTTACCAGCCGGAAAGGCGATGTATTTTGTGTGGCTTCCCGTCATTGCGGTAAGCCTTGTCATCTTAGTCTCCGCAATTTTGGCCCCGTGGGCATGGTTGATGCTCCCGTTCGCGGCAACGTTATATTGGCGAGGAAGCCGAAAATATTCGGGAACGCTATGGGAAGTTCATGGGAATCAATGTGTGATCGCGAAGCCGGGTCTTACGCGAACTACAGTCTATGTACAGCGCCAAGCGATCCAATCGATAACTTGTCGTCAAACTTGGATCCAATGCCTATTTGGCATATTCCAGATTGAAGTCGTGATAGATTCGCCATCCAAAGCGAAGGAATACGTATTTACCGGCGCTTCCCAAGAGGATGTACAGCAGCTTTTACATTGGTATAAAAATAGAGGTAATTCCAAATACCCATACATTGTTAACGAAGAAAAGGGTTGTTTAGTCTAATTTTTTTTGCATAAGTAGGCAGGAAGACCTATAGATGTTGTCGAATATCCAATATTTATAGGATATGATGATATCATCTGGAGGAGAGTCAAAGATGTCCGATAGAATGATACGGCTGCTGAAAATGGTCATAGCCATACAGGCGAATCCTGGCATATCGGCGCAGGAGCTGGCCGACAAATGTGAGGCTTCCGAGCGAACCATATATCGGGATTTGCGAACGCTAGATCTTGTCGTGCCTATAACAAATGATGGATACGGAACAGGGTATCGCTTTATAGGCAACTTCGCGATGTATCCGCTTAATTTTACAGAAGAAGAGGAGATGGTCTTCTCTGTCCTCCCTTCCATGGTGGACAAAAGCAAGCTGTCTCCTCTGTTCGATTCGGCATACGACAAAGTCATGGCGACGCATGCCAAGGAGAAGCAGAAGCGCAGGGAAGCAATGGAGAACTTCACGAATCTAATACAGATGGGAACGCCTGCTTACAAGGCAGATCGTGATAGTCCAAATTACCTGCTCCCTGTGATGGAAGCGATTATAGCGGAGAAGACAATCCGTGCAGTATACCATACCCAAAGCCGCAATACAGTTACAGAGCGCGAGATCGATCCGTACTGTCTTGTGCCTCGCGAGCAACGCTTCTACTTAATTGGGTATTGTCATCGGAAGCAGGACATTTTAATGTTCCGCATGAGCCGGTTTCATCGCGTCGAAATAACGACTAAAAGTTTCGACAAAGGCGATTTCGACATCCACCACTATATGAAGCATACCTGGTCGGTCCATCGGGGCGACTCGCTTATTACGTTCAAGATCAAATTTCAGCCCGATGTGGCCAGATATATTAAGGAAGAGGAGATGTTCGTGCGCCCCAAAATGACGGACTTGCCCGACGGAAGCTTATTGTTCGAGGCGACAGTCAACCATGAGCAAGGCTTCCTGAATTGGCTCGCCCAGTATGGCCCGTCTGCCGAAATTCTGGAACCGCTATCAATAAGGAAGCAGTTCATCGAGCGGTTACAGCGTTGGATGGAGATGTATAACTAATGCATCATCTGGAATATATGTTCCCTGACATTTAGTTGTCACCATGTGTGCGGTACAGTTACTAGGAGTAGAAAGGGGTGCTGAAATGCAATCGATTGCTCATATTCGGGTGAGCGATAAGAAGGTGCAAACCGTGGAACGGCATTTGCTGGAAGTGAAGACGCTGGCGGAAAAGTACGGCGAGAAATTAAATATTCCTCATGTCACCGGGCTGGCGGGCATGCTGCATGATATGGGGAAATATACGGAGAAGTTCAGGACATACATATTGGCGGCGGTAAGCGGAGCCGAGGATCGGCTGCGTCGGGGGGAGGTTGATCATTCTACGGCCGGAGGACGGTTGCTTTATGATCGTCTTCATGCGGATGCGAAAGCGCCTTATAAAGCGATTTTGGCTGAGGTTGTAGGCAATGCGATTATTTCGCATCATTCCTATTTGCATGATTTTCTGGATCCGGATTTGGAATCTCCTTACTTGAGACGGGTTGCTTGCAAAAAGTTGGAGGAGTTTGATCGGAGCGTCGAAGCCTTTTTTACACATGTCATGAGCGAGCAGGAGTTCCAGGCATATGTGGATCGGGCGGCTGCGGAAGTGGAACAATTTCTGGCCAGAGTGCCTGCCAAGAGTATGGAACTGAAGCTGATGTTCCTGACCAAGTTCGTGTTCAGTGCCTTGATTGATGCCGACCGGACGAACACGCGCTGGTTTGAGATGGGAGAGCCGGACGAGCCGGAACAGAACGTGATGGCATTGTTTCAAGGATACTATGACAAGTTGATGGCGCAACTTCGTTCTTTCGAGGAAAATAAAGACGCAGATACGCCAATTGCCCGGTTGCGGAGCCAAATGTCCGAGTTATGCGAACATTTTGCCTCGAAGCCGTCTTCTATTTATACACTGTCGATACCGACCGGTGGCGGCAAGACGCTGGCCAGCTTGAGGTATGGATTGAAGCATGCTTTAACCTATGACAAAAAACGGATTATTTATGTCGTCCCTTTTACAACAATTATTGAGCAGAATGCAGCAACGGTGCGCAACATATTGCAGGACGATGCGAATATTTTGGAGCATCATTCCAACGTCGTAGAAGTGGAGATGGAGGAAGACGGCGAGGAGCAGGACGGGCTGGCGCTGACGGCGCGGCAAAAGGCGAACCTGGCTAAAGACAACTGGGATGCGCCGATCATTTTTACGACGATGGTGCAATTCCTTAACGTGTTTTTCGCCCATGGAAGCAGGAACATACGGAGACTCCATAACTTGTGTGATGCAGTCATTATATTTGACGAAGTACAGAAGGTCCCTACGCATTGTATTTCGCTGTTCAACCAGGCGCTGAACTTTTTGAAGGAGTATGGGGGCTCCAGTATCGTGCTGTGCACCGCGACGCAGCCAGCGCTGCAGTTCGTGGAGCAGAAGCTTGACATCGGGGCGGACACCGAGATGATACAGGATATTAATCGCGTAATCGATGCCTTTAAGCGTGTCGAGTTGGTAGATCAAGCTACCGACAAGGCCTGGAGTACGGAAGACTTGGCAGACTTTGTCCGGGATGCCGTTCAGGAAGCGGGAAATATGCTTGTTATCTTGAATACGAAATCGGTCGTCAAGGCGCTGTATGAACGATTGCAAGCGATGCAGGAACAAGGCCAGTTCGGCTCGGATGGGAAAATACATTTGTATCATTTGAGCACGTCGATGTGTCCCGCTCACCGTGTATCGATTTTGGACAAGGTCAGGGTGCATCTTCGGCAGAAGGAAAAAGTGATTTGCGTCAGCACGCAGTTGATTGAAGCAGGCGTCGATGTCAGCTTCAATTGTGTCGTACGTTCCCTGGCCGGGTTGGATTCGATTGCGCAGGCGGCGGGACGGTGCAACCGGCATGGGAAAGATAACATGCGGAACGTCTACATTATCGATCATGCGGAAGAGAATCTGAAGCATTTGAAAGAGATTCAAGTAGGGAAGGAACTGACGCGCGCGATGCTTGTCGATATGAAGCGGGATGCGAAGGCGCATGGCGGCGAGTTGCTGTCGCAGCAGGCGATGGAGTATTATTTCCAACGATTTTATATGAAGCTGGAAGCGGACTTGAATTATTTTGTTCCCCAGCTTCGCAAAGATATGACAATCTTGTTGTATGCCGGCCGGATGGAAGCGGACAGCTATTTCCAGGCTTATCACCAGGACAGGAAAAAGAAAGGGGAGAAAGACACATGGTTGCCGCTGTTCCTTGCCAATAGTTACGGCACGGCTGCGCAACACTTTCACGTTATTGACGATCATACGCGCTCTGTCATTGTTCCATATGGGAAGGGAGGCAAGGAAATCATCGCCGAACTGAACGGGGGCGGAAGCATTGATGATCTGACGCGCCTGCTCAGACGGGCGCAGCAATTCACGGTCAATTTGTATGATCACGATCTCCGTGAGTTGGATCGCAGCGGCGGATTGGAGAGTTGTCTCGACGGGAAAGTGCTTGTATTGAAAGAGGGGGCCTACAGCGAGCATTTTGGAGCCGACCTGAAAAATGATAGCGTCACTGGTTTTTTAGGTTTTTAAATAGAGGAAGCCTATCGCTTTGAAGATAGGCTTCTAATAAAATACTATATTTTTCAATCCCCGCTATGACAGCGACAACTAATTATAGCATAACCAAGGTCATACCTATAATAAAAGTGTCAATTATACTTCATGCAGTAAACAGCCACAAATTATTCATATAATATTTTATTAGACAGGATTGTTATTTTTTGTTGGAGAAAGTAGAATGAAGTTGTAGTTGGAGGGAATTTGTGGAAAGGAGGCGGCGCCTTGATACGGAACAGCATTGAGTTCGAGGTGATTGGGAATTATGCGCTGTTTACAGACCCGTTAACGAAGCTGGGCGGGGAAAAGATGTCTTATCCTGTCCCAACCTATCAAGCGTTAAAGGGAATCGTCGAATCGATCTACTGGAAGCCGACGATATTGTTTGTTGTAGATGCCGTTCGCGTTATGAATCCGATTCGAATGGAGTCCAAAGGGGTTCGTCCGCTTGACTATGGCGGCGGCAATACGCTTGCTTACTACTCCTATTTAAAAGATGTTCGTTACCAATGCCGGGCTCATTTCGTGTTCAACCCGAATCGGCCGGACCTGGAATATGATCGCGACGAAAATAAGCACCACAATATTTTGAAGCGCGCACTGCGGGCGGGAGGACGCCGGGATATTTTCCTCGGAGCAAGAGAATGCCAAGGTTATGTGGAGCCATGCGAATTTGGCACAGGTGAGGGCTTCTATGACAATTATGGCGAACTCCATCTCGGAACGATGGTGCATGGCATGAATTATCCGGATGAGACAGGAAGGCAGCAGATGGAGACGAGGTTATGGAACCCGGTCATGAAGGATGGCATCATTGAGTTTATCACGCCGGAACAATGTAAGCTTGTTCGCCCTGTGGCTGAGATGCAACCGAAGAAGTTCGCGGCCGGGGAGATCGAATCGGTTGAGGAATTGGAGTCCCGCCTGGAAGCGGAGGGAAGAGGATGAGCTGGCTGCAGCAATTATATGAGACGTATGAGGCGAACCTCGATCGGATCGGGGTTGTCGAGAAGAAGCATAGCGGGCAAGAGTTCACGCTGCTTCCGATATCTCATACGACACAAACGGCGCACATCGAGGTTCGCGTGACGGAAGACGGTGAATTCCATTCCGCTATCGTCATTGACAAGAGCGATGCCAGCACATTGATTCCGTGCACGGAGGATTCCTCCAGCCGCTCAGGAACCGCCGTATTTCCTTATCCGCTGCATGATAAGTTAAGCTATGTGGCCGGAGACTATATTGACTATGGCGGACAAGCCAAGAAAGCGGATCAGTTCAAAGCCTATATCGAACAGTTGGAAGAATGGGCCTTATCGCCATTTCGTCATCCTCACGTTGTCAGTATTTTCAAGTACCTGAATAAAAAACGGCTTGTTCGCGATCTGGTTGAAAAAGAGAATCTGTTGTCCCTGGATGGGGACGGTTGCCTGCTTGGAAAATGGGATAAAAAATACGGCGACGAGAAACCGCCGTTGTTTGGCGTGCTGAATGGCGAACAAGAAAGCGCCTTCATTCGTTTTACGGTCTACTCCCCGGTCCGGCCGCTCAAGGAAGTATGGAAGGATCCGGAGATGTATGATTCGTTTATTCAGTACTATAACAGCAAGCTGGGCAACGACAAGCTGTGTTATGCGACAGGGCGATTGCTGCCAGGTACGGACAAGCATGCGAATAAAATACGAAATCCGGCAGACAAAGCGAAACTGATCTCGGCCAGCGATACAAGCGGTTTTACGTTCCGGGGCCGGTTCAGCAGCAGCCAGGAAGCGGCGGGCATTAGCTATGAAGTATCGCAAAAAGCCCATAATGCGCTGAAATGGCTCATTAACCGCCAAGGGAAAATCATTGATGGGCGCGTGTTTCTCGTTTGGTCTAATGATGCGGTAGACGTGCCGGCTCCCGGAGAGGATACCTTCGCTCTCTTTCCGGAACAGAGCGCCGCGCACAAAAGGGAATCTTTTACGAATGAAGGGTTGGCACGGGACATTAGGAGTTATCTGGCCGGGTACGGAACAGGAAAAGAGTTGTCGATTACCAATCCCGCTGTGAACCTGTTAATTCTTGATTCTGCCACAACCGGGCGCATGGCAGTGCTCTATTATCGCAATCTGGACAAGGAGCATTACTTTGACAAGCTGGCGGAGTGGCATTCCAGTTGCGTATGGATTCACCGCTACCGCAAAGATGAGAACGGCGACTATGTCCAATTCTTCGGTGCGCCGGCAACTAAAGACATTGCATATGCTGCTTATGGATCGACGGCAAGCGATAAAGTCGTAAAAGGGCTGATGGAGCGCATGCTGCCGTGCATGGTAGACGGCGTCAAAATTCCCGCGGATATTGTTAACAGCGTCGTTCGCCGGACGTCCAATCCGGTGGCGATGGAAAAGTGGGAGTGGGAGAAGACGCTCAGCATCGCATGCGCCTTAGTAAATAAGTTTTATCAGAAGGAGGGATACACGGTGGCGCTGGACAAGGAGAACAAGGACCGAAGCTATTTGTTTGGGAGATTGCTGGCGGTGGCCGATATTTTGGAGCGGCGTGCGCTAGGTTCAGAAGAGACGCGCGCAACGAATGCGATTCGCTATATGAACTCGTTTGCGCAGCATCCGGTGCGGACGTGGAAGGTGATTCAAGCGAGTTTGCAGCCGTATCAGGCGCGATTGGGCGCGAAATGTACGGATTTGACGAAATTGATGGATGAGATTCTATCTGCATTTAACTATGAAGACTTTAATGATAAGCCTTTATCCGGGAAATACTTGCTGGGACTCTCCAGCCAAAGACATGACTTTTTCCAAGGAAAGAAGAAGGAAGAAAATCAAACCAAACCATCCAATGAAGGAGAGACTGAAGCATGACGATTCTCGATCATAAAATTGATTTTGCTGTTGTATTTTCGGTAATCAAAGCGAATCCAAATGGAGATCCGCTGAATGGCAATCGCCCCCGTCAAAACTATGATGGCCACGGTGAAGTGTCGGATGTCGCACTGAAGCGGAAAATTCGAAACCGGCTTCAAGATCTCGGCGAACCTATTTTTGTCCAATCCAATGATAGAAGCGATGATCAGCTCAAAAGCTTGCGCGAGCGCGCGGAAGGAAACGAGGCACTGGCGAAAATAGTAAATCAAAAAGACAGTTCCAGCGAAGAGTTTGCGAAAACGGCTTGCGAGCAGTGGATCGATGTCCGCAGTTTTGGCCAGGTGTTTGCCTTCAAGGGAAGCGGTGGTAAAGGGGTATCTGTAGGCGTGCGCGGTCCGGTGTCGATACATACCGCAACGAGCGTCGATCCGATTGATATTACGAGTATGCAGATCACGAAGAGCGTTAATTCGGAGCCGGGCGAGAAGAGAGGATCAGACACAATGGGCATGAAGCACCGCGTAGACTTCGGCGTCTATGTCTTCTATGGCAGCATCAATACGCAGTTAGCGGAGAAGACGGGCTTCACCGTGGAGGATGCGGAAAAAATCAAGCAGGCGCTCGTTACGCTGTTCGAAAATGACGCCTCTTCCGCCAGACCAGAAGGAAGTATGGAGGTGCACAAGGTGTATTGGTGGGAGCACAGCAGCAAGTTGGGTCAGTATTCATCTGCCAAAGTGCACCGCTCCTTGCATATTAGCAAAAATAGGGAAGAACCAAAATCCTTCGAACACTACGACATCACACTCAACGAACTGGAAGGTCTGAAGGTTGAAATCATCGATGGCCTATAATGATGAAGACAACTACTTATTGCTGTCTGGCATTCAGCATTTTCAATTCTGTAAGCGGCAATGGGCGTTGATTCACATTGAACAGCAGTGGGAAGAGAATGTGAAGACGATTGAAGGGCTGCATCTCCATCGGAATGCGGATCAACCGTTCACGAGGGAAAAGCGCGGCGACAAGCTTGTCGTCCGCGCTATGTCTGTCAAGTCGCATGAATTGAAGCTGACAGGCATCTGTGATGTGGTCGAGTTCATACAAGACAGCCGTGGTGTTCCGATTAATGGAGTCGAGGGAAAATATGTCGCGTACCCTGTAGAATACAAGCGCGGCAAGCCGAAGACGGATGAATCCGATGTATTGCAGCTGGCTGCGCAAGCGCTCTGTCTGGAAGAGATGCTGTTGTGCGATGTGCAGACAGGATATATTTTTTATCAAGAGTTAAAGCGTCGAATTGAGGTTCCGCTTACGGATGATGTGAAGCAGAGGGTCAAAGTTGTGGCAGCGGAAATGCATGATTATTATAAGCGCAGCCATACGCCAAAAGTCAAAACCGGGCCCTATTGCAAAAACTACTCGCTGCAATCCATCTGCCTGCCGGCCTTGATGAACAAACGGACGGTAAAAAGTTATATTGAGGGGAAGATCAAAGATGAAGCGTCTCCTTAACACGTTATATGTAAACCAGCCGGACGTTTATATGGCATTGGACGGGGACAATATTGTGCTGCAGAAGGGAGAAGAGAAGCTGGGCCGTCTTCCGTTGCACAATCTGGAAGCTATCGTCGCTTTCGGTTATACAGGAGCAAGTCCTGCGTTGATGGGGTATTGTGCAGATCGGAATATTGCGATCACCTTTATGACGGTGACCGGCAGATTTCTGGCCAGGGTCATTGGACAGAGCAAAGGAAATGTAGTGCTGCGGAAAAAGCAATACCTTGTCTCTGAGGATGAGCGCTTGTCCGCCCAAATTGCACGCAATTTTATTGTCGGCAAAATTTATAACCATAAGTGGATGATTGAGCGGATGACGCGAGACTACCCGCTGCGAATCAATGTTGATCAGTTCAAAGAGATTTCCGCGCAGTTATCGTCCCTCATGCTGGAAGTACGGGCTTGTGAAGATCTGGAACGTCTGCGTGGCTTAGAAGGACAAGCTGCAGTCAGCTACAATAAGGCTTTTGGCCAAATGATTCTGCAACAGACAGACGATTTTTACTTTCATTCCCGTTCACGCAGGCCGCCGCTGGACAATGTAAATGCGATGTTGTCGCTTGCGTACACATTGTTGGCGAAGGATATGGCCTCCGCATTGGAAGCGGTCGGGCTGGATGCTTATGTCGGATTTTTGCATCGCGATCGTCCGGGGCGGGCTTCACTTGCTCTGGACGTGATGGAAGAGTTGCGGGGGAACTATGCGGACCGATTTGTTCTCACCTTGATTAATAAAAAAATTGTGAACAAGGATGATTTTTACAAGAAGGAAAACGGCGCTGTCTTGATGACAGATGAGGCGAGAAAAAAATTTTTGCAGGCATGGCAGGATAAGAAGCAAGAAAAGATAGTTCATCCCTATCTGGGAGAGAAAATCAGTTGGGGACTTGTCCCGCATGCCCAGGCCCTGTTGCTAGCTCGTCATTTGCGTGAGGATCTAGATGAGTACCCTCCATTTCTCTGGAAGTAGGTGGTATAATTTGTTGGTACTAATCACTTATGATGTCAGCACGACCAGTATTGCCGGGCAGCGCAGGTTACGTAAAGTCGCAAAGTTATGCCAAAATTATGGTCAGAGAGTGCAAAACTCTGTTTTTGAATGCAATGTAGACGCAGCTCAGTTCGCCAGCTTGAAGATCCAACTTATCGATATGATCGATGAACAGGAAGATAGCCTGCGATTTTATCAATTAGGAAACAACTACAAAAGCAAGGTGGAGCATATTGGTGTGAAGGCATCGATCGATATGGAAGGGACCCTAATTTTCTAGTGCGAATGTGTAGTGCACATAAATTCCCCGGGGGATTCGCACCATGTTTTTTCTATATTATGGGTAAAACTATTTTGTAGGTTGAATGTAGGAGTAGGAAATAAGCAGTTTTTAGCTCTATGGATCAGTAATTTTGATTGATTGCGTCATATCAAGAGTGAAATGTGATTATTGCAATCATTTTTCGCCGTCGCATCCTATGTGGATGCGTGGATTGAAATTCTTAGCGGCGCTGTTGCTGCTCCTAACATTCAAAGTCGCATCCTATGTGGATGCGTGGATTGAAATTCGGATGATAAGGCCTTGTTTAACGGCCTCTTCGACGTCGCATCCTATGTGGATGCGTGGATTGAAATCTTCAGGGTATGTTTCGGAGCCGGCTCAGTCGGAGGGTCGCATCCTATGTGGATGCGTGGATTGAAATTACTTTGGGCTATCGGAACTCAAAGCCCAGCCCCGGTCGCATCCTATGTGGATGCGTGGATTGAAATCGGAGGATGACGGCTTGACTGATAAGGTAGTATCGTCGCATCCTACGCGGATGCGTGGATTGAAATTTTTTCGTCGCTTAAAAACGAAATTACGAATATGTCGCATCCTACGCGGATGCGTGGATTGAAATAGGCGTGGGGGATACGAGGACATCTCGCACTTTGGTCGCATCCTACGCGGATGCGTGGATTGAAATAGGCGTGGGGGATACGAGGACATCTCGCACTTTGGTCGCATCCTACGCGGATGCGTGGATTGAAATAGGCGTGGGGGATACGAGGACATCTCGCACTTTGGTCGCATCCTACGCGGATGCGTGGATTGAAATAGGCGTGGGGGATACGAGGACATCTCGCACTTTGGTCGCATCCTACGCGGATGCGTGGATTGAAATCGCCGCCGGCTGCTCCGCCGTACAGTATCTCAGTCGCATCCTACGCGGATGCGTGGATTGAAATTATCAGGCGAAACGAGGAACGATCAGTTTGGTTGACGTCGCATCCTACGCGGATGCGTGGATTGAAATTTCGAGTTTTGAGAGAAACCGACACCCATCGGAGTCGCATCCTACGCGGATGCGTGGATTGAAATAGTTCCCAGGTCGGCTACCTTCTTGAGGGATGGGCGTCGCATCCTACGCGGATGCATGGGTTGAAATGCGAACACATTCTTGGTGTCGATGACCGGCGTATCCGAGGCAGTATTTGATTCGGAATGCTAAATAGATTAAGAAATTTATTCTTTCCCAGCAAAAAGACGCCACTAAGCTTGCTCAGTATATTGCGGGTTCTGGTACATAAACACCTTTTTGACGGTTAGACATTGAAGTAGTCGGGTAAGATGCTTAAAGTTTTTAAAAAGGTTACAAAGATATAGTTAAAAAAATAGAAGCTATGCTTCAGGTCAGTTAGGACTTGAGGAATAGCTTCTATTTTTTATAGCCTTTATATTAATATTTCAATCCACGCCTTTTGGCGACAAAAACACTATAGCATTCATTGTAAGAGAGAGAGTGCATTAAAATCAACAGTTTCAAAATTTCAGAGGTTCTATATTTACAAATAACCCCATCTTGTGTAAGATGTCATTAATTAATAGTTCATTAAAATAAAAGCTATATTAAATGCACCAAAAAATTAAACTTAACCATCTTATGGAAATTAGAAAGCAATTACAGCATTAATCCAGAAAGCTTACTTCTTTGGATTTTTACATAATGGATAATTTGATGAAGATGGGAGATGGTGCAGAAGCTAACTATTCGTTACTTTTTGTTGTAGCCTAGATATCTTATTTTTATGGATCCCCTAATAGAGTTACTTACTCATTTTTACCTCAATGTGATTGCTTTATCAAAATTAAAAATTTTATCATATGTATCCAGGAGGGATTCTCGTTGAGTTGGAAGTTAATTCATCGTAACGGTGAAACTTATCCAGGAGCTTTCAATCTATTGAGACAAGAAGATCTGCCCCAATTAAAAAAGAGTGATGGCTGGTCACGTGGGATAGACTGGAGCATTTTCCTTCGAAAAAACCAGGAGTATACAGCGTATAAACTACATATAGTTGGAGACAACCGTATCCAAGGGTTGCTTGCCATCGCAATTAGAACAGGATTTGTGGAGCTCGCTATTGCAGAGAAAGCGTTCCACAATCGTAAACCAAACGAAGAGTTCAAAAATGTGGGGGATGTTTTGTTAGCACATGCCTGTTTGTGTGACTTGGTGAATAACGGTGATGGATATGTTTTATTTAAATCAAAGATGAGCTTAATGGGTCATTACGGGTACGACAATGGCATGGAAGTGGTTAACAAAAAACGAAGATTGCTATGCTGCATGGCTAAACGAGCTCGATTATTTACTTGGGGGGGGATGCTTAATGCGAAAATCCGAATCAATAACTATCGGTCGGAAAGTGTATCCGAGCCAACGCTCTGTCATTCGACCAGTCAATGGTGGAATTATGGCTGTTCCTATTCCAAGCGAGTAGCGCATGAGTGCAGACAATGAAATGAAGGACTTCATTTATCGTTACAAAAAATGCAGTTTATTAAAAAATCAAAACAACAAATAAGGAAAGCACAGAGGTCATTTCACCATGGCCTCTGTTTTTGTAACAGGCTTGGTCCTGTCCTGCAGTGTAGCGTTCACCTCCCAACTTCCTCCACCCAAAAATACAACGGCAGCTTTCCCCGTACATGCACTTCTGGGCCATCGCCTACATACAATGTATCACTGCGCCGGGATTCGGCTTGCTGCGAAGAGAGACTGCTAGGCGCAAGTCGCAGAATAGAACGTTGTCAGACTCCTGGAGGTGGCTAGCATGACGGGTTTATTTGCTGCAATCGCCGTGTTCATCAAGCAATTGACGCTGCTTGTATCCTACGTCAAGAACAATGCGTTTCCGCAGCCGTTGGCGGAAGAGGATGAGATGAAGCATTTGCAGCGGATGGCGGAAGGCAATGCACAGTCGCGCAACACGCTCATTGAGCACAATCTCCGCCTGGTTGCGCATATCGTGAAGAAATTCGACAACACCGGAGAAGACTTGGAGGATTTGATTTCCATCGGCACAATCGGACTTATCAAAGCGATCGAGAGCTTCCAGCCGAACAAGGGAACGAAGCTGGCGACCTTCGCCGCCCGCTGCATCGAGAACGAGATCTTGATGCATCTTCGCTCTTTGAAAAAGACGCGCAAAGATGTCTCCCTTCATGATCCGATCGGGACGGACAAGGAAGGCAACGAAATCACGCTAATCGATATTCTTGGCACGGACGGCGATGAAGTCGTCGATAAAGTGCAGCTCAAAATTGAGAAAAGCAAAATATACCGGAATCTGGATATTCTCGATGAGCGGGAGCAGGAAGTGATTCGCGGCCGCTTCGGTCTGGATGGGGGCGGAGAGGAACGGACACAGCGGGAGATCGCCAAGGAGTTGGGCATCTCGCGCAGCTACGTCTCCCGGATAGAGAAGCGGGCGTTAATGAAGCTCTATCATGAATTTTACAAAAATAAAGGTCACTTGTAACAGCCGCACCGCGAGAAGGCCAGCCCTGTCCTGGTCCAATCCGCTCCATGAGTGTCCCGTGCAACACGGCCCCGGAGCCGTGCTGCGCGGGCATTCGCGATCGGCGGGGTCCATCGCGTCATGTCGTGCGGCGGCTCTGAATGGTGCCGTCCTGCCTGTGAATGACGATATCGGCTCCATCGGACGCCTTCCGCTGCTGAGCGTATTGAATGGCCTCCTGCTTCGTCGGCGCCGTCATGAGCGGATGCTTCCGCCCTTCGGCTTTTACCGCCCAGTCTTCTCTGGCCGGGACGACATGAAGGACGTGATCCGGCCCGGAATGGTCCGGGAAGTGCTCTCCATGCCATTTTTTGGCCTGCGCGGTCGCAATCGCAATCGCGCGTCCTTCTTCCATGCCATCTTCCAATAAAGCGTTGGCGATCTCAATCGCCTTGGCCCGCACCTCAGACAGCAGATGCTTCATGGACGGAGGATAGTTGCGCTCGTTCCATGGCATTCGGCTTCCCTCCTTGCTGCTGGGGTTGTCCATACTTTACCCGGATAGGCCTCCCGGCAAACCGGCGCCTGCGCCGGCCGGGCGATTTTGCTATAATGAACGAGCCGGAACAACGAGATGGACGAGAGGAAGGAAGATGGCAATGACATCAGAGGCGAACACAGAAGCAGTATACGGCAAGGCTACGGACGGCCTGGTCCCGCGATACATATGCCGCCGCGTGCCCGACGGCGAGCCGGATTGGGAGGGGGCGGAGGCGGCGGTCCTGGCCGATGTCGTCACCGGGCAAGCTCCGCGCTACCGCACCCAGGTTCAGGCCTGCTGGTCCGAGCGGAGCTTATATCTTCGCTTCGAATGCGAGGATGAGCGCGTTGTCAGCCCGTATACGAAGCGGGATGATCCCTTGTTCGAAGCGGACGTGGTGGAATGCTTTATCCAGCCGGGGGAAGACGCGGGCGCTTACTATGAATTCAACATCAGCCCGCATAATATCGTGTTCGATTCGCGAATCGTATGCGAGCCGGGCAAGGACAAGCTCTTCCAGCCCGAGTGGGATGCGAGACTGCTGCGGACGACGGTAACCTATGTCAGCGAGCCGAAGCGGCTCCTGGTGTATGAGGCGGCGATTGCGTTCGAGGATCTGGGGCAGGCCCCTCAGCCGGGAGACTGGTGGCGCATCAATTGGTTCCGGATCGACGAGGGCGAGGACGGACAGCGGACGTTCGAGGCCTGGTCGCCGACGGGCGCGGTGAATTTCCATGTGCCGGAACGGTTCGGGCGGATTCTGTTCGAAGCTTAGAGATATCCACAAGAAGAAGGTTCAACCAAAAGCTGCTGCAATCTGCAACAATGAAAGAAGGCTTCCCGCCAACGGCTGTACAGCCCGGCGCGGGAAGCCTTGCTCATGAGGTCTGCCGCATGCCCAAGGCAGCCGGAGCGCGGCTATTGAACGCCCGGAGTAATCCCGATCTCCACGCCGCCAGCCGGGTGAATGAAGCGGATTGCGAAGGTCGAGGACGCTTCATCCCAGGCGAGATCGAACGGGCAGGCCTGGCCGCCGCGCTGCACGCTCACGTGCGCCGGGGCAGCCGGCGCATAGAACCGCAGCACCGCCCGGACACCGGCCGGTCCGCGCGCCGTATAGCGCTGGGTCTCCGCCGCATCGGCGGAGCCGCCTTCTGGAAGCGGGACAACCCGTCCGGCCGCGGCGACGAGGACCAGCTCCCGGCCGCTCTGCTGCGCCTGCTTCAGATCATACAGCAAGGCCTGTTCCCCCGGCCCGATCGTCACGCTCGGCCGGACCGATAATTGTCCGTCGAACAAATCGACGAACGGGCCTCTCAGGGTGACCGCATCGCTGCGGCAGCTCTCCTCAAGCACGGCTGCGGCCACGTACGGGCCCCGCTTGGCGACGAGCGCATGGGAAGGCGTCCAGCCTGCCGCCGACGGACCGTGGACCGCCGCCCATGCCGCCTTCACCGCGCCGCGCAGCCGGTTGGCGTCGTCCGCGGAGCGAGTGAAGCGGGCAGGATGCTCCGGCAGGTAGGCAACCGCGCCCCGGCCCATGCGCGTGATGGCCAGTCCCCCGTCCTGGCTCTCCATCGCGGCTCCCAGCGTCTCGAACAGATGCTGCGCCGGGCTGTCATACGTACGCGTTCCCGCGTTCCACCATTCACGCACGGCATGATACGGATCGCTGCCATCCCCCACATACAGCAGAACCCCACCGGCTTGCACCCATTGCGCGAGCCCGTAATGGACATCCATCTGCTCCGGCTTCATGAATTCATAGCTGGCGACCAACAGCCCGTACTCGCTTAAATAGTGCGGAATCCGCCGCACATTGTCCAGTTGGACCGGGCGGACCGGATACCCGTGCTTCAGCAGCGGCAGCGCCAAGCCGAAGAACGCATCCCACGCAATATGCTCCATCTCGGAGGCGAACCGCTCTTCCTCCTGTACCCGCTCCCAATCAAGCGATAGATCGAGCCGTTGGTACATGCAGGAATCCGCGACCAGCACGCCGATCCCGGGAAGGGAGGCCTTCTGGCTCGGCGCTTCCTCGCCGGACGTCCTGTCGGGTGATTGATCCAGAACCTGCTCCGGCGTACCGGCCAGGCCCCCCAGCGGCATGTGCTGCAGCGCGTGCATCACCGCCTGCAGGATCGTCCCGTACGCTTCCGGAAGCGGAACCTTGCCCGAGCGATCCGGGGACAAATAGGGCCTGCCGTAGATGCGATGCGGCCACGGCGCGACTTCGTAATGATCGACATGGGGGTGGAGAAGGGAAGCGACGACGGTTTTTTTGTAATTGGCCTCGTAATCGTCCCAGGTCCGTCCGGGATGGTCTTCAATCGGATCATGCAGGAACCACATGCGGCGGTCGCTTCCCCGCACGAGCTCTTGCATGACGCCATACTCCAAATACGCCGTCTCGAACGTCCGTTCCCGACGTTCGCCTTCATATACGTTGGGCACACGCGAAGTGCCTGTCCAGACCTGCGCGATATAGCCGTCGATCGCAGCAATATCCATCAGCTTCGATTCCGGGCTCACAATGCGCCATTGGCAATAGTTGAGGAGGCTGTGCGTCGCTACATAAAATTGGATATGACGCCCGTGCGCATGCTTGGCGTAAGACTTGAGCGCGGAGCTGATCCGCTCCAGCGCCCGGGCGTACAAATGCGCTTTCAGTTTGGACGCCCGGTACTGGGCATCCGGCGACTGATGAGGCGGCATCCACGGCTCGTTATAATACAGCTCCCATTCGCGCCGGAATGAAGGGGAATACCCGGCCTCTACCCAAAATTCCGGTTCTTCCATAAAGAAGGCGTCCACGCCGGCATCCACGGCTTTTTTTAGCCATTCGGTTATGTAATCCGCGAAAGATACGGTAGGCACCATATAAGGCACATCATCGGTCTCATGAATAAGCCGGGTCCCGTTGGCTCGGGTCTGGCTCTCGTCCCAATGCTCGCGTCCGTCGAACCCCCCGTTCAAATATGGCTGGTATTCCCCCCAGGCCGTGCCGGTCATGAGACCGACTCGATATCCCTGCGCCGTCCAGCCGCGAATCCGCTCCTCCATCGTGTCATCCATTCCATACACCAAGACCATGTCGGTCTGCAGATCGATCGAAGCTTCGTACGAAACGATTTCCTGAAAGGCCGTCTTCTCGCCGGGCCGCTGACGGTTCAGCATTGTCATTCCTTCTTCCTCAATGAAGTCGTTATCCAGGCATTGTGCTTGCCATGGGAATCGCCCTCCATTGTACACTTCGCGGGAAGCGTTGCCAACCGCGCTTACACAGACCCAGCCTGAGGCCTTTCCCTAATAATCGTGTCATTTGGATATGTGCCCCATTCAGGCCCAACTGCATACGTTAGTAGCAGGAATAACCGGAAAGGATGATAAACTTATGGAAATGAAGCTGCAAGCGTGGGATATCATCTTGGTGCTGTTCGTCCTCTTGGTCATCGTTTGCCTGCTGCTGTTCGGATTAGGGCTATAACTAGGTGCGCCATGGAGTTGAGACATATTTTAACCGCCAATGATAAATACTGAATGCATACAACTGAAAATCAGATTGGATGCAGGAGGTGAATCAATGGCGACTTCGGCTAAATCCGGGTCATCCGGGTCCACAACTTGGACTTCCGGGGGAAAGACGATCTCGGAGCAAGAGTATAAGCAGATCGCCAAGCAGCGTGAACCGTCCCGCCCCGTATGGAAAAATTGCGTACGGGCTTTTTTGGTGGGAGGAACGATCTGCCTGATTGGACAAGCCATTGAACAAATATTAATCACGTTTTTCGATATGACGAAGAAAGAGGCGGCAGGCCCGACGGTCGTCATTCTGGTGCTGGCTTCCGTTATTCTGACAAGCCTGGGCGTGTATGACAAACTCGCGCAGTGGGCCGGCGCGGGCACGGCGGTTCCCGTGACCGGGTTCGCCAATTCGATGTGCTCCGCGGCGCTGGAGCACCGCAGCGAAGGCCTCGTGCTGGGGGTCGGCGGGAATATGTTCAAGCTCGCCGGTTCTGTCATCGTCTTTGGAACGGTGGCCGCCTGTATTATTGCGCTTATCTATTACATTTTCGGGATACAGTTCCAGCATTGATGCCGGACGTTCCCAGATGGTAAAGGAGGCAATCCGATGCGTATAGGACGCCATACATGGCGGTTCCCCAATCAACCGGTCATTATCGGCACCGCGACCGTAGTTGGCCCCGAAGAGGGAAAAGGGCCTCTCGCCGCCGACTTTGACTTTGTTCACGAAGATTTGGATTTGAAGGAGCCAAGCTGGGAGAAGGCGGAGCGCAAGCTGCTGGAGCAGGCCTCTCAACTCGCCATCGTCAATGCGAACATTACGCAGGATGACTTGGATTATTTCGTCGGCGGCGACCTGATGAATCAGATAATCAGCAACTCCTTCGCCGCACGCGGGTTAGGGGTGCCTTATATCGGCGTGTTCGGCGCCTGCTCCACCTCGATGGAGGCGCTGGCGCTCGGATCGCTCCTCGTCGATTCCGGCAACGCGAACATCGTCATGGCCGGCACATGCAGCCATAACTGCTCCGTAGAGAAGCAGTTCCGCTATCCGACGGAATACGGCTCCCAGAAGCCGCCTACCGCCCAATATACCGTAACCGGCGCCGGCGTGGCCATCGTCGGCAAAAAAGGCAGCGGACCGAAAGTGACGGCCGCGACGATCGGCAAAATCGTCGATCTGGGGATTAAAGACCCGTTCAATATGGGCGCGGCTATGGCCCCGGCGGCAGTGGATACGATTCAGACTCATTTGACCGATTTGAAGCGCAGCCCCGCCTATTACGACATGATTGTGACCGGAGATTTGGCCACCGTGGGTTACGGGATTGCCAAAGATTTGTTCAAAAAACACGACATCAATATCCAGACGACGAACTATCAGGATTGCGGGCTCATGATGTACGACATGGTCAAGCAGAAGGTGGATGTTCAAGCGGGAGGAAGCGGAGCGGCTTGCTCGGCTGTCGTCACTTATGGACATATTTTGAAGCGGATGAGAGAGGGCGAACTGAAGAAAGTCATGATCGTGGCGACCGGAGCCCTCATGTCCCCGTTGTCCTACCAGCAAGGAGAGAGCATTCCTTGTATCGCTCATGCCGTAACGATTGAGATGGGAGGAGACGAATCATGATCTTTGTGTGGGCATTTATCGTGGGAGGCCTGATCTGCGTCATCGGGCAGCTGCTGTTCGATGTCGCGAAGCTGACGCCGGCGCACACGATGGCGCTGCTGGTCGTTACCGGGGCGGTCGTGGATGGCCTGGGCTGGTACGAGCCGTTGATCGAATTCGCCGGCGCGGGCGTTACGGTCCCGATTACGAGCTTCGGCAACTCCCTGGTGCACGGAGCCATTACCGATTTGAAGTCGGATGGATGGATCGGCGCCGTCAGCGGCATCTTCAAGACGACAAGCGCGGGCATATCGGCGGCGATCGTCTTCTCCTTCCTGGCGTCGGTGTTCGTCCGGCCCAAAGGCTAAGCCCGCTTCGGGCAGACAGGCTCCGCAACCTGAACAGGTGCGGAGCTTGTTTTATGCCATTAATTAGCTTGAAGACGAATATGAGTTGTTGATGTACCTTCACCATAGAATGGTGTAAAATGAGGAAATGTAAGGCAACTTCGCTTAGGATCCCCATGCTTGATACAATATAAATTGGGTATATTTCCTTATATTACCGTCGTGGAGGAGGTTTTTCCTTGCATTCGCAATCATCGCTGCATTCGATTATGGAACAGATCCAAGCTGCATTGGATCAATGCATATTAGGGAAATCATTCGAGATTGAACTCATGCTTACCGCTATGGTGGCAGGAGGCCACGTCCTCATCGAGGACGTGCCGGGAACGGGCAAGACGCAGCTGGTCAAATCGCTCGCGCGCACGATAGACGGAGCGTTCCGCCGCGTCCAATGCAACCCCGATCTGCTGCCGACCGACATTACCGGCGTTTTTATTTTCCACCCGAAAGACCAGCAATTCGTGTTCCGTCCCGGACCGGTCATGTGCAACGTGCTGCTCGTGGACGAGATTAACCGGGCGACGACGAAGACCCAATCGGCCTTGCTGGAGGCGATGGAGGAGCACCATGTTACGGTTGACGGGGAGACCTTCGAGCTGCCCGTTCCGTTCATGCTCTTCGCCACGCAGAACCCCATCGAGTTCGAAGGAACGTTCCAATTGCCGGAAGCCCAGCTGGATCGCTTTATGTTCAAGATTAACCTGGGCTACCCGGATGAAGCGATGGAGCGGGCCATGCTGGCTCGCCATGTGCTGGGGCAGCCATCCGAGCGGGTTCAGCCGATTGCCGATATTACCGTGATTGAAAAGATGCGGGAAGCGGCGCGCGGCATACATATCGACGACGCCGTCGCTTCCTATATTATTGATGTGGTCCGCGCGACGAGGACTCATCCGCAGATCGTGCTGGGCGCAAGCCCGCGGGCTTCCGTAGCGCTTATGCAGGCGGTCAAGGCCCGGGCCTGGATTCAAGGACGGCGCTATGTTACGCCGGATGATGTCAAAGCGCTGCTTCCGTTCGTCATCGCTCATCGCCTCGTGCTCGATATGGAGGCGAAAATGGAGGGGCTGATCCCGGAGCAGGTGCTGATGGATGCGGTCCGAGGCGTGCCGGTGCCGGTCCGGATGGAGCTGTAGCATGAATTCGCCGCAGCTGGTGCCCCGCCGTCCGCGTTCGCGGAGACGGACATTTCTGATTGCTTTTGTCATTTATGGCAGTTGTGTTTTCTATTTTCTGTTCCAAGGCGGCAAGACATCCTTCATGCTGCTGTCGATGGCGACCGTGCTTGCCGTCTACTGGGCATGCGGCTGGTTCGGAGGCGTGACCAAGGTTAAGGGCCAGCGCATGGTCCGGACCGGGACAAGCCGGTTCCTCCCCGCCCAATCCCGTATCGCGGTAGCGGTGGAGCTGCGCGTTCCGGGATGGCTTCCGCTGCCTTATGTTATCGTGCAGGACGGACTGTACCGCTTCGATGAACTGTACAGCCAGGCGGAGGCGGCGGTGACCCTGAAAGCCGGGCGGCAGGCGGTATGGACCTACCGGACGCCGCCGCTTCCGCGCGGGTCATACCGATTGGATGCGACCACATGCTTCTCCAAAGATTTATTCGGCATTTTCGAGCAGCGGGGCCAGTTCCATACGCCGTCCTCCTTTTTCATCCTGCCGGCCACGGTTCCCATCCCTTCATGGGCGCAAGCCGGGCATCAAGCGGTCCAGCCCGGACAGGCGCAAGCGGTGGATAAGAGGAAGCGGGAGTCGACACAATTGAGCGGCGTACGGGAATATGTACATGGCGATCGTCTCTCGCGCATTCATTGGAACGCCACCGCCAAGAGCGGAAGCTTGAAATCGAAGCAGTTCGATCAGGAGGTGGAAGCCCCGATTCTGATCGTGCTCGACATCAGGGGAACCTCCTACGAGAATTCGGCCGGCTTTGAAATGGCGCTGTCGGCAGCGGCGTCGATTGCGCAATATGCGAAGGCGAACCGGCATCCCGCCTATTTGGCCGCAATCGGCGGTTCTCTGCATTGGTGGGACGCCAGGGTCCTCCTGCGCGAGCCTGCCGCATACAAGCAATGGTTGTCGACCCTCGAGCCGGAGCCGCCGACTTCCCAAGTCAATGACCGGATTGGCCCGATGCTGGCGCAGCGTGCCGCACTGCTGCGCGGAGCGGCCGTCGCCTGGATCAGCGGGGCCATGTCGACAGGCGATATGGCGGCGATCGGAAGCCTGAGATCCATCGGCGGAAGCGGCACGTTCATTCATGCCGCCGCCAGCGGCCCCGATGAGGCCGGTTGGCCGCGCGCCTTGGCGAAGCAGGGCTTCCAATATATATGGCTGGATGAATTGAACCATCTTCCTAAGCTGCTTGGAGGTGGGATGACATGGAAGTGAACCGGCAGGGAGCATCCGCGTCCCCGGCAAGCTCCGTTCCATCGGCCCCGCCAGGAAAGATCAAGCGCTGGCTGCAGGACGGTTGGAGCGAGCGTCTCTTCTGGACTTGCCTCGCCGTGATGGTATGGCAGTGGATCGTGATGCTGGAGCCGTATTGGTATGACGAGACGATAGCGATGTCCATTGACGCGCTCCTCATCATATGGGGAGTGTCCGTATTATTTCCCCGGCAATTTTTTGGCCGGCTGTTTATCGGGCTGCCGCTCGTCATGCGCGTCATCTATATGGAACTGGCGCGCAATCATTTATGGATCGAGGACGGAGCGGGGTGGGAGAGGCTGCAAGCCTTTCATCCTTATATATGGTTCGTTGTCGGCATTTGGCTTTGTTATGAGGCGCTTAACCAGATTGTTCGCGGGACCGGCCGCATCATTATGTGGCTGCTCATTCAAGTTATTGTCTTCGGCATCCTGGATTCTTTTACCGAGGATATTTTATGGGATCAGGTTGCCTGGATCGTCGGCGCGGCCCTCGTATGGCTGATCGGGCTCCATTTCTCCGAGATGAAGGACAGCTATCCCGAGATGAAACGAACCTCGCTGAGGTATCTTCTTCAGATGGCGGCGAGCGGCATCGTCGTTATTGCGCTAATCATCACGGTCGGGGTGAACATGCCCGGACTGGAGCCGATCCTGACCGATCCATATACGGCCTGGACGAACCGGAACGGCACTGGCGGCAACTTCGTCGGGCGCATCGTCTCCAATGTAACCGGAACCGGAACCGGAACCGGGACGCCAACCCCGACGACTTCCGGCTACAGCAACCATGACAGCCAACTTGGGGCCGGCTTTCAGATGGATTATGAGCCGGTGATGACGGTCACCTCCGAAGCCCGGGGCTATTGGCGGGGGGAGGCCAAAGATATATACACCGGCCAGGGCTGGGTCGATGCGAACCGGGAATTGAGCCTGGAACCGCTGAGTATCGGGGAACGGTTCGAAGCTGACGACGCTCCTGCGAAGCGGGTTCGGACGAAGGAGATTATCCAGAAGGTGCAGATTCAGAGCGATCAGATATACCCGGTCCTTTTCGGCATGTATTCCGTATCAGCCGTGGAGGAACTGGAAGGCGGCGATACGGACAGGCTCATCTGGAATGGGAGAGAGAGCGAGATCCGGTATGAGGGGAGAGGCGCAGCCCGCTATCCGGCAAGCTATACGATCGTCTCTCATGTTCCGATCATCTCGGAAGAGGAACTGCGAGCCGCGCTTCCGGCCGAAGCGCCGGACAGCGTGTACCTGCAGCTGCCGGACCGTTTTCCGGAACGGGTCGCGGACCTCGCCCGAACCCTGACTGAAGGGGAGACGAACAACTACGACAAGGCCAAAAAAATCGAACAGTATTTACGGACCCAGTTCACTTATACTAACGCCCCGGATCTTTCAAAGAGGACCAGCAGCGATTTCGTCGAGGGGTTTCTGTTCGAGATCAAAGAAGGCTACTGCGACTATTTCTCCACCTCGATGGCGGTGATGCTCCGCAGCGTGGGCGTGCCGGCGCGTTGGGTGAAGGGCTATGCCCCCGGAGCCCGCGAAGGAGCGGACCATCAAATGATGACGGGCTCCTTCGATCCCGATGAAGGCGGCCGCTTCCGCGTCACGAATGCGGACGCGCATTCTTGGGTAGAGGTATATATGGGGGAATACGGCTGGGTGTCCTTCGAGCCGACTCCGGGATTCAGCATGCCGAACCCGGAGCATGGACAGGAGCAAGAGCCCGACACGCCGCCCGAGCAAGAGGAAGAAAAGCAGCCCGAAGTGAAGGAAGAGAAGAAGGCAGGCAAGCCGGAAGAAGAGAGACCGATTCCCGCATGGGTGGTCACGGCAGCCCGCTCGATCGTGGGCGCCGCGCTGCTCGGACTTCTGGCATGGCTAGTTCGTCTATGGGGGCAGGCCGGATTCTCGCCGCGCTGGCTGCGCACCTTCCGCCGGCGAATATCGCCGCGTGATCGGGTCGTGCTGGAGACGGAGCTCTGGCTGAGCTACTGCCGGCTTCGCGGGCTCCGCAAGGAACCGCACGAGACGGTGCGCGAAGCCGCCTTGCGCTGGAGCGAGGGCCGGCCGCAACTGGAAGCATCCCTGCAGATTATCGTCCCGATGTTCGAGCAGGCGAAATACAGCGGCGAGCCGCTGGATCAAGCCGATGTCGCCCGATTCCGGGAGGCGGTAAGACAGTTCCGGCGCGTCCGCAAGCGTTAATCTCCCTTTGCGTAGGACGCGGGAAGCGGGAGACAGGGAGCCGGAATGCGACGAAATGAAGCCGTTCCGCACGGGAACGGCTTTTTTTTGCACGAAAATCAAAGAATATGGTATAGTTTTTCGTATGAAAACGAGGTGACTGTTTTGTTGGAAAGGCTTATTCCCCGTCTTCGGGTAAGCTCCGTATACGATATTGATTTGGACAAGTTGGCGGAACAGGGCATTCGAGGCATCATTACCGATCTGGACAACACGCTTGTCGGCGCCAAGGTGCCGGAGGCCACCCCGGAATTGGCGGTCTGGCTGAAGGAAGTCGATCGCCGCGGATTCAAGGTCGTCATCGTATCGAATAATGATCATACGCGCGTGTCCCGGTTCGCCGTCCCGCTCGATCTTCCGTTTATACACGCGGCCCGGAAGCCGGCGCAGCGGGCTTTTCGCCAAGCGCTGTCGCTGATGGGGCTGAAGCCGGATCAGACAGCCGTCATCGGCGATCAGATGCTGACGGATGTCCTGGGAGGCAACCGGCTCGGCATATTTACGATATTGGTGAAGCCTATCGCCATTCAGGACGAAGGCTGGGGAACCCGCATCAATCGGCGCATTGAGCGTTTTGCCACGGCACGGTTGAAGCGAAGAGGACTGTGGCAAGAGGAGGAGAAAAGGTGATGGACAATCAAGAAAAGCAGATATGCAGCGGCTGCGGCGTCACGGTGCAGACCGGGCATGCCGATCAGATCGGCTATGTTCCGGCGTCCGCGCTGAACCGTTCGCCGCTGATCTGCCAGCGCTGCTTCCGAATCAAGCATTATAACGAAGCGGCTTCCGTAGCGCTGGATCAGGATGACTTTTTGCGCATGCTGGGGCGAATCGGGCAGGAGGACGCGTTGGTCATCCATATCGTCGATCTGTTTGATTTTGACGGCAGCGTCATTTCCGGGCTCCAGCGGTTCGTGGGGAATAACCCGGTGCTGCTCGTCGTGAACAAGATCGATTTGCTGCCCCGTTCGACGAACTGGAACCGCTTGACGAACTGGGTGCAGCGGCAGGCGAAGGAGCATGGACTGCGCATCTTGGACGTTATTCTCGTCAGCGCCAAGCGCAATGCCGGCTTCGATCGGCTCGTGGAACAGATGGGCCATTGGCGGCGCGGCCGCGATGTCTATGTCGTCGGGGCGACGAACGTAGGCAAATCCACGCTGATCAACCGTCTCATTCGCGATTACAGCGATATGGAGCGCGAGCTGACGACATCCCGTTATCCGGGCACGACCCTGGATGTCGTACATATTCCGCTGGATGACGGCAAGCATATCATTGATACCCCGGGCATTGTCTATACGAGCCGGTTGACGGAATTGGCCAGCCGGCAAGATCTGGGGGCCCTGCTGCCGGACAAGCCGCTTAAGCCGGCCGTCTATCAGTTGAATGAGGGACAGACCCTCTTTTTCGGGGCGTTTGCGCGCTTTGATTTTGTGGAAGGGGAACGACAATCCTTTACATGCTATATATCGAATGGACTTCCGATCCACCGGACGAAGCTGGAGCGGGCAGACGCTTTGTACGAAGAACACCGCGGCGAGCTGCTCGCGCCGCCGGCGCGGGAGCGACTGAATGAGCTTCCGGCCTGGACGAAGCATCAGTACCGGATCGGCACAGGGGCCGAGACCGATATATTCATCTCGGGGCTCGGATGGATCAAATGCAACGGCAAAGAAGGCGCGCTTGTGGAAATCCACGCGCCGAAAGGAGTCAAGGTGCTGACCCGCCGCGCGATGATCTAATACACTATACCGGGGGGAGCGATACTATGGTACGGAACGATCTGGCCGGGGCGATGGGGCCTACGGCGGCCATCGACAGCTCGACCGCCGTGTTCGCGGTCATCGGCGATCCGATCAGACACTCCAAATCGCCGTTGATGCACAATGCCGCCCTGCGCGATCTTGGGTTGAACGCCGTATATACGGCGTTTCATGTCGCGCCTGAGCAGCTGGGGGAGGCCGTGCAAGGCATGCGCGCGCTCGGCATCGGCGGAATGAACGTAACCATTCCGCATAAGGAAGCGGTCATGGCGCATCTGGATGAAGTGGATGAGAGCGCCAGCGTCATCGGCGCCGTCAACACCATCGTCAACCGGAATGGCCGGCTGATCGGTTACAATACGGACGGGCTCGGATTCGTCCGTTCTCTGCAGGAGGAGATGATCTCCGATCTCCGTCCATCCCGGATTTTGCTGATCGGGGCCGGGGGGGCGGCCCGCGGGATCGCTTATGCGCTGCTGAAGGCGGGATGCGCCAGCTTGCATATCGCGAACCGGACGCTGGCACGCGCCGAGGCGTTGGCACGCGATCTGGCCGCCTTCGGAACGGTAGAAGCCGTCCAGCTTGGGGAACGTCCGGTTATCGGCTCGCATGAGGTGGATATCGTCGTACACACGACCTCCGTCGGCATGCATCCGGACGTGGAGGCATTGCCGTTCGATCCGGACTGGCTGCGCCCGGATATGATCGTCAGCGACATCGTCTACAATCCGCTGGAGACGGCCTTGCTGCGGGAAGCGGGCAAGCGCCGCTGCCGCACCCACAGCGGGCTCGGCATGTTCGTCTATCAGGGCGCCATCGCGCTGGAGCTGTGGACGGGCGCCGCTGCGCCTGCGGCGTTGATGCGGGAGCAGGTATGGAAGACATTAAGTCACGAGTAAACCACAGTTGTTAATAGACATATAAGGCAGGGACAAACATGCTAACAGGAAAACAAAAGCGTTATTTGCGTTCGCTCGCACATCATGTGCAGCCTATTTTTCAAGTGGGCAAAGGGGGAACCAACGATCAGCTTATCCGCCATATCGAGGAAGCGCTCGAAGTGCGCGAGCTGATCAAAGTATCGATCTTGAACAACTGCATGGACGATCGCTTCGAGGTTGCGGACGAATTGGCAAGCCGCTCGGGCGCCGAACTGGTCCAAGTCATCGGGAAAACGATCGTGCTCTACAAGGAATCGGCTGAACATAAACAGATTGAACTGCCCTAACTGGCGGAGGTGCAGACGTGAGACAAATCGGGATCATGGGCGGGACATTCAATCCGATCCATCTGGGGCATCTGGTCGCGGCCGAATGCGCCCGCGAAGCCGCCAATCTTGATGAGGTGTGGTTCATGCCCGCTCACGTGCCGCCGCACAAGACGAATCAGCTTCAGGCCGACGGCAAGCATCGCCTGGAGATGACCAGGCTGGCCGTCGCGGGCAATCCGGCGTTCCGGGCGAGCGATTGGGAGCTTGCGCGCGGGGGCGTGTCCTACACGTATGACACTGTCATCTCGCTGCGAGCCGCCTACCCGGATGTAAGCTGGCACTGGATTATCGGCGGCGATATGGTTGATTATTTGCCGAAGTGGCATCGGATCGACGAATTGATGCGTCTGATCCGCTTCGTCGGGTTGCACCGGCCGGGCATCGGCTGGAGCGAGGAGAAGCTGCCGGCTGCATGGCGGGGCCGCATCCTGGCGGCTGATATGCCCCAGATGGATATCTCCTCGACGGACATTCGGCAGAGAAGAGCGGGGGGACGCTCGATTCGCTATCTCGTTCCGGAAGCCGTCGAACATTATATGGCAAGGTGGGGGTTGTATGAATCTGACGCGCCAGCAACTGATTGAATCCGTCCAGGCGCAGATGCCGGCCGCGCGCTGGCAGCATACCCAGGGCGTAATGGATACGGCCGTGGTGTTGGCCCATCGCTTCGGCGCGGATCCGGAGAAGGCGGATCTGGCGGCAATTCTGCACGATGTCGCCAAGTATTGGCCGACCGAGCGGATGGAACAGGTCATTCGCGAAGAGAATCTGCCGCCCGAGCTGCTGGAATACGACAAGCAGCTCTGGCACGCGCCCGTTGGGGCGGTCGTCGCCGCCCGGGACTACGGCGTCCGGGATGAGGAGGTTCTGGATGCGATCCGCTACCATACATCGGGCCGGGCGCCGATGACCCTGCTCGACAAGGTGGTCTGTCTGGCGGATTATATCGAGCCGGGGCGGGATTTTCCGGGCGTGGACCGAATCCGGGAATTGGCCGGGCAGGATGTTAACCTTGCGCTTATCGCCGGCTTCGATTCCACGATCGGCTTTTTGCTTTCCCAGCGCCGGCGTATTTTTCCGTTAACGGTAATTGCACGGAACCGGCTGATTGAAGAATTAGAGCAGAATTAGGGAAGCCTAACGGCATAAGGGAAACGGAGCTGTATGCAATTCCGTTGCCGGAGTGCCAGTATATGAGGATTAATGGAGGTTACGGTATGACCATTCAACCAAGAGAGCTGCTCGACATCGTTGTCGCGGCGGCGGAAGAGAAAAAAGCGATGGATCTCGTCGTGCTCGATCTGCAGGGGATTTCCCTGATTGCGGATTATTTTGTCGTGTGCCACGGGAATTCGGATACCCAGGTGCAAGCGATTACGAACGAGGTGCGCAAGCGGGTTCACGAGGCGGGCGCAGCGGTCCGGGGAATGGAAGGCTTGGAATCCTCGCGCTGGGTCCTGCTCGATCTCGGCGATATCGTCATCCACATCTTCCATCGAGACGAGCGCGAATACTATAACATCGAGAAGTTGTGGTCCGACGCGAAAGTTGTGGAGATGGCATGACGCTGACCGCGGGCACGATAACACGGCTGCAGGTGGCGCGGGAGGTGTCGCCTTACGGCTACTTTCTGACAGACGGGGAACAGGACGTCATTCTTCATTATTCCGAATTGACAGATCCGGTGAAGCCGGGGGACGAGGTCGACGTCTTTTTATTCTATGATACGGAGGATCGGCTCGCATCGACCATGAAGCGCCCGTATCTCACCCTGGATGAGGTCGCGCCGCTCCAGGTGGCGGACATTCATCCCCGCTATGGCTGCTTCCTGGAAATGGGCATCGGGCGCCAACTGCTGCTTCCGAAGAGCGAACTGCCGGAATACGAGCCGCTCCATCCCCTAGTCGGGGACACCGTCTACGTGAAGATGGTCCATGACCGGGTAGGCCGGCTCGTGGCGCGGGCGGCATTGGAACAGGATCTTGTTCCGCTGGCTTTTGACGCGCCGGCCGCTTGGCGCAACACATGGCACGAGGCCATCGTCTACCGGCCGCTGAAGATAGGGACCTTCCTCGTGCTCGACGGCGGTCCGATCGGCTTCGGGGTCATCGGATTCCTGCACGAATCGATTCGGCCGCGGCCGCTCCGGCTCGGGGAGAAGGTGCGCGTGCGCGTCACCCATATCCGCGACGATGGCCGCGTGAACGTGACGATGGCCGAACGCAAGGAGATTGGCATGGACAGGGATGCGGATCGGCTGTTCTCGTTCTTGCGGGAGCGTCCGAACGGAGCGATGCCGTATTCGGACGAGACTCCGGCCGATATTGTGAAGCAGCGGTTCGGGATGAGCAAGTCGGCGTTCAAGCGCGCGGTCGGGCGCTTGATGAGGGCCGGCCTCGTCAAGCAGCAGGGAAGCTGGACGGAGCTGACGGAGAAAGGCGCGGCCCTTGGCCCGGATCAGCTCCAGCAGATCCTGCAGACCGAGAAGCCGGATCCGCCGCAGCTGAAGAAGCGCTGACACGCGGCACGTGAAGAAGCGCCGGCAACGGCGCAGGGGAAGAAGGCTAACAATGCCGCAGTGCGAGGGAAGGACGGAGAGGCTTGAATGGAATCTTACGGCCGCTTTGCCGCGGTCTATGACCGCTTGATGGAGGATATGCCCTATGACGCCTGGGTGCAATTCGCGGAGGAGGCGTGGCGGCGCTACTTGCCGTCGAAGCCGAAGCGGATTGTCGACCTCGGCTGCGGAACGGGCAACATTGCGCTTCCGCTCGCCGCCAGAGGATACGCGCTGACCGGCATCGATCGGTCAGAGACGATGCTGGCCGTCGCCGAGCAGAAGTCCGCCTCCGCGCCCGCGACATCCGGCAGCATCCGCTGGCTGTGCCAGGATATGCGGGCATGGAATGGTGGCGAGCCGGCAAACGCTGTCGTCTCGTTCTGCGATTGCCTGAATTACATCACCGAAGAGGAGGATGTGAAGCGGGTGTTCGCGGCCACGCATGGTCAGCTGCGCGACGGAGGCGTCTTCTTGTTCGATGTGCATCATATTCGCCAATTCGAGTCGTATGCGGAGTCGCAGCCTTTCGCGTATGACGAGGACGATCTCGCATATATCTGGTTCTGCGATTATGACGAGGCGAGACGGGAGATCGAGCATCAGCTGACTTTTTTCATTCGGCAAGATGAGGGCTCCCTGTTCGAACGGGTCGACGAAACCCATGTTCAGCGCGCCTATGAGACGGAAGCGATGGCGGCCTGGCTGCGCGAGGCCGGATTTGCCCGCGTGGACATGTATGCCGATTTCGCATGGGAGGCGCCGAACGGCCAGTCCGCGCGCATTTTCTATGTTGCAGTCAAGGAATAGCCGCCCATAACACGGCTGCTAGGCGACAATCGTTGACAATATCCTTAATTTTCATTATGATAGAGATGCTTGCGTAAGCTGGTCAAGGCTATGCATACAATTGAACAAGTGCAATCAGACTGTGATGAGGATCAGTAGCTCGATACGCGCATCGAACAGAGAGCCGGCGGGTGGTGGAAGCCGGTGATGGGCAGGAGCGAACTCGCCTCGGAGTCTCGCAGCCGAACGGCAGGGAGGCTGTGACGTTTCACCGGCGTTAACGGTGCAGAGGGAGTGGAAGGCAAAGCATGCCTTTCGCTAACTAGGGTGGTACCACGGGAATTGAACCTCTCGTCCCTAGCGTTTTCGCTAAGGGCGGGAGGTTTTTTTGGCTGTATCGGAATAGATAAGCGGCGGGCACGCGCATGATGTTTCGGTGGCAGCAGCATGAACCAGACCCGATGTCCGGCCCTATCCGGCAGATACGGAGCGGAAGCGGGAGATGACCGCACGAATCGGGCGGAGTCGCCCGGTTCGGCCCGGAGAGGCGGGATGCCCGTCTCCTGCGGTTCAAGCATGATATTCGCATAAGGTGCGGGGCGGGCTGCGCGCGCAGCCTTCGCCAGGCACGGCAAGGAGGATTACGGATGAGTCAGGAAGTCAACCAGCCGCATGGCTATCAACCGCAAATTTTGGAAAAGAAATGGCAGCAGTACTGGGAAGAGCGCAAGACGTTCGCTACGGAGGAGAACTCCGGCAAGCCGAAGTTCTACGCGCTTGACATGTTCCCGTATCCTTCGGGCGCGGGATTGCATGTCGGCCACCCGGAAGGATATACGGCGACCGATATCATTTCCCGCTTCAAGCGCATGAGAGGGTACAATGTGCTTCATCCGATGGGCTGGGATGCGTTCGGCCTGCCGGCTGAGCAGCACGCGCTCGACACGGGCGAACATCCGCGCGACATTACGGTGAAGAACATCAACAATTTCCGCCGCCAGATTAAGTCGCTCGGCTTCTCTTATGACTGGGACCGGGAGATCAGCACCACCGATCCCGACTATTACAAATGGACCCAGTGGATATTCATCCAGCTCTACAAGCGCGGGCTCGCGTATGAAGCGGAGATTCCGGTGAACTGGTGCCCGGCGCTCGGCACGGTGCTGGCGAACGAGGAAGTGATCGACGGCAAGTCGGAACGCGGCGGCCACCCGGTGATCCGGAAGCCGATGCGGCAGTGGGTGCTGAAGATTACGGAATATGCGGAGCGGCTGCTCGCGGATCTGGATGAGCTGGATTGGCCGGAGAGCTTGAAAGATATGCAGCGCAATTGGATTGGACGCTCCGAAGGGGCGGAGGTCCGCTTCGCGATCGATGGACATGACGAACACATCACCGTGTTCACGACCCGCCCGGACACGCTGTTCGGCGCGACATACTGCGTCTTGGCGCCGGAGCACGAGCTGGTCGGCCGGATCACGGCTTCCGGGCAGCAAGCGGCGGTTCAAGCTTACCGGGAGCAGGCTGCGCGCAAGAGCGACCTGGAGCGCACCGATCTCGCGAAGGATAAGACAGGGGTATTCACCGGCGCGTACGCGATCAACCCGGTCAACGGGGCGAAGCTCCCGATCTGGATTGCCGATTACGTTCTCGTCGGCTACGGAACCGGGGCCATTATGGCCGTTCCGGGCCACGACCAGCGGGACTGGGAATTCGCGAAGCAATTCGATCTGCCGATCGTGGAAGTCGTCTCCGGCGGAGATGTGACGAAGGAAGCGTTCGGCGGCGACGGGCCGCATGTGAACTCGGACTTCCTGAACGGCCTCGGGAACGCTCAGGCGATTGCCCGCATGAATGAGTGGCTGACGGCGGAAGGCGTCGGCCAGCCGAAGGTGACGTACCGCCTGCGCGACTGGCTGTTCAGCCGCCAGCGGTACTGGGGGGAACCGATTCCGATTATTCATCTGGAGGACGGCACCATGAAGCCGATTCCGGAATCGGAGCTGCCGCTGATGCTGCCGGAGGTCGATCACATTCAGCCGTCGGGAACCGGCGAATCGCCGCTTGCGAACGTCGCCGAGTGGGTGAATACGGTCGATCCGGAGACCGGGATGCGCGCGCGCCGCGAGACGAACACGATGCCGCAGTGGGCCGGAAGCTGCTGGTATTATCTGCGCTTCATCGATCCGAAGAACGAGAAGGAGCTGTGCTCCAAAGAGAAGCAGGCAGAGTGGCTGCCGGTCGATCTGTATATCGGCGGAGTGGAGCATGCGGTCCTCCACTTGCTGTATGCGCGCTTCTGGCATAAGGTGCTCTACGATATCGGCGTCGTTGAGACGAAGGAGCCGTTCCAGAAGCTGGTCAACCAGGGGATGATCCTCGGCACGAACGGCGAGAAAATGTCCAAATCCCGCGGCAATGTCATCAATCCGGATGATATCGTGAACGAATTCGGCGCGGATACGCTGCGAATGTACGAAATGTTCATGGGGCCGCTCGAGATTACGAAGCCATGGAACGAGAAGGGCGTCGAAGGCATGTTCCGATTCCTGAACCGGATCTGGCGCCTGTTCATCGCGGAGGACGGCCAACTGAACAGCAAGATTACGGACGGGCCGGGAGAAGACAGCTTCATTCGGACCTGGCACAAGACCGTGAAGAAAGTGACCGAGGATATTGAGGCGATGCGGTTCAATACGGCCATCAGCCAGTTGATGATCTTCATTAATGACGCGTACAAGGCAGAGACGCTGCCGCGCCAGGCGATGGAGAACTTCGTGCAGCTGCTGTCGCCGCTCGCTCCTCATATCGCGGAGGAATTGTGGCAGCGCCTAGGGCATAACGCCACCATCACGTATGTGCCGTGGCCATCGTATGACGAAGCATTGACCGTTGACGCCGAAGTGGAGATCGTCATTCAAGTGAACGGCAAGATAGCGGATCGGATTCGAATCGCCGCCGATGCGGACGAAGCCGCCATGCAGGAAAAAGCGATGTCTCTGCCGAACGTTCAGGACGCCATTGCTGGCAAGACCGTCCGTAAAGTCATCGCTGTCAAAGGCCGGCTGGTCAATATCGTGGTCGGTTAGCTTCCTGTCCGGAGAATTGGGAGTGAACCTTTTCCAGGTCCTCTTCATATTTCGCGTGGGTGACCTGAATGAGCTGGGGGAACATATCCGCCAGCTCTTCCTTCATCAGCCGGAGCGCCTCGGCGGTGATGCCGCCGGGGACAGCTACGCGCTGCTGCAGCTGTTCCGGAGTGAAGCCCCCTTCCGTCAGGAGCTTGCCGGTGCCCAGCAGCATCTCGCAGGCAAGACGCGACGCTTCGTCACGGCCGATGCCGGTGGCTTCCGTCGCGGCATCGATCCACCGCTGCAGGAAGTAAGCGATGAACGCCGGACCGCAGCTTGACAAGTCGGAAGAGATGCGGGTGTACTTCTCATCGATGCGCAGCGGTTGGCTGATGGATGACATCAGCCGCTCCAGGAGCTTCCGATCCTCCGTCTGAATCCGGCTCCCGTACATACAGAGCGATGCGCCGCTTCGGACGTAGCTCGTAATGCTCGGGATGATTTTCGCCACCTTGCACGGCAGCTGCTGCTCCAGGTGCTCCAGCAGCACCGGGCTCGTAATCGACACCAGGATGAGATCCGGGTGCGCAGCATGCCGTATTTCCTTCAGGACCGCCTTGAATTCCAGCGGCTTGACGCACAGAAAGACAATGTCGCTGTGCCGGACCGTCTCGGCATTGCTCGGCGAGACTTGAAGCCCGGGGTGTTGCGACGCAAGGCACTGGACTTTGTCCATCGTACGGTTGCTCGCTATGACCTGCTCCGGTGTCACAGCGCCGGATTGAATGAACGCATCGATTAGCGTTGTCCCCATACTTCCCGTACCGATAAATCCGACCTTCACGGATGTTCCCTCCTCTGTTTGCACATTTGCATACCCTGACGCAGAACGCCCAATATATACGAATGGCTATACTATGTTTATTACCTATATGTAGGATGGGTTGGCCAATATACGTGTTCTAACGAGAGGAGACTAGGCATGAGGAAGAGCCGTCATGCGTTATCCTTGCGTGTCTGGATCGCTCTGACGGGGACGGCGATTGCCGGGCTTGCCGTCGCCATGGGCTTATGGCTGAAGCCGCAATGGGAGGAGGCTGCGGGGGGATGGACCCCGCTCAATGAAGCGATTGCCGAGCGTCTGGCCGCCGAGGAGGAGGGCGGGGCTCTGGCGGAACGGAGCGGAAGCCCGAATCCGGCGTCCGCTTCTTCCCTGCCGCGAACCGGAAGAGAACAAGGTCCCCCTTCGGCCTCGGGTGCGGGGGAGAGCGCCGGCCGCGGCTTGGGTGATGCGAACCGGCCCCTAACGATGCAGGCAGACAAGAAGCGGGCCGAACCCGGCCCGGGAGAAGGGAGCGATTTTTCCGCTGCGGGCGAAGCACGCGCCGCGAGGCCATCCGCAGAAGCGAAGCCGAAGCACGCGGCGAGCGGACGGATCAATATTAATGAGGCCGATGCGGAAGCCTTAATGAAGCTCCCGGGGATCGGGCCCAGCAAGTCGCGGGCGATCGTGAAATACCGGGAGAGCCACGGCCCGTTCCAGCGGCTGGAGGATTTGAAGAAGGTCAAAGGGATCGGCCCCGCCATCTTCGCCAAGCTGCGCGATCAAGCCTCGATCGAGTAGCGGGACGGCCGACTGATGACAAATCCGGTTGCGCCATGAGGGCATCGTGCTTACAATGAGGATAAGAACGATGGCAGCGGTCATCAGCCTACTACAGACGGGAGAATGAATCGGATGACAACAAGTGTACGCAAAGATTGGGACACCTACTTCATGGATATCGCCTATATGGTGTCTACACGTTCACGCTGTCCTAGGCGGCATGTCGGCGCTGTGCTGGTGCAGGGCAAGAAGCTTCTCGGAACGGCCTATAACGGAGCGCCTATGGGAGTGCCGGATTGCAGCGAAGCGGGATGCATGATTGTCGAGCAGTACGAGAAGATCGTCGTTGACCGCGAGGAGCGGATGGTGAAAAAGGAACGGTGCATCCGCACCATTCATGCCGAGCAAAACCTGCTGCTGTTCACGGATCGGATCGACAGAGAGGGCTCTACGGTCTACGTGACGGACGAGCCGTGCTGGACCTGCGCCAATATGCTGGCGAACAGCGGCGTGACGGAGATCGTGTACCACCGCCCTTATCCGAAGGACAGCGGGAAGGTTGCGGCGATGATGGAGCAGAAGGGAATTACGTTCCGGACGCTGGCCTCCTACCATCCGCCGCAGGAGACGATAATGGATACGACAGATTAATGATGCGGGGAAGAACCTCCATGCCGGAATTCCGGGCATGCCATGAACAGTGGCGGCCGCGGAAAGATGGCGTGGAGGTTTTTTGCGTTCTTCGGCAAGACAGCTAACCTGAATCAGCCTGACAAGCCGATACAGCGACACTGAGTGCTTACAAGGATGACAGGCCGAGTCCATACCAGGAGGTGAGATCGAATTGCTATCGCGCAGACCGATTGTGGCCGTGGCCGTCTGCTTCGTGATCGGGATTCACGCCGCGGCCGCATTATCCGCCGTTCATGCCATACTGACTGTAGCGGGACTGCTGCTGACCCTTCCGCTAGGATGCGCCCTCCGCTGGTGCAGCGGGAGACAGGCGGCATTGTACGGGGCGGCGCTTCTCTGTTCGGCCTCGCTATACATCGTAACGGACCACCGCAACTCCAGCCGTTGGGCCCCGCCTCCCGATGCGGATCAGCCGGCGGCGGAGGGAAGCTGGGACGGCTATATTCTGTCTCCGGCGGAGCGGGACGGGGACCGGGTGCAATTTCATTTCCGGGCCGTCTCCTGGCAGGAAGACGCAGGAGGCGGTCCGGAGTCCGTGGACGAGAAGCTGCTGGTCCAGATCCGCCTGACCGCGCCGTCCGAGCTGGACGCGATGGCGCGGTGGGAGCGGGGCCAGCCCATGCGCCTTCATGGCCGGCTGACCGCGCCGGGAGACGCGTCGAACTTCGGGGCGTTCAGCTATCGGGAGTATCTTCGGCCGCAGCGTATTCATTGGATTCTCCGGGTTGCTGGCGCGGAGCAGGCCGTCATCATGGACGGATTGGACCGGAATGGATACCAGCGCGCGGAACAGGCCGCGCAGCGGGCGCTTGCCCGGGTCGATCGGGTCCGCGGAGCGCTGCTGGAGCTTATGGAGCGGCTGTATAAGCAGCCCCATAGCGGATATATGCAGGGGCTTGTGCTTGGAAGCCGGACGGAACTGGATCCGGAGACCTACCGCCAGTTCTCGGAGCTGGGTCTGACGCATGTGCTTGCCATTTCGGGACTCCATGTCGGCGTCTTCGCGGGGGCGCTTCTCGGCCTTCTCCGGCTTCTCCGCTTATCGAAGGAGAAGGGGCTGTTGATCGTTCAATCCTGCCTCCCGGCGTATATGCTGCTGACGGGAGCGGCTCCTTCGGTTATCCGGGCAGGATTGATGTCGATGATTGCTTTGTACTGCTTGCGCAAGGGCTGGCTGAAGGACGGGCTCCACATTTTGGCCCTCGTCCTGGTGGCGATGCTGGTGTGGGAGCCGTATTATGCGCTTCAGATCGGCTTTCAGCTGTCGTTCGCGGTGACTGCCGGATTGATAATCGGGGTGCCCCGCGCCGTGCAACTGCTGCCGGGGTGGCCGCTGTGGCTGTCCTCTTCCGCCGCCGTAACCTTGGTTGCCCAGGCGGTCTCTTTTCCGTTGACCGCTTATTACTTCCATCAATTTTCGCTTCTGTCGTTTGCGGCCAACTTCCTGCTCGTCCCGATTATCAGTCTTGGCGTGCTCCCCGCTGGAACGCTCTCGCTCCTCGCGGGCCTTCTCTATGAACCGGCAGCCCGCCCGCTAGCCTGGATTGTGTCGCAGATGAATGAGCTGACGTTCCGGATCGTCGAATGGCTGGCAGCCATCGAAGGCGCGGGCTTGATCTGGCCGCAGCTTCCGCTATGGTGGATTGGTGCTTACTACGGCAGTCTATGTCTCGTCTTCGCTGCATGGCGCCGGACGGCAGAAGGCGGAAGAGCGTTGCTCCGCAGCCGGATGGGGACGGCGGAGGAGGGCGATACACAGCCGCTCGGCTCATTCGTGGAGGTGCGCTCCTCCCCGCGAGGCATTCGGTACATCGGCTCCGTCTTGGCGGCCGTTCCGCTCGTCTTGCTTCTTGTCTGGGGCTGCCGGGATGGCCTCGGCCGAGATGCCCTGGTCAGCTTCATTGATGTCGGGCAAGGCGACGGCATTTTGATTCGTACGGCTTCCGGCAAGCATGTGCTGGTCGACGGGGGAGGAACGGTGACTTTCCGCAGGCCCGGGGATCGATGGAGGGAACGCCGGGTGCCGTTCGAGATCGGCGAGAAGGTGGTCGTTCCCCTGTTGAAGCAGCGGGGCGTCCGGCGGCTGGATGCGGTCGTGTTGACGCATGCCGATCAAGACCATGCCGGCGGGCTATTGGCGGTTCTGCGGCATATGCCGGTCAGCCGCTTCATCACGAACGGCACGTGGAAGTCCTCGGCGACGATGACTGCGCTGTACCGGACGGCTCTGGAGAAGCGCATCCCGATCAGCGGGGGCCGGGCCGGCGATTCGTGGATGGTCGATGAATGGACCCGGATTGATGTCCTTTATCCGATGCCGGATAGCGATGCGATTCTTCTCCCGGAGGAGGAGAATCAAAATCGCGCCTCCCTCGTCCTGCTGCTGACGCTGACCCATCCGCGCAGCAAGGCGCAGGCGACGATGCTGCTGACGGGGGATGTGGAAGCCGACGGAGAACGGCGCATGCTGGCTGCCGCCGCGGGCCAAGGCCGGCTGCCGCCCGTTGATGTATACAAGGTGGCGCATCACGGAAGCCGGACGTCATCCACTCCGGAATGGGTAGAAGCGTTCTCCCCGGCGGCAGGCGTCATCTCGCTGGGGCGCAACAACCGCTACGGGCATCCGCACCCGGACGTGCTGGCCGCACTAGCGCGCGCGGAGGTCCCTGTCTTTCGCACCGACCGGGACGGAGAGATCCAGTTCAGGCTGGCTGCGGATGGTTTGAAGGTGCGGACAAAGCGTGATAGGATAGTTCCATAGAGTGAGAGAGCAGCCTCGAAGCGCGTCGGCCTGACGTGCTTTTTGCGGGTTGTCAGCTTGTTGTATCATGTAAATGCACATCAAAGCATATTTGCTATGCTTAGTGATGAATTTCTGCGGATGAGAGAATAAACTACAAATTGGAAGTGAACCACTGCAACCATTTGCGGCTTCGGCACGTCAATGGATATGCAAGAGAGGGGGATAACAGGTAGTGGATTCGGGACTGATACGAGCCGCTCAATCCGGCGATCGCGACGCTTTAATCACTCTTTTGCGGGAAATCGAACAATACGTGTATCGGACAGCTTATTATATCCTCAATAATGAGCAGGATGCACTGGACGCGTCCCAAGAGGCCTTAATCCGGATTTATTCCAAAATTCAATCTTATGAGGAAAAAGCTCAGTTCAAAACATGGGTGCAGCGGATTGTGACGAATATTTGCATTGACAAATTCCGGCGCAATCGCCCGACTGTGTCGATTGATGAGCATGACCTCGTGTTTGTCGGGGAACAGAATGTAGAGAAGGAAGTTATGTCCGCCTACACGGCACAGGACATACGTGAGGCAATAGATCGGCTGCCTGAACATCATCGTGCGGTCGTCGTTCTGCGATATCTGCAAGATTTTTCCTACAACGAGATTGCGGAAAGCTTGAATTTGCCGTTGAACACGGTCAAATCCTATCTATTTCGCGCCCGGCAACAACTGCAGACGATGCTGCAAGATTATGAGAAAGGTGGTGTACGAGGATGAACTGTGCAGAGGTGATGGAACTGAAGCAACGCAGCTTGGATGGTGAGTTGACGCAGTCGGAAGAGAGCCTGCTGACAGAGCATATCCGCCGATGCCCCGCCTGCGCCGAGATGGCAGAACGGTTAGAGACTATTCATCAGGAACTGGTTCACCTGCCGAAGGTTACTCCGCCTTACAGCCTGGTGGATGCGATATTGCCTTCCTTGCAGCAGCTGGATAAGGAGCAGGCCGCAGCAGCGGGCGCATCGCCTTCCCCGGCTTCGGGTTCCATGGAGCGCCAGGGAAGCGCGACGGGCCCCGGGAAGAGAGAGCAGAAGCTGCAGGCCGTGACTCCGGTACAGAAATGGTACCGCAAGCGGCCATGGCGTTCTGCAGGAGCCGTGGTGGCCGCAGGTCTCGTGTTCGGCTTATTCATGGTGATGTTCAAGCCGCCGACGGCGACGGAGCAGGCGGGCGACTTTACGGAATTGATGTCGAAGTCTTCGCAAGAGTCCGGCGCCGTACCGAATTCGAGTCAGGCGCTTCGAAGCACTCATCCGGACGGGAAGCCGGCGACGCCAGAACCCAAAGCTGGAGCGGCCAACGATGGCAATGCGCCGAATACGCAGCAGCAACAGGATGCCCAACTGCCAGACGGCACGGGACAGAAATGGGAGGAAGTGCCGGACACCGCGCCGGCGAAGCCGGCGGAAGGCAGCGGCGCGGCAGAGGACCGTCCGAAGAAGAACCCGAAGCGGGAGCAGGAGCGTAAGCCGGCGGCATCGCCGCCTGCAGAGAAGCAAGAGAAGAACGGGAAGCAAGACAAGAAGGCCGAGGAGCCTGCGGCCGGCAAGCAGCATACCGGAGCGGACCCAGCCGAGCAGCAGGACAGCCAGGTGCCGCCGTCCATTCCCGCCGTTACCGAAAATGAAGAGCTGGAGAACGGTTCGAGCGCCGATGCCGGCAGCATGGGGTTCGCGGACAGCGATTTGAACCGTCAATCCCTGTTCGCGGCGTCGAAGGAAGCAACATCGCCGGATGGCAAATGGATGGTCCTATGGGAGAACGGCCAACTGATGTTGTACGGGGTCACCGATACGGAACAGACCAAGCTGCAGACGCTGGCATTCGCCGACAGGCCGGAAGAGCTGATCTGGTCTTCGGACAGCAGCCGTCTGGAAGTAACCGTGCGGACAGCGGACGGAGTGCGCCAGTTCCATTATGACGTGTCTTCGAACGGATTGACGGAAACGGCCGCCGGCGAGGCCGAGAAGAAGGAGCCCGTCGTGGTGCCCGGTACGGCCAAGCCGGCAACCTAGAGCGCCGCAGGCTCGCGCGCTGCAAAAAATGGGCTGCGCCATCCCCCGGGGAGCGGCACACAATCGGCGCGGCGCGCGTATGATGAGGTATCAAAGGAAATGAAGCAAGTGACGTTCCCGTACGTCGTGTGACCGTTTGCGCGGAGTTTCTAGAGCTTCGCTGCAGGCGTTTATCATAGATGGTATGGGACAAAGGGACTTGCGCCGTCCGCGAGGGCTGCGCCGGTCCCTTTGTTTTTTTGCGGCGTTCCGCAAATTTTGCTATCATGAAGTGCATAGACAGGGGGAGGCATAAGGCATTGGATATGAAGGCGGCGATTAAAGAAATCCAGCGCGGGGAGCCGCGCCCGATATATGTACTGTACGGTACGGAAAAGTACAGAATGCAAGAATTCGTTCACTATTTTCTGGAGCATGCTTTCGAGCCGGAGAACCGGGACTTGGCCATAATGAAGATGGACACGGCCGAAGCTCCGATCGAGGCTGTCATCGAAGAAGCGGAGACACTGCCGTTTCTTGTGCCCCGCAAGTGCATCCTGGTTAAGGATCAATCGATTTTTGCTTCCGGGAAGGACAAGATGGAGCATCGCACCGAGCGGCTGCTTGAATATATGGAACAGCCGATGGAGACCAGCATCATCGTCTTCCTGGTGCAGGCGGACAAGCTCGATGAGCGCAAGAAGACGGTCAAGACAGCCAAGGCGAAGGCCGCGGTGCTCGCTTTTCAGCCGCTGGGGGCCGAGGAGCTGGCGCAGTGGGTGAAGCGGGAGACGGGCAATCATGGCTGCTCCATCGGGGAGGAAGCGGTCACGGCCCTGTTGAATGCGGTAGGGACGAATCTGCAGGCGCTGGCCGGCGAGATTGAGAAATGCTGCTTGTTCGCGGGGGAGGGCGGCGTTATTGATGCGTCGGCGATCGAAGGTCTTATTGCCAAAAACACGGAGCAGAACGTCTTCCAATTGGTCGAGGATGTCGTTCGCCATCGCGCCGGCAAGGCATTGGCGACCCTGCACGAGCTGCTGAAGCAGAAGGAGGAGCCGATTAAGATTATGGCGCTCATCGTCCGGCAGCTCCGGATGATGCTCCAGGTCAAGGAGCTGACGAACCGGAGCTTCACGCAGCAGCAGGCGGCCTCTCAGCTCGGAATCCATCCTTACGCGGCCAAGATGGCGGCCGAACAGGCGCGCGCCTACGGAACCGATGTATTGGCCGGATGGTTGGCCGAAGCGGCCGAGCTTGACTATGAGATGAAGTCGGGGCGGGTGGACAAGGCGCTCGGTCTGGAAATGTTCATCATGCGGATGGCGGCGGGCACCACGCGCAGCGGAATGGCCGGTTCACGCTAGCCTGCCATCAACAAAAGCCCGAAGACGGACGCGAGGCGTTCATCTTCGGGCTTCTTTGCTGCATTTAAGTATGAAAGGCTGCTGCTTACGCTTGTGCGAGCAGAGCGTTCAATTTTTGTGCCAAGCGGGACTTCTTGCGGGCAGCCGCATTTTTGTGGATCAAGCCTTTAGTAACGGCTTTGTCCAATTTCTTCGAAGCCAGAGCGACAGCTCCTTTGGCAGTTTCCACTTCATTATTAGCCAATGCAGCGTCAGCTGCTTTGACAGCCGTACGAAGTGCGGACTTCTGAGAAGCGTTCAACAGACGGCGCTTGTCGTTCGTTTTTACGCGTTTCACAGCGGATTTAATGTTAGGCATTGCATTCACCTCCGTTGCATCGTAGTGCGACAATCGAATCTATACCATTTCCAGATCAGCATGAGATAGATTCACAACTTAAAATATTCTAGCATGACATACCCTAAAAAGCAATATGTTTGCCTCGGTCTCCCAATTTCCCGAATAGGCGTCGGCATGCGGTATTTCCGCTGCTGCCGCATAAAGTTGGCCTCCATCAGACACAATATCTGCAAAATGGAACTTTTGGGAGGTAGACTTATGACGGCGGATTTGCGCAATTATTCGGTTCGTACCGATTTGGCGTTGGAATCCAGGGAAATGGTATCCCCTGATCGCGCCGCCTCCATTCCCGGAGTGCAGGAGCATGTCGAGGAGGATCGCGGCATCAAGATAACGCGGATTCATGTGCAGACGGAGGAAGGGTCGCGCGCCATCGGCCGCATGCCGGGGCGCTACATCACGATCGAGGTGCCGGGCTTGCGGCGCAAAGATTCCGACCTCCAGGACCGCGTCGCCACATCGTTCGCGCAGCTGTTCGGTTCTTTTCTCGAAGAAATCGGGATCGGCTCTTCCGCCAAAGTGCTTATCGTCGGCCTCGGGAACTGGAATGTGACTCCCGATGCGCTTGGGCCGCTCGTCGTCGAGAATGTGCTGGTCACCCGCCATTACTTCGAGGTGATGCCGGATCAGGTCAGCCCCGGCTACCGTGAGGTCAGCGCCGTCGCACCCGGCGTGCTCGGCGTGACGGGGATCGAGTCCAGCGATATCGTACAAGGCATCGTCGATCGAATCCGCCCCGATCTCATCATCGCGATCGACGCGCTTGCCTCGAAAGCGCTGGAGCGCGTCAATACGACGATCCAGATTGCCGATATCGGGATTCATCCCGGCTCCGGCATCGGGAACAAGCGGCGGGGGCTGACCCGGGAGATTCTCGGGGTGCCGTGCATCGCCATCGGCGTGCCGACCGTATGCTACGCTTCGACCATCGTCAACAACGCCTTCGAAATGATGCGGGAGCACTTCAAGCAAGAGACGGATCAGACCCGGCATATTCTCGGCATTCTCGATGACATCGGCGAGCAAGATCGGCTGCTGCTGGTGAAGGAAGTGCTGGAGCCGCTTGGCCATGATCTCATCGTGACGCCGAAGGAAGTCGACGAATTCATGGAGGATATGGCCAACATTATCGCCAGCGGCCTGAACGCGGCCCTGCACGAAGCGGTCGACAGCAGCAACGTGTCCGCCTACACGCATTGATGGCGGACAGGGACGAGGGCCAGGGGAGTTCCCACCCTATCAAGCTGCCTCGGTTCACGAGGTGCTAGAAAAATCGGGGGAGCTTAAAGCTCCCCTCGGATTAATCTGCGCGAAGCTGCTTGAGATTGCATTTACTGCGTTCGATTTGCGTTGAGTCGCTTCCGTTGAGCAGATTAGCTTGCTTGACGGATTGAACTTGCTTGACTTGATTGGCTTCATTGTCTTGCTTAGCTTGATTGACTGACTGGCGGGATTGACTTGGTTGAACCTGATTGGCTTGATTGCGCTTGATTGACGGGATCGGTCGATTGAACTTGATTCACTTGATTGAGTTTGATATTGACGGGATTGGCTGATTGAACTTGATTCACTTGATTGTGCTTGAATGACGGGATTGGTTGATTAAACTTGATATACTTGATTGTGCTTGAATGACGGAATTGGCCGATTGAACTTGATTCACTTGATTGTGCTTGAATGACGGAATTGAGTAACTGAACTTGGTTGATTTTGATTTAAGTTGATTGCTTCGGCGAAGGCAGAATTGACTGGATTGAGCGCACTGCGGTAAAGAAGCGAACTGATGAACAAGGTGAAATAGCGACCGAACGAAGTGAACCAAATGAACGCTTATGAGTAAACTGAGTCTGGCAAGCGAACCCGGTGAACACATAATGATGAGTATGTCTAAGTAAAAAGAGTGAACGAGTTAACGAGTAACTGAGTGTGCTGAGGGAGCCTGGTGAAGACGGAATAAGTATACGGAGTGAACTAAGTGAAAAGGGTAACCGTGTAATGAGTGGGCTGAGTGTGATAAGGGAACCTGGTGAAGACGTAATAAGTAGACGGGGTGAACTAGATAAACAAGGTAAACGTGTATTAAGTAGGCTGAGTGCGATAAACGAACCGGCTGAACGCGTACCAAGAAGACGAAACTCACTAGTTTGTTGAAGCAGCGCCATTTGGCCAATCCGTCCCTGAAAACTGCAAAAATGCAGCATTTCTATCGCCGTACCGATGCCGCGTCGGAGTTCCTGCAAAAATGCAGGAATTTCTGCCACATCGCTTAAATAGTCGATGGAAACTGCGAAAATGATGTAGTTTTGCAGGAATTCTTCCCCAGAACAGCCCAACGGGCGGAAAATACTGCAGCTGTGCAGCAATTTTCACGCTGAGTCCCACAAATCGCCTCGTCCGGACAAGCCGACTCATCCGAAGCGGCGGCAGCCATTTCGCCGCTCAATTGAGGCATGCCCAAGGACCCCAAAAAACACCCTTGGCGGGTGTTTTTTTGATGCCGATGGCCCGGCGAGGCTTATCGTCGAACGGAATCTGCGCTTGTTGAATGAACTGCGCGCTCCTGAAGCTTCACGAATCGAAAACTTACTAACCAGCATATGCTGTGCCCCGCGCCAGCGCATGCAGCCCTGCGCCAGTACAGCTGCTCCGCCCAAGAGCGGCTCCCCGCAGAAGCGCCGGCAGCCCCGCGCCAGCGCAGCTGCTCCGCCCAAGCGCGTCTCCCCGCAGAAGCGCCGGCAGCCCCGCGCCAGCGCATGCGGCTCCGCAGAAGCCCCATGTTGCCGGATTTTCGCGGAACCTCGATGGGCCCCGCGGACGCTCTCCGAACGAACCGCACCTTGCTCGCTCTTCGCTACCGCAACGTAACCTGCCTACGCCCCTCGTTACTTCTGGTCCTGACCCCGCACCTGATCTCCCCGAACGGGGTCGCTTCCATCCTCGAACCGGATGCGAAGGGATGTCCCTTTCTCCAGAGAAGGGCTGTCGGATACCTGGAAGTGGATATGGGCATCCGACGAATTGCCGGAATTGCCGCACAGGCCGAGCCGATCGCCCTGCTTCACCGTATCGCCTTCCTTTACCAGGATGGAATCCTTTTTGAAATGGGCGAGCACGCTGTATTCGCCGTTGCCGTGATCGATGACAATGTGATTGCCCGCTGCATCCTCCGACAGCGGCTTCTCGAACGGCACATTATCCGGGTGGCCGTCCACGGCCTTGACGACCTTGCCGTCGAGCGGAGCGACAACGGGCTGACCGAACGCGAAATAGCTGGCATTGTCCTTCGGATCTCCTTCCAGGCTGGCTCCGTCCCGCACGATGTACAAATCATACGCATACCGCTGCGTTGGATATTCATAATGATAGTTCAGCATCGTGTTGGTCCCTCCCCAGGCGATCGTCCATTCTCCTTCGAACGGCATCCGGTAGGCATGGCGCGTGTACTTCTCATCCGTGGCCCGGGGGTCGGACGGACGCAAGAGCAGTCCGTGAATCCGGCCTTCGCGCAGCATGGCGGAGAGGTGCATCTTGCCGTCTTTGCTGCTCCATACGTAGGTATCCATGCCGTCCGCCGCCAGCCGGGAGATTTGAACCGGTGCCTCTCCCTTTTTCCATGCTTGGTGAAGCAGCTTATCGATATCCTCGGCCGTGACCTGCTCCTGGAACTCCGGCGAGAAATGCTCATACAGCTTGGCCGTCTCATGACCGGCAATCCAGCCGCTGACGTCGTCACCTGTCAACATCTCCAGTCCCTCCATTTTCTTCGTATGTGGCTCGTCTGCTTTTCGGTTCTCGCCGAATTCGGGCTCCTTCTCCTTAACCACACGGGTCTCCTCCACCGGGCTTTCCTGCTGACTGCCCGCATTCTCCGCGCAACCGCCCATGGCGATTGCAGAGGAGAGAGCTAACAAGCATACGGCGAGAGCTCGTTTCTTCAAGAGTCATCTTCCTTTCCTGGTCTGTCTTCTCTTTTCAGCATAAGCTTCCGGATTGAACATCACCGTAACGCCAGTTCATTTTTAGCTTAACAATAACGCCTATTCTCCCGGAAAGCGTGACTCTGTTAAGGTTCCGTTAAGGTTGCGTTCCAAATGGCGACAGGCGGGCATGGTACAATGAAATAAATGCAAATCAGGGAGCCGCGGAGGAAAAGCCGCTAAGGAGGAATATCGCAGGATGAACATCTATGAAAGCCGAATCTTGATCGTCGAAGACGACTCCGCCATTGGCAAAATGGTGAGGACGGTGCTCGGCAAGGAAGGGTTTACGGACGTGGCGTGCGTAAGCACGGGAGAGGAGGCGGTCCGGTATTGCGCCAGCCATGCCGTCCATTTGATCGTGCTGGATGTGATGCTTCCGGGAAAAAGCGGCTTCGAGCTGGCTCCGTTCCTGCGCGAGGCGACAGATGCCCCGATTATATTCGTGACGGCCCGGACGACCGATCTGGACAAGCTGACCGGCTTCGCGCTGGGCGGGGACGATTATGTGACGAAGCCGTTCAATCCGTTGGAACTGGCGGCGCGGGTCAAGGCCCAGCTCAAGCGATATCTGGCGTCCGCGGGAAAGCCGGCTCCGGAGCCGAAGGCGGCTCTGCCGGCCCGTTATGTCTATGGAAGATTCTCGGTCGATGAAGGGGCAGGCGAGCTGCGGGTCGACGGGCTTCCGGTGGAATGTCCGGCGATGGTGTTTCAACTCCTGCTGTTCTTTTGCCGGCATCCGAACCGGATGTTCACGAAGCAGGAGTTATATGAGCGGGTATGGGGCTGCGACGCGATGAGCGATGACAATACCGTTATGGTCCATATTCATCGCATCCGCGAGCGAATCGAAGAAGTGCCGGGCAGGCCTCGCCTCCTCGTCACGGTGCGCGGCATGGGCTATAAGCTGGTGCCGCCCGATCAGGACGGCGACGGACGCCCGATCGGAAGGTCCGGCTTATGAAATCAGGCAGACGGCTGGCCTGGCATTACGCAGGGCAATGGCTCCTAATTGGCGCCATGCTGTTCGGCTGCATGCTTGCGGCTTTCCTGTGGGTCGCAGAGCGGATGAGCGCGCTGGATATGAGCCGCAATCTGCCAACCAGCCAGCTGACCCGGATTGTCGAGTCGGTGAAGGTGAATCGGCAAGGGCGGGTCATCTGGCCGGATGAGGTGCTCCAGCGGCTGACAGAGAGCGGGGGGTGGCTTCAGGTGCTCAATGAGGACGGCAAGGTAGTCGAGACCTTCAACGCGCCCCCCGACATGCCGGCCCAATATGCGCCGGGAGAAGCGGTCGCCTACGTGCAGAGGGAGCTGCCCAGCAAGTACGGGATTTTTATTTATATTCGCTCCGTCGGCGGCCGCAACATTACGCTGCTATACGGGATATACCCGCTCCAATCGCGGCTGCTGGATGAATGGCTGGCCTCGCGGGAGGAAGGGGAGTCGGCTCCGGAATCCGTCCGCAGGCTCCTGGCACCGCATGACGCATGGGTGACCCGCCTGGATGCCGCCGGCCGCACCGTGGAGTCCTGGAACAAGCCGGCGGGCGCCGTCGAGCGCCTGACGCTGCAGGATATTGCGCTGCGGTCGCTTCAGCCGGAGCAATATGCCTATGTGCTCGCGTACCGGTACAATCCGGCCACGGGCGATACATGGGTCCTCCAGATGCCTCATCAGACGAACGGAGCGGCCGTGACTGCCGCCGGATTTCGCATCGGGTCCTATCAGGAAATCTTTCTGCTTGCGCTTGGGGGCGTCGTCGCCACGGTGATCATGGTGTTTCTGTTCATGGCCTGGTGGCAGAGCGCCAGGCTTGCCCGTCCTCAGCTGCATGTGATGCGCTGGACGGAGCGAATTGCGGACGGTATTTATGAGGAGCCGGCCGACCATCGCGGGCTCCCGCGGTCGGAGCGGCGCAGCGGCAAGCTGAAGCGGAATTACCGCATTTATGAAGACGTCATGCAGGCGCTCCGCCAGCTGGCTTTCCGGCTCCGCTCCGCCGAGGAGGAGCGCCGGCGGCATGAGCGGCAGCGCGAGGAGTGGCTTGCGGGCCTGTCCCATGATCTGAAGACGCCGCTTGCCTCTATTCTAGGCTACGCGCGGATGCTGGAAGCGAAGAAGTACGATTGGTCGCGGGAAGAGGTGGCCGAATTCGCCGGCATCATGACAGAGAAGGCGGAATGGATGGATCGGCTGCTGCAGGATTTGAATCTCACCTATCGGCTGCAGAGCGGAAGTCTGCCGCTGCAGCGGGAGCGGCTATGCCTCGATGCATGGCTGGAGGAGACGCTCGATGACATTCTCAATTTGCCGGATCATCCGAAGACGCTCATTGACTATCGGCGGCCGGAGATTCCGATATGGTTCTCGTTCGATCCGAGATATTTTCGCAGAATCATAGAAAATATTTGCATGAATGCCTTTCTTCACAATCCGCCGGGCACATCGCTTCGTATCTCCTTTGTTGTCCGTGAGGGGGAGGGTGCGTTGGAATTCCGGGACGACGGCGCGGGCATGGATGCGGAGACGCTCAGTCATTTGTTCACGCGCTATTACCGGGGCCAGTCTACCGATCGGGCGGCCGAAGGCAGCGGCTTGGGGATGGCGATCTCGAGACAACTCGCCGAAGCGCATGGCTGCACGCTCGAGGCAACCAGCGAGCCGGGCGGCGGCACGGTCATTCTACTCTCTCTTCCTGGCGCCGAGCCGCAAAAAATATAGTTCTATCTCATAGAATGCCCTCATAGATTCTACTAAATGCACTCTCGCAATGGATTGAGAGAGTGAGACAGCAGGATAAAGGAGGGCATTTCTATGTTCCGGACGGTCAATGTTGCCAAATGGAAGCAGAAGTGGATGCAGACGCTGCTGATGGGACGCACCTTTCTGCTCTTATCGATTGCTTCCGCCATGTTTTTTATCGTGCTTGGTCTGGGAGGGTTGCTGGAACAGAAGCTCGATTCGTCGCCGCTCGCTTCGATGAAGGGAGTCGCGGCTCAGCTGTCCAGCCGCATTTTTGTCGATATGCTTGCGATGGAAATGCCGAATCTGCCCTCTGGAGAGGGGGAATCTTCCCTTACCCGGACACAGATTGCCCAATTTCTCGTACAGATGGCGACCAATGTGAATCCGCTTGATCCGAGATCGCTGCTCGCCGGAGAAGTTCCGGGACTGAACAGCGAACAAGCGATTCCGCTCCGGTTAGGCACCGGGAACCAATCGGCCAAGGGGCCGGTTGATTATCCTTCGCCTCCGGCGGAATCAACCTTCCCGGAGCATGGGGGAGAGCCGGTTGACGATTCCGGGGGAGCGGCTCCGCCTCAGACAGTGAAGCCCGAAGCCCCGTCGGAGCCGAGAGGAAGCGGGTCGGGCTCCAGGCTGAAAGATTATGTCTTTATCTATCATTCTCATAACCGGGAGTCGTGGAACCCGGAATTGAAGAAGGAGAGCGCGAATCCGAACGACGCCAAAATCAACGTGACGCTGGTCGGCAAGCATTTGCAGAAGGAACTGGAGAAGCGAGGGATCGGAGCCGTTCATTCCAATCAGGACTATGCGTCTACGATCAAAGGGTATAGCTGGAATTATTCTTACAAATACTCGAAGCAAACGGTAAAGCAGGCGATGGCGGAGCATCAGGATCTCCAGTTCTTCTTCGACATTCACCGGGACGCGCTGCGCCGCAAAGATTCGACGGTCGAGATAGACGGAACCTCTTATGCCCAAGTTTATTTTGTCATCGGCCGCGCCAATCCCGGCTGGAGGGAGAACGAGAAGTTCGCCAAGGAGATCCATGACCGGCTGGAGGAACGGTATCCCGGCGTCTCAAGAGGAATCTGGGGCAAGTCGACGGCGCAGGGGAACGGGGAATACAATCAATCCTTGTCGCCGAACAGCGTAATTATGGAGATCGGGGGCATCGACAATACGCTGGAGGAAAATTATCGGACCGCGGAGGTGTTGGCGGATCTGATTGCCGAGATCGTCCGCGAGAAGACGAACGCGAAGAAGGTATGAAGCCGGGGCAGGAGGAACAGAAGCGCCAGGCGCCCGAACGGAATACCGCCAGCCGGAAGTACGCCCATGGCTGATGCAACGGCTTCAACGAATGGACCGATGGAAAAATGAGATAAGGAGGCTATCGCTATGTCCCGCTTTGCGAAGCAGGTAGCAGGCATGATGGTTCTGTTGGTTGTCGGCGTCTTCATCGGAATGGAGGTGACCTCCGTCAGCATCGAGCGGATATACGGACCGGCCGATGCGAACCGGAGCTCCGTTCCTGCCGATTCGGCCTGGCCCGAGCGGCCCGTTCAAGAGCCGCTTGCGAGCCGTCCGGCCGAACCGGAGCCCGTGCAGGGCCGGGAAGCAGCGGTTCCGGACAATCCGCCGCAGGAGTGGCCGCCGGAAGCCGCTCCGCAGCCGTCGCCGGTTCTTCCGCCTGTTGAGGATGCGGCGGTCAACAAGCTGGCCGATCAGACGGCAGGCTTGCTGCAGACGTTATCGCAAGCGGGCATCCGCGCCGTCGTCGGCTTGTTCGACGGATTATTCTGACGAATCCGGGTCCGGAAGCGGCCGTTTTTCGACGCTGCGGGCCCATAATCGCCTTTTTATTGCTGTTGCCCCCTCAATCCGTTATAATGAATGAATTGAAACTTGGCTTAGTGGTGGGGGTATGGAATACGAATGACGGAATTGCTGTCACGACAAAAGAAGATTCGGAATTTTTGTATTATTGCGCATATTGACCACGGCAAGTCAACCCTTGCTGACCGGATTCTTGAATATACGGGAGCGCTGGCCGCCCGGGAAATGCAGTCGCAGGTCCTTGACAATATGGATCTGGAGCGGGAACGGGGAATTACGATCAAGCTCCAGGCGGTCCGCCTGACCTACAAGGCGGATGATGGAGAAGAATACATTCTGAACCTGATCGATACTCCGGGCCACGTGGACTTCACGTATGAGGTGTCGCGGAGCCTGGCGGCCTGCGAAGGCGCGCTCCTCGTCGTCGATGCGGCGCAGGGCATTGAAGCGCAGACGCTGGCGAATGTGTATCTCGCGCTCGACAACAACCTGGAGATTCTCCCGGTCATCAACAAGATCGATCTGCCTAGCGCCGAACCGGAGCGGGTCAAGCAGGAGATCGAAGACGTGATCGGCCTCGACTGCTCGAATGCGGTGCTGGCCTCCGCCAAGGCAGGCATCGGCATCCGCGAGATCCTCGAGCAGATTGTGAAGGAGGTCCCGCCGCCGGCCGGAGATCCGGAGGAGCCGCTGAAGGCGCTCATCTTCGATTCCCATTATGATCCATACAAGGGCGTCATCGTGTATGTCCGGGTCGTCAACGGCTCCATCCGCGCGGGCAGCAAGATTAAGATGATGGCAACGAACAAGACGTTCGAAGTGATCGAGGTCGGCGCGTTCAAGCCGCGCATGACCATCATCGACGAGCTGAACGTGGGCGATGTCGGCTTCGTCGTGGCCGGCATCAAGAACGTGGGCGACACCCGCGTCGGGGATACGATCACCGATGCGAAGCGCCCGACCGCGGAGCCGCTTCCGGGCTACCGCCGCATCAATCCGATGGTATTCTGCGGGCTGTATCCGATTGAGACGTCGGACTATAATGATCTGCGGGAAGCGCTGGAGAAGCTGCAGTTGAATGACGCTTCGCTCTCCTTCGAGCCGGAGACCTCATCGGCGCTCGGCTTCGGCTTCCGCTGCGGCTTCCTCGGTTTGCTCCACATGGAGATTATTCAGGAGCGGATCGAGCGCGAATTCAATATTCCGCTCATCACGACGGCGCCAAGCGTAATTTATCATGTGACGCTGACGAGCGGAGAAACGTTGACGATCGACAACCCGTCGAACTACCCGGATCAGAGCAAGCTCGACTATGTAGAGGAGCCGTACGTCAAGGCGACGATTATCGTGCCGAACGATTTCGTCGGCGCGATAATGGAACTGTGCCAAGGCAAGCGCGGCGAATTCGTAGATATGCAATATCTCGACACGACGCGGGTTACGATTACGTACCAGATTCCGCTGTCCGAGATCGTATACGATTTCTTCGATCAACTGAAGTCCAGCACGCGCGGCTATGCTTCGTTCGACTATGAGCTGTCGGGCTACCGCAAATCGAATCTCGTCAAGATGGACATTCTGCTCAACAACGAGCAGGTCGACGCCTTGTCGGTCATCGTGCACAAGGATCGGGCGTACCATCGGGGCAAGCTGCTGTGCGAGAAGCTGCGCGAGCTGATTCCGCGCCAGATGTTCGAAGTGCCGGTGCAGGCCGCGATCGGAACGAAGATTATCGCCCGCGAGACAGTCAAGGCGATGCGCAAGAACGTCTTGGCCAAATGTTACGGGGGAGACATCTCCCGGAAGCGGAAGCTGCTGGAGAAGCAGAAGGAAGGCAAGAAGCGCATGAAGCAGGTAGGCAGCGTGGAAGTGCCTCAGGAAGCGTTCATGGCCGTGCTTAAAATTGATGATAATAAGTAGCGGGGAGGGGGCGGATGCTCCCTCTTTTTTAGAAGTTGTTCAAAAAGTCCATCATGAGGCGCTGAGGAAGCGACTCGGCTTCGAAACTTGCATTCACTCTTGAATAGCTTAGGCTTCCGAAGAATGCGACCTGTCGGAAACATTTTAGTTCATGCAGTCTTGCTGCATTGCGCGGTTCCTTGCAAGTTTTGCGAAGCCAAGCTCGCAACGGAAGCATAGGCTTCGAGTTCTTGCAACCTTCTCGATGCTGAACCCCGGCCTTTTTGAACACTCACTTTATAGTCAGCAAGCTAGAAGACACTTCAGATAGAAGCAGGAAATGGGAGGGAATATGCATGACACGGAACGAACGAAGCGAAGGAGCCCATCCTTCGGCTGAAGGCCGCGCTCCGCGCGCGGTCTATATCCACATCCCGTTCTGCACGAATAAATGCCATTATTGCGACTTTAATTCCTATGTGCTGAAGGGGCAGCCGGTAATGGACTACCTGCGGGCGCTGGAGCAAGAAATGGAGCATACCGTTCAGCAGCATCCCCCAGGGATGATTGATTCGATATTCGTCGGCGGAGGAACGCCGACCGTCTTGACGCCGGAGCAGATGGAGTATTTTCTGGCCTCGGTTCGGCGCGCCTTCCCGCAGTGGAGCCCCGATATCGAGTTCACGATGGAAGCGAACCCCGGCACGACCGATCCGGACAAGCTGCAGGTCATGCGGGAGGGCGGCGTGAACCGGCTGAGCTTCGGGGTCCAATCCTTCAACAATGATCTGTTGACCGGCATCGGCCGCATTCATAATACGGACGACGTCTACCGGAGCATTGACTACGCGAAGCGGGCCGGATTCGCCAATATGTCCATCGACCTGATGTTCGGCCTCCCGAACCAGACGGTAGAGATGGTAGAGCATAGCGTCGGGAAAGCGTTGGAGCTCGACCTTCCGCATCTGTCCATCTACAGTCTGAAGGTGGAAGAGAACACGCTGTTCCATGCGATGTACCACCGCAACGAGCTGCCGCTTCCGAGCGAAGAGGAAGAGCTCGACATGTATATGCTCATCATGGATCGGATGAAGGCGGCCGGCTACGATCAGTACGAGATCAGCAACTTCGCGCGGCCGGGCTACGCGAGCCGGCATAACACGACCTATTGGCGCAATGAGGACTACTATGGCCTCGGCGCCGGCGCGCACGGCTATGTCGGGCGGCAGCGGCATCTGAACATCAAGGGCGTCACTCCGTATAACGACGCCTGCAAGCAAGGCTTGCCCCGCCTTGATTCATTCCGGGTCGAGGAAGCGGAAGCGATGGAAGATTTCATGATGGTCGGCCTCCGGATGCTGGAAGGAGTAAGCAGCGAGCGCTTCGCGGAGCAATTCAACGGCGCGCTGCTCGACAAAGTGTTCGCTCAGCCGATTAAGCGGCTGCTGAAGGAGGGGCTGCTGGAGCCGACGGAAGCGGGCTACCGGCTGACAGAGCAGGGCCTGTTGTTCGGCAATGATGTGTTCGCCGCCTTTGTCGGCGCGCTTGTGCAAGGAACGGAGCGATAACGAGAGGCATATGTCCGCAGCAGACCGTGACCGCCGCAGCTTGATCGAATCAGGTTGCGGCGGTTTTGTTCTAATTTTATCGCCGGAAGCCGGGGCTAGCGCTTCAGCAGCAATCGCATGAAGAGAGCAACGGCCAAGCCCATGAACAGCGAGCCGATAAGCACGCCTGCGAAGGTGAACACAATGTCCCCCATTGAAGGGTCGATCATTTGCGGAATAACGAACATGGAGCCGATGACCGCGAAAAAGACGGTAATGAATAAAACTCTTTTTGTCATACTGCTCTGATTCACCTGCCTTTTCATAACATGAGGCCTTATGGCTAGTATGTCCCGGGCATGGAGAGTCATGTATTCATGAACAGGCTTCGCGGCGGCGGCCGGCTCCGGCGGAAATCGTGTTAAAAAGGATGCGGGCGTTACGGGCGGCCGGCTTCGACGCAGGGAAAATCCCCCTTGAAAAACTATGCATCATATTGTATATTCATACGTAAAACACAATGTGAGGCAGGTCACACTCGGAGGGACTCAACATGATACCCATCGTAAGAAAAGCTGTACCGGAAGACATTGACGCTTTAACGGAACTTATTCGTTTTTATGCAGAGCAAGGGATCATGCTTCCTCGTTCGCGGAAGGTGCTGGAGGCGCAATTGGAGCACTTCGTGGTGGCTGAGCTCGATGATCGCCTGGTCGGCTGCGGCTCGCTGTGCCAGCTCGGGAGCGATCTGGTGGAGATTCGCTCGCTGGGCATCGTGCCGGAATGCAAGGGCCGGGGCATTGGGTCGCTCCTGGTTGACAAGCTCCTGGAAGAAGCGGAGGCCCGTGCGATACCGAAGGTGATGGCCTTGACGTATGAAGCTCGTTTTTTTCAGAAGAACGGATTCGAGATCGTGGAGAAGGAGATTTTCCCGGAAAAGGTATGGACCGACTGCGTCCACTGCAAAAAGCGGCACTGCTGCGATGAAATAGCGGTTCTGAAAATGTTGAATTGAAATGGCGGATGTGAACAGCATTCCGAGCGGCAAGCCTTGCAATTGAAGAAAGATCAATGCACGCCCAAAGTACCGAACTGACTTGACAATCATCTTGTCCGTTTGGTATTTTTGTAGTGACGGTTAGCACTCGACGATGATGAGTGCTAACGGATATCCTACTACATCTAAGGAGGGATGCGCATGTTGACGGAACGCCAGCGTATGATTTTGAATGCCATCATTGATGATTATATCCGTTCTGCGGAGCCTGTCGGATCTCGCAGCATTTCGAAGCGGGGCGACGTGAATTTCAGCCCGGCGACGATTCGCAACGAGATGGCCGATCTGGAAGAGCTCGGTTATCTGGAGCAGCCGCATACGTCAGCAGGGCGCATTCCATCTCATAAAGGGTACCGTTATTATGTCGATCATCTCGTTCGCCTTGATCGTCTCTCCGGCGAAGACATCATTCGGTTGAAATCCGCCTTCGCGGAGAAGATAACAGCAATGGAAGAGATTGTGCAGCATACGGCATCGATTTTGTCTCAATTGACCAATTATACGTCAATCGCGCTGGGGCCGGAAGTTTTCGACGCCTCGCTTCGTCATTTTCAGCTTCTGCCGCTGAACGAGAATACGGCGGTCGCGATTGTCGTGACAAGTACAGGCCATGTCGAGAACAAGACGGTCACGCTCCCCGAGGGCGTCTCCGCCTCCGAACTGGAGACGGTGGTCAACCTGCTGAACGCGAAGCTTGTCGGCGTTCCTCTATATAAGCTGCGCTCGCGGCTGTATACCGAGATTGGGCAGGAGATAAGCCAATATGTGTCGCATGTCCAGGAACTGATGGCGCTCGTGGAAGGCATCCTGGCCGACAATAGCGACCATCGGCAAGTCTACTTGAGCGGGGCGACCAACATGCTGGCTCAGCCGGAATTCCAGGATGTCGACAAGATCAAGACGATCTGGGAGCTGCTCGAGGAGACGCCGGCCTTGATCAAGGTCGTGGGCTCCGCCCCTTCCGGCATCCAAGTCCGCATCGGCCAAGAGAACGCGCATGCCGCCATTACGAACTGCAGCATGATTACCGCAACCTATTCGGTCGATGGACAGACGCTGGGTACGGTGGGCATCCTGGGGCCGACGCGGATGGAGTATGCGAAGGTCATTACGCTGTTGAACCACCTGTCCGGCCAAATGGCGGTATTCATGCAACAATGGTATAAATAATCGGGAGGGGGCGGCTTGTGACTCAAGGACAAGGACAAGTACAGGAGACCGACGAGCGCTATGCGACGCTCCTGAATAATGCCCATGCCGTCCGGGCGCTCGCCGCGGCTGTCGAGGGCACGCTTGGCCCGAAGGGGCTGGACGTCATGCTGGTCGGCGCGAATGGCGACGTTGTCATTACCAATGACGGCGTCACCATTTTGGAGAAAATGGATGTGAGCCATCCGGCAGCCCGGCTGCTCATCCAGGTGGCGCGCGCCCAGCAGAGCGAGGTTGGTGACGGCACGACGACGGCGACGGTATTGGCCGGCGCGCTGGTGCAGGAAGGCGTCGCCCAGGTGACGAGAGGCGTCCCCGCGGCGAAGGTCGTGACCGGGATGCTTGAAGGCATCCGCGTCGCGGCCGACCGGCTGGCGGAACGCGCGCTTCGGCTGGGCGGCTGGGACGACCCGAAGCTGCACCGGGCGGTACATATCGCGGGCCGCGAGCAGAGCGACATCGTCCGCCTCGTCCTGGAAGCGGGACAGGCGGTAGGCTGGGATCAGCTTCAGAATCCGGCCTATCGGCTCGCCGAGCAGATAGTCGCGCATGAGAAGGCGAGCAATGAATGGTTCCACGGCGTGCTCCTGAAGCAGAAGCCGCTGCAGCGGGATTGGCTGCCGGAACGCACAGCCTGCCGTGTCCTCATCCTTCAAGATGCGCTCGAACCGGACACGCTCGACGAACAGCTGCTGACGACCGAAGCCGGCTTCCAGCAGTATATGGCTCACCGCTCGGCATTCATGGAGCGGCTTCAGCGTCTTCATGAGCTGGGGGTCGGCTTCCTCGTGCTGGAGCGGGGGCTTCATCCGGAAGCGGAGCAATTTTGTCTCGACCATGATATGATGGTCGTGCAGCGGGTCAGCCGCGAAGATATCATGCGGGTCTGCCGCCTTACGGGCGGGAAACCGTTGAAGCGCGCCGCCTTGGCCAAGGATGCGGCGGTGCTGGAGCCGCTGCTCGGCCGCACCGCCTGCGTGCGCTACGATGAGCGCCTGGAGCGCGTGAGGCTGTACGCCCCGCAGACGGCGCCCAGCTCTGCTGGATCGCCCGGTTCGCCGGAGCAGGCGGGCATGCGCTCCACGCAGGTTACGCTCATCGTGGGAGCGAGCACGCGCGAGGTCGTGGGCGAGCGGGCGCGCATCGCCCAGGATGCCGCCGCGGCGCTGCAAGCCGCGATCCAGAGCGGCGTCCTGCCGGGCGGCGGCACGACCGAGTTGGCGCTCTCTTACATGCTGGAGCGCTACCGGGAGACCGTCCGCGGCATGGAAGCGTTCGGCGTAGCCGCGGTGGCGCAGGCGCTGCGCAAGCCGATGGCCCAGATTGTGCTGAACGCCGGCTTCAATCCGCTGGAGAAGCTGGAGGAAGCGCGGGCGGCGCAGACGGCGTCGGCGTCCGATGCCATCGGCATTGACTGTGACAGCGGAGCGCTGCTGGACTATGTCGAGGCCGGCATCGTCGACCCGGCCGCCGTGAAGCTTCATGCGCTCCGGGCGGCAGGCGAAGTGGCCGCCGCCGTGCTGCGGATTCACACGGTCATTAAGATGAAGCCGGAAGCGTAAGGCTCCGGCTTCCCGGAGCAGGATAATAGAAGGATTGACTACATAAGGGAGGTGCAAGGATTGAACCCGGAACAAGAAGAGAAGATGGACAGGAATGAACAGATGGACTCGGAGGCTGTGGAAGCGGCCGACGTTGAACATATGCAGGAGGGCGAGGCGACATCCGAAGCAGAAGGCAAGGCAGCGGAGGAAGCGCAGGAAGAGCCTGCAGAGCTGAAGGAGGCCCGAGCGCAAGCGGAGGAGCTTCAGCAGCGGCTGCTGCGTGCCCAGGCGGATTTCGATAATTTCCGCCGCCGCACGATGAAGGAGAAGGAAGAACTGGCTCAGTACGCATCGTCCAAGCTGGTGACCCAGCTGCTGCCGGTGCTCGACAACTTCGAGCGCGCCTTGGCCGCAGCCCAGACGGGCAGCGAAGAGCAATCGTTCGTCAAAGGCGTGGACATGATCTTCCGCCAATTCATGCAGGTGCTGGAGCAGGAAGGCGTGAAGGCGATGAACGCCGTGGGCGAGCCGTTCAACCCGGAATTCCATCAGGCGATTATGCAGGTGGAGTCGGAAGAGCATGAGGAAGGCATTGTCGTGGAAGAAGTGCAGAAGGGCTATATGCTCAAGGATCGGGTGCTTCGCCCGGCGATGGTCAAGGTAAGCGGCTAAGAGATGGCGTTCACATGCTATCCGCTTGGTTAATATGAAATAGATTGAGAGCCAGTTGAGGAGGTTACATTTGCAATGAGTAAAGTTATCGGTATTGACTTGGGAACGACCAACTCTTGTGTTGCGGTAATGGAGGGCGGCGAAGCCGTCGTCATCCCGAATCCGGAAGGCGCCCGCACAACCCCTTCGGTTGTCGGCTTCAAAAAAGACGGGGAGCGCATCGTCGGCGAGACGGCGAAGCGCCAGGCGATCACGAACCCGGATCGCACGATCAGCTCGATTAAGCGTCATATGGGCTCGGCGCACAAGACGACGATCGACGACAAATCGTATACGCCGCAAGAAATTTCCGCCATGATTTTGCAGAAGCTCAAATCCGACGCAGAGGCTTATCTGGGCCAGACGGTTACGCAGGCGGTTATTACCGTACCGGCGTACTTCAACGATTCCCAGCGCCAGGCGACGAAGGATGCCGGCAAGATCGCGGGCCTGGAAGTGCTCCGCATCGTGAACGAGCCGACCGCGGCTGCGCTTGCTTATGGCGCGGACAAAGAAGGCGACCATACCATTCTCGTCTACGACTTGGGGGGAGGCACATTTGACGTCTCGATTCTCGAATTGGGCGACGGCTTCTTCGAAGTGAAAGCGACGAGCGGCGATAACCAGTTGGGCGGAGACGACTTCGACCAAGTGATTATCGACTACTTGGTAGCGGAATTCAAAAAAGAACAGGGCATCGACCTGAGCAAAGATAAAGCGGCAGTCCAGCGTCTGAAGGATGCGGCGGAAAAAGCGAAAAAAGAGCTGTCCGGCGTACTGACGACGACGATCAGCTTGCCGTTCATCACGGTCGTCGACGGCGTTCCTCAGCACTTGGAGCTGAACCTGACGCGCGCCAAGTTCGAGGAGCTGTCCGCGCATCTGGTGGAGCGTACGCTCGGCCCGACGCGCCAAGCGCTGCAGGATGCGGGCATGACTCCGTCCGATATCGATAAAGTCGTCCTCGTCGGCGGATCGACCCGGATTCCGGCCGTTCAGGAAGCAATCAAAAAACTGACCGGCAAAGAGCCGCATAAAGGCGTGAATCCGGACGAAGTCGTCGCGCTGGGCGCAGCCGTGCAGGCGGGCGTGCTGACCGGCGACGTGAAGGATGTCGTCCTGCTCGACGTCACTCCGCTTTCTCTCGGAATCGAGACGGCCGGCGGCGTATTCACGAAGATGATCGAGCGCAATACGACGATCCCGACGAGCAAGTCGCAGATCTTCTCGACGTATGCGGACAATCAGACGAGCGTCGAGATTCATGTTCTGCAAGGGGAGCGTTCGATGGCGGCGGACAACAAGACGCTGGGACGCTTCATGCTGGGCGATATCCCGCCGGCGCCGCGCGGCGTGCCGCAAATCGAAGTTACGTTCGATATCGATGCGAACGGCATCGTCAAAGTATCTGCCCAGGACAAAGGAACCGGCAAGATGCAAAACATCACGATCACATCCTCCAGCGGCTTGAGCGACGATGAGATCGACCGCATGATGAAGGAAGCGGAATTGCACGCGGAAGAAGACAAGAAGCGCAAAGAAATGGTCGAAGTGAAGAACAATGCCGACCAATTGGTATATACGACAGAGAAAACGTTGAAGGACTTGGGCGACAAGGTTGACCAAGCCGAGATCGATAAGGCGAACGAAGCCAAGGAAAATGTGAAAAAGGCGCTCGAAAGCGACAATATCGACGAAATCAAAGCGGCGACCGAGAAGCTGTCCGAAGTCGTGCAGCAGCTGTCCGTGAAGCTGTACGAACAGGCGGCGCAAGCGCAACAGGCCGGTCAAGAACAGGCAAATGACGGCGCGGCCAAAAAAGATAATGTAGTCGATGCCGATTACGAAGTCGTGGACGAAGACAAGAAATAAGCGCGGATGGACAGGGTCAAAGCCGGGTTTCGCCCGGCTTTGGCTTTGCCTGTTTACAATGAAGAATGCGGAACGGCATGGCGCCGGCGCCATGCGGCACCTGTCCGGCGGCGCGCCCCTTTCCGCAGGGTAGAGCGGGAAGGGCGCGGGACACCGGGCTTTCAAGTTGCAATGGGGGTGGAAGAGTGGCGGAAAAGCGAGATTACTATGAAGTGCTCGGCGTAAGCAAAGGGGCAAGCGAGGATGAAATCAAGAAAGCCTACCGGAAGCTTGCGCGTCAATATCACCCTGACGTGAACAAGGCAGCGGACGCGGAAGAGAAGTTCAAGGAAGTCAAGGAAGCGTACGATGTGCTTGGGGACGATCAGAAGCGGGCGATGTATGATCAGTACGGGCATGTAGATCCGAATCAGGGCATGGGCGGAGGCGGCTTCTCCGGCGATTTCGGCGGATTCGGCGACATATTCGACATGTTCTTCGGCGGAGGAGGACGCACGCGCGATCCGAATGCGCCGCAGCGAGGCAGCGATCTGCAGTATACGATGCAGATTGAATTCAAGGAAGCCGTCTTCGGCAAAGAGACGGACATTACGATTCCGCGGACAGAGCAGTGCGACACCTGCTTCGGGACCGGGGCCAAGCCTGGCACGAAGCCGGATACCTGCTCGGCCTGCCGCGGTACGGGGCAGCAAGAAGTCGTGCAAAATACGGCGTTCGGGCGCATGGTTAACCGGCGCACTTGCACGGTATGTCAAGGGAAGGGCAAAATTATCCGCGAGAAATGCGGCACCTGCCACGGCAGCGGAACCGTGAAAAAGCAGCGCGTGATTCATGTGCGCATTCCGGCAGGGGTGGACGATGGAGCTCAACTGCGCATGAGCGGAGAAGGCGAGAGCGGGTTGCGCGGCGGTCCGAACGGCGATTTGTACATTGTCATTCGCGTGAAGCCGCATGAATTTTTCGAGCGCGACGGCGACGACATCTATTGCGAGGTGCCGCTCACCTTTGCTCAGGCGGCGCTGGGCGACGAGATTGAAATCCCGACGCTGACCGAGAAGGTCAAGCTGAAAATTCCTGCCGGCACGCAGACGGGGACCTTCTTCCGGCTGCGCGGCAAAGGCGTTCCCCGCCTTCGGGGCCACGGCCAGGGAGATCAGCATGTCAAGGTTGTCATCGTGACGCCGACGAAGTTGAATGACGAACAGAAGGAGCTGCTCCGGCAGTTCGCGGCCAGCGGCGGCGAGCAGACGAACGGCGGGCACGAGGAGACGTTCTTCGATCGGATGAAGCGGGCGTTCCGGGGAGACTAGACCCCGGCCCCTCTTGATCGCATGATCCATATCCTTCCTTATCGATATATACGTTTATCCTATCGGCCGGAGCTACGGGTCAGGACCACAACTGCGCATAGAGGAAACCTATGCGATGGTTGTGGTCTTTCGTATTTTCGGCGGGGAAAAGAGCATGGAGCCAATGCCTTCCGGGACAGCTGGCGGTCCCATCCAAGAGAAGCCTCTCCGGTTTACATTCCGTTTACATTCACCGTCTATGATAGACTCCATAACTTAGTTGATGTGCCAAGAAGGAGTGGATGTTATGAGGAACGAAATCGATCGGACGACGAAAGGTTCGCTCGGCAATTGGCGGCAATTTCTGAATCTCATGAATGAGACAAAGCCATCCAAGCTCATGTTATTCGCCGCTTTGCTGATGAGCGTCGGCGGGGCGGCCGTATCGCTCGTCATTCCGATGTTCACCAAGGGGATGGTGGACAACTTCGCCATGTCGCAGCTGGATACGATGCAGATTGCGGCGTTGGCGATCGCGTTTGTTGTTCAGACGGTGGCCGCCGGCTTATCTATCTATATGCTTAATCTTATCGGACAACGCGTCGTGGCCGGCTTGCGGGACCGGCTGTGGAAGAAGATGCTGGTGCTCCCGGTGTCCTACTATGACCGGAACAAGACCGGCGAGACGGTCAGCCGCATCACGAATGATACGGGGATTGTAAAGGGCTTCATCACGGAGCATCTGTCCGGCTTCTTCACCGGCATCATCTCCGTCATTGGTTCGCTCATTGTCTTGCTGTATCTGGATTGGCAAATGACGGTCATCATGCTCCTCGTGATACCGCTCGCGGCATTGGTGCTGTTCCCGCTTGGCAACCAGATGTTCAACATATCCAAAGGGCTGCAGGATGAAACGGCTTCCTTCACGGCCGTATTAAGTCAAGTGCTGTCGGAAATACGATTGGTGAAAGCATCCAATGCCGAGGCGAGGGAATACGAGAACGGTCGCAAAGCCATTGCCCGACTGCTTCGCTTCGGCATTAAGGAAGGCGTCGTGCAGGCGTTGATTTCGCCCATTATGTCGTTCGTGCTGATGGTGCTGCTGGTCGTCATTATTGGCTATGGCGGCATGCGCGTATCGTCGGGGGCGCTGACCGCAGGCGAACTCGTCGCTTTCATTCTATACCTGATTCAGATTGTCATGCCGATGAGCCAGTTGTCTATGTTTTTCACGCAGCTTCAGAAGGCGATTGGAGCAACCGAACATATGATTGCGATATTGCAGGCCCCGGAAGAAGATCCTATGCAGGGGAAAGAGGCCGGGCGGGCGAATTTGCCGATTCATGCAGAGCATGTGCACTTTGCATATGCCGAAGGAGAACCTATACTTGAAGATGTTAGCTTCACGATCAATCCGGGGAAGGTAACGGCTATCGTCGGGCCCAGCGGGAGCGGCAAGACGACGCTGTTCTCCCTCTTCGAGCGATTCTACCTGCCGGTCTCCGGTGTCATCAAGCTGGGGAATGAGGACATTAATGAATTCTCGCTATTTTCCTGGCGCGCTCTGATTGGATACGTGTCGCAGGAGAGCCCGCTGATCGACGGGACGATCCGGGAAAATATTTGTTACGGGATGAATCGGGCCGTGACCGACGAGGAGCTGAAGCGGGCGGCCGCGATGGCTTATGCGGACGGCTTCATTGAAGAATTGGCCGACGGATACGATACGGAAGTGGGCGAGCGCGGCATGAAGCTGTCAGGCGGACAGCGCCAGCGGATTGCTATCGCGCGGGCGCTTCTGCGCAATCCGCGCATTCTGATGCTGGACGAGGCGACGTCGAGCTTGGACAGCAAGTCCGAGATTGTCGTTCAGAAGGCGCTGAACAATCTGATGAAGGGGCGGACGACGCTGGTCATTGCTCACCGGCTGTCCACTGTCGTCGACGCGGATCAGATTTTATTCATCGACAGAGGCAGGCTGACAGGCTGCGGCACGCATGAACAGTTATTGGAGAGCCATTCGATGTACCGGGAGTTCGCGGCGCAGCAGCTCAAAATTCAGGAACAGCACGGGGCTTAAATTCGGCAACGAGTCTATCAAAGGGAAAGGCGGTATTGCGCGAGATGGCAACCATTCTTGTCGTAGATGACGATCCTCATATTCGGGAATTTGTCACCGTATTATTGGGAAAGGAGGGCTTCCGGACGATCGAAGCCTCCGACGGCGTGGAGGCGATCCGTCTCCTGGAGACGGAGAAAGCCGATCTGGTGATCCTCGATATTATGATGCCGAATATGGATGGATGGGAGCTATGCCGCGAGCTCAAAGCGCTGCATGATATTCCGCTGCTGATGCTGACCGCCAAGGGAGACACATCGCAGAAGGTGAAAGGCTTCAATCTGGGAACCGACGATTACTTGGTGAAGCCGTTCGAGCCGATGGAATTGGTCGTGCGCGTAAGGGCCCTGCTGAGAAGATATCAGATTGCGGCGTCCCGGATTGTTCATATCGGCCGCTTGGCCGTGAACCGGCAGACATTCGAAGTCACCTCGGGCAGCGATACATTTTCCTTGCCGCTGAAGGAATTCGAGCTCCTCTTCAAGCTGAGCGCCGTCCCCGGCAGGACATGCTCCAGAGAGCAGTTAATCGAAGAAATATGGGGTTATGATTATGAGGGGAACGAGCGGACGCTGGATGTGCACATTAACCGCCTCCGCGAGCGGTTCTCCGACAGCGAGCACGGATTTCGCATCAAAACCATACGCGGGCTCGGTTACCGGCTTGAGGTGCTCGAATGAAACGGCTCGCATGGTTCCGCAAGTTCAAGGCAACGAGAACATGGAAGACGATTAAGTTCGTCACCAGCATGGGCGTCATCTTGCTGTTCATGTACGCCTCATGGTCGATTGCCTATCTCATCAATCCGGCACTGCTACGGTGGTTCGGATGGGAATTGACGGAATACGGGGCGTTTATCATGACGGGCACGGTAGGTTTCCTGATTCTGTGCGCCATAATCGGGATCTTTGTCCCTTTTGCGCGCAATAAGCATCTTCTCTACTATCATTCCATCATCGACGCCGTCAACCGGATCTCCAAGGGAGATTTCGATGTGACGATCAAGATGAATGAAGATTTTGAACACGAATACGGCATGCTGATCGAGAGCATCAACAAGATGGCCGGCGAGCTGGGTGTGATGGAGAAGATGCGGCAGGAATTTATTTCGAATGTGTCCCATGAGATTCAATCGCCGCTTACGTCGATTCGCGGATTTGCCCATGCCTTGCAAAATGACGAATTGAGCGAGGAGGAGCGGCGGCATTACCTCCAGATTATCGAGATGGAGACAACCAGACTATCCAAATTAAGCGACAATTTGCTGAGGCTGACGTCCTTGGAATCGGAGCATCATCCGATCAAGCCTCAATCGTACCGGCTGGATCAGCAGCTGCGCAATCTTGCATTGGCCAGTGAACCGCAATGGGCGGCGAAAGCTTTGGACATCGAATTGAGCCTGGATAAGGTTCGCATTACCGCAGATGAGGATATGCTGAGCCAGGTGTGGGTCAACCTGCTCCACAATGCCATCAAATTCACGCCGGAGAAGGGCTTCATCCACATTGGGCTGACGGTGCATGAGCCCTATGTAGAAGTGAGGATGGAAGACAGCGGCATTGGAATCGAGGAGGAGCATCTTCCCCATCTGTTCGAGCGATTTTTCAAGGCCGATGCGTCCCGCAACCGGATGCATGGAGGCAGCGGATTGGGGCTATCCATCGCGCGGAAGATTGTCCAGCTCCATCAGGGGACGATTGCCGTGAGCAGTGAGCGGGGAAGCGGGTCTGTCTTCTCCGTGAAGCTGCCGCTGCGCATGCCGGACCACCATCCTCAGGTTGAAAAAGAAGCGCCCATGGTTCGATCAACTAAGGATTAGCTTGGCATCGCATTCCTCTTGCGCGCACGGCGAACGCGGAGACGTTCCCGGAATAAAGCGGCGAAATGCAGCATGACCATGCCCGATCGGGACCCCGGATCGGGCATGGTCATGCGGAACAAGGTGCCGGCCGGTTATCCCAACTGATCCGGCACGTTGGAGAAGATGCCGTCGATGCCGGCTTGCCGGAGCATCCCGGCCCACTCCGGCCGATCGACGGTGTAGGCGTACACCTTGCAGCCGGCTCCATGGCATGCCGCGATGAAGTCCGCGTCCGCGAACGAGAAATGGGGATGCACGCTGTAGACCGGGAAGGGAAGGGACTGGATATATTGCCCCGGACGGCAGAGGCGATCGGCCATGAGCACGCCGAGCTTCACGCCGGGCTCAAGGTTGGCTATCCTTTCCAGCGCCTGATGGTCGAAGGAGGAGACGATAATTCGTTCCAGCAGGCCGCGTTTCTTTACGGCGTCAAGAAGCTTTTGTTCGATTCCGTCATAGAAGAAAGGGATGTTCTTAATCTCGATGTTGGTCATGAGATCCTGATCCTGCACCAGATCGAGATAGTCATCCAGCAGCGGGATCCGTTCCTCGTTGAAGTCCACGCGGAACCAGCTTCCCGCGTCAAGCACGCTCAGCTCCTCCCAAGTCAGGTCCGCGATGTAGCCTTGGCCTGATGTCGTGCGCGCGACATTTTCGTCATGGATGATGACGAGCCGTCCGTCCTTCGTCTGTTGAATATCAAGCTCGATGCCGGCGCAGCCGCGATCGAGCGCCGCCCGGAAAGCGGCCATCGTATTTTCCGGGGCGTACCCCGATGCGCCCCGGTGGGCAAATATAAACATGCTCCTCAACCTCCCGCTTCATAGTGAGGCGGACAGGGAAGCGAAATTCCCGGTGCCTCCTTGCCCGCCGCGTTCCTGCTTATTTGGGCGCGTTCACCTTGTTGTCCTCTTCGATGAGCTTATCGATTTTCGCGGTCAATTCATCGACGACCTTCTGCGGAGCGTCTCCCTGGTAGAGCTTCTCGATCGCCGTCGCGACTTCGTTGCGCGTCTCCGGGAAGACGGAGATCAACGCGCCGCGGGTAGCCGAGCCAGTCTTTGTATTCTGAAGCTGCTTCACGGTGGTCAGGAATTGCGGGGCCTGCCCGTACTTCTCCTTCAGGATCGGCTCCTCATGCGCGGCCTTCGTAATCGGGAAGTAGCCGGTGCCCGCCGCCCATTCGGCCTGAACGGCCGGGGTCGTTACATATTTCATGAAATCCCAGGCCGCTTCCTTCTCTTCTTCGGCGACGCTGTTCATCAGCCAGAGCGAGGCGCCGCCCACGATAACGCCATTGGCCTCCTTCCCGTCCGGCGTCGGCAGGAATCCTGTGCCGACTTCGAAGGGCGAAGCCTGCATGACGCCGGCAATGCCCGCGGTCGAGTCCATGTACATGGCGACCTTCCCGGCGCTGAAGGCCGCCCGGATGTCATCCCACTGCCGCCCGTAGTTGCCGAGCGTGCCGTCCTTGTTCATCTCATCGAGCCATTGGAAGATGCCGAGGCTTTCCGGGGAATTGAGCAGCGACTTGGTTGCGAGGCTGTCCCGCCCGTTGCCGTTGTCCACGAAGTCGGCTCCTTGATTGGCTAGCAGCTGCTCGATGAACCAGCCGTAGACGAGCAGCGCGAACCCTTTTTCATTTTTCCCGTTATCAGTCAGCTTCCGGGCCATGTCCCGAACTTCCCCGAACGTCTTCGGCGGCGATTCCGGGTCGAGTCCGGCCGCTTTGAATTTGTCCTTGTTGTAGATTAAGATAGCGTTCGAAGTGTTGAACGGCAGCGAGTAGAGCTTCCCGTCGATTTGATAATAGCTGAGGATATTCTCCTCCCATTGAGACAAGTCGAATTTGTCTTGGTCAATCAGGTCCTGAACCGGCTGGATATAACCGCTGTTGACCATATACTTCGTTCCGATCTCCTGCACCTGCATCAGCGTCGGCGCTTCGGACGTGCCCCCCACCGCCTTCAGCTTCGTCAACGATTCCTCGTACGAGCCCTGGAATATCGCATCGACGAAGTATTTGTCCTGCGATGCGTTGTAGTCGTCCGCCATCTTGGCGATCAGTTCCCCGGCATTGCCGCTCATGGCATGCCAGAAGGTGACCTTGATTCGTCCGTCATCCGATGTTCTCGCCTCCGAGCCGGACGAATTCGTGCAGCCGATAGCGGACAGCGACAGCACCGCCAGCAGCAGCATCAGTATGCCTGCTTTTTTCACTTGCATATCCCCCTCGCGAATGTAATTTATGCCGGCAACTCATGGTGATTCATTTATCCTTTTAATGCCCCGGACATCAAGCCGCGCTTGAGCTGCTTGAGACTGAGGAACAAGAAAAGCAAGGTTGGCACGAGCACGATGACGACCCCGGCCATGACGACGGGCCAATTCGTGTTCGTCTCCTGGGCCTGCATCATCTTCAAGCCGATCTGCACGGTACGGACCGAATTGTTGGTTGTCGTCAGCAGCGGCCATAAATACATATTCCAGGTCGTCAAGAACCCGTATACGCCGAGCGCGCTCAGCATCGGCAGAGAGAGCGGGACGACGAACGACACCAGGTAGCGCAGCCGGCCGCAGCCTTCCAATTGAGCCGATTCATGCAGCTCATGCGGCAGCGTCAGGAAATGCTGGCGAAGCAGAAAGACCCCGAAAGCGAGCGCGAAGAACGGCATCGACAATCCCTGGTACGTATTGACCCAATTCAGCCCGACGATGGTCAAATAGTTCGGAATCATCGTCGCTTCCCACGGGATCATCATCGTCGATATCAACAGGAAGAACACGAAGTTGCGCCCTTTGAACGGAATAAAGACGATGGCGTAGGCGGCAAGGCTGCATACGATGAGCTGGCCGATCATGACGGTGAGCGAGACGATCAGGCTGTTCAGCATGAACTTCAGCAGCGGCACGCTCTTGAGCGCCAGCGTGAAATTGTCGAATACGAAGCTGGCCGGGAACAGCTTGCCGGTCATAATCTCCTCGGTCGTCATCAGGCTGGCCAGGAGAGCATAGATGATCGGGAAGAACATGAGGCTGGCCGCGGCCAGCAGCAATATGTAGAACACCCATTTCTGGTACAAAGCCATTCTCATTGATAATGCACCTTCTTTTCGCCGACTTTGAACTGAATCAGCGTCGCCAGCAGCACGATCAGGAACAGAATAATCGCTTGCGCGCTCGCGATGCCGAATTTGTAGTGAATAAAGGCGTTCTGATAGATGGAATATACAATGAGGTTCGTTGATTCTGCAGGTCCGCCCTTGGTGAGAATATCGATCTGGCCGAACGATTGAAAGGAATGGATGACGGTCACGATGATGACAAAAAACAAGGTCGGCGAGACCATCGGCAGCGTAATGCGGAACAAGCGGGACCAGTACCCGGCGCCGTCAATGCGGGCGCTCTCGTAAATGTCCTCGGGTATGCTCTGCAGGCCGCCGAGCAGGATAATGTAATTGAAGCCGACGCCCATCCAAATGCTCGTCGCCGCAATGGAGATCAGCGCCCACTTCGGATCGGTCAGCCAATGGATCGGCGGCAGGCCTGCCCATCCAAGCATATGATTCAGGAACCCGATGCTGGGGTGGAACAGGAACAGGAAGATCATCGATCCCGCGGCGACCGACACGCCGACCGTAGACGAGAAAATCACGCGGAAAAATTCGATTCCCCGCAGCTTCTCGCTGGAGATGACGGCCAGGAAGAACGCGAAGGCGACGCCCAGCGGCACCGTGTACAGCACGAACAGGAACGTGCCGGCCATGCTGGTCAGGAAGCTGTCGGATTGGAACAGGCCGGCATAATTATCGAAGCCGACGAACATGACCGGAACGCCGCGCGCGTTCGTGGAGAAGAAGCTGTAATAAAGCGTTTTCAACATTGGATAGAACGTAAAGGCCGATAAAATGATGAGCATCGGACTTAAATAGAGCAGGGCCGCCGCAAGGAGGCGCAGCGGCGAATCTTTCTTGCGGAGGGTTGTTGCGGATGGATCCATTTGACGATTCCCCTTTCTTTACCAGCGCAACGGTCAGAAAAAAAGAAGACCACAGAACGACCAAATGGCCGGAAGCCAATTGGAACAAGCGTGGTCTTCTCCGTTTCCCGAAACCGGAATATTAACTTGCATCCCAGTATAATTCACACAATATTAAAAATCAATACAAATTATGGGGGTGCGTTGTGACGCTTGCGCTTGACGGAACGGAGACGATGTTGACGGGCCGGCGGCGGAGCATTACGATAGCGGTAGAAGGAGCAATAAAACGGCGTCAGAGAAAAACCGAGCTACAGACCGAAGGGAGAGCGAGCGATGCATTTCGCCAACCAGGCCATCCTGCCGGCCGTAAGGCAGATGAAGGATATGGAAAAGCTGCTGGTCAGTCCGTTCGAATACATTGTGCTGCTGGATGTCCATATTGCGCAGCTGAAGCCAATTTTTCAGATGGTTCGTCCGCATAACAAGAAGCTGCTGCTGCACGTGGATCTGATTCAGGGGCTGCAGAACGACAGCTATGCGGCGGAATATCTGTGCCAGGAATTTACGCCGTACGGGCTGCTGTCGACGAAGGCGAGCGTCATTATCCGCGCGAAGCAGAAGGGCGTCGTTGCCATTCAGCGCATTTTCCTGATCGACAACAGCTCGTTCGAGAAGAGCGGCGCTTTGCTGGAAAAGACGAATCCCGATTATATCGAGGTGCTCCCGAGCCCGATGCTGCCTTATCTGAAGCAGTTGAAGACCGGACGCGACATTCCGCTTCTCGCCGGCGGCTTCATCCGGACCGAAGATGATGTGAACAGGGCGCTTGAAGCCGGCGCCGTGGCCGTCACGACCTCCAGCCAGACGCTCTGGAAGCAGTACGCCGCCGGGGGAGCGCGGCGGTAATTCGGGCGAGGGAGCTGAGCCCATCGTATAAAGTCCCCGCTTCCGACTCATGTTATAGATGACCCTCTATGACATGATGAGGCAAAGGAGGAAGGGCAATGACCAATTACCGGGACAGCCGCCGGAAGAACCATCTCAACGCTTTCGAGGAGCAGCCGGATCTCGTCGTCGGCAAGACGAATGCGGCGGCGGGCAAGAACGAAGACGTCGAATTCTCGATCGAGCAGGCGGACGCCGACGATCTGGAGGCGCTGGAGCGGGCCAGACAAGCGGATGAACGGGCGGAACGTCCATGAGACACATCGAAGCGAAGTTCAGGGACGAATCGAAGGCCGACGCTTGCGGGCGCAAGCTGAACGCGCTGCGGGCGCATGCCATTCAAGTCGTTCCCCGGGAAGACGGGTATATCGTCTCCGCCGATGTGAACCATGCCGTGCTTGATCAGGCGTATGCCGTGATGCGCGATTACGAGGGCATGCTCTTGTAGAGGAACAGACTCCTGCGACGGGCGGGTAAGACCGCTCGTTGTGTGGAGTTTTATTTTTGTGTACAATAAATAGAATGTGCGGACGGTTATCATAACGTACGGGGGAACACCGTCAAACTTGTCGGCACCGATCTTATTCATAGGGGGAATACCATCGTGCGCTGGCATGAATTAACGATACATACTAAGGAAGAAGCGGTCGAGATGATCTCGAATTTCCTGCATGAGGCGGGAGCGGGAGGCGTCTCGATCGAGGAATCCGGGACGCTGAACAAGGAGCGCGACACGACCTATGGCGAGCTGTATATCGCTCCGCTGAACGATATTCCCGAAGGCGAGGCGAAGATTCAAGGCTACTTCGCGGAAGGAACGGATCTGGCGGCGATCGGGGAGGAGGTGGCCGGACGCATTCGGGAGCTCCGCACGTACGGAATCGACCCGGGCGAGGCGTCCATGTCCTGGCGCCCGGTTCATGAAGACGATTGGGCGGATGCCTGGAAGCAATATTTCAAGCCCGCGCGCATTACGGGCAAGCTGACGATCAAGCCGTCCTGGGAGCCTTACACGCCGACGGCGGAGGAGATGGTCATCGAGCTCGATCCCGGCATGGCCTTCGGCACCGGAACCCATCCGACGACGTCGCTCTGCCTCCAGGCGCTGGAAGGCGTCATTCAGGGCGGAGAAGACATAATCGATGTCGGAACCGGCTCCGGCATTCTGGCGATCGGGGCGTGCAAGCTCGGCGCCCGGCATGTCCTCGCCATCGACCTGGATCCGGTAGCGGTGAAGAGCGCCCGGGAAAATGTGGCGATGAACGGGCTCGGTGACGCGGTTACCGTCCGGGAAGGCGATCTCCTTCACATGCTGAAGGCGAGCGGAACGGAAGAAGCCCCGGCGCTTGGCGTAACGCTTCCTGTCCAGATCGTGGTCGCCAACATTTTGGCCGAGGTGATTCTGTTGTTCGTGGAAGATGTGTTCGCGGCGCTGCAGCCTGGCGGAATCTACATTGCCTCGGGGATTTACAAGAACAAAGAAGAGGCGGTCGAGCGGGAGCTGATCCGACACGGCTTCCTCATCGGCGGGAAGCATCGCGAGGAGGACTGGGTTGCTTTCGTCGCCAAAAAACCAATGTAAGAGAGATGCCATGTAATAGAAGAAAGCGAGGGAAGATATGGATTTTTTGAATAATTTGTTCGCCGTCAAGCTGGAGATGCTGCCGTTTCTCGTATCGGTGCTGCTGATCGCCTTTACGGTCCATGAATTCGCGCATGCCTATTTTGCCTGGAAATTCGGGGATCCGACAGCGAAGATGCTCGGCCGCGTCAGTCTGAATCCGGCGAAGCATGTGGACTTCCTCGGCATGCTGTTCTTCGTTATCGCCGGCTTCGGCTGGGCGAAGCCGGTGCCGGTGAACCGGGATAACTTCAAGCATCCGCGGCTGATGGGCATCGTCGTGTCGGCCGCCGGACCGATCAGCAACCTGCTGTTGGCCTTTATCGGGACTATCGTGATTCATCTCGGCCTCAAGTTCGGCTTCGTGCAGTTGGGTTCTCCGGATCGCGTCCATCTGGCCGTCTATTACTTTCTGAATTATTTCATCACTTATAACGTGCTGCTGTTCCTGTTCAATCTCATTCCGCTGCCGCCGCTGGACGGCTACCGCATTGTCGAGGATCTGGCGCCGCGCAGCCTGCGTCGGCGATTGCAGCAGTTCGAGCAATGGTCGATTCTTATTTTCTTCATGCTTGTATTCATTCCCCCGCTGCGGAACATGACGCTTACGCCGCTCTTCAATTTAATAGAGCCGATCGTCTTTAATTTTTCGCGGACCGCCGCTTATCTGGTCGGCATGTAGAATACCGTTCCGGCAGGCGGATGCATGGCGTGGACTTTCTGGAAATATCGCTGCAAATCTAGCGCATTGCGCGCAAAACGTGTATGATGAGGAATGTTGATTACGATGCAAAAATACTTTGTCAGCCCCGAAGCGTTCGGGGATCAGCACATACGGATTACCGGCGCGGACGCGCATCATATCGTCAAGGTGATGCGGGCCAAGCCGGGCTTCACTTTCCTGGTGAGCGACGGCGCCGGCCGCGAGGCCGTGGCCGTGTTCGAGAGCGGCGACGGCGAGACGGCCATCGCCCGGCTGGAGGAGCCGGTCGCTGCCGATCGGGAAGCCGCAGTCGAGGTGACTATCGCCCAGAGCCTGCCGAAGGGCGACAAGATGGAACTGATTATACAGAAATGCACGGAGCTGGGAGCGGCGGGATTCCTTCCGTTCCTGTCGGAACGCACGGTCGTGCAGTATGACGCGAAGAAGGAAGCCAAGCGGCTGGAGCGCTGGGCGAAGATTGCGAAGGAAGCGGCCGAGCAGTCGCATCGCAATCGCGTTCCCGCCATTGCGGCGCCTGCGGCCTGGGCGAAGCTGACCGGGCAGTTCGCGGACTATGATCTCGTGCTGATCTGCTATGAGGACGAGCAAGGAACGCGGCTCCGCGACGTGCTGGAGCCTTTCCGCGAAGCCCGGCAAGGCCGGGAGGCAGCCCGCATTCTGGTCGTAATCGGACCGGAGGGCGGGTTTTCGCTGCGCGAGGTGGAAGCGGCCACGGCGGCCGGCGCGGTCTGCGTCAGTCTCGGGCGCCGCATTTTGCGGACGGAGACGGCGGGCCTGGCGGCCTGTGCCTGCATCATGTATCAATTCGGAGAAATGGGAGGAAGTTGAACAATGCCATCGGTAGCGTTTTATACGTTGGGCTGCAAGGTGAACTTCTATGATACGGAAGCCATTTGGCAGCTGTTCAAGCAAGAAGGTTATGAGCAAGTCGACTTTGAAGAGACGGCTGACGTCTATTTGATCAATACATGCACCGTTACGAATACCGGCGACAAGAAGAGCCGCCAGATTATCCGGCGGGCCGTCCGCCGCAATCCGGACGCCATCATTGCGGTGACCGGCTGCTATGCGCAGACCTCCCCGGCGGAGATTCTCGACATTCCGGGCGTCGATCTCGTCATCGGCACGCAGGATCGGGAGAAGCTGATGGATTACATCGCCCAGCTTCAAGCAGAGCGCCAGCCGATTAACGCCGTGCGCAACATTATGAAGACGCGCGCGTTCGAGGAGCTGGATGTGCCGGATTTCGCGGAGCGGACCCGCGCATTTCTGAAGATTCAGGAAGGCTGCAACAACTTCTGCACCTTCTGCATCATTCCGTGGTCCCGCGGGCTGTCCCGCAGCCGCGACCCGCAAAGCGTCCTCAACCAGGCCCGTCAGCTCGTGGCAGCAGGCTACAAGGAGATTGTGTTGACCGGCATCCATACCGGAGGCTACGGCGACGATCTCGAGAACTATGATCTGACCGATCTGCTCTGGGATCTGGACCGCATCGAAGGATTGGAACGGGTGCGCATCAGCTCGATCGAAGCGAGCCAGATCGACGATCGGATGATCGACGTGCTGAACCGTTCGCCGAAAATGTGCCGCCATCTTCATATTCCGCTGCAGGCGGGCAACAATGAAGTGCTGAAGCGCATGCGGCGCAAATATACGGTCGAGGAGTTCGGCGACAAAATCGCCCGCATCCGCGAGGCGATGCCGAATGTGGCGATCACGACGGACGTGATCGTCGGCTTCCCGGGCGAGACGGACGAGCAGTTCCGGGAAGGCTACGAATTCATGAAGCGGGTCGGATTCTCCGAGATGCACGTCTTCCCGTACTCCAAGCGTACCGGAACGCCTGCGGCGCGCATGGAGGATCAGGTGGACGAGGAAGTGAAGCATGCCCGCGTTCACGATCTGATCGATCTGTCGGAGCAGATGCAGCTCGCATACGCCGAGAAGTTCGTCGGGCAAGTGCTTGACGTTATTCCGGAACGCGATTATAAAGGGGCGCCGGGAACCGGCCAAGTGATGGGGTATTCCGATAACTACCTGCAGATCGTGTTCGACGGCGACGAGTCGCTGATCGGCCAGCTCTGCCGCGTCAAGGTGACGAAGGCCGGCGTGAACGAATGCTTTGGCGTCCTGACTCGGGTGCTCGGGGATCAAACGGGCGCGCAGGCAGCTAATATGTAATATGGAGAACACAGAGGATTCCACTGCCGCTTCGCGTGCGAGAAGCAGGTGAAATCCTCTTTCCTTTCGGTTACGATATACATATTCAGTTTCAACAAGGCGGGCGGTAAGGGACCTGAGCACGCCGCACACTTTTTGCGTTGGAGGATGTTCGCTATGAAAGAAATATCGGCGGGAGGCGTCGTGTACCGGCGGCGCGGGGAGCATATCGAGTTCCAGTTGATCCAGGATCGTTACGGCAAGACTTCCTTGGCCAAGGGAAAAATGGAGCCTGGAGAGACGGTAGAGCAGACGGCTCTGCGGGAAATTCAGGAGGAGACCGGGATTGAAGGGAGCATCGTCGGCAAGCTGGACACGATCCGCTATCAATATACGTCGCCGGAAGGCCGCACGGTGGACAAAGAGGTTCATTATTTTCTGGTCGAGGCGAAGGCCGGGCAGCTTGCGCCCCAGGTCGAGGAGATTCACAGCGTCGAATGGTACGAGCCGCAAGCGGCATGGGCCAAGCAGACCGATTCCGGGTATGATAACAATGACGTCATTCTGAGCAAGGCGCTTGCGCAATTGGGGATTGCCTTGTAGACGGCCGCTGCTTGTCTTGCGGGTCCGCGAGCGCAAGTGAACTGCCCAGATGCCGGGAGCAGGTACGCAGCTGAATATGTGCAGTAATCGTACGCTTTCAACTCTAATCTGATTGCGAAGGGTGATTACAGATGAACGAACAAATCCGATTGGCGAGCCTGATTGACCACACCTTCCTCAAGCCGGAAGCGGTGCGGAGCGATATTGAGAAATTGTGCGGCGAGGCGCGTCAGCACGGCTTTTACAGCGTCTGTGTCAATGGGACCTGGGTCTCTCTCTGCCGCGAGCTGCTGGCCGGATCCGACGTGCGGATCGCGGCCGTATGCGGGTTCCCGCTCGGGGCCGCCGCATCCACCGCCAAGGCGTTCGAAGCGGCCAGAGCCGTGGAGGACGGAGCCTCGGAGATCGATATGGTGCTGCAGATCGGCCGCCTCCTTGACGGCGACGTGAAGGCGGTGGAAGACGACATCGCCCAAGTGGTCCGCATGGTGGAAGGGAAGGCGATCGTCAAAGTCATTCTCGAGACGGGAATGCTGGCGACAGGGCAAAAGATCGAGGCGTGCAAAGCCTCGGAAGCCGCGGGGGCGCATTTCGTCAAGACGTCGACCGGGTTCGGCCGCGGCGGGGCCACCGTCGAGGATATCCGGCTTATGCGGGGGAACGTGTCGCCGCATGTCGGCGTCAAGGCTTCGGGCGGCGTGAGGGACACGGCGACGGCGCTCGCCATGATCGAGGCCGGCGCGAACCGGATCGGGACAAGCTCCGGAATCGCGATCGTTACCGGAGCCGGTCCCACAGCTTCAGATAGCACAGCGGGAGCGCCAGGACAGAGCTCGCAATATTGAAGACCGTCTGAGCCCGGGCGATCTGGGCGGCCGGATCGTCGGTGAACCAGGCGGACAGCGCATGGAGCTGGCCGATTAGCGGATAGAACAGGATCGCCCCGCCCACATTGAGCACGATATGGCTCCAAGCGACGAATTGGCCGTGGCGGCTTCCGCCGAGCGATGCGATGAGCGCGGTGAAGCAGGTGCCGACATTGGAGCCGATGACGATGGCGATGCCGATCTCGACCGGCAGGGCGCCGGTAGCGGACAAGCCCATCGCCATGACGATGATGGCCGCGCTGCTGTGGACGACGGCCGTAATGATCATGCCGGCTGCCAGCGCCCAGAGCAGACTGTCGTTGGACCGCTCCAGGAACCAGGTGAACATGCCGCGATGCTGGAGCGGCCCCCCGATCTGCTTCATCCATTCGATGCCGAGCAGGATGAGGGCGAAGCCGGCGGCGGCCAGGGATCCGAACTGCAGCGGATGCAGGAGGGAGGCGAGCCGCTTCGGCAGGGGCAGGCGGTATTCGCCGCCCAGAATCGCCGCGCTCCAGCAGGCGAGCGATCCGATCAGCAGCGGCAGCGCGTAGCGGCTGATGTTGAGGCCGATCAGCTCCGTCGTCAGGCAAGTGCCGACATTCGTGCCGAGGATGATGCCGAGCGAGCGCGAGAAGCTCATCAGCCCGGCGTTCACCAGCCCGATGGTGATGACCGTGATGGCGGTACTGCTCTGCAAGAGCGCCGTCATGCCGGAGCTGAACAGCATGCCGTGCAGCGGCGTCCGCGTGGAACGGTGCAGGAAGCGGTTCAAATAAGGCCCTGCCCATGCGTGAAGGGCGAGCTCCATCGTTTTCATGCCAAAAAGAAACACAGCCATTCCGCCTAGGAGCGGATACCAGATTTCTGCGAACATACGCCGGACTCCTTCGTCATTCCACACAAAATGCGGGTTCTATCATTCGAGCTGGAACAGCTTGAGAGGGACTAAGTGAACAGCCTCTACTGTCACTGTATGCTTGCGGATGGACAACGATGACAAGCCCGGCGGAAGCCGAGAGGGGACATGCAATTGAAGCAATCGACAACAGCAACCGTAATCTTGAGCCGCAATCGCAAAAAAAGGACGGAGCACGGGCACCCGTGGGTGTTCCAATCCGAGGTCGAGCGCGTGGAAGGCAATCCGCAGCCGGGGGCGCTGGTCGACGTCATGAACGCGCAAGGCCAATATGTGGCGACCGGATACTATAACCCGGCTTCCAAAATCATTGTGCGCGTCATCGGCTATCAGCCTGCCGACGCGATGGACGCCGGCTTTTTCAAGGAGCGGCTGCGGCAATGCCTGGAGCATCGGAACCGGTTCTTGCCGGGAGCGACGGCATATCGGCTCGTCTATGGCGAGGCCGATTTTCTCCCGGGACTGATCGTCGATCGGTTCGGCGATGTGCTCGTCGTGCAAATCTTGACGCTCGGAATGGATCTGGCGCGCGATGCGATCGTTCAGGCCTTGGTCGAAGTCATGAATCCGCGCGGCATTTACGAACGAAGCGATGTGCCGGTTCGGGAAAAGGAAGGCCTTGAACAGAGAACGGGCGCGCTGTACGGGGAATGCCCGCGCCATGTGCAGATTACCGAGAACGGGCTGCAGCTTGAAATCGATATTGTCGAAGGGCAGAAGACGGGCTATTTCTTCGACCAGCGCGAGAACCGGGCTGCGATAGAGCCGTTGATGACCGGATGGGGAGCGCGCAGCGGCATAACGCTGGCCGATATCGAGACGGAAGCGGGCGTACGCACCGTGCCGGTCAACGCGAACGGCAAGGAAGTAACCTTTCCGTGGTGGGACGGAGCCACGGTGCTGGAATGCTTCTCTCACACGGGCAGCTTCACGCTGCATGCTTGCAAATATGGAGCCAAGAAGGTGACTTGTCTCGATATTTCCGAGCATGCGATCGAGAGCGCGAAGCGCAATGTGGAGCTGAACGGATTTGCGGACCGGGTGGAATTCGTGGTAGCGGACGCGTTTGCTTACCTGCGGGAGCAAGTGCAGGGAAGAGAGGAGCGCATGGCACGCGGGACGAGCCAATCGAAGACGGACACATCGAAGCCGATGACCGCGGGCGGCGGCCGCACCTGGGACGTCGTCATTCTCGATCCGCCCGCGTTCGCCAAGACGAGGCAGGCGGCGGAGGGAGCGTACCGCGGCTACAAGGACATCAACCTTCACGGGATGAAGCTCGTGAATGAGGGCGGATATTTGGTGACGGCGAGCTGCTCCTATCATATGAAGCCGGAGCGCTTCCTGCAGGCGATCCAGGATGCCGCCCATGACGCGGGCAAGGTGCTGCGCCTCATTGATTGGCGCACGGCGGGGAAGGATCATCCGCAGGTGGCCGGGGTCGAAGAAGGGCATTACTTGAAATTCGGCATTTTCGAAGTCCGCGCCAGACGATAGATAGCATGATGAAGAAGCACCTCATGGCGTGATCGCCGCGAGGTGCTTCTTGCGGTTGCGGTTGCGGGGGAAGGGCGGAATGGACTGGCGGCGCTTAGGGCGCCGGATTGGTGACGAATGCGCCGCCAAGCCAGCGCGCATATCCCCGTTCGCGGGCCCAATTGATCTCGCCGCTGCGCACTCTACGGCCCGCCTCGGTGAGAAGCAGCCGTCCGGCGGACGGCTCGACCGGCCGCAGCGGTTGCGGCAGCGGCTCGGAAGCCGCGGACAGGGACAATAGCGGGGCTTCTCCGGAAGTCAAGCGGCGCAAATAGCCCCAATACTGCATGTCGCCGAGTCCGTATTCAGGCACATGCGGCCGGATATGCTCATACAGCTCCAGGAAGGAGCCGGCGCCATCGGCGACGGCATTCAGCGTTAGCCGTTCCACGACGCCCAGCCCGTCGTCGCGCGAAGGGAAGCGGCGGAGATGGAACCGCATCGCATCCACGACGGCGTCATAAGGAGCTTCCACTAAGCCGGCTTCGTCGATCCAGCGCACCAATTTGCGCGGATTCGGGCTCGTATACGCCAGCCAGGCATGGCGCATCCATGAGATCGCTTCCACGTCCAGCCGAAGCCCATGCTCGCGGCGGCGCGCTAACTGGTCCGCGTCGAGGGCCCCGAAGCCGCAGTAGCGGTCGTGCCCGGGCAAGGCGGAAATACCGATCCAGTAGACGGCCGCTTCCGGATGCTCCCTGGACAGGCGCTCCGTCAGCCGCAGCAGCATCGTGATATCGAACAGATCATGCTCGAACCAGAGCGCGATTTCCGGTTGCCGCAGCACGTCCGCTTTCCAGGACCGCTCCTGTTCGTTGCTCATTTGAAGGTAGAGAGATGCGGGCAGGCCGCACATTTTTTCCAATTGAAGCGCGCGATAGGCCAGATAACGTTCAAAGATGGGATAGACGGGTCCTTCGGTCAGCAGCTCCCGATAGACCCATACTTCTTCGTTCCAGCGCTCCCGGGCGATCGGACGAAGCCGTTCCGCCACAATATCTCCATTCACGATATGAATCACGCGGTGTGCCTCCTTTTCTCTCCGGCGGCATCGTCAGCCAGAGGCTTGAATTCCTTCCTGCACATTCCAAACGTGTGTTCCAGTCTGCTCGCGATAATATGCTATAATAAAGCAAGGTTTCCGTAAAAGAGACGATTTGCGCAGTCTCTGTCTAATGAGGAAATACCGGGAATCGGCCTTTTTGGACTTATTCTTATTTTTAATCCTTTCTTGCGATTTGTAAATACACTTTTACACACGCCATTTGCGGAAAAAGCCTGCATACGGCATGGCAGAATACATATCTATTGGCAGTCGTACGGGAAAGCGGGGGATATACATTGGCTTTGCATTTTATAATCGGCCGCTCGGGGAGCGGCAAGTCGGCGCATCTGCTGAATGAAATCCGGCGGAGGCTGGAGACTCAGCCGGATGGTCCGCCCATGATTCTGCTCGTGCCCGAGCAGGGAACGTTCCAGGCGGAGCATGCGCTCGTCACTTCGGAGCGCCTGTCGGGGATGCTGCGGACGCAAGTCCTGAGCTTCCGGCGCCTGGCGTACCGCGTGATGCAGGAGAGCGGCGGCACGGCGCTCACGCCGATAGGCGAGGAAGGCAAGAAGATGCTGCTGTACAAAATTTTGCAGCGGCGCAAGCCCGAGCTGCCTCTGTTCGCCGGAGCGGCGGAGCAATTCGGCTTCATCGAAAAATTGAATGATCTGTTCGACGAGATGAAGCGGTACCGGATCCAGGCTTCCGAGCTGGATGAGCATGCCGCGTTCGTCCAGGAGCATGTGGACGGCCAGCCCCTTCTGTCGGCCAAGCTGCATGATTTGTCCGCCGTGCTGCGCGAGTACGAGACCGAGCTGGAGCAGCAGTATTTGGACGGAGAGGATGTGCTTGTCCGTTTGGCGGAAGGCATTCCGCACTCGGAATATGTCCGGCAGGCGGAGATTTGGATTGACGGCTTCAACGGCTTCACGCCCCAGGAATATGCCGTGCTGGCATCGCTGCTCCTCCATGCCCGCCATGTGACCGTGGCGCTGTGCCTGGATCGGCCTTACGGCTTGGGCGAGGAGCTTCATGAGCTGAACCTGTTCCATCCTACGGCGACGACCTTTCTCAAGCTGAGCAGCATCGCCGATACGCTCGGCGTCGATATGGGCGAGGTTATACAGCTGGGCGGACAGGGTGGATTGCCAAGATTCGCTTCCTCGCCGATGCTCGCCCATCTGGAACGCCATTTCGATCGGCGTTCGGCTTACCGTTCTGCCTCCGCTGGCGGGGAGCGGGCGGAGATTCGCGTTCATGCGGCGGTCAACCGCCGGGCGGAAGTGGAAGGAGCGGCGCGCGACATTTTGCGCCGGGCGCAGGAGGAGGGCGTACGCTGGCGGGAGATGGCCGTCATGGTCAGGAACTTGCCGGATTACGCGGAATTGATCGATACGGTCTTCGGCGATGCGGGCATTCCTTATTTCACGGATCAGAAGCAAGCGGTGCTCCATCATCCGTTCGTCGAGATGACCCGCGCCGCGCTGGACATCCTGATCGGCCACTGGCGCTATGACGCGGTATTTCGCTTCGTGAAGACGGATTTCGTCCTGCCGGAAGACGGAAGCGTGACGAGGGAGTCATTCGATCGGCTGGAGAACTACGTGCTGGCCTGCGGCATCGAGGGATCGAAATGGACCAACGGACGCCCGTGGCCTGCCGAACCGCGGCAGTCGCTGGATCCCGACGATCCGGCGGCCGAAGAGAAGGCCGAGAGCGTGCCGGAGCAGGCCCCGGAATGGGCGGAGCAGTGCCGCCGCCGGATTGTCGAGCCCCTCTCCGCGCTGCAGCGCTCGCTCGCGCGAAGCCGGCATGTGCAGGACATGTGCGAGGCGCTGTACACGTTCTGGATCCGTCTCGGGGTGCCGGACAAGCTGGAGCGGATGAGTCAGGAGGCGCTGCTGGACGGGGATGTGCAGCTTTCCCGGGAGCATCGCCAGATCTGGGGCGAGATGCTCGATATTTTGGACCAGATGGTGGAGATGCTTGGCGGAGAGAAGATGCCGCTCGAGCTGTACGCCGGGATGCTGGAGACCGGCTTCGAGAGCGTGAAGCTGGCGCTCGTGCCTCCCGCGCTTGATCAGGTGCTGATCGCGTCCATGGATCGGACGCGTTCGAGCCAGATTAAGCATCTGTATGTGCTTGGCGTGAACGACGGGGTAATGCCTGCGCGTCCGATCGAGGACGGGCTGCTGACCGAGTATGAGCGGGATCTGCTGCTCGCGATCGGGATGGAGCTGGCGCCCGGCATCCGGCGCAAGCTGCTGGACGAGCGGTTCGTCATCTATCATGCCTTCACTTCTCCGAGCGAGAGCTTGTGGCTCAGCTACGCGCTGGCCGACGAGGAAGGCCGCTCGCTGCTCCCTTCGGAGACGGTGCGGCAGATTCGGGGGCTGTTCCCGGGCATGCAGGAGGAGCTCCTGTTGGCGGAGCCGAATGAATTTGTGCCGGAAGCGGAGCAGGCCGATTTCATCGCCTATCCGGAAGCGGCGCTGAGACATTTGATCGCCCAGTTGAGGGAATGGCGGCAAGGCCGCCCGATCGCGGATCTGTGGTGGGATGTGTACCGGTGGTTCGCCGCGCAGCCGGCTTGGCGGGAGCGGCTGAAGACGGTGCTCGGATCGCTCGCCTACCGCAACCAGGCGCAGGCGCTGACGGCCGGCACGAGCCGGCAGCTGTACGGGCAGCTGCTGCGGACGAGCGTCTCCCGCATGGAGCGGTTCGTCGCCTGCCCGTTCTCGCATTTCGCCTCGCATGGCTTGAAGCTGAAGGAACGAAAGCTGTATCGGCTGGAGGCGCCGGATATCGGCCAGCTATTCCATGCGGCGCTAAGCCGCTTTGCCGGCGAGCTGCAGGCCCAGCACCGATCCTGGGCGGAGCTGACGCCCCAGGAATGCCAGGCGGAAGCGGATCGCATCGTCGATCTGCTGGCCCCCCGGCTTCAGGGGGAGATTCTGCTCAGCTCCGAACGGTACGGCCATATATCCGGCAAGCTGAAGCGCATCGTCGGACGGGCCGCGGCCGTGATGGGCGAGCATGCCAAGCGGGGACAATTCGAGCCGGTGGCGCTGGAGATGGATTTCGGTCCCGACAAGCCGCTGCCGCCGCTTCGCTTCACGCTGGACAACGGCTGCACGATGGAGATTATCGGCCGCATCGACCGCGTCGACAAGGCGGAGAGCGAGCGGGGCGTCCTGCTGCGGGTGATCGATTACAAGTCCAGCCAGACGGACCTGGCTCTCCATGACGTGTACTACGGGCTGTCGCTGCAGATGCTCACCTATTTGGACGTGCTCCTTACCTTTGCGGAGGAGTGGCTCGGCACGGAGGCGACAGCCGCCGGAACCCTTTATTTCCATGTGCACAATCCGCTCCTCCAGGCGGCGAACGGCTTGAATGAGGAGCAGGCTTACGAGCAGCTCCTGAAGCGATTCAAAATGAAAGGGCTCGTCCTGGCCGACCGCGAGGCCGTGCGTCTGATGGACGGTTCGGTGGAGCAAGGGCATTCCCAGGTGCTGCCGCTGGCGGTGAAGGCGGACGGATCGTTCTACAGCAATTCCTCCGTCGCGACGGATGAGCAGTGGGATCTGCTCCGGGGAACCGTCCGTTCGGTCATCCGGGATATCGGGACGCGCATCACGAACGGCGATGTGGTGATCGAACCTTACCGGAGCGGCACGGCGACGGCATGCGATTTTTGTTCCTACAAGCCGGTCTGCCAATTCGACGAATTGGTGGACGGCAATCAATATCATCTGTTGCCGCGGCTGGGCAAAGACGAAGTATGGGCGAAGCTGAAGGGAGGCGAAGCGGTCGATGGACATGAACCGCGATGAACGGAATAGCCGGGAATATGAGAGCGGCGGCGAGGCTGGCGGGGCTTCCCGCTTGCCGTCGGCCGCTGCCGCCGGTCAGGAGAGCGATTCGCACGTTCTGACCGCCGCAGCGGCGTCTGTGGGCGAAGCAGAAGGGACGGCAGAGCTGCCGCCGAGGCCGCGCGAGAGCACGTGGACCGAGGAGCAGTGGCAAGCCATCGTCGACGGCGGCGAGAACATTTTGGTTGCGGCGGCAGCCGGTTCCGGGAAGACGGCCGTCTTGGTCGAGCGCATTATCCGCCGCATCAGCGACGAGGCAGCGATGCTGCATGTCGATCAGCTGCTCGTCGCCACCTTCACGAAGGCGGCCGCCGCCGAGATGCGGGAGCGCATCCGGCTGGCGCTGGAGCGCAAGCTCGAGGCGAACCCGGATTCGGAGCATTTGCGCCGCCAGCTCGCCCTGCTGAACCGCGCCTCGATCACGACGCTGCATTCCTTCTGTCTGGAGGTGATTCAGCGGCATTTCCAGGCGGTCCAGTTGGATCCGGCCTTCCGGGTCGCGAACGAGACCGAGATCGAGCTGCTGCGCCAGGACGTGCTGGAGGAGCTTTTCGAAGAGCGCTATGCCAGCAAGGATCCGGCCTTTGCGCGGATGGTCGATTGGTTCAGCGGAGAGCGCAATGACGAAGCCGCTTTCCGGCTCGTTCACCGGCTCTATGATTTCTCCCGCAGCCATCCGTGGCCGGAGGACTGGCTGGACAGCATGACCGCTTCGTTCGGTCCCGCGGACATCGCCGAGCTGGGCCGCTCCCCGTGGGCGGACAGCATTATGGCGGCGGCGCGGCTGACGCTGAACGGCATCGTCGAGCTGCTGCGCCAGGCGATCGCCCTGACGACGGCTCCGGGCGGTCCGGAGCCGTACCGCGCCGCGCTGGAGCAGGAGCTGGCCGGAGCGGCTGCCTTGGCTGACGCCGCCTCCTCCGTCCCGTGGGAACGGATGCATGAATCGTTCGGGCTGCTGAGCTTCGGACGGCTCGCGGCCTGCCGCGGGGATCAATACGACAAAGAGCTGCAGGAGCAAGTGAAGCGTCTGCGCGATCAGGCGAAGAAGCGCCTGCAGCAGGTGCGCGACGAGCTGTTCCGCCGGACGCCGGAGCAGTTCCTGCAGGAGCTTCATTCGATCCGGCCGGTGCTCGAAGCGCTGACTTCGGTCGTGCGCGAGTTCGGCGACCGGTTCGAGGCGGCCAAGCGGGCGAAGGGATGGCTTGATTTTGCCGATTTGGAGCACTACTGCCTCCGCATTTTGCGCGATCCTTCCTCCACGCCGGAACGGCCGGTGCCTTCCGCGGCGGCGCTGCTGTATCAGGAGCAGTTCGCCGAGATTTTGCTGGACGAGTATCAGGATACGAATATGGTCCAGGAAGCGATCGTGGACCTGATAACCCGTCCCGGACGGGGCAACCGGTTCATGGTAGGCGATGTGAAGCAGAGCATCTACCGCTTCCGCCTGGCGGAGCCGGGATTGTTCCAGAGCAAGTATGTCTCCTACGGGAAGAAAGGCCGCGGGCAAGGCATTCGCATCGATCTGGCCCGCAACTTCCGCAGCCGCGAAGGCATCGTCGATACGGTCAATATGGTATTCCGCCAGATTATGAACGCCGACGTAGCCGAACTCACTTATGATTCCGCGGCCGAGCTCGTATGCGGGGCGTCCTACCCGTCCGCCGAGGAGATCGCGGCGGAGAGCCGCCGCGGCCGGGAGGAGTTCGGCATGCCGTATTTCGCTACCGAACTGCTGCTTATTGACAAGGGCGTGCCGGCTCCGGCGGACGAAGCGGCGGAGGAGGAGGACGGCGAGACGGAACGGGCCGCATGGGATGCCGCCGAGCTGGAGACCGCGCGCCTGGAGGCGAGGGCGATCGCTTCGCGCATCCGCCGCATGACAGGAGACGAAGGGGAGCCCGCTTATCTCGTGTACGACAAGGATCAGAAGCGGATGCGCCCGGTCACGTACCGGGATATGGTCATTCTGCTGCGGGCGACCCAAGCCTGGGCGCCGCTGATGATGGAGGAGCTGAGACGGGAAGGAATTCCGGCTTATGCCGAGTTCAGCACCGGCTATTTTACGGCGACGGAAGTGGAGATCGTGCTGTCCCTGCTGCGCGTCATCGACAATCCGCAGCAGGATATCCCGCTCGCCGCGGTGCTGCGTTCGCCGATCGTCGGCTTGAAGGAGGAGGAGCTAGCCCGGATTCGGCTGTACGGGCGAGGCAAGCCGTTCTATTGCGCCGTCATGGAAGCGGCGAGGGCGGAAGCGGAGCCCGGCTCTCCGTCGGCGGCGCCGCCGCAGATAGAGCTGGAGCTTCCCCGGTCAGCGGATGAGGGCGCGGATACGGCCCTTCGGCAAGGCCGCGGGGACTGGCAAGCGAAGCTGAACCGCTTCCTCGAGCGCCTGGAGCAGTGGCGGAATGCCGCGCGGCAAGGCCGGCTGTCCGAATTGATCTGGCGGGTGTACCGGGAGACCGGGTACTACGAGTGGGTCGGAGGACTGGCCGGCGGCCTGCAGCGCCAGGCGAATCTGCGCGCCCTGTATGATCGCGCCCGGCAGTATGAATCGTCCTCGATCCGGGGACTGTTCCGCTTCCTGCGGTTCATCGACCGGATGCGGGATACGGGCGGGGATCTCGGGACGGCCCGGGCGCTCGGCGAGCGGGAGGACGTCGTCCGCATTATGACGATTCACAAAAGCAAGGGGCTCGAATTCCCGGTCGTCATCGTCGCGGGGCTGTCGAAGCGGTTCAATCAGCAGGATTTGAACGCGTCCTTCCTGATGCACAAGCAGCTCGGCTTCGGTCCGAAGTACGTCGACGAGGAGAAGCGGGTCGCTTATCCGACGCTGCCGAATCTGGCCATTCGCCGGCAGATGAGGCTGGAGCTGCTGGCCGAGGAGCAGCGCGTGCTCTACGTGGCCTTGACCCGGCCGAAGGAGAAGCTCATTCTGATCGGCACGGTGCAGGACGCGGAGAAGTCGATTCGGAAATGGGGCGAGGCGCTTGATGCCGAGCGGCTGCTGCTGCCGGATTATTTGGTGGCGGAAGCCCGCTCGTATCTCGATTGGATCGGGCCTGCCCTCATCCGGCACCCGGCCGCGGCCGAATGGCGCCGGTATGCCGGCCTGCCGAACCGGAACGGAGAATGTCTGCTGGACGATCCGTCCCGGTGGCAGCTCGCGATCGTCCCGGCATCCGTCATTGCGGCGGGCGAACGTCTGGCGGACATGCCGGAGGATGAAGAGCGTGTGGCCCGCCTGAAGGCGCTGCGCCGGCTGGAGACGGGTGACGCGATCCCCCGTTCCGCTTGGGCGGAGGTAATCGGGGAGCGGTTGTCCTGGCGCGATCCGCACCGCATCGTGACGCTGCTGCCGTCGAAGACATCCGTCACGGAGATGAAGCGGTTGGCCGCTTCCGATGATTGGCCGCCGGAGGACTGGATTGGCGATCCGGCAGGGCCCGGGGAAGGAGCGGTTGAGATGGCGGCGGACCCCGCGGGCCGAGAGTTCGCGGAGACGGCAGCGGGCGCGGGCGTCAATGAACCGGCCGCGGAGCCTGAGGAGGCTGGCGGCGATCAGCAGGCGAACGGTCCATATGCCGATCCGTCCCGCACTTTGTATCTGCGGCGGCCGAGGTTCATGGAACGGCGCGGCATCACGCCTGTCGAGCGGGGGACGGCTTACCATCTGCTGATGCAGCATCTTCCGCTGGATCGCCGGCTGACGGCGGACGAGGTGAATCAGACTCTCGACGATCTGGCAGCCCGGCTCATTATGACCCGGATGCAGGCGGATGCGCTGGATGCGGAGAGCGTCGCCGCTTTCTTCGACAGCGAGGTCGGCCGGCAGCTGGCCGAAGCGTCGTGGGTGAAGCGGGAGCTGCCGTTCAGCTATGGCCTCACGGCAACGGAAGCATACACGATCGAGGGCCTGCGCCGGCACGAGTCGATGACGGCCGCCGCCGAAGCGCTGAGAAGCGGGAGCGCTCCCGAATCGGGGAATGCGCCGCGCTTCGTCGCGACCCCGGCCTTCGCCGCAATGGATTCATCCGGGGAGCTCGATCGGGAGACGGTGCTCGTGCAAGGGATTATCGATTGCCTGTTCGAATGGAACGGCGATCTGATTCTGCTCGATTACAAGACGGACAAAGTGCTGGCTCATCGGGGCGGCCTCCGCGGGCTGACGGAGCACTACCGCTTCCAGCTGGAGCTGTATGCGAGGGCGATCGAAGATATCTGGAAGCGGTCGGTCAAGCGGAAGGTGCTCTACTTTTTCGACGCGAAGCAGGCTTGCGAGCTGTAAAGAGGAGCGGCGGGCGGCTTCCTCCGCCTGCTAGCCCCGTCTAGGGTTGGTTTGATTTCGATTGGCGAGGATGGTGATATTCATGCGTATTTTACATACCGCGGATTGGCATTTCGGACGGACGCTGGAAGGGCGGAGCCGTCTGGAGGAGCAGGCGGCGTTCGTCGATGAGCTGGTGGCGATGACGGAGGAGGAGCGGGTCGATCTCGTTCTGATCGCGGGGGATGTCTATGATTCGGTCAACCCTCCGGCTGCCGCGGAGCAGTTGTTCTATGAAGCGGCGGCCCGCTTGTCGGATGGGGGCAGACGCCCAATCGTCATTATTTCCGGCAATCATGATCATCCGGACCGGTTATCCGCCTCCGCTCCGCTCGTCGGGGAGCGGGGCGTCGTCCTTATTGGACAGCCGACGCTGGATGCGGTCGTCGTGCCGTGCGCGCGGACGGGGGAAGAGGCGGTTATCGCGGCCTTGCCCTACCCGTCGGAAGCGCGGCTGGGCGAGCTGCTGTCGGAGGAGGCCGAGGAGCAGGCGGTTCGCCGGGCCTACAGCGCCCGCGTGTCGCAATTGCTGGCCCGGCAGGCGCGGCGGTTCCGCCCCACGGCGGTCAATCTCGCCATGAGCCACCTGTATGTTCTGGGCGGAGCGGAGTCCGATTCGGAGCGCCCGATTCAGGTCGGGGGCGCCTACACGGTCGATCCGGCTGCCTTCGGCTGCCAGGGCGCGCCGGCCGCGCCCCAATATACGGCGCTGGGGCATCTGCACCGGCCCCAGCGCGTCAAGGGGCCGGGCGTTATCCGCTACAGCGGATCGCCGCTCGCCTACAGCTTCTCGGAGGCCGGGCAGGCCAAATCGGTGACGCTGCTCGATCTGGCGCCCGGCGCGGAAGCGGTCCCCGAGGAGCGATATCTGTCGTCCGGCCGTCCGCTTGCGGAATGGAACGCCCGCGGAGGCTATGAGGAAGTGATGCGCTGGATCGAGGAAGGACGCGACAGCCGCGCCTGGCTGGATGTCAGCCTGACGCTGACCGAGGCCCTGACGATGGATCAGATTCAGAAGCTGCGCCGTGCCCATGAGGGCATCGTTCATATCCGGCCGGTCTATGCGGAAGCGGAACGGGAGACAGAAGACCAGGTGCGGCTGAGCGAGCTGCCGGTGCAGGAGATGTTCCGCCGTTTCTATGAGCGGCAGACCGGCGGCGCTCAGCCGGATGACGCGCTTGTCGCCTGCTTCCTTGAACTGATTGAGCCCGAAGCCGAAGAGAAGGAGGAGAGCGCATGAAGCCGATCGAATTGAGGCTGGCCGGACTGCAGAGCTACCGGGAAGAGCAGCGGATCGACTTCGGGAAGCTGTGCGAGACCGGGCTGTTCGGCATTTTCGGCCCCACGGGAAGCGGCAAATCCTCCATCCTCGACGCGATGACGTTGGCGCTGTACGGCAAGGTCGAGCGCGCGTCGGGCGGAACTCAGGGAATTTTGAACCAGATGGAGAATATGCTGTCGGTTTCCTTTACCTTCGCTCTGCACGGCGCGGCCGGCCCGCGCACGTTCCGGGTCGAGCGGCGCTTCAAGCGAACCGGCGACGTGACGGTGGGCAGCACCTTGACCCGCTTCATCGAGCTCCGGCCGGAAGGCGATATCGTGCTGGCGGACAAGCTGGCGGAGGTGAACCGCTGCGTGGAAGAGCAGATCGGGCTGAAGATGGACGATTTCACGCGGGCGGTCGTGCTGCCGCAGGGCAAATTCGCCGAGTTCCTCTCCTTGAAGGGGAGCGAGCGCCGGCAGATGCTGCAGCGGCTGTTCTCGCTGGAGAAATACGGCGATGAGCTGGCTGCCCGGCTGGCCCGCCGCGTGAAGGAAACCGATGTCCGCTTGAAGACGTGCCAGGCCGAGCAGCAAGGGCTGGGCGACGCGTCCGAAGAGGCGGTCCGCGAGGCGGAAGCGGCGTTGGCCGCCGCGGTGCGCCACGCCGAGGAGGCGAGAGCCGCCCGCCTGGAAGCGGAACGGGTTCACCGGGAGCTGAGCGAGCTGCGGGAACGCCTGCAGGAGCGGGAGCGGCTGCTCGCGAGAAGGGGCGAGTTGGAGCAGGAGGGGCCGAAGCGCGCGGCCGAGCGGATAGAGCTGCATCGGGCGCGGGAAGCGGAGGCGCTGCTTCCGTATGTCAGCGAGCTGGAAGAGCTCGAAGCGCGGCTGGAGAAGGCGGCCGCCGGGCATGAGGCGGCCCGGGCCGCCGCAGCCGCCGCCGCGGAGCGGGCGGCGCAGGCGATTCGGGCGGCCGACGATGCGCTCCGGCGCAAGGAGGCGGAGGAGCCGGAGCTGATGAGCCGCCATGCCCGCCTTCAGGAAGCGGTCCGTCTGTATCAGGACAGCGTGCGGCTGCGGGAAGAGGCGGAGCAGTGGACCGCGAAGCGGACCGAGGCCGCCGGCCGGGCAGAGCGGGCGGAAGCGGAAGCGGCCCGGGCCCGCGAGATGCTGCGGAAGGCGGCGGACCGGCAGGCGGAGCTGCGCGAAGCGATGCAGGCCCGCGAGAAGCCGGCCGAGGAGCGCGACCGGTTCCAGCAGGCAGTGAGCGAGCGGCAGCTGCTGGCGCTTCAGCACGGCCGGTGCCGGGAGCTGGAGGAGAGCTGCGGCAAGCAAGCCGCCCGGACGGAGCAGGCCGGGCAGATCTGGATCGGGCTGCTGCAGACGTTAACGGGCCATGTGCTGGCCGGACAAGCCGCGGCGCATGAGGGCCGGCGTCTCGAGTCGGCGTGGCAGCGGCTCTATGCGCAGGCAAGCGATGCGCTGGAGGAAGCGGAACGCGAGCTGGCGGCCGCGAGGGAACGCCAGTGGCAGCAGGCCGCCGAGGAGATGGCGGCCAAGCTGGCCTCCCGGCTGGAGGACGGCCAGCCGTGCCCGGTCTGCGGCTCCACGTGCCATGCTCACCCCGCGCGGATGCCCGCCTCTTCCGAAGCGGTCCGCGAAGGCTGGCCGGAATGGGAGGAAGCGAGAGACAAGCGCCGGGAGGCCGTGAGGCTGGCCGAGCAGGGCAAGGAGCGCTGCGCCGGCGCGGTGCGCCAATGGAGCGAGCGGATAGCGGAGATGAACCACCGGCTGCGGCCGATGATGCGCCTCTGGGAAGAGGGCGCTGCCTCCCTGCCTTCCGCGGCGGCGCAGATGGCGGCCGCCTTGGAGGAAGGCGGCCCGGTAACGGGCGGGCCGGGCGGCCTGGGCGGCCCGGGCGGGCAAGAACCGGAGGTCTCCTGGGAGGCGGGGATACCGAGCCTGCAGGAGCGGACCGCGGCCTGGGAGCGCGGCATGGAACAGAGCATGCAGCGGATGGCCGACACCCAATGGGAGCTGCAGCAGGCATGGTCGGCATATGAGTCGGCCGAGGCGGCCCGGCGGGAAGGCGAGGCCGAATGGAAGCGGGCCGGAGCCGAATATGCCCGTTCAGCGGAGCGATGGGCAGCCCGGTATGAGCCGGCCGGTTGGAGCTTGGGCGAGATGGACGCGATCGCCGAGCGGTGGCGCGAGGATGAAGCCTTCGTGAACGATTGCCGGGCCCGGCTGGACAAAGGGGCCGCCTATGTCGAGGAGATGCAGCAGCGGCTGCGTCAGCTCGAAGCGGAAATCCAGGAGGCGGAGATGCAGCGGGTTCAGGCGGAATCCGAGCTCAATGGCGTCAACCGGCTGCTGTCCGAATACCGGCAGCGGCTGGAGCCGTGGGCGGACGGTCCGCCGATCGAACGGCAGGCCGCCGACACCGAAGCGCGGCTGAATGCGCTGCGGGAACAAGCCGCCCGCACCGCCAGAGAAGCGGAAGCGGCGCGCCAGGCCCAGGGGGAGGCGGAACGGAGCGCGGCGCTGGCGGAGCAGCAGCGCGCGGACCTGGGCGAGCGCGCGGACGGCGCGCGAGAGCGTCTCGCCGTGAAGCTGGCCGCTTCCCCGTTCGAGGCTTCCGATGAAGTAATGGCCGCGCGCCGCGCCCCGGAGCGCTGCCTGGAGCTGGAAGAGGGGCTGGCGGCATATGACGAGGAGCTGCGCGACCTTCAAGCGCGTCTGGCCCGCCTGGCGGAGCAGCTTGGCGGCCGCACCGTGCCGGCCGCCGAGTGGCAGGAAGCGAAGGAGCGGTGGGAGCTGGCGGTCGAACGGGACGAAGCGGCGCTTGGAAGCCGTGCCCGGGCCGAACGCGACGCCGAGCATATCCGGAGCAAGCATGAGCGCTGGATGGAGCTTGAGGGCGAACGGCTGCGCATGGAGGAGCAACTGGGGAGACTTCAGCAGCTTCAGAGCATATTCCGCGGCAACGCCTTCGTCGAGTTCATCGCGGAGGAGCAGCTGATGCAGGTCAGCCGGGCCGCATCGGAACGGCTGAAAAACTTGACCAAGCAGCGGTATGCGCTCGAAGTCGATTCGGGCGGCGGCTTCGTGATTCGGGACGACGGCAACGGAGGCATCCGGCGGCCGGTATCCACGCTGTCCGGAGGCGAGACCTTTCTGACCTCCCTCGCGCTCGCGCTGGCATTGTCGGCCCAGATACAATTGCGGGGAATGTATCCGCTCGAATTTTTCTTCTTGGACGAAGGGTTCGGCACGCTCGATCCCGAGCTGCTCGACACCGTCGTCACCGCGCTGGAAAAGCTTCACCACGATCGGCTGGCGGTCGGGGTGATCAGTCATGTGCCGGAGCTGCGGGCCCGCTTGGCGCGCAAGCTGAGCGTGCTGCCGGCGGAGCTGACGGGTGCCGGCTCCCGCATCCGAATGGACGAAGCGGACTGATACGGCGCGAACGCATGGAGTGTGAACTTCGTCACAGTAACAGTTGGAGGCCGCTGTTATAATACAGATAGCCGACATCTTATCCAATGGCACCTCGATGACCGTACTGCTTCTGCAAGCGGTGCAGGCTCTTTGCAGCCGCATTTCGCTTGCAGGTGCACTACGTTCATAGCGTCCGTGACGCTGCCCGCTTGCGAGCGGGGGACGAGGTGCTCTTTTTTTTGTCTTCCAAAGGACAGGTTTTCCGTTCTTGCGGCTTTCTCGGCGGAAGGCCGTTTTTTTAATCAACCCCGCGGGAGCCGTTCCCTTCTCCGCACCTCTGGGCGATTGGGCGAATACAGTAGCGTATATCAACTTTTCAAGAAGAAAGTGGGAGAGCGTGATGGAGAAGAAGGTAACGGGCGTGAAGCCGAGTGTCAAGCCGGCTCCCGTCGGGAAGCACCCGATGTATGAACTGTGCCTGAAGCATATCCACCGGTATGTGAAAGTTCACACCTATGACGGCTGCTGTTATCACGGCATTGTGGAAAAAGTGGACGCCGAGTACCTGTACCTTGCGGTTCCGGCAGGGCAATGGATGCATTACGGGGGAGCGGGGGCTTCGATGGATCGCGCCTTTGTGCCGTACGGCTTCTATGGCGGAGGCTATCCCGGCTATTATTTTGGCGGTTATTACCCGGGGGCTTTCCCGTATGGTTACTACCGGCCGTTCAATCGGTTGATTCTGCCGCTGGCCGCGCTGACGGCCTTGGCGCTGCTGCCGTATTATTGACTCGGGAGAAGGCCTGTCTGCTTCGGTCGCGACGGATGCAGGCAGGCCTCTGGTTACGTTCCGGATTCGTGGAGGGCTGCGATCCAATCGACGATTGTGCCCACCGTTTCCTGAATCTGCTCATCGTCCGATATGGTCGCCCCCTTGTCCTTCTTTTGCAGGCCGTAATCGCCGAATTGCGCGTGATTGCCCCCCTCGATGACATGCTCCTCGAAGGAATCTGGCATATAGGATTTACTGTTCGTATACCGTTCCAGATCGAGCACTCCGTCCTGGGAGCCGTAGATGGACAGAACCGGGATGTTCAAGCCGCCGAGGTCGCTGTTGGGGTATGAGGCCAGGAAGACGATGCCCTGAACGTCGATCGTGCTGTTCTTTGCATACTCGGCGGCCATCGTGCCGCCGATCGAATGGCCGCCGATAATGTTGATCCCGTGGGCATTCAACAGCGGAAGCGCCCGTTTGGCGCCATCGCGGTCGAGCACCGCCAGGTTGAGCGGCATCGCGACAATATACGTATTGACCCCTTTTTCCGCCAAGGAGCGCGCCAGCACGGCGTAGCTTTCCGGCTGGACCAAGCCTCCGGGATAGAAAATGAAGTTGGCCGCCGGCTCGGCGGTCGTCTCGAACCGCAATACGCCGTCTTCCATCACAACGGTGATCTCTTCGCTGGGAGCCATGGCCTGCTCCGCCTTGGTGCCCGCGGGATAGGGGCGCAAATAGATGGCGAGAGCGGCGGCGAGCACGAGCAGGACGGCAGCGGCCCCGATAAGGATGCGCATCCCTCTGCGGCGCCCCGGCTGCTGATGAGGTGAAGACATCGGGATATCCTCCTTTCAGTTGGACGAGCCCTTCGTTTTTGATATGATAACAATATCCGGAATAACCGACTGATCCGCTATCAGATGGTGAGAAAAATAAAAAGGAGGCCGTTCAAAAATGGACTGCATTTTTTGTAAAATTATCGAAGGTACGATTCCTTCCAAAAAGGTACTGGAAAATGATCATGTCGTCGCCTTTCACGACATTACGCCCCAAGCTCCTGTACATATTCTTATTATCCCCAAAAAGCATATCGCAACGATGAACGATGTACAAGCGGAGGATGCTGTCCTGATGGGAGAAATCCACCTGGCTGCCCAGCAGATCGCCCGCGATATGGGCATTGCCGATTCGGGCTACCGCTTGATCAACAACTGCGGGAAGGACAGCGGGCAGGTTGTGTTCCATCTCCACTATCACCTGCTGGGAGGAGCGCCGCTGGGTGCTCTGATCGGGCCGAAAGCGTAGCTTGCAGGAAGGGGATGACAGCGACCGGATCCCTGTAACTGCATTCCGATGCATAAATCTATACAGATTGCGCCGTCAAGGTTGACACTCACTTTTACAATCACATATAATGTAGGTTGATAACCGTGTTGTTGTTCTTGGACGGTCTGGTCGGAGGGAGGGAAAACTGGTGTCTGAAACGAAAGTTCGCAAAAACGAGACAATCGATGCTGCACTTCGTCGCTTTAAGCGCTCCATTGCAAAAGATGGCGTGTTGGCTGAAGTTAAAAAGCGTAAGCACTATGAAAAGCCAAGCGTTAAGCGCAAGAAGAAGTCCGAGGCTGCCCGCAAGAGAAAGTTTTAGGAGGAATTAGCACCAATGGATCTTAGCCAACGATTGAACGAAGATATGAAGCAAGCGATGAAAAGTCAAGACAAGTTCAAACTCTCCACCATCCGGATGGTACGTTCGGCGATCAAGAATGTTGAGATAGATGTTAAGAGAACTTTGAATGACGATGAAGTGCTTGAGATTCTAGGTCGTGAAATCAAACAGCGGAAAGATGCCCTCCAACAATTTGAAAGCGCAGGCCGAGACGATTTAGCTGATTCATTGAAAGACGAAATCGAGATTTTGACGCAGTATCTTCCTGCCCAACTTTCCGAAGAAGAGATTAAAGAGATTGTACAGAAGGCTATCCAAGAGACCGGTGCTTCTTCGAAAGCCGACATGGGGAAATTGATGGGTGCCCTGATGCCGAAGGTAAAAGGGCGCGCCGACGGAAAGCTGGTCAATACGATAGTTCAACAATATCTGCAGTAAGCGTCTTTGACCGCCTTATGCAACGAACAAAAACACTCCTTTTCACGAAAGGGAGTGTTTTTTTCTAGCGATTTCTTGGAACGGACGTGAGGATTGTAACGTATTACTGCATAGACTGTCTGAATAGGGAAGGGGGTACACTAGAGAGATGAAACACCCGTTCAAGCACCGAATTGCAGCCATAGGCCTCCTGTGGCTGATGACCGCGGCCGTTCTGGCCGGCATGCTGGGAACCGCTGTCCCGCCGGTGCAGGCCGAGGGAGAGGCGGGCAAGGGCAGCGCGGTCGTGATTCCAATCAAGGGGACGGTCGACCCGGTCATGAAGTCTTTCCTGTTCCGCGCGCTGGAGGAGGCGGAGCAGCTTCAGCCGGAAGCGGTCATTTTCGATATGGACACTCCCGGCGGATATGTCGATGTCTCGATGGAGCTCAGCCAGCGGATTATCGGGAGCCCCGCCCGCACGGTCGTGCTCGTTCACGGCAAGGCGGCTTCGGCGGGGAGCTTCCTGGCGCTCAGCGCCAATGAGATCGCGATGACCCCGGGAAGCGCTATCGGTTCTGCCGCGCTGGTCGATTCGTCTCACAATTATGTGGATGATCCGAAGGCCGTCGCGCTGTGGGTCAGCCAGATGGTATCCGCCGCGGAGAAGAACGGCCGGGATGCCGACATCGCTGCGGCGATGGCGGATCTGCAGGCCAAGGTGGAGGTTCCGCAGTTGAACCGCACGAAGCAGCCGGGAGAGGTTTTATCCCTGAGCGTCCAAGAGGCGAAGCGGGTCGGATATTTGGAATATGAAGCTTCTTCCGTGCAGGATTTGCTGACCCAAATGAAGCTTGACGGCGCTCAAATCGTTCACATCGAGCCCTCGGCAGCCGAACGGATCGCTTCCTATGTCGTAACGCCGGTGGTTGCGACCCTGCTCCTGTTCCTCGGTATCGCGGGCGTGGCGATTGAGCTGATCGTGCCAGGCTTTGGCGTTCCGGGCATACTGGGCATCCTGGGATTCGGTTTATACTTTTTTGGCCATTTTATTGCCGGACTGGCGGGGGTGGAGACCATCGTATTGCTGCTGATTGGGTTAGTGCTGCTGGCGTTGGAGATGTTTATTCCAAGCTTCGGAATTCTTGGCATCCTCGGTGCGATCAGCTTGATCTCCGGGGTCGTCCGCGCGGCCTACGATACGGGGAACGCGCTCATGTCCCTGGGCATCGCTTTCGTCGCAGCCGTTATCGTCGTCGTCGTCATTGCGCGAATCTTCAAGCATCGCGGCATCTGGAACCGGTTCATCCTCAAGGATGCGCTTACGACGGAGCAAGGCTTTGTATCCGCGGCCGATCATACGGAGCTGATTGGCAAGGTCGGGAAGGCGCTTACGCCGCTTCGTCCGGCGGGGACCATTTTACTCGAAGGCCATAAATATGACGTTGTCACGGACGGCGCATTTATCGCGAAGGATGCACAGGTCGTCGTCGTGATGACGGAGGGGGCGCGCATTGTCGTCAGCCCGCATGAAGGCTCATGAGAGAGGAGGCTGAACCGGCCTTCTTCAGTGTCTCCAGATGATTCATTGACCCTGGGACGCTTTCATTGTATCGTTGAAAAGAATCGACTGCCGATACGGCAGTCCCGCATTTACATATTACAATTGGAGGTTTGACTGCGTATGGATTCAACGATTGTCAGCACCCTATTAATCGGGGCGATTATTGTTATCGCTCTGAGTGTGTTTTTCAGCTTTTTCCCGGTTATGCTCTGGATATCCGCCATTGCATCCGGAGTCCGCATCGGCATTATTACGCTGGTGGCGATGCGTCTGCGCCGGGTAACCCCGAGCCGGATCGTCAATCCGATGATCAAGGCGACGAAGGCGGGGCTTGGCTTGTCCATCAACCAACTGGAGAGCCATTACCTTGCCGGAGGTAATGTTGACCGCGTTGTCAACGCCCTTATCGCGGCGCAGCGGGCCAACATCAGCCTCGAATTCGAGCGTGCCGCCGCAATCGATTTGGCGGGCCGCGATGTTCTGCAGGCGGTGCAAATGAGCGTCAACCCGCGCGTCATCGAGACGCCGATCGTCGCTGCGGTCGCGAAGGACGGGATCGAGGTCAAGGTTCGCGCCCGCGTTACGGTTCGCGCCAATATCGACCGTCTCGTCGGGGGCGCCGGGGAAGAGACGATTATCGCCCGTGTCGGCGAAGGTATCGTTACGACGGTCGGTTCGAGCTCCACGCACAAGGATGTTTTGGAGAATCCCGACCTCATTTCCCGCACTGTGCTTGGCAAGGGTCTTGATGCCGGTACCGCGTTCGAAATTCTGTCCATCGATATCGCCGATGTCGACGTAGGCAAGAACATCGGTGCGCATCTGCAGACCGAGCAAGCGGAAGCAGACAAGCGCATCGCTCAGGCGAAGGCGGAGGAACGCCGCGCGATGGCGGTCGCGGAAGAGCAGGAGATGAAGGCCCGCGTCGTCGAGATGCGCGCCCGCGTCGTTCAGTCCGAATCCGAGGTTCCGATCGCGATGGCGGATGCTCTTCGCACAGGCAAGCTCGGGGTCATGGATTACATGAACCTGAAAAACATCGAAGCCGACACCCATATGCGCGGCACGCTCGGCAAAATGGGCGAAAACGGCAGCGACAACAAATCGGAAAGCTAGGCGATGAGCCATGGATATCTTTGAAAAGGTATTGCGTTTTCTGTTGAACAATCCATTTCTGGCCGTCATTCTGATCGGCTTCGTGTTCTCCATCTTGCGGAAGGGCAACAAGCCGGCCAATCGGATGCCGAGCTTCGGCGGCGATACGGCGGGGAACCGGCCGGACTCCGAGCCGGACGAGCGCGATGCCGAGCCGGATCAGATGGACGAAGAAGAGCGGTCTTATCCGATCTATGCGGAGGATCGCAGCTCTCAAGCCGGGATGCCGGAAGCCTATGTATCGCGGGAGACCGGCAGCATTATGCGGGAAGAGAGAATTGCGGCGATGAAGCCTGCGGTGGGCCCGGTCGGTTCCCCGCGGAATGCGGATTCTAGCAAGAAGGAAGCGATGGCTGCGGCCAATGTCGGGATTCGCCCGGAGGAGGCGTTGAAGGGCGTGCTCTGTTCCGAGATTCTGGGACCGCCGTGGGCAAAACGGCCTTTTGGCCGCCGCTGAAGCGGTTCCCCTATGGTCGGGAAGTTCCTCTTCTCTTCGTTATTGTGTTTTTGCTGAGTCGGTTCTGACAGACATAAGCCAGGCCTGCGCGGGGATAATGTCCGGGATTCCGGACGCTTCGCGGGTCTGGCTTTTTTCGTCACGTGACCGTCAGAGAAGGGCAGTAGGCATGACCGAGCGATTGTCCGCCGGCGTACGAGACATGAATCCTGCTCAGATGCAGCATTTTTAGCTTGTTTCAACGCTTTGGGGGCAAATTGCTGCAAAAGAGCAGCTTTTGGCACTGACATGGGGCTGAATGAAGCAATAGGATGTGAATTTCCTGCAGATTTGCAGCATTTCTTGTACGGTCACTCGGTGTCTTTCAAAATGCTGTAAAATTGCAGCTTTCTGCGCTCAATCCCCGTGAAAGAACCTTCGAGTGACCGATCTATGCGGAGGATCGCAGCTCTCAAGCCGGGATGCCGGAAGCCTATGTTTCCCGGGAGACGGGCAGCATTACGCGGGAAGAGAGAATTGCGGCGATGAAGCCTGCGGTGGGCCCGGTCGGTTCCCCGCGGAATGCGGATTCTAGCAAGAAGGAAGCGATGGCTGCGGCCAATGTCGGGATTCGCCCGGAGGAGGCGTTGAAGGGCGTGCTCTGTTCCGAGATTCTGGGACCGCCGTGGGCAAAACGGCCTTTTGGCCGCCGCTGAAGCGGTTCCCCTATGGTCGGGAAGTTCCTCTTCTCTTCGTTATTGTGTTTTTGCTGAGTCGGTTCTGACAGACATAAGCCAGGCCTGCGCGGGGATAATGTCCGGGATTCCGGACGCTTCGCGGGTCTGGCTTTTTTCGTCACGTGACCGTCAGAGAAGGGCAGTAGGCATGACCGAGCGATTGTCCGCCGGCGTACGAGACATGAATCCTGCTCAGATGCAGCATTTTTAGCTTGTTTCAACGCTTTGGGGGCAAATTGCTGCAAAAGAGCAGCTTTTGGCACTGACATGGGGCTGAATGAAGCAATAGGATGTGAATTTCCTGCAGATTTGCAGCATTTCTTGTACGGTCACTCGGTGTCTCTCAAAATGCTGTAACATTGCAGCTTTCTGTGCTCAATCCCCGTGAAAGAACCCTCTAGTGACCGATAACTCGGCAGGGTCTATCCTTCCCCGATAGCCTCCATTCCATGCCTGGCCCGTGACCAAGCGCAGTAACGCGTATTCTAACGGGAGAAATGCAAGGCGCAACCAAGAGCGCAACCAAGGGCGCAACGCAAGGCGCAATGCAAGGGAGCAACGCAAGGCCAATGCCAGGGCGCAATGCAAGGCGCAACGCAAGGGAGAAATGCCAGGGCGCAGCGCAAGGGAGCTAGGTGCAGCCTTGCCGATGCAACGTTCTCCCCCTCAAAGCGGGCGGCCTTTGCGACCTGCTGCTAATGAAATGCGACTTTCCAAGAAAAAGCCCCTGTCCTCGCAAACAGGAGTGCTTTGCCCCGTTGATATGTGAAGGCGGCGAGCTGTCGGCGCCTGCCCTTTCTATCCGTTCCCTCATATTTCATAATCCGGCCTTGTTCCGCATAGGTTGTAAAGTACAGGAAGGGGGCCCTTGCCAAAATGAGCCGCATTGCCCGCAAATTGCGCCAGTGGTCCGTAAATTGGTTCGATCTGCCGCAGGATATGATCACCGATATGCCCCGTCTGGTCATGACCGGCAATCGCAAGCTGGTCGTAGAGAACCATCAGGGCATTCTTCACTTCTCCGATCAGCACATGCGACTCGCCTTGGCAGCGGGCCAACTGGAAGTGTACGGAACCGGTTTGACGATTCGCGCCATCTATACGGAGGAAATCTGTATCGAGGGCGTTATCAACGATATCAAATACCACGGAACGGGGGGAACGTCGTGAAAGCTCCTTCATTTACCCGCCTGCGCGGCTATGTCCGTGCCAGTCTGCGCGGCGGCAACATCGAGACCTTTATCAATGCCGCCGCGCTGCAACAGATCAGAGTGTGGGATGTCCGGCGTCTCCCGGACGGCCAAACGGAATGTTATTTGCTGGTCAGCGATTTCTGGCGCCTTCGGCCGCTGTTGAAGCAGACAGGCTGCCGCATTCATGTGGAGCAGCGGTACGGGCTTCCATTCTCTATCGTGCGGATCCGCCGGCGGAAGTTTTTTGTCATGGGCGGAATTCTTTTTTTGCTCGGATTGTACATGCTGTCTTCCCTCGTCTGGAGCATCGAAGTTACGGGCAATGTCCGCATTCCGACGGAGGAGGTGCTGAAGCAGGCGAGAGAGCAGGGCATCTACCCGTTCCAATGGACCTTCCGGCTGCGCGATCCGGACGCCGTCTCCAAAGCGATGAATTCGCAACTGAAGGGCGTCTCGTGGATTGGCATTGAGCGGAACGGGACAAGAATCCGGATTCAGGTCGTGGAATCGACCTTGCCTGAAAATAAGGGGCTTGTTAACCCGCGCCATCTTGTGGCCAAGACGGACGGGGTGATTACGCATATCATCGCGGAGCGGGGCCGTCCGGCCGTGAGACAGCATTCCCGGGTGAAGAAGGGCGATATTCTCATCTCGGGCCGAATCGGAACCGAAGAGCTGCCGAGCACGGTGGCGGCCAAGGGACAGGTGCGGGCGCTCGTATGGCATGAATATGACGTTGCCGCTCCTCTTGTCACCAAGCGCAAAGTATATACCGGGGAGGAAAAGGAGCTTCGCTATGTGACGGCGGGAGACCGGCGTCTGCAGATCGCCGGCTACGGCGGCATCCCGTTCGACAGCTACGAGACGATTGTGGAAGCGAAGCGGCTGCAATGGAGGCAATGGGTGCTGCCGTTCGGCTGGCAGACGGAGGTGCTGAAGGAAGCTCATATCATCTCGGAGGAGCGAAGCGAGCAGGAGGCGGCTGCCGCCGGGCTGCAGGAGGCCCGCGCCGATGTGTTGGCCAAGAACGGTCCCGAGGCGCGCATTCATGAGGAAAAAATTTTGCATCAGAAGGCGGAGAATGGTAAAGTGGTCATGAAGGTGCTTTTTGAAGTGGAGCAGTCGATTGCGGAAGAATTGCCGATTGTGCCGCAGGCACAGCCGGATCCGGGTGCGCAGGATGAACAAGCGGCGCCTCCACAAGCGAGAGGATAATGAACGTTTAAGGAGACTGAGAGTTTTTGACGCAACCAACAATTGTCAAGCTTACACTGCAGAACGTTGCCGAGGGACTGGCTCTCTTCGGCCCGCAGGACAAGTACCTGCGCATGATTCAGAGCGGCACGGACGCGAACGTAATGTCGCGGGATGCGGAGATTTCCATTTCAGGAGAGGCGATGGAGGTTGAGAAGCTGCAGCAGCTATTTGAAGTCCTGCTGGAGCTGGTGCGGAACAACATCGCCCTGTCCGAACGCGACATTCAGTACGCCATCGATTTGGCTCAGGATTGGAAAGTCCATGAACTGCTCGATCTGTTCAGAGGCGAGATTGCCCACACTTACCGGGGCAAACCGATACGGGTGAAGACGATTGGGCAGAGGCATTATGTATCCACCATTAAGAAGAAGGACATCGTGTTCGGCATCGGCCCGGCGGGGACAGGCAAGACGTATTTGGCCGTCGTCCTGGCGGTGATGGCGCTGAAGGAAGGAGCGGTCAAGCGGATCGTATTGACCCGGCCGGCCGTAGAGGCCGGCGAGAATCTGGGCTTCCTTCCGGGGGATCTGCAGGAGAAGGTAGACCCGTATTTGCGGCCGCTGTATGATGCGCTGTATGACGTGATGGGCCTGGATCAAGTCGGGAAAGCATTGGAACGGGGACTGATCGAGGTCGCGCCGCTTGCTTACATGCGAGGCCGCACGTTAGATGACGCGTTCATTATTTTGGACGAAGCACAGAATACGACGCCCGAACAGATGAAGATGTTCCTCACACGGCTCGGCTTCGGCTCGAAGATGGTCATCACCGGAGACATCACCCAGATCGATCTGCCGCGCGGCAAGCGCTCGGGCCTGGTGGAGGCTTCTCATATTTTGCATGAGATTGAAGAAATCGGCTTTGTGCACTTTGCCGAGCAGGATGTCGTTCGTCATTCCTTAGTGCAGAAAATTATTACAGCTTATCAGAAGGATAGCGAAAACCAAGGATAGAGAGGGTTGTTCTCTATGCTAAAGACAAATCGTTCCGGCGACGGAAGCAAGCCGGCCCGGCAAGTGAATATGTCCGGTTGGAAATACAGCGTGGGCGTGCGCTTTCTTTTGTTTTTTCTCATCACGCTGCTGTTCTATCTCAGCTTGGCTCCGAGCGTGCTGCCGGAGAAATTCGATATTGAGGTCAACGTGCGGAGCGAGAAGGACATTATCGCGCCGATTCAGATACCGGACAAGAAGGCGACGCTCAAAGCCCAGGATCAGGCGGCCGAACGGGTGCAGCCGATATACGATATCATATCTTTGCGGAATGAGCGTCTGTCAGACAGCATATTCGATCGGATCGAGCAATTGAACTCGGACGAGACGATCTCTTATTCCCAGAAGGTGGACGTATTCCGCCGGGAGATTCCGGAGATGGTGAAGGATCATGTGCGCCAGTTCCTGACGACGGGACGGAATACCAATACCTATTCCAGCGTGATGCTGGAGGAAATAAGCAAGCGTCTCGAAGAGCAGACTTACCGTATTCCCGAGGAGACGTATATCAAGATCGCGAGATTGACCAAAGAAGATATTACGGAAATGAAATCGGTCGCGCGGGAGCTCGTCTCGAAGCTGATGAGCGATGCGGTGCCCGAAGCGGCGATCGCCCGGGCGAAGGTGCCTGAATACGTCAACGCCAGCTCCCTGAACAAGCGCTCGGCGCGCGAAGTCGTCCAGGAACTGGTCCGGCTGGTCATTACGCCGAACAAGTTTTACGACGATGAAGCGACGAAGGAAGCGAAGGTTCAAGCCCGGGAGAATACACCGCCGGTATTTATTAAGCAGGGCGATATTTTCGTCAAAAAGGGCCAGCTGATCACCCAAGAAATGTATGATCTGCTGCGTGAGAACGATCTGCTGAAGACCGAAGTCAACTATTGGCCGCAATTCGGCCTGCTGCTTCTGTCGGCCCTGTTCTCGCTTGTCTTGTTCATGTTCATGCGCCAGGCAAGTCATACGCATTTCAAGTTCAACAATGTGCAGCTGTTGATGCTGCTGCTTATTTTCACGATCAACATCATTGCCGTTCATATTATCGCGTACTCGCAGACGGAAGACGCGGTATTTATCGGCTACGCGGCGCCGGTCGCCATGGGCGTCATGCTGATTACGCTCTTGATCGATCTGCCGCTTGCCTATATTAGCGCGGTCGTATTGAGCGTCGTCGCCAGCATTATTTTGAACACGCATCAGGGCGCCTTATTCGATTTTCATTTTGGCTTTTTTGCCCTCGTCACATCCTATGCGGCGATATTCGCGATCCACCGCGCGAGCCAGCGCTCGACGATATTGAAGGCGGGCATAATGGTGTGCATTTTCGGCAGCTTGACGGTGCTGACGCTGTCCATGCTGAACGGAGATGCGCTCAATCAGCGCGAGACGATGCTTGCGGCGGCGTTCGCCTTCGCGAGCGGGCTGCTGAATGCGGTGCTGGTGATGGGATTGATGCCGTTTTTCGAGGTGACCTTCGGCATTTTGTCCGCGCTGAAGCTGGTCGAGCTGTCGAACCCGAACCATCCGCTGCTTCGGAAGCTCCTGACCGAGACGCCGGGCACGTATCACCACAGCGTCATGGTCGGCAATCTCGCCGAGCAGGCGGCCGAAGCGATCGGCGCCAACGGGCTGCTCTGCCGCGTCGGCGCGTTCTACCACGATATCGGCAAGACGAAGCGTCCGAGCTATTTCATCGAGAATCAGACGAATATGGACAATCCGCATGATTTCATCGATCCGAAGCTGAGCACTTCGATTATTGTCGCCCATGCCCGCGACGGGGCCGAGATGCTCAAGGACTACAAGCTGCCGAAGCCGATTCGGGATATCGCCGAGCAGCATCACGGCACGACGTTTTTGAAGTATTTCTATTACAAGGCGCTGAAGCTGGCCAAGGAGCAGGGCAAGGAGCCTGATTTCACGGAGGATGACTTCCGTTATCCGGGACCGAAGGCGCAATCGAAGGAAGCGGCCGTCGTCGGCATTGCCGACTGCGTGGAAGCGGCGGTGCGTTCGCTCCGCCACCCGACCGTGGAGCAGATCGAATCGATGATTCAAAAAATCATTAAAGACCGTCTGGATGACAATCAATTCAATGAATGCGATCTGACCCTGCGCGAATTGGACATTATCGGCCAGTCGCTGAAGCAGACCGTCATGGGGATATTCCATTCCCGGATCGAATATCCGGACGATCCGAAGGCGAAGCAGGGCGGCGACAAGCCGGAAGCCGGGTCCGGCGAGAAGAAGGAGCCGCAGGCGGATAAGGCGGTTGTCGAGGCGCAGTCCGACCAAGCGCCAAGGCCGGGAGCCGAGCCGAAGCCGGAAGCGTCAAGCAGTGAACCGGATTCGCTACCGGACGACAAATCGTAGAGTGTGATGAAGGAGATTACGGAACATGCACACAGTGAAGCTGGAATGGAACAATGATCAGGAGAAGCTTCCGATTGAACCGCCGCTCATCGAGCTGCTGGAGCGGATATTGCAAGAAGCGGCCCGGGCGGAAGGCGTGGATGGCGGAGAGGTGGCCCTCACCTTCGTCGACGACGCGGCCATCCACGAGTTGAACCGCGAGTATCGCGGCATCGATCGCCCGACGGACGTGCTGTCCTTCGCGATGCGCGAATCGACCGATGAAGAGATGGACATCTTATACGAAGTGGAAGAGGATGCCGAGCTGGAAGGCCTCAACGATTATTTGCTGGGAGACATTATCATCTCCACCGAACGCGCGCAGGCCCAGGCCGACGAATACGGTCATTCCCTTGAACGGGAAATCGGATTTTTGTTCGTGCACGGCTTCCTGCATCTGCTCGGCTATGATCATCAGGACGAGAAGAGCGAGCGCGAGATGATGGACAAGCAGGAGGGGGTTCTTGCCCGGGTTGGGCTGAACCGCTAATGAGACGGCCGTGGGCGGACACATTCCGGGCAGCCTGGGAAGGCATCCTCTATGCTCTCCGCACCCAGCGAAATATGCGCGTGCATGCGGCGGCCGCCGTGGCGGCCTGTCTGTTGGGAGCGGGCTTCAGGATATCGGCCGGCGAATGGCTGTGGCTGATTCTCGCGATCACGCTGGTGGTGTCAGCTGAACTGATCAATACGGCGGTGGAATCAGCGGTCGATCTGACGATGCCCGACCTGCATCCTCTTGCTAAAATCGCGAAGGATACCGCCGCCGGAGCCGTGTTGGTGACGGCGGTATTTGCCGTTATTGTCGGGGCGGTCTTGTTCGCAGGGCGTCTGCTGCAACTGCTGCGGAGCTTCTTATAAGGACCGTTCCCGCAATGGTCTTGTCATGGCGAATCGATTCGGGAAGTAACCTCTTTGCGGCATCCCCTGCAGCATCGAATCGCCGCGGAACCGATGGAACGCATCGCAAGCGGTGACTGCCGGAATTGCATTTATTTTGCAGCGGCGGTCACCGCTTGCGTACATATATGATAAAATAAACGGGAGGCAACTTGCGTTGAACACATTTCAAGACGAACCGAAACCGACTCGAACTTCATTCAAATCGGGCTTTGTAGCGATCGTTGGACGGCCGAATGTCGGCAAGTCGACGTTAATGAATCATGTGATCGGGCAGAAAATCGCCATTATGTCCGACAAGCCGCAGACCACGCGGAACAAAATTCACGGCGTCTATACAACGGAAGATACGCAAATCGTATTTCTCGATACGCCGGGAATTCATAAGCGCAAATCGAAGCTGGGCGATTATATGAACCAGGTGGCCTATAACACCTTGAACGAGGTGGAGGTCATTTTATTTCTTGTCGATGTTTCAGCGGGCCTCGGAAGCGGGGATAAATTTGTTATGGAGCAGCTGGCGAAGGTGAAGACGCCGGTCATTCTCGTGATGAACAAAATTGATCAGGTGCACCCCGATGAGCTGCCGCCAATGATTAAGTCGTATCATGAACTGTTCGAATTCGCGGAGATCGTGCCTATCTCTGCGCTTCACGGCAATAACGTCAACCGGCTGCTGGACGTGCTCGGCTCCTATATGCCGGAAGGGCCGAAGTATTATCCGGACGATCAGATCACCGATCATCCGGAGCAGTTCGTCGTGGCCGAGCTGATCCGGGAGAAAATATTGCACCTTACCCGGGAAGAGATCCCGCACTCGATAGCGGTCGCGATCGAGGATATGAGACTGCAGGATAACGGCGTCGTGTATATCTCCGCCGTGATCTATGTCGAGCGCGATTCTCAGAAGGGCATCGTCATCGGCAAGCAAGGCGCGCTCCTGAAGGAGATTGGCAAGCTTGCCCGCCAGGATATTGAGCATTTGCTCGGATCGAAAACGTTCATGGAGCTATGGGTCAAAGTGAAGAAGGACTGGCGAAATCAAGAGCGGATTCTTCGCGATCTCGGCTTCCGCCACGATGCGTAAAAGCGGCGGCAGGCGGGTTCTTTCACGCATTCGTCCGTGCCGATCGTGACCAAATATTGCATGGGATAATCTTGATACCGCAGCGCAACCTAAGGATGGAACGCATAGTCATTTCCAACGAAAGGGGATATACGGATGCATGATTTCTCGTGGAACGTATTTGCCATGACGGGAGATGTTGATGCTTATTTGTTGTATAAGCAGTCCAGACAGCTGTCGGAAACGGAAGAATCTTCGCTAGACGTACCGCCGTTGGAGAGTTCAGCGGAATCATAGATTTATAGCGGTTGTTCAAAAAGTCCGCTTTTAAACATTTATTGCCATTTAAGCCGCGTAATGCGCATGGGGAGGACGAGCGTGCTATATCGGGTGGAAGGAATCGTCATCCGCAGTATGGATTATGGGGAAGGGAACAAGATCATCACGCTATGCACCAAACCGCACGGCAAAGTCGGCGTCCTGGTGCGGGGAGCCAAGAAGGTGCGCAGCCGTCATGCGGCTGCCACTCAGCTCTTTACATACGGGGAATATGTCTTTTTCCGGGGAATGGGGCATATCGGCACCTTGAATTCATGCGAGATTCTGGAGGGGCATCATACGCTGCGCGAGCAGCTTCATCTGGCCGCCTACGCCTCTTATGCCGTAGAATTGGTCGATCGGGCCTTGCAGGACGAGGAGGCCGGCGGCGCCATGTTCGATCAACTGCATGCCTATTTGGAGGCGCTGCAAGCCGGCAAGGATGCGCAGGTGACGACGCATCTGCTGGAGATGAAGCTGTGGCAGCGCACGGGCGTCGCTCCGCAGCTCTACGCCTGCGTCAGCTGCGGCAGGGAGGACGAGCTGAGCGGAGTCGGGTGGCGTCTCGGCGGAGCGCTCTGCCGTGCCTGCCTGATGCGGGAGCATGAGCGGTACAAGGCGGGCCCGGCGATGCTGAACCTGCTCCGCCAGTTCGAGAAGACGGATCTCCGCCGGCTGGGGAATGTGTCGTTGAAGCCGGAGACGAAGCTGCGGCTGCGCGCGTTCATGCGCGGCTATATGGACACGCATGTCGGCGTCCGCTTGAAGTCGCAGCAGTTCCTCGATCAGATGGAGAAGTATGATTTGGGCAATCTTGACGAGTAGAATGCCATTCGTTATAATGAATCCAAGCTGTAGATAGATTGGCTTGCGTTGAAGAAGGAAGTAGTTCGTCCAAGCTTCGAGACATAGCGATCCGGGGATGGTGGAAGCCCGGACGAACGGGCGAATGAACAGGCACTTTGGAGCAAGGAACGGAGAAAGTGGAATGATTGCGGCTGACGCGCACATATTTATGGCGCAATGGCTGAGCCAATCGTTCAAGTAGGGTGGAACCGCGGGAAGATAACTCTCGTCCCTACGTCTGGCAGCAGACGTAGGGCGGGAGTTTTTTTGCGCGCTCGTCGGGGCTGCCGCGAATGTAAAGGCAAAGGAGAGAAAGCCATGAATTTTCAGCAAATGATTTTAACGCTTCAACAATTCTGGTCCGAGCAGAATTGTATCCTCGTCCAGCCCTATGACGTGGAAAAGGGCGCCGGGACAATGAATCCGATGACGTTTTTGCGCTCCATCGGGCCCGAGCCGTGGAATGTCGCTTATGTGGAGCCATCCCGCCGCCCGGCGGACGGCCGCTATGGGGAGAACCCGAACCGGCTGTATCAGCATCATCAGTTCCAAGTGATTCTGAAGCCTTCGCCGGACAATATTCAGGAGCTCTATCTTGACAGCTTGCGCCGACTCGGCATTGATCCGCTTCAGCATGACATCCGGTTCGTCGAGGATAACTGGGAGGCTCCGACGCTGGGCGCATGGGGGCTCGGCTGGGAAGTATGGCTGGACGGGATGGAGATTACGCAGTTCACTTATTTCCAGCAGGTCGGGGGCATTGACGCTCATCCGGTATCGGTCGAGATTACGTATGGGCTGGAGCGCCTGGCTTCGTATATTCAAGAAAAAGAAAATGTGTTCGATCTGGAATGGGTCGATGGGGTCACCTACGGCGACGTCTTCCACCAGCCGGAATACGAGCATTCGAAATATACGTTTGAAGTGAGCGACACGGCGATGCTGTTCTCGCTGTTCACGATGTATGAGCAGGAAGCGAACCGGGCGATGGCGCAGCATCTCGTGTTCCCGGCCTACGATTATGTGCTCAAATGCTCGCACACGTTCAATTTGCTCGATGCGCGCGGAGCCATCAGCGTGACCGAACGCACCGGGTATATTGTGCGGGTGCGCAATCTGGCCCGCCAGGTGGCGGCCACGTATTTGGAGGAACGGGAGAAGCTCGGCTTCCCGCTGTTGAAGAAGGGAGAGGAACGCCATGCCTAAAGATATACTGTTGGAGCTTGGACTGGAAGAAGTGCCGGCACGCTTCATGCGCCCCGCGATGGAGCAGTTGGAGAGCCGGATGGAGCGCTGGCTGAAGGAATCTCGGATCGGATTCGCCGGCATCCAAGTGTACGGGACGCCTCGCCGATTGGCGGTCATCGTTCGCGAAGCTGCCGATAAGCAGACGGATATTCACGAGGAAGTAAAAGGACCGGCCCGCAAGATTGCGCTTGACGTGAACGGCGCATGGACCAAGGCCGCGCTTGGCTTTGCCCGCAGTCAAGGCATTGAGCCGGAGCAGCTGTTTTTCCGGGAGTTGAACGGCGTTGAATACGTGTACGCGAACAAGAGCAGCATCGGGGCGGAGACGTCCGCCGTGCTGGGCGAAGGCCTCGCTTCGCTGATTCAGGCGATGACCTTCCCGAAAAACATGCGGTGGGGAGACAAGGAAATGCGTTATGTTCGCCCGATCCGCTGGATTGTGGCGCTGCATGGAACCGATATTATTCCGCTGGAAATCGCCGGCGTGAAGGCAGGGAACGTATCCCGCGGCCACCGCTTCCTCGGCGGAGACGTGACGATTGACGAGCCTGCTCATTATGTGGAATGCTTGCGCGGGCAGCATGTCATCGCGGATGCCGATGAGCGGGCGGCGGAGATTACGCGCCAGATTGACGCGTTGGCCGCGGAGAAAGGCTGGCATATCGCCGTCAAGGACGATCTGCTGGAAGAGGTGCTGTTCCTGGTCGAGTATCCGACCGTGCTGTACGGCACATTCGATGAAGCGTTCCTGCACATTCCGCAGGATGTGCTGATTACGTCGATGCGCGAGCATCAGCGTTATTTCCCGGTACTGAATGCGGAGCGGCAGCTGCTGCCATACTTCGTGACCGTCCGGAACGGCGACACGGCCGGACTGGATCAGGTCGTCAAGGGCAACGAGAAGGTGCTTCGCGCCCGCTTGTCGGACGCCAAGTTTTTCTACGAGGAAGATCAGAAGCTGCGCATTATCGATTGCGTGCACAAGCTCGATTCGATCGTGTTCCACGAGGAGCTTGGCACCATCGGCGACAAAATCCGCCGGCTGCACGCGATTGCCGACGCGCTCGCCCTGGCGGTGGAGACCGATCAGGAGACGGCGCTGTGGGTAAGCCGGGCAGCGGATATTTGCAAGTTCGACCTTGTAACGCAAATGGTCTATGAATTTCCGGAGCTGCAGGGCATGATGGGAGAGGATTATGCCCGCAAGGCCGGGGAACCGGAAGCGGTCGCCCGCGCCATCAATGAGCATTACAAGCCACGGTATTCCGGCGATCCGGCTCCCGACACGCTGGTTGGCTGCATTATTAGCCTCGCCGATAAGCTGGATACGCTCGTCGGATGCTTCGCCATCGGCATCATTCCGACTGGCTCGCAGGATCCTTACGGCCTGCGCCGCCAAGCGACCGGGATTGTCCAGGTGCTGCTGGAGCGCGGCCTGCCGCTGACGCTTCATATGATGCTCGATATCGCGCTGGACGTGCATGAGAAAGCGCAATTGCTGAAGCGGAGCAGCGAGGAGGTACGGCGGGATCTCGTTGAATTTTTCGGCTTGCGGGTGAAAAATGTGCTGGCGGACACCGTCCGGTACGATGTGGCCGACGCGATCATGGCCTCCGGCTATGACGATGTCAAGCAGACGGTAGCCCGCGCCGAGGCGCTGATGCAGGCCGTCGCCGCCGAGGAATTCAAGCTGACGGCCGAATCGTTCAACCGGGTATGCAATCTGGCGGCCAAGGCGGAATCGGAAGCGATCGATGCCGCCCGGTTCGAGCATGAGGCGGAGCGGGAACTGTTCGAGCGCTGGATCGAAGTGCACGAGGCGTATGAAGCGGCGTTCGCGGATGCGGCCGAAGCGCTTGCCGTGCTGGGACGGCTTCAAGATCCGGTCAACCGCTTCTTCGAGCAAGTGATGGTCATGGCGGAGGATGAGGCGGTCCGGGCGAACCGGCTGGCGCTGCTGGCCAACATCGCGGCCGATATCCGGCGGTATGCCGATTTCTCGAAGCTGGTCTGGGCATCCTGAACCTGCAACGCGGCCGGCGCAGCGTGCGCCGGCATAGCTGGAACATGAAGAAGATCTTCTTCGACATGTTCCTTCCTTTTTGCCCGGGCTTCGACAAAAAACGGCGAATTCCCTTCGGAAATTCACGTATGCGAAGCAGGATTTTTACGGCTTACAGCGTATATAATAGTAACGGTGAAAATATAACTTTCCGTTGATGCCGTCTTTATGAAATGGGTGAGTCGCATGTCTGACAAGCTTCGAATTGTGGTGGATGCGGATGCCTGCCCGGTCAAAAACGAGATTATCGCCGCTGCGCTGGAGCACGAGGCCGCCGTTTTGTTCGTCGCTTCCTATGCGGCGTTTGCCCCGGATTGGCAGTTGACGAACTGCGACATTCATACTGTCTTTGTCGATCAGGCGTTCCAGGCGGCGGATATCTATATCGCGAATGCAGCGCGGTCAGGAGACATAGTCGTGACAAGCGACTATGGGTTGGCCGCGCTCTGTCTGCCGCGCGGAGCTTCCGTATTGATGCCGCGGGGCGGGGAATTGACCGCCGATAATGTGGATGAATATTTGTCGAGGCGGCATTTTTCGGCCAAGGCCCGCAGGGCGGGGCTTCGCACGAAGGGGCCCCGCGCGATGAGCGAACAGGACCGGATCAGCTTCCAACATAAGTTGACAAAACTTTTGCAGCGGGAGCAGGAGAAATTGAGCCCGTAGCGAAATAGTAATACGTGTTTAGATGAAGGTGGTTGGACGAACAGTGAGCAATTACGGACTGATTCCCGACGAAGTGCTGGATGAAGTGCTGCAGCGCAATGACATTGTGGATGTCGTCGGCCAATATGTCCATTTGTCGAAGCACGGTAAGTATTTGAAGGGATTGTGTCCGTTCCACTCGGAGAAGACGCCCTCCTTCACCGTTACGCCGGAGAAGCAGATTTTCCATTGCTACGGCTGCGGCAAGAGCGGCAATGTCATTCATTTCATGATGGGCATTGAAGGATATTCTTTTCCGGAGGCGGTTCGGCGCCTCGCCGAAGCGGCGAACATGCAGGTTACTTGGGGCACGGGTTACGCGAAGGCGGAACGGGATCCTTACCATGAGGCGAAGGAGCGGTTGATCGAGGCTCATGAGCTTGCAGGGAAGCTGTATCATTATATTTTAATGAATACGACGCATGGCCAGGCTGCCCTTCAATATTTGCGGAACCGGGGAATCCATGACAAGCTGATCGAGCAATTTCAGATAGGGTATGCCCCTCCGCAGTGGGATACGCTTGTGCAGCTGCTCGGCAAGCGCGAATTCGATCTGGATGCCATGGAAAAGGGCGGTCTTGTCTCGAAGCGGCAGAACGGCAGCGGGTATGTCGATCGCTTCAGGGACCGGATAATGTTCCCGATTTGGAACCGGAATGGGCAAGCGATCGCTTTTGCCGGCCGAATATTGGGGGAAGGACAACCCAAGTATTTGAATTCGCCCGAGACGATGCTGTTCAACAAATCCAAAGTGCTGTACAACTTGCATCATGCCCGGCCTTATATTAAGCGAACCGGCCATATCATTCTGTTCGAAGGATATGCGGATGTCATCCAAGCCTGGGATGCCGAAGTGCAGCATGCGGTAGCGACCATGGGGACCGCGCTGACGCCCGATCATATTACTCAGATGAAGCGGATGGCGGACAGCGTGACCTTGTGCTATGACGGCGATGATGCGGGACAAGCCGCGGCGATGAAGGCGATCCCGATGCTGGAGGAGGCAGGGCTTCACGTGGCGGTTGCCATGATACCCGATCGGATGGATCCCGACGATTTCATTAAGGCGCACGGCGCCGAGCGATTCCGTCATACCATAACGGCGGCTGCGGTCACTCCTACGAAATTCAAGCTTATTTCTTTGCGGAGGAATCATATACTGCTAGAGGATGACGGCAAACGGCGCTTCAAGGATGAAGCGATGCGGGTCATAGCGGCGGTTGAATCGCCGGTGGAACGCGAGCTTCATTTGAAGGAGCTGGCCCAACAGCTCGATCTGCAGGGCGAGTCGTCGTTCGACGCGCTGAAGCAGGAGTGCGCCACGATAAGACAGCGGCAAAAAATGAACGGGCACGGGGATAATCACGACAATTGGTGGAATAATGGTAGAAATGATAAGCGTACCATTGCCCAGCCTGCGCTGCGCCCGGCCTATGTCTATGCGGAGCGGAGCCTGCTGGCTCTCATGTTCCAGGATATCGAGGTTGCCGATTACGTGGAGCGGCATCTTGGTGATCGGTTTAACGTAGATGATCATGCGGCACTTGCCGCTTATCTATATGCTTATTACGCGCAAGGCAAGGAGCCGGATTTCAGCCGGTTCCTGGCAACATTGCATGACGAACGCTTGGAGAAAGTCGCTGCCTCCATATCGCTCTCCGAAGTATCTCTTCGTTATGATACCGAGCTGCTGGATGATTATATTATGCAGATTCTTAAAGTGCCCAGACAGCGCGAAATCGAGCGCAAAAGAGAAGAAATGGTGCAAGCGGAACGTTCCGGCGAAGTATTGCGCGCGGCGCAAATCGCACAAGAAATTATAGCCCTAGAGCAAGAACTGAAGCGGTAGCAGGCGGATGATTCTAGGGAGGAGGGAGTCGGAAAATGGCGAATGATCAACATACTGGACTTGAAACGGAAACGGCGCTGGAACATGCGAAGGACCAGTTGATTGAACTCGGCAAAAAGCGAGGATCGCTCAGCTACAAAGAGATAGCCGAGAAAATGGCGACGTTCGACCAAGACCCGGAACAAATGGATGAGTTCTACGAGCAGCTCTCCGATCTGGGTATTGAAGTAAGTGAAGCCGATGATGAAATTGGCGTTCGTGCCAACGACCGCGACAACGACGATTCGGATGATTTTCATTTTGATGATGATCTGTCACTGCCGCCGGGCATCAAAATCAATGACCCGGTGCGGATGTACCTTAAAGAGATCGGCCGTGTTCCGCTCTTGTCGGCCGAAGAGGAAATTGAACTTGCCAAGCGGATTGAGCAGGGCGATTCGGAAGCGAAGAAGCGCTTGACCGAAGCCAATCTGCGGCTGGTCGTCAGCATTGCCAAGCGTTATGTCGGGAGAGGCATGCTGTTCCTGGATCTGATTCAAGAAGGAAATATGGGGCTTATCAAAGCGGTGGAGAAATTCGACCACAGCAAGGGATATAAATTCAGCACCTATGCGACTTGGTGGATTCGCCAAGCGATTACGCGGGCGATTGCCGATCAGGCGCGCACGATCCGGATTCCGGTTCATATGGTCGAGACGATCAACAAGCTGGTTCGCGTATCTCGTCAGCTGCTTCAGGAGCTCGGGCGCGAACCGACGCCGGAAGAGATTGCGGCCGAGATGGAATTGAGCGTAGAGAAGGTGCGCGAGATTATGAAGATTGCACAGGAGCCGGTATCCCTGGAGACGCCAATCGGCGAAGAGGACGACTCGCATCTGGGCGACTTCATCGAGGATCAGGAAGCTCTGGCTCCGGCGGATGCAGCCGCGTACGAACTGCTGAAGGAGCAGTTGGAGGATGTGCTTGACACGCTCACCGAGCGCGAGGAGAATGTGCTTCGCCTGCGCTTCGGCCTGGACGACGGCCGGACGAGAACGCTGGAAGAAGTCGGCAAGGTATTCGGCGTTACGCGCGAGCGGATTCGTCAAATCGAGGCGAAGGCTCTCCGTAAGCTGCGTCACCCTAGCCGCAGCAAGCGGTTAAAAGATTTCCTAGAATAATGGTGTGCAAGAGACCTTCTGATGCCCTTGCCGGCGTGATGAAGGTCTTTTGCATAGAGGAAGCAGCGAAGGAGCCGCTGTCCTCGGCCAATCGGCCTGCACGGCGGACGGCGGTATGACGTTCCTGGAGGTGTACAGGCAATGGATCCTCAGCAACGCCAATGGATGGCCCAGGAGATCGCCCGCTGGCGGAAAAATCGGCTGCTGCCTGCCGCCTATTGCAATTTTCTGGCGCAGCTGTACGATGTGCCCCTGGAGCCGCAGGAGGAAGGAGCGAACGAGACCGTCCGTTCCTGGGCGGATCGTATCGCTTCCATGCGGACCACGACCTGGATGGTTGTTTTTATCATTTTTGTATTGTTTTGTCTTATCGGATTTCATTTTACCGCTTTTGCGGCCCCAATGCAAATCAGCGTCATTGCGGCCCCAGCGCTTCTGCTGGCCGCCTTGGCATGGTCGGCCCGGAAGACGAGCTTGCGGAGGTCGCGCTGGCGGGCGCTGGCGGCTTGCCTGTGGCTGTCCGGAGGCGGATGGCTCGTGCTGAAGGTCCAGGGCTGGACAGCCTGGTGGGTGCCGGCCGCGGTCTGGCTCGTTGTCTCCGCGCTCCTCTGGCTGCTCTGCGGCATGCTGGCGCGTTCCGGACTGATGCAGGGAGCGGGCTGGCTGCATGCCGCGGCCGCTTACGGCGGGATCCTCCGGATCGTGATGCCGGACCTGACCCTGGCCGAGAGTCAATGGCTGTGGCTGCCGGAGAGCGCCTTGTTCGTCTGGATGGCATGGGCGGTTCACCGTCTGTCTCCGAAGGCGGCGGCCGGGCTTCTTATCGCCTCCGCCGGGCTCTGGTTCATGCCGGAGGCAGTCTGGACCGCGGCTCGCCCATGGAGTCAGCTGGCAGCGGATCAAGAGCTGCTGTCCTTCCTGTTGGGGAAATGGATCATCTTATGGTGTAGTGCTTTTTATTTCAGAAAACAGTGGGTGAAATGGATACGTGAACATCAAACTGTCCAAACGGCTGCAGCAGATCGCTGATTGGGTGCCGGCTGGAAGCCGTCTGGCCGATATCGGCTCGGATCATGCATTGCTGCCGGCCTATTTGGCGGAACAACAACGAATTGAGATGGCGGTGGCCGGCGAGGTGAATCAAGGGCCGTATGAGGCGGCCTGCCGCCAGATCGAAGGCGCCCGGCTAAGCGATCGGGTAAGCGTCCGGCGGGGAGACGGATTGGCGGTCATCTCGCCCGGCGAGGTCGATGTCATATCGATCGCGGGCATGGGCGGAGGACTGATCGTCCAGATTTTATCGGCCGATCCGGGCAAGCTGGCGGGAGTGGCCCGCTTAGTCCTGCAGCCGAATGTGGGCGAGGCCCATGTCAGAGCCTGGCTGCGCCGGGAAGGTTGGAATCTGGCGGGGGAAGCCTTGATCGAGGAAGACGGCAAGCTGTATGAGGTGCTGCTGGCCGAACGGGCGCGCAGCAAGGAAGAGGCCGCACGGCATGATCGCCGCTTGTACGCTCCCCGCGAGTTGAGTCAGCAGGTGACGTTGACCGAGGATTGGCTGGTGCAGCTCGGCCCGATGCTGTCGGCTGCCCCAACGCCGGAGTTCATGAAGAAGTGGCAGCTGGAAGTTCGCAAAAGAGAGCGCATTCTGCGCACGATGGAGCAGGCTGCGACGGAAGAAGCCAGGCAGCGCCGCGCGATGTTCGCGGACAGCCTGGCACAATTGGAGGCGATATTGGCATGTATGCACACGCGCAAACCGTAATTCAGTGGATGGAGCAGCTCGCTCCCAAATCGATGGCGGTTCCCGATGACCGCATCGGCCTGCAATTGGGCACCTTGAACAAAAAGGTGTCCCGGGTGCTTGTCGCCCTGGACGTGACCGAAGAGGTCGTCGATGAAGCGATCCGGCTGGAGGCGGAGCTCATTATTGCCCATCACGCCATTATTTACCGGCCGCTTTCCCGCTTGCAGACCGATACGCCGGCCGGCAAGCTGATGGAGAAGCTGATCAAGCATGATATCTCGGTTTATATTTCTCATACGAATTATGACATCGCTCCGGGGGGGATGAACGATCTGATGGCAGATCGGCTCCAACTGGGAGAGGTGGAGGTGCTGGAGAAGCTTCACGAGGAACCGCTCCAGAAGCTGGTCGTCTTCGTGCCGGCCACCCATGCCGATTCGGTGCGGATGGCGATCCTGGATGCCGGGGCGGGCCATATCGGGGCTTATAGCCATTGCAGCTTCTCCCAGCCGGGCACGGGAACGTTCCAGCCTCAGGAGGGGACCAATCCGTTCATCGGCGAATCCGGGAGGCTGGAGTCGGTCGAGGAGGTGCGCATCGAGACGATCGTTCCGAAGTCGCGCCGCAGCCGGGTGCTGCAGGCGATGTTCAAGGCCCATCCCTACGAGGAGGTCGCCTATGATCTGTATCCGGTCGATCTCGAAGGGACGGTCTATGGACTTGGCCGGGTGGGCAAGCTGCCGGCTCCGTTGACCTTGCAAGCCTTTGCCGAGCAGGTGAAGAAGGCTTTCGACGTGCCGCATGTACGCGTCGTAGGAAACCCGGAACGCGAAGTGAAGAAGATCGCTGTGCTGGGCGGATCCGGATCCCGCTATGTACGGCATGCGGTGTTCCATGGGGCCGATGTCCTCGTCACGGGCGACGTGGACTATCATACGGCCCACGATGCGCTGGCTGCGGGGCTGGCCATCATCGATCCGGGCCATAACGCCGAGAAGATGATGAAGGAGGATGTCGCTTCGCGTCTCCAGCAGGCTGCTGACAAGCATGGCGTGAAGACGGTCTTCCATGCTTCCTCCGTAAATACCGAACCGTTTCAATTTATGTAAAACTTACTGGTTGAGTTTCTGGACAGAACCTAGTATACTAACGAATGTTGACGGAAAGTTTGACAGACAATCGCTGGTGACATGCGTCACGAGAGGAAAGTCCGGGCTCCGTAGGGCAAGGATGCTGGATAACGTCCAGTCAGCGCAAGCTGAAGGATAGTGCCACAGAAATGGACCGCCGATGGCCGTCTTCATGACGGCACAGGCAAGGGTGGAACCGTGGTGTAAGAGACCACGAGGAACGCTGGTGACTTCGTTCCTGGTAAACCCCATCTGGAGCAAGACCTAATGGGACGCACGCCTGTCTATACAGGCACCTCGGCCCGAGGCGCGTCTGGGTTGGTCGCTTGAGCGGTGCAGTAATGCACAGCCTAGATAGATGATTGTCGCTTAGTAGTGGAAGGGTTGCCCCCGCGATACCACGATGAGTACAGAACCCGGCTTATGGCAAGCTTTCCGAAGCTGCAACTTTTTAATATTACCCAATACACGAACACACCCGCAGGATTTTCCTGCGGGTGTTTTACTTATTTACATGCCGATGAAGCGGGAGATGAAGCGGTTCAGCTTGCGTTCGATGTTTTGCGGGTACAGGGACAGGGAGGAGTTGCCCTGCTCCGCCATGCTCAACGCCCGGGCGACGTCGATCTTGCCATAGCCGAAATCGATGTCCTTGCCTGGCGTGCCCAGATCCGTCGCGCTCTGGCGCATAATCTCGTATACCTCGGTATTTTTGAGCCCGGGGTTGATTGAACGTATCAGGGCCGCCAGGGCCGTGACATGCGGCGAGGCCATGGATGTGCCTGACAAGGCGGCATATTGATTGTTCGGGTAGGTGCTGGCGATCGAGGTTCCCGGCGCCACGACATCGACGTAATTGCCGTAATTGGAATAAGAGGCGCGCTTGTCATCGGCGTCGGTCGCAGAGACGGCGAAGACTTCGGGATAAGCTGCCGGGTAACCCGGTCGCTTCGTATTATCGTTGCCGGTCGCGGCGATCAGCACGACATCTCGATCGAAGGCGTATTTGACGGCGTCATGGAGGAATGCCCCATCCACATAGTTGCCGAGGCTCAGGTTAATGACCTTGGCTCCGTTATCGGTGGCCCAGATAATCCCTTCCGCAACCGAATAGGTCGTCCCCGATCCGGTGCTGTCCAGCGCCTTGACCGGCAGGATTGGATTCACCCAAGTCATGCCGGCCACGCCTTCCCGGTTATTCACATTGGCTCCGATAATGCCGGCCACATGGGTGCCGTGGCCGACATCGTCCTGCGGCGGAGCTCCCGGATCGAACACATTATAGCCGTTCAGCAGCCGGCCCTTCAGATCATGATGCTTCAAGTCGACCCCAGTATCGACGATCCCGATAATGACATTATCGGCCCCCTTGCTGATGGACCAGCCCCGGTTCGTCTGAATACTGGGCAGATTCCATTGATAGGGCTTGTACAGGACGTCATTCGGTTCTTCGACCGCCACGCCGGCCGGCTCAGTGCGAACCAGCGGCAATATGCTGGTCGGGCGGCTCTCCCCGTTCGTCATGTACAGAAAATGGGGCTCGACATACAGCGGATCATACTGAGCGAAATATTGGGTCATTTGTTCCGCCGTCATCCAATGGGAACGGAATACATAGGTGGCTCCGATCCGGTGCCTGCGCGGCTCTTCGCTCCCGGTCTCCCGCATCATGCGCTTCAACGCCTCCGGCGTCGGCTCGTCCCGGAACCGCACCACGACTTCGTTCTCGTAGTAGTGGCTCGTACCGGCATTGTCTTCTCCATCCTTGACTTTCACGTCCCGCATCGAATCGGCATCCACGGATTTGACCCGGAACTTCGATTCGGGCGGATAAGGGACAAGGCGCAAATTTTTCTGTTGCAGCTTGCGCACGGTCTGAACGACATGCTGATTGACGAGGGCCACGATCGCGTGCTGCTTGCCCGGGGCCGGTATCCCCATTACGATATGATGCTTGCCTTTTATGGTCAACTGCGGGGATACGTACGATTCCTGCTTTTTGACGGACGATTCGGCGATTTTTAACTGCTCCGCCAGCTTTTGATTGCCGGTCCGCGACTCGTCCTTCGGCAGCTTCCCCTTGACCCATTCCGTTCCTTTGCCGGAATCGATCCATTTCATATAAATGAAATGGGGGTGGGCTTGAATGAATTCCTCGGCGAGCGTGTTCATCTGCTTCGGTGTCTGCCCGTGCCACTCTTCAAGCGCTGTATCGATATCTCTGCGGGCGTCCATGGCGAACAAGCGCTCCGTAAAATGCATATCCTGTTGAAGGACCTGATTTTTGATATGAGTTTCCTGCATCGCGGAAGTACGTCCGTTCTCCACCGGAGCCCGGTTCGCGGACCACAATAACGGGATGGCCAGAACCGCCGTTCCCAGAGCGGCAATGCCTACCCAATGGCGGGGTTTCAACATATGATGTTCCTCCTTGTCCGGGCCGTATCCAACCGCTCCGGCTGCACTGAACATGGGTTGTGTGCGGAGCGCGGGGCATGGAAGATTTGGCTTTAGCTTGAGATGTTGGGGGACAAATTATTCGGATGGCACAAGGAAGCCAAACATTGGCTGAGTCAGTACCGTTTTGCTTTGATTTATGGTAGGATAAAATGGCAAAACGGTATCCGTTTGGAGCGTTCAGGTATGCAATGACGCGATTAAGGGAGGAGCTTTTTCCATGTCAGCATCCACGGTAAGACAGCAATGCGAGTTGGCCCGGGGCCACGTGGCGCAAGCAGCAGACCAATTGGAGCGGTTTTTGAACGGGCATACGCTGGGCCAACTGGCCGGCGAGCGGACAGATGAACAAACGTTGGCTTTTTACAAAGGACTACTGGCAGATTTCCGGCAATTGCTCGTTTTTTCCGAGGTCAGTTACGAGCGGCTCGGCGTCGCGCTGCGGCGGGCGAATTTCGAGCAGGCGTTTGCGGAGAAATCGCTGTATGAGCTGTATCATCATTGCGTCCATGCCTTCTTCAATCCGAAGCATGAAGCGTACACCGAGGATGGGCGGTATGCTTATACCGGCCGGGAAGCGATCCGCTTCCGCATGACCCCCGATCCTGAGGTGAAGCGGCTGGTTCGGGAATTGTCCCGCCTGTTCGAAGAGCTTCGGGAGGAGCTAAGCTATTACGAAAGCGATTATATGTCAGAGCGGCGCATGCAGCTTACCCAATGACTGGACGAAGCTTGGGCGGCGGTCGGTCGGACAAATATCGGAATTAGAGTCAATGACGCTTCGAGTTGGAACGGAGCGTCTTTTTGTGTTGGAAATGGCATGGCGGCACGGCATAGGGGCGGCGGCGGCGGGACATCCTGTGTAGCGGAGGTGACTGACATGAGTGACAAGCCATTGGTGAATTGCAGTGTATCCAACTGCAAGTTCTGGGGCGATTACCGCTGTCAAGCCAGTGAGATTATGATTGAAATCGACAAGCATGCAGCCGCGAATCTGAAGTCGGAATTCGGCGAGGAGTATGGCCCTCACAAAGATATAGCTTCCAAATCATCGGTAACCTGCTGCCAAACATTTGAACCGAAATAACCGAGGGTACGGGAGGGACAATGCATGAAAGCGAAAGGCCGCCGCCACAAAAAGAACCGCCAGCGCGAGTCGATCGCGCGCGATACCGAATTTGCTGCTGACACAGCAACGCTGCCGCCCGCGGAGCCGATGAACGCTGACGCTGAGAAAAAACGGGGAAAAATCGATCATATTTCCGGAGTGGGCGCCGTTGCCCTGGGGTTTTCTATTGTATCAGTCATTATGTTTCCATATGTGCTTGGCCTGAGCGGCATTGCGCTTGGAGGCCTGTCGTATTTGCAAGGGAGCCGATCATTGGGGATGACCGCCATCATCGTTGGGAGTTTCGCCATCGTTCTTCGCCTGCTGCTGGCATCCATGTAATCACACTCTGTTCAGGGCTTGTAACCGCTGCGGCGGGGACAAGCTCTTTTATCATCTAGCAGAAGGCCGCCGTTCCTCACATCCACTTCAAAAAAGATGGTGCGAACCGAAGAAAACGTGTAAAATAACAAGTAATGTCGAAGTTGCAGGGGATCAACAACGGCGGAAGCGGGGAATAAGTGGCGCGCTTCCCATGCTGTTTTGATCTTTTTTGTTTCCAGAGGATGTTCTCACTCTTGAAAAGCGTGTGCTTCCGAAGCATGTTTCCTGCGGAAACAGTGCAGCTGCTCCTGTCGTCGAGCCTGGACTGCGCTGTTCCTTGCAAGTTTTGCGGAGCAAAACTCGCTTTGGAAGCATAGGCTTCGAGTTCTTGCAACCTTCTCGGTGCTGACAAAAGGCCTTTTTGAACGTTCTTGAGAAGGGTGTTCCTCAATTCGGCATAGGAACACGGTTTATAAGGAGGATTAGCTTGAAAACACCAGCGGCGTCAATGGTATATTTTGATCATAGCGCATCCACGCCTCCGCATCCGGACGTCATTCGGACGATGGCGGAAGTGATGGAGCAAATATATGCGAATCCCTCTTCGATTCACGAATTGGGAGGCCAGGCGGAGCAACTGGTCCGGCGGGCGCGGGAAGTCGTGGCCGGCGCGTTGAACGCGTCGGGGTACGACGTCATTTTCACGTCCGGGGCGACCGAGAGCAACAATATTGCCATATTGGGGACCGTGCGGGCTCTGGCCGGGGGCCGCTCGCGGCATATTATCACATCGGCCGTCGAGCATGCCTCCGTCTATGAATGCTTCCGGGAGCTGGAGCGGGAGGGCGTCGCCGTCACGTATTTGCCCGTAGATGAGCATGGGCGCATCCGTCCCGCTGAACTGGAAGCGGCCATCCGGCCCGAGACGGCGCTCATTTCGCTGATGCATGTCAATAATGAGACGGGATCGGTGCAGCCGCTTGCGGAGGCAGGCCGCATCGCGCGCGCGCACCCGGGGATCGTGTTCCACGTGGACGGCGTACAGGGCCTGGGCAAGCTTCCGGTCGATCTTGAGGGTTGGGGCGTGCATTTGTACAGTCTCTCCGGCCATAAAATCCGGGGGCCCAAAGGAGTCGGGGCCTTGCTGCGGCGGGGACAAGCTCCGCTGAAGCCCTTATTCGCGGGAGGAGCTCAGGAGCACCGTCTCCGGCCGGGCACCGTCAATGTGCCGGGCGTGATCGCCCTGTCCAAGGCGGTACGTCTCGCCGTCGAAGAGCAGCCGGCGAATTACGAGCGCTGGTCCGAGCTGCGCGGGCTGTTGCTGCGCCGGTTGGAGCAGGTGGAGCCGCTTGTGGTGAACAGTCCGCCGCTTCCGCTGGCCGCGCCGCATATCGTCAATCTGTCGTTCCCCGGCATGAAGTCCGAAGTGGTGGTGCATGCGCTTGAAGAATCGGGCGTTATCGTCTCCACCCAATCGGCATGCTCCTCCAAGCTGCACCAGCCGAGCCGGGTGCTGATGGCGATGACGAACGATGCGGAACGCGCGGCGAGCGGACTTCGCATCAGCATGGGAGCCGATACCGATGCGGCGGGCATCGAACGGCTGGCCGACGCATTGGAGGAAGTGACGAAGCGGCTCGCCCCGATGCGGACAAGCCGAAGATAAACAGGGGAAAGGATCGAACGAGCTATGAATTACGATATGATACTTCTCCGATACGGGGAATTGGCCATTAAAGGAAAGAACCGCGGCAGATTTGAAAAGGCCGCCTACCAGCATGTCAAATTCGTGCTGGCGCCGTTCCCGCAGGCCAAAATTATTCGGGTATACGGCCGAATGTACGTGGAATTGAACGGAGAACCGATAGATGAGGTGGTTGGCGCCTTGCGGCGGGTGTTCGGCATCGTGTCGCTAAGCCCGGTGAAGCGGGCTCCCTCGGAGCTGGAACCGATTGTGGAGACGGCGCTGCAGCTTATGGCCGAGATGAATCCGGGGGAAAACACGACCTTCAAGGTCACGGCCCGGAGAGCCTGGAAAGCCTTCCCGCATGGATCGCAGGAAATGAATCACCTGGTCGGCGCCCCGATTCTCCGCAAATACCCGCAGCTCACCGTCGATGTCCGCCAGCCCGATATCGAGCTGCATGTCGAGGTGCGCGAGGAAGGGACCTATCTGTTCAATGAAGTCATACCGGGCGCGGGGGGCTTCCCGCTGGCATCCAACGGGCGGGCCATGCTGCTGCTGTCCGGCGGAATTGACAGCCCTGTGGCCGGGTACCAGGCGCTGCGCAAAGGTCTGGAAATTGAGGCGATTCATTTCCACAGCTATCCGTTCACGAGCGAACGCGCCAAGCAGAAGGTGCTGGATCTGGCCCAGGTGCTGGCCAACTACGCAGGACGGATGCGGGTTCACCTCGTCCCGTTCACCGAGATTCAGACCCGGCTGCATCAGGAAGCGCCGGATAATCTGATGATTACGCTCATGCGGCGGGCGATGATGCGCATCTCGACCCGGCTGGCCGAACAGCGCAAAGCAGGGGCCCTCATCTCGGGGGACAGCCTCGGACAAGTGGCGAGCCAGACGCTCGGGAGTATGAACGTCATCGGGCGCGTGACGGATCTGCCGCTTCTGCGTCCCCTCGTCACGATGGACAAGAATGAAATTATCCGCATTGCGGAGCAGATCGGAACCTATGACCTGTCCATCCTGCCTTACGAGGACTGCTGCACCTTGTTCGTGCCGAAATCGCCTTCGACGAATCCGAATCTGCGCGTCGTCGAATATGCCGAGTATTCGTTGAAGGATTATGAAGCGCTGCTGGAAGCGGCCGTGGAACAGACGGAGTCCCTCGTCCTCCGGGCAGGGGGAAGTCCGGACCAGGCGATTATTCTGTCCGGACCGGGCCGGCAAGATTTGTCGGCAGCGGAAGCGTCCGGCAAGCCGGACAGCGAGCCCGCCCGGACGGATGACTGGTTCTAACTGGCCAGACCGGATTCTCTTGGGGTTCGTGTCCAAAAAAACGTCATAGCCTGTCTCCTCTGTTCATACATGTAGTAGTCAGGGGGGACGGACTGTGGACTCTGTATGGATAATTGGGGAAATATTGCTAATCAATATGGTGCTGAGCGGGGACAACGCGGTTATTATCGCCATGGCTTCCCGCCATCTTCCCGTTCATTACCGCCGCCAAGCGGTATGGTGGGGCGTGGGAGGGGCCGTGCTGATGCGCTGCGCGCTTACGGTTGCGGCGGTCACGCTGCTTCGAATCCCGCTGCTTCAGGCGGCAGGCGGAGCGATGCTCTTCGCCCTGGCTGTCCAACTGACCGCCCAGCCCCGGCAGGAGCCGGATGCGGTGAGAGAGGCTGGGTCCTTATGGACGGCGATCCGCACGATTTTGATCGCGGATTTCGTGATGAGCTTGGACAACGTGCTGGCTATCGCAGCGATTGCGAAGGGGCGAATGGAATTCGTTATCCTCGGCATTGCGCTCAGCATCCCCCTTATCGTATGGGGCAGCTCGATCATCAGCCGCTGGCTGGAGCGCCTGCCGCTGCTCCTGTATGCGGGAGCGGGGATTCTGGCGTACACCGCCGGGGAGATGATTGCGTCCGATGCGAAAATCGTCGCCTGGATTGACCGGTCGGGTCTTCGCTTGGAAGAGAGCCTTCCTTGGGTACTGGTCGGACTGGCATTGCTTCTCAGTGTATTTTTGCGCGGCAGGGGCAAGATCGGAACAGAATAACACCCGTTTGGCGCGAGAATGCGGTGCTGCACACAGCCGCTGCCCCTTCGGGGAACGGCTGTTTTTTTGCGCCGTTTGCGGATTTTGCAAATTTTCAGGTGATGGTGGTATTTTTCCGGACTTTCATATACACTAGAAAAGATAAAAATGACGCATCGAACGCCGCACTCTGTCTAGCCACTCGTAACCATGATGCATGGAGGTATTGTCGAATGGGCAAAAATCAACAATTTATCGGCATCGTCATCCTCGCTGCAGGCTTATTTATATTGTTGGGCAAATGGGGAGTCTTTGCTTTTATCGGCGGCACCTTGTGGCCGCTCATCATGTTTCTTGCCGGAGCGGGCGCCTACGCTCTCGTTCGGGCGAGAATCGCCCCGCCGGTTGCCATGGTGCCTGCCGGCATGCTGACCGTCTACGGCGTCCTGTTCATGCTGACGCATTGGATTAGCGCCAGCCTGTTCATATGGCTCTGGCCTCTGCTTCTGGTTGGGGTCGGGGCAGGGCTGTACGGCTATTATGTAGAAGATCCGCTCCATCCGAGGAACGCATGGCTCGGCTCGATGTTGTTCGGCGGGGCAGGGATCGGCATTTTTATCCTGATGCTCATGATTACAATCAGCCTTTACATGATTGCGATTGCGCTCATCGTGGTTGGAGCCGCTCTCGTGTTCGGCCGCTTGGGCCGAAGATATTAAGAGGCTTGGCGCCACTTGCCGCCGCTTGCCGCGACATGAAGACACTATTCCGTCCGAGTAGAAACGCCGCCTCAATCCGGCGTTTTTCTTGATGAATCTCCTTGTTCGTCTTCCGGCGCGCGAGGATGATTCCAATGCTTGTCATTCACATCCAGAAGGGAAAGGTTCAAGTATGCAAGATCGACAAAATATTCGCAATATCGCTATTATCGCCCACGTTGACCATGGCAAGACCACGCTCGTGGACAAGCTTCTCCAGCAGTCCGGAACGTACCGCGAGAATGAAGTGGTTCAGGAACGCGTCATGGACTCGAACGATCTGGAGCGTGAACGCGGCATTACGATTCTGGCCAAAAATACGGCGATTACGTATAAAGATTACTTGATCAATATCGTGGATACTCCGGGTCACGCCGATTTCGGCGGAGAAGTGGAGCGCATTATGAAAATGGTCGACGGGGTTCTCCTGGTCGTCGATGCCTTCGAAGGCTGCATGCCGCAGACGAAGTTCGTGCTCCGCAAAGCCCTGGAGCATAATCTGACGCCGATCGTCGTCGTCAACAAAATCGACCGTCCGAATGCCCGGCCGCATGAAGTCATTGACGAAGTGCTTGAATTGTTCATCGAACTCGAGGCCAATGACGACCAGCTCGATTTCCCGGTCGTCTACGCGTCCGCTCTGAACGGGACATCGAGCTTGTCGCCCGAGCAGCAGGACAGCAACATGCAATCGCTGTATGACACGATTGTGGAGCATATCCCCGCTCCGGCGGAGAACCCGGATGAGCCGCTCCAGTTCCTCGTTACGCTCCTGGATTACAATGAATATATGGGCCGGATTGCGATCGGGCGCGTGAACCGGGGCCGCATCCGCCAGGGGCAGGCCGTCGCCGTCATCAACCGCGAGGGCCAGATGAAGCAGGCGCGGATTGAGAAGCTGTTCGGCTTCCAAGGATTGAAGCGGATCGAGCGGGACGAGGCCGGAGCCGGAGATATCGTGGCCATTGCCGGAATCAAGGATATCAATATCGGCGAGACGCTGGCCGATCCGGCGCATCCGGAGGCATTGCCTGTCCTTCATATCGACGAGCCTACGCTGCAGATGACCTTCGTAGTGAACAACAGTCCGTTCGCCGGAAGAGAAGGGAAATGGATTACGTCCCGCAAGCTGCGCGAACGGCTGATGAAGGAACTGGAGACCGATGTCAGCTTGCGGGTGGAGGATACCGACAGTCCGGAGGCCTTCATCGTCTCCGGGCGGGGCGAGCTTCACTTAGGGATTCTGATCGAGAATATGCGCCGTGAAGGCTATGAACTCCAAGTGTCGAAGCCGGAAGTTATCGTAAAAGTGATCGACGGCAAAAAAATGGAACCAATCGAGCGGCTTGTTATCGACATTCCTGAAGATTGCACCGGTCCGGTCATGGAGAGCCTGGGCACCCGGCGGGCCGAGATGGTCAATATGATCAACCATGGCAACGGCCAGGTCCGCCTCGAATTTCTGATTCCGGCCCGCGGACTCATCGGTTACCGCACCAACTTCCTGACGCTGACCCGCGGCTACGGCATTATGAACCATGCGTTCGACCATTACGGTCCTTATGTCGGCGGCCAAGTCGGCGGACGGCATCAAGGGGTGCTGGTCTCGACCGAGACGGGCACAAGCACCATGTACGGCATGTTGTCGGTCGAGGATCGCGGCGTACTGTTCCTTCAGCCGGGAACAGAGGTGTATGAAGGCATGATCGTAGGCGAGCATAACCGCGACAACGACATCGTCGTCAACATCTGCAAAGAGAAGGCCTTGACGAACGTCCGGTCGGCGACGAAGGATGAAACGGTCCGCATGAAGACGCCGCGCCTGTTCTCGCTGGAGCAGGCTCTGGAATATTTGAACGATGATGAATACTGCGAGATTACTCCGTCCACGGTCCGCCTGCGCAAAAAAATTCTGAACAAGAGCGAACGCGAACGGGCAGAAAAAGTGCGCAAAATGTCCGAATCCCATGTATAATGGGATTTGGACAACGTTGGAAAAGGAGTGACCCTCGATGCAAGCGTGGTTGGCATCCCATCCATATATAAGCTATGTGCTTATTTTTGCGTTCATGGTGTACATCTTCAATAAAGTGTTCCGTACGCAGCAGAAGCTGCCCTTGCTCAAAGAAATTTTCGTGTATCTGTTTATGGCGGTCGGGGCGTTCATTCTTCTTATTTTCCAGATCGACAAGCTGCCGATCGTGCAGTGTCTGTCCGTGGCTGTCATCTTAATGTTCATGGTGCGCATCCGCTATTTCATGGAAGAGCGGCGGCGCAAAAAAGAAGCGAATAATCAAGGCTGATTGAAGTTGACCCGCTGCCGCGAAGGCAGCGGGCATCTGAACAGAAGGGACGAGGGCGCATATGATGAAGCTGCCGGTTGCGCTGTTCAATTGGCTGCAGATTAAGATCGTGGCGGATGCCCGCCCCGAGGACGGGGCGGCGAAGGAGACGGTTGCTTTTTTTGAGGATATTTTGCGCGAAGATCATCGGCTGGGCTTCGTCGCCGCGGAATGGAGCGAGGCGGAGGACAGCTATGTCGTAACCTATGAACAGGATGGGGCTGCGCATTCCGAGCGGTTCGAGCGGGAAGAAGCGGAACGGCTCTGGAAAGACATCGAAGCGAATCCGAAATACAACGAGTAACATGATGTGGGAGGAACTATGAATTCATCGACACCATTGCCGCCGAGAAAACAACAGAGCGCAAAAGCAGCTTCGGCCCGCAAAGGCATGCCGAAATGGCTAAAAGGCATTCTCATAGCGATTATCATTTTATCTCTCGGCGTCATTAGTTACGCCGGATACATATTGCTGTATGCGAACAAGAAGCTGGATGAGATCTCCACCGCCAAGGTCGGAGGAGAGGGAGCGAGCACGGTTCAGGCCACGCTGACGCCGAAGAGCGAGCCCTTCTCGTTCGTGCTGCTCGGGCTGGATTACCGGCCGGAGCTTCCGGGGAAGCGGACGGATGTCATTATGGTCGGCGCGATTCATCCCGACACCCAGGAAGCGGTGCTCGTGTCGCTGCCGCGGGACACGTACTTCAATATTCCGGGTTACGGACCGGATAAGCTGAATCATTTTTATCCTAACTTTTATGTGATGAAAGAGCGGGGCACCTTGGACAGCGAGACGCCGGAGGACGAGATGCGGGTGATGCTCGGCCAATATTTAGGCATCGATCTCGACTATACGGCCGTCATCAACTTCAAAGGCTTCGTCGACCTGGTCGATGCGGTCGGCGGCGTCGATGTCAATGTCGATCAGGATATGTGCTACGTTGACAAGGAAGACGGCACCAATATTAATTTGAGCAAGGGCTTTCAACATCTGGACGGCAAAAACGCGCTTGATTTCGTCCGTTACCGCAAATCGAGCTGGCGGTGCAGTCCTCAGACGCCGGGAACAACCGATTTCGACCGGAATAAGCGCCAGAATGCCGTGCTCAAAGAGATCGTCAGCAACATGCAGTCGTTGGGCGGCCTTACCAAGGCGACGGATGTCATTGACGCTTTGGCGGACAATTTCACGATCGATATGCTGCCGTCCCAGATTCGCAGTGCCCTGACAACGTATATTACGATTGATAAGGATAATATTCATTACATCTCGGTCGACGGAGACTGGAAGAGTCCTTATATTTATCCGTTCGAGGATAAATTGGAAGAGGCCAAGCAGGCGCTAAAGGACGTTCTGGCAGGCAAATCGCTTAAGGAGCCGGCCGTTCCGGAGGGAACGGAGGAGCCGGCGGAGACGCCAGCTTCCCCTTCCCCTGCGGCCTAGTTATACAAGTTGTATGCAATTTTTGCTTCATCGATTAATACAATAGAGTGACAGGTAACGAACTTGTGTAGGAGGTTGAAGCCATGCCGAAGCAGCCATCCGCGATGCACAATGGACAGCAGGACAGCATGCTGAATCTGGCGGGGAGCCGCATGCTGCGGCCCGATGCCGATAAGGCCGGCCTGGCGCGCGCCTATGCAAGGGGCAAGATCGGCACCAATGCAAAAAGCCTAGTACATACTAGGCTTTTTGCTGCATTTGGGAACGCTCGGCGGTTGTCTTGCCTGGCCCGGAAGCCGCCGCGCGCTCGATGGGCTTCAGCTTCAGGCCCCTGCGCGTCCCAACCGGCGGTTAACGCCCCTGCTGGGAGCGGGTTCCGTCTTTCGGTGCCGGCTCAGGCGCATTCTCGCGGATCTGCTTCACATGGCTCGGAACTTGAGGAACGATGCGTCCCACAATATCGGCGAGCTCGTTCGCGAAGCCGGATACCGGCCGCCCCTGGCGAATGTCGGCAGCCATCTCGCGCAGTCTTGCATTAATGTCCATGTCGGCTGTCACAAGGGCGTTGGCGCCATATTTATCCTTGCTCAGAGCCTCGGCCACGGAATACTTGATGGTTCCGACGCGGGAACGCTCCATCTCGGAATCGACATCAATGCCGACAATGGCCGTATTTCCGAAGACGACGCAATTCGCGCTTTTCACGCCAGGCACTTTGCGCGCCAGATCGGCCAGATGCTGGCTGACCGCCCCCGCGTCTCGAATGTTGCGCTTGCCGTCCTGGATTGGCTGCGCCTGTCCTCCGGAGTAACTTCCTGGCGTCGCTTGCCTGTTCGCATTGCCGCATCCGGCGAGCATTCCCACGATCACGATAGCAAGTAGCAATCTATGCATCACGTATCAACCTTTCCTTTTGTTTGACAATAAAAAATGAGACTTCCGATTGAGTATAGTGTGAACGGCCGCGGCATTTTTTATGTAATGCAAAAATGAATCGCCATGCCCTCCCTCTTGGAACGGTCGGTTCGGCGAAAGGAGAATCCAATGAGCAAAATATTTGTATTGGATACTAACGTGCTGCTGCATGATCCGAAGGCGCTGTTTGCTTTTCAAGATAATGAAGTGATCATTCCTGCCGTTGTGCTCGAAGAAATGGATTCCAAGAAACGCAATGCCGATGAGCTCGGACGCAATGCAAGAATGGTATCGCGGCTGCTGGACGGCTTGCGGGAACACGGGCATCTGCATCATGGCGTCCGTCTCCCCAATGGAGGCACGCTGAAGGTGGAATTGAACCATCGCAGCTTCGTCAAGGTTCAGGAAATGTTCGGAGAAGTATCGAACGACAATCGGATACTGGCCGTCGCCTTGAATTACCAATTGGAGCAAAAGCATGCCGAGCATCCGTCGAATGTCATTCTGGTCAGCAAGGATGTGCTTGTCCGGATTAAGGCGGACGTGCTTGGTCTGCATACGGAAGACTATTTATCCGACCGGACGGTTCAATCGGGTGATGACTTATACAGCGGCCTGTGCTCCGTTCATGTTCACCCCGGCATGATCGACGAATTCTACACCAACCGCATGCTCCACCTGAAGCAGCTCGGGCTGGGGCTGCATCCGCATCAATTTGTCATTTTGAAGGACGAGATCGGAACGAGCAAATCCGCCTTGCTCAAGGTAAATGCCGAGGCCACCAAGCTGGAGCCGCTCTATTTAAGCAATGATCCGGTGTGGGGGATTACGGCCCGCAACGCCCAGCAGCGGATGGCGCTAGAGCTGCTGCTTAACGACGACATTCCCCTAGTGACGCTGACAGGGAAAGCGGGAACGGGAAAAACGCTGCTGGCGCTGGCCGCCGGGCTGATGAAGGTGGAAGATGAGCGGAAGTACAAAAAACTGCTGATTGCGCGGCCAGTCGTGCCGATGGGCAAGGATATCGGGTATTTGCCGGGCGAGAAGGAGGAGAAGCTGCGTCCGTGGATGCAGCCGATTTATGATAATCTGGAGTTCCTGTTCGATACGAAAAAATCCGGCGACATCGACAAAATCCTAGTCGGGATGAACAACATTCAGGTGGAGGCGTTGACCTATATTCGAGGCCGCTCCATACCGGGGCAATTCATTATTATTGACGAGGCGCAAAATTTATCCAAGCATGAGGTCAAGACGATTGTCTCCCGTGTCGGGGAAGGCAGTAAAATCATCCTGATGGGCGATCCGGCGCAGATTGACCATCCGTACCTCGATGCGGCGAGCAATGGCCTGACTTATCTGGTGGAACGCTTCAAAGCCGAGGCGATCAGCGGCCATGTGACGCTGGAGAAGGGGGAGCGATCGCGCCTTGCCCAGATTGCCGCCGACCTGCTGTAAAGCTTCACGGCAGACGGATCCGGCCTGTCACAGGCCGGGAAAAACGGCTCGGAGCGAAATAGTGCTCCGGGCTTATTATTTTTGCCAAAATCGGAGTCCGGGGTAAGGACAAGGTAGGCCAACGGTGCTACAATAGAAATCAAAAGAAGCAGGTACGGACGGAAGGGAGAGGGCAATGCCGCAATTCAAAAAAACGCTGGTTACGATCATGATGGTCTTCGTATCGCTGCTGTTGTTATTCCAGTTCAGCGGCAGCGTCCCGCAGCAGGCGGAGCAGGATGCCTCTCCGGAGACCGTCGTGAAGCCGTCGCCGGACAGCGCGGGCCCCAAGCCGATGAAGCAATTGAAGGTGGCGGTGCAGCTCCCGCCGATGTCCTTCATCCAGCTTCGTCGCTTGAATCAGATGTTCATGGACGAGACCGGCATCTTCGTCGAGTTGGAGAACAACTCTGCCGAGCAGGCGGAGGAAGAGTGGCCGAAGGCGATGCAGATGGAGCAGAGCGCCGATATTTTACTGCTCGACAGTGAATCGGTTATCCCCTATGCCCGAAAAGGTTGGATTCTGCCGCTCGATCCGTCGATGAGCGGGGGAGACGCGGTGCCGGCATGGTTAAGCGACCGGGTGAGATGGAACGGCTACGCCTGGGGCATGCCGGTTCAATTGGATCCTTATGTGCTCGTCTGGAATAAAAATATCGTAAAATCCGCCTCCGGTCTGCCCAGCGATTGGAGCGGGTGGAAGCGGCTGTTCGACGAGAATGCGCCGGGCATGGCCGGGGAGGCGGAGGAAGCGCCGGACAATCTGCCTTCGTCCGGCATCATCCCGCCGCCCGTTATCTCTCCGGAGGCGGGCAAGCGGCTGCCGCAGCAATGGTTCGCTTGGCATGCGGAGGATCATCGGGCCTTGCTGTCGCTTTTCTGGAGGCTTGGCTTGCTTCATCCGGAATTTGCGGCCGCTCCCCGGGGCCCGGAATGGGCCGGGAGGCAGGCTGACGGCGCCGAAGCCTCGGAGGTCCGGTGGAAGCAGACGCTCTCGGAGCTGGAGCCGTATCGGGGGCATTTCCAGCCGTGGACCGCGGAATCCAGCCACATGGATACCTGGGAGAAGCTGAAGGCGGGAGAGATCGCCTTCGCGATCGTCCCGTATTCGGAGGCGGCGCTGGAAGCGAGCGCTCCGCTCGCCATCGAGCCGGCCGGGGAGGCTTCGCCTCCGGCGGGACAATGGGTGACGAGCCGCAGCTATGTCCTTGCGTCGCATACGGAAGGGGAACAGGAGGCGATGCGCTGGATCGCTTATATGACTCAATGGTCTGTCCAGCAGGAATGGTTTGAGACGCTGTCCGTCCTTCCCGTTCATGAGCAAGCCTATCTCTCGACGAGCGGCGAGCGGTTGCTGCCGGAACCGTTTCGGCCGAAGCAGGAAGGGAAACGCCATGTGTACAGAGCGGCGGAAGTGCTGGAGCAATGGTCCGGGGCCGCCAGCAGCTGGATGGCCGGCAAGCTGGCGGCGAAGCAGCTGGATTTGGAATGGGCCCGGCTTATCAACATAGACTCGGAACATAGAACAACCATCAACCGGCAATGAAAGCCCCGGTTGATGGTTGTTTGCGTTGCTTACCATTTCATTGACAGATTGACCGTGATCCGCTTGTCTTCCACGGCGACATCGGTGGCTTCGATGAACGAGACCAGCCGCTGCGGATAGAAGCCGAGATCGAATTCCTCTTCCAATTGCGAGCGGGTCGTATCCGGCAGTTCCAGGCCGTTGAACATGAGGCGGTCGACATGGAACAGCATCATGTTTTCGGGCTCGCTCTCGAGCGTATAATGGCCTTGAACGAACACGCTCAGTCCGGCGCTCTCCCCTTCGGCGGAGACCGAGCCTTCCCGGAAGCGGAAGGAAAATTGCTCGAAAATCGGATCCTGCTCGCGCAAAAACTGATTCAGTTCTTCTTCTTGGATCGAAATGGTATACTTAGTACCATCAATTTGCAGATTGCCGCTCTTCTTCACGAATTCCGGCAGCTTCTGCATCGCGTCGGCCAGTGCGCGGAAATGGCGGCGCACCTCATACATGCCGATGTTCTGCCAATAGGAGGTGAACTCCTGGATCAGCCGGCTCATCGCTTCCGGGTCGCTGCTGTTCGCCAGATTGGAATCCAGCTCACGCTGCAGGGCGTTCACTCTGTCCCGCTGCCGGACAAGCTGTTCCTTGACCTGCGACAATTCCCGTTCCGTGCGGGCTAACGCATCGCGAAGCCGGTTCAGATTTTGCAATTGCTCGGAATACGTCTCCAGTATTTCTTGGTCGGTCTTGAACAGGAACTGATAGTAATCGAACAGCAGCCAGATGGAGTGTTCGTCGCGGGCCGAGAGGAGAGCCTGCAGCAGCATGTCGCGTTCTCCCATATAATAGGCGCGGAGCACGCGGCCCGCCTGCTCCCGCTTCTGATCGAAGGCGGCCGCCTGCTTGCGGAGGGCGTCTTCCGTCTGGCGGCGTTCTCCCGCCGCGGCCGACTCCTTCGCGGCGATGCGCTCGATCTCTTTGTTCAGCTCGGTCACCGACAAGCTCTGCTGGAGCAGCTTGCGCTCCGCTTCGGTCGGTTCCTTGCTCCATCCTGTATGAACCGTCGGTTCCGCACGAGTGGCACCGGGGACCGCAATGGAGAAGAGAAGTATGAATGCGAGACCCAACAGCGCATAGCGCGCACGCTGTGCCAGTGACATCGGGTTCCCCCCTTACAAACGGTATGCACAACTCATCGTATGTCTCGTCCAGACGGGATATGACCTCTTTCCCTTATCCGTATGCAGGGCCGGACGGGGATCGGCCAACGGCCCGTCCGCCGCCGCATGACCCGGTAGCAGGCCGTGAGCGGGGCCCGGCAGAGGCCAAATCCGTGACGAGCATGGTCTATTTTTCGCACGAATAGAAAGGATGGTTGCCATGTCTCATTATCCGTCTAATTCCATTCTCGTTCAATATCTAATTGATTGCATCCGCCGTTCCGCCAAGGCAGCCATTCCCTTTTCGGCCTTTATGGAAAGCTGCCTGTACCATCCCGAAGGCGGCTATTACATGTCGAATCGCCCCAAAATCGGAAAGGAGGGCGATTTCTACACGAGCTCGAATGTGGGGAGCGCGATGGGGGAAATGATTGCGGTCTATATTCAGCGCCAGGCCGCAGCGAGAGGCTGGGCTCCGGACACGTTCACGATCGTCGAGTGGGGAGCGGGCAACGGCCGCCTGGCGGGACACATCAACGGGCGCCTGCGCCGTGATCGCTTCAGCGGCTGCCGGTATGCCATCGTGGAGGCGAGTCCTTATCATGCCCAACTGGCCAAGGAGCGGCTGAGCGGCGAAGGCTTTCCCGTCTCCTGGTGGACCGAGGCCGATTATCGGCGGGAGGCGGGAGGGAGCCGGCTCTTCGTCCTCGCGAACGAGTTGCTGGATGCGTTCCCGGTCGAGCGCATCCGCGCAGTCAATGGACATATCGAGCAGTGCTTCGTTGTCTGGGAGGAAGCCGAGCAGAGATTCCGTCCTGTCTGGTTGCCGGCCGAACCGGAAGTGTCGCGCTGGCTGACCCGCTATCGGATCGAGCTGCCGGAAGGCCGGATCTGCGACGCCGGAATCGCCATGAGCGGCTGGCTCGGCACGATGCTGCGTCAGGCATCCGCCGCGGAATTCATCTTCATCGATTATGGGGATGTAACGGAGGAATTGACGGCGGAGCATCGCGTCGACGGGACGCTGGTGTGCTATCACCGCCACCGCGCTCATGCCAATCCGTGGATCCACATCGGGGAGCAGGATATGACGGCCATGGTCGATTTCAGCGTCTGCCGCCAGACCGCTCTCGAAGCCGGGGCGCTGATCCGGAATGACATGACCCAGCAAGCCTTCCTGCTGGAGCAAGGTCTGCTGCAGGAGCTGGCCGATCACGCGGAGCCCGATCCGTTCAGTCCGGAAGCGCGGCGCAACCGGGCGATCCGGCAGCTGCTCCTGAGCGACCGGATGAGCGAACGGTTCCGCGTGCTGCTGCTCGCCCGGGACGCTTCCGCATAGCCCCCCGCGCGGAGATGCCTGAACATAGAGAACGGCCGAAGCCCGAAGGCTTCGGCCGTATCTGTTATGTGCTGCTCTTCAGCATATCCTGAATCGTCACCTCGGCGTATCCGCCTAGAACGGCTTGCCCATTACGAATACGGTCCAGTAGGAGAAGCCGGTGAAGCATACAAGCATGTACCCCCAGAACAGAAGTATATATGTACGCTCGGACAATTTAAGATATCCCAACAACACAAAGAAGGCGGTCTGCATGAAGAAGAGCAGAGCCATCTCGATCATGTCTCCAGCAAACGCCATTAGACCGATGACTAATGTCCAGAAGCCGAGTACGCGATACATTCGTGCCACGATTCATCCTCCTCTCGTTACGATCGGTCCCACTTTTCTAATGATATTATAGCGTTCGCAATTGGTTATGTAAACGATTAACCGTGACGAAAAACCAAATAATTTGTTCAGATCTTCATAAATGTGATATAAAGCATGGACACGCGCACGTATGTTTCCTAGGAAAAATGGATATACATTTTAGTATCCGATAGATTCTATGAAATCTAGCATGGGCATAGAGATGGAATAAGCGGTTATTTCAAGCGGCAGTCTATTCCGCTCCAATAATCGGATGGCGAACGCGGCGTAGCTGCTTGCGACCGATATGAATGATGGAAGTCGTTAGGAGGTTATTTCATGACAGCAATAAGGCAAGATGCATGGACCGCAGATGATGATTTGATTTTAGCGGAAGTTACACTTCGGCACATCCGGGAAGGAAGTACCCAGTTGGCCGCTTTTGAGGAAGTGGGAGAAAAGATTGGACGCACGTCCGCAGCGTGCGGATTCCGTTGGAACAGCTGCGTCCGCAAAAAGTACGAGGCGGCGATACAGCTGGCCAAGGCGCAGCGGCAGAAGCGCAATTATTTGAAAAAGCAGCCGCTGGGCGCGCAGGTCGCTTCTCTTACGCTGCAAGAGGGAGAAGACAGCGATTTGAAAGGCGAGATGCTGACGGAAGAATCGTTGTCCATGGATATGGTTATCCGCTATTTGCGCCAGATGCGCAACAATGTGCAGGAAATGACCCGCCAAATCAAGCATATGGAAAAAGAGCTGCAAGAAAAGGAAGAATATTGCGCTCGCCTGCAGCGGGAAAAGGAGGAGCTCTCCAAGCAAGTCAACGTGGTAGAGACCGACTATCGTACGGTGAACGATGATTATAAAGCGCTCATTCAAATTATGGACCGTGCTCGCCGATTGGCTATCTTGAGCGAAGAAGACGATGACGTGAAGACGCGGTTCCGTATGGACGCCAACGGCAATCTGGAGCGAATCGAATAGGAGCCGGCTTCCGTCCCCGGCTTAAGCAGGACGGCGCAAGGAAAGCACCTGGCGAGAGAATTCTCTCACTCGGCGCTTTTTTTGTGTTTTTCCGGATTCTTTGATATAACAAGGACACTGATAGTGTGTTCAACCGTTCATATATGGCGAGGAAGCCGATAGTAGATCGGAAGAAGGAGAGAGACGAATATGATTGTCGATATTATCGGAGGAGGCGCGCTCGGCCTCTTGTACGCGGGACGGCTGCTGGCCGGCGGGCAGGCCGGGGTCCGGCTATGGACGCGAACGGAGGAACAGGCGGAGAAGATCCGCGCCGAAGGCTTCGAGGTGGTGGAGATGTCAGGAGAGCGGTCGCATTATAAAGGGATAGAAGCGTTCCCGCTTCCGTTGGCTCCGGCGCGGCTGAGCCGCCATGGCTTGGAGGCGGGAATGGTATGGCTGTTCGTCAAGCAGACGCATATCGGGCCCGAGCTGCTCACCGTGCTTCGGAAGATGCCGCGGCAGCCCGAGGCTGCCCTCGTCTGCTTCCAGAACGGGGTCGGCCATGCCGAAGCGTTGGCCGGGGTATGGCCTTCCCCCTCGCTTGCGGTTGCGGTGACGACGGAGGCCGCCGCCAGAGAGGGCCTGAACCGGATCCGCCATACCGGATCCGGAGCAACCTGGATCGGCCCGGCCGCCGCTGAAGAGGAGGCGCGGGCTCATGCCTTGAATTTTTCCTGTATTTGCGCGAAGAACTTGTTGGAAAAGGCAGGAATTGAGGCGTTTGTGTCGAACAACATCGAAGACATGGTCTATCAAAAGCTGCTCGTCAACGCTGTCATCAATCCGTTGACCGCGCTGCTTCGCGTCAAGAACGGCGAATTGCTGGACGGGGCGGAACGGATGGAGCTTATGCGGGATTTGTTGGCCGAAGCGGCCCGGGTCTATCATGCCGCCGGCATCCCGGTGAAGGAAGAGGACGCATGGAAGCGGATTACGGACGTGTGCCGCCTGACGGCCGGCAACACCTCCTCCATGCTGCAAGATATATTGGCCGGCCGCCCGACGGAATGCGAGGCGATTACGGGCGCGATTATCCGGCTCGGCGCGCGCCATGGGGCCGGCACCCCGCTGCATCAGACGATATACCGCCTGATCCGGGCTGGCGAGCCAAGACACCGCTAGCATCTACTTCTTCTGTCCAAAGGAGTGAGTCACACCGCGCATGTATACCATTTTCGTATTTTTATCGGCATTGCCGTTTTTTCCGTTCATTATCGTGTGGATTGCCGGTTCCTGCTGGGTCAGGCCCAAGAAAAAAGCGTTCATGCTGGCGATGGACGTGACGACGTTCTTCCTTATCGCATCGGTTGGGGGCCTCTATAATACGGTAACGGGCTCCTCCGCCGGATTCTATTGGATCTGTCTTATGCTGCTCCTTGCCACCGGCTTGCTTGGCGGCCTCCAGCACCGCAAATATGGCAAAATTCATGTCCAGCGGCTGGCGAGGACGATCTGGAGACTGGCTTTCTTCATTCTCAGCATCCTGTATATCCTCCTGCTGCTCATCGGCATTATCGCCTATATCGCGAGCGTGTAGACTCTCCGGGAAGCGCGTGCCGGAACATCGCCTCTTTGACGTACCCAAGCCGCATTGTGTACAATCGAGACGACAGACAGAGGAGGCGGCTTACATGACTTGGCCTATATTGAACATACCTGTACAGCAATCATTGGCAAGACGATACATAGATCGGGACGAAGCGATTATCGAATCGCTGTATGAATACCATCCGGATCGCGATTGGGAGGCGCGCGTCCGCTGGGTGGATGAAGCGGCGCATCTGCGGGCGGATCGCAAGCGGCTTGTCTCCGTCCTGCGCCGTTACAACAAGGCTAGGAACGATTATCCGGCCGTCGCGGAAGCGCTGGATCGGCTGGAGCGGGACGACGCGCTCGTCGTCGTCGGCGGACAGCAGGGCGGATTGTTTGGCGGCCCGCTGCTCGTCGTCTACAAGGCGGTCTCGATGATCCGCATGGCGCAGGAGGCGGAGGCGCGGCTAGGGCGCCCGGTCATTCCGATCTTCTGGATCGCGGGAGAGGATCATGACTTCGATGAAGTCAATCATGCGTACTTCCTTACGCCGGAGCCTTCGGTCGCCCGGGTCCGGGTCGAGAAGAAGGACGGAACGCGAGCGCCGGTCAGCAGCATTCGGCTGGACGAGGAACAATGGGCCGCGGTATTGAATGAGGTGGACGCCTTGCTCCCGCCGACGGAGTTCAAGCCCGCGCTGATGGAGCGGGTACGGGAAGCTTCCGCCGGCGCCGCGTCGCTGACCGATGCGTGCGCCGTACTGCTCGGAAGCATGTTCGGATCCTACGGACTCGTGTTCCTCGATTCGGCCGATCCGGAGCTGCGCGAGGCCGAAGGACCGATGTTCCGCAGCCTCATCGCGCAGAATGACCGGCTGAGGCAGGCTTATGCCGGCAGCGAGCGCGAGCTGGCCTCGCGAGGCTTCCCGACTCAGGCGGAGCACGCCGAGAACGGAGCGAATTTGTTCCTGATTCACGAAGGAGAGCGGCATCTGCTGTTCAAGGAGGAGGGCGGGTTTACCGACCGGCACCGGATCCTGTTCCGCAGCGAGGATGAACTGATGGCAGTCGCCGAATCGGCGCCCCATCAGTTGAGCAACAACGTGCTGACCCGCCCGTTAATGCAGGAATATTTGTTCCCGGTGCTGGCCACCGTGCTCGGTCCCGGCGAGATCGCGTATTGGGCTCAGACGAAGGAGGCCTTCCGCGCGCTCGGCATGCGCATGCCGCTGCTCTGGCCGCGCATGGGCTTCACTTGTCTGGAAGGCACCGTGAACAAGCTGCTGGGGAAATATGAATTGACGGCTCAAGACATCATCGGGCATTATGAGGAGAGGAAGGAAGCGTGGTTGAAGGCTCAGGATCAATTGGGGCTCGATGAACGGTTCGCTTCGCTCCGCCACGATGTCGATGCCCGGTATGAAGAGCTGCTCGCCCGGCTGAACGAAGCGCTTCCCGCGCTCGGCCGCTTGGGGGATACGAACCGGGCGAAGGTGCTGGAGCAGATTGATTTCCTGCACCACCGGGCGAAGGATGCGCTGCAGAAGCAGCACGAATCGGGGCTTCGCCAGTGGGAGCGGATGAGACTGACGCTCCATCCGCAGGATCGGCCGCAGGAGCGCGTCTACAATATGCTGATGTACGCCTGCCGTTATGGAGAGGGCTGGTTCCAGCCGTTCATGGAAGCTCCCGTGGTGTGGAACGGAGAGAACCGCTTGGTCGTGCTGTAACGATGGCCGCCGATCCGAGTCAACGCTCGCGCATCTGCTGAATACGATAGCTATAACACGAAGGGAAGGGTGTAGAGGATGAGTCAGACAAAAGCAGCGGACCAAAGCATCATCCGCGACATTGCATTGGCCCCTGAGGGGCATTTGAAAATCGATTGGGTTCAAGCCCATATGCCGGTGCTGAACCGGATTCGCAAGCAATTCGAAGCGGAGCAGCCGTTCAAGGGCTTGAAGGTGGCGATCTCGCTCCATCTGGAAGCGAAGACGGCCTACCTGGCCAAGGTCGTGCAGGCCGGCGGCGCCGAGGTGACGATTACCGGCAGCAACCCGTTGTCGACGCAAGACGATGTCTGCGCCGCGCTGGTGGAAGACGGCATTACTGTCTATGCGAAGTACAATCCCGAACCGGAAGAGTACAAGCAGCTGCTCCTGCGCACGCTGGAGACGAAGCCGGACCTGATTATCGACGACGGCGGCGATCTGATCTCGATTCTGCACTCGGAGCGTCCGGATCTCCGCGAGCAGGTGCGCGGCGGGGCCGAGGAGACGACGACAGGCATTCTCCGCCTGAAGGCGATGGAGAAGGATGGCACGCTCCAATTCCCGATGGTGGCCGTCAATGACGCCTTCTGCAAATACTTGTTCGACAACCGGTACGGCACAGGCCAATCGGTGTGGGACGGCATCAACCGGACCACGAATCTCGTCGTGGCCGGCAAGACGGTCGTCGTCGTCGGTTATGGCTGGTGCGGCAAGGGCGTCGCGATGCGTGCCAAAGGTCTCGGCGCGAACGTCGTCGTGACGGAGATCGACGCCATCAAGGCCGTCGAAGCGTATATGGACGGCTTCACGGTGCTGCCGATGAGCGAAGCGGCTCGCGTCGGCGATATTTTCGTTACGGTCACGGGGAACCGCGATGTCATTCGCGGCGAGCATTATGATGTCATGAAGGATGGCGCGATTTTATCCAACGCCGGCCATTTCGATGTGGAAGTGAACAAGCCGGAGCTGGAAGCCCGCGCGCAGCACGTGCGCACGGTCCGCAAAAATATCGAAGAATACAAGCTGAAGGACGGACGCAGCATTTATCTGCTGGCGGAAGGCCGCCTCGTCAACCTGGCGGCGGGGGATGGACACCCGGCGGAGATTATGGATATGACGTTTGCCCTGCAGGCGCTGTCCCTGAAATATGTGAACGAGCACTACGAGCGCATCGGCAGCAAGGTTGTCAATGTGCCGTACGAACTGGATGAGCAGGTTGCCCGCTTCAAGCTGGAGTCGCTCGGCATCTCGGTCGACACGCTGTCGGCGGAGCAGCAATCGTATTTGGCAAGCTGGCAAGAACATTAATAGCCGCGATACTGCCGGCCGCCCGCTTCTTTGCTTCATGAATGGCAGAGAAGCGGGCGGTCTTTTTTGCATAGATAACATAAGCCCCCCCCGCAACATTTGATTTCCAAATTCCGTTAGGAAAGGTGCAGCTTGCGTACGCATCCAGACGGGGTCGGAAGACGATGTGCCAAATAAAAGGGGGAATGTAGGTTATGGCAAGGATCGGGATGAGGAAGGCAAGGGGAATAGAAAAGACGCGGGAAGGACGACTAAAGAGGCGGGCCCGCTTCGGAGCGCTTCTGATTGGAACGCTGATGCTCGCGTTGGCAGCCGGCTGCGGAGCCGCTTCGCCTGATCAACCCTCCGAGGCCGGAGCGGTCATGAACCAATCGGAAGCGGCAATGGATAGGGCGGAGAGCCCGCCGCCTGCCGGAGCCGGGTTCGCCAAGCAGGGGGAAGCGAGCTTCGTCCCGGCCGACCGGAAGCTGATCTATGAGGCGAATATCCGGATGGAGGTTCAAAACTATGAAGCCGCCAAGCAGCGGCTGCAGCAATTGGTCGCTCGCTCGAAGGGATATGTGCTGCAGTTCTCCGATCAGGAGTCGGAGAGCGAGCGCGGAGGCTCTTTCGTCATTAAGGTGCCTGCGGCTGGATTTACCGCCTTCCTTGATGAACTGGGAACATGGGAGGCGCTTGATTATCACCGCGAATATTCGGCCAATGACGTGACGGAAGAGTACGTCGATCTGGAAGCGAGACTGACGGCGCGGCGGGCCATGGAAGCCCGGCTGCTCGCATTCATGGAGAAGGCGACGAGCGCGGACGATCTGGTCCAGTTCTCCAGCGAGCTCGGTTCCGTACAGTCGGAAATCGAGCAGATTGTCGGGCGCAAGCGGTATCTCGATAATCATGTGGCCATGTCGACCGTAAATATGAGACTGTGCCAGCCGGTCAACGCTCCGGTCGTGCAGGGCTTGAAAAACGCATTCGGAACCCGGATGGCGAATACGCTTGCCCAGAGCTGGGAGGCGTTGATCCAGTTCGTACAACTCATCCTATTGTTTTTGACGGGGCTGCTTCCTTTTGCCGCCGCCGCGGCCATCGCCGGCGTTCCGATCTGGCTGCTGGCAAAGCGGAGAAGGGGCCGGCGCCGGCCGCCGCAAGCGCGCTTCTCCGGACAGACGGGCGGCCCGGAGCAGCAGAAGCGCAAGGGAACGGTCCTAGACCCGGCCGATGGGGCGGATGGCAAGCCAGCATCGGACGACGGGCCCGCTGCGGAGGCCTCGGTGCCGGCACCGGCTGTCGAACCGGCTGAAGCGGGGGAACAGGGGAGTTCGACCGAAGGGATAAGCGCTGAAGCGAATAGCGAGAACAAAAAGTAAGATGAAATAAAAATCCTGCTGACAAGCAGGATTTTTTATATTGACGGCGAAGTATTCTTTTGTTGTGGGGAAAAGTGGGGCATCGTGGTGGATTTAGGGGGAGGAGTGGCGGCATGATGTTCATGGGTGAATATCAACACAGCATCGATGACAAAGGCCGCCTGATCATTCCCGCCAAGCTGCGTGATTCCCTAGGATCCGCCTTCATACTCACGCGCGGCCTGGATCAATGTCTGTTCGTCTACCCGATGGAAGAATGGGGTCTGCTCGAACAGAAATTGAAGGCGCTGCCCTTGATGAAGGCGGACGCGCGGGCGTTTACCCGCTTTTTCTTCTCCGGCGCCACCGAATGCGAGTGGGACAAGCAGGGCCGGATCAATATTCCCGCCCATCTGCGCCAGCATGCCAAGCTGGACAAGGAATGCACGATTATCGGCGTGCAGAGCCGGGTGGAGATTTGGAGCAAGGACGCTTGGGAACAATATATGCAGCAGTCCGCGTCCACCTTTGAAGAAATAGCCGAGACCTTGGTTGACTTTGATTTTTGAGGGGTTATTCAAAAAGTGAAAACCGGCCTGTTCGAACTTCCATTTCTAGGGGTAGCGAACCGTGAAAAAGAGGAAAGACAACATAGACGGGAACAGGAAGAACTAGGAGGAATAACATGTGTTTCACCATATAACGGTGTTAAAAGAGGAGGCTGTGAACGGGCTGAATGTGCGCCCTGACGGCATCTATGTCGACTGTACGCTGGGAGGGGCAGGGCACAGCTCCGCCATTGCATCCATGCTGTCCGCGGACGGCCGGCTTATTGCGCTCGATCAGGACGATTGGGCTCTGGAGAATGCCGCGAACGTGCTGGCTTCCAGCCTTGATCGGGTGACGCTGATCAAGACGAATTTTCGCCACATCGAGGAGGCGCTGCATCAGGCAGAGGTGCCGCTTGCTGATGGCGTGCCGCAGGTGGACGGCATTCTGTTCGACCTCGGGGTATCTTCGCCGCAGCTTGATGAAGGCGAGCGCGGCTTCAGCTATCAGCATGACGCGCCGCTCGACATGCGGATGGATCGGAGCACTTCGCTTACGGCCCGCGAGATTGTGAACGAGTGGCCGGAAGAAGAGATTGCCCGCATCCTGTTCGAATATGGGGAAGAGAAATTTTCGCGCCGCATCGCCCGCCGCATCGCGGAGGCGAGAGCGGATCATCCGATCGAGACAACCGGCGAGCTGGCCGAGCTGGTAAAGGCCGGAATTCCGGCGGCAACCCGAAGAACCGGAGGCCACCCCGCCAAGCGCAGCTTCCAGGCGCTCCGCATCGCCGTCAACGACGAACTGGGGGCGTTCGAGCAGGCGCTCCATCAAGCCATCCGTTGCTTGAAGCCGGGCGGAAGGGTCGCTGTCATTACCTTCCATTCCTTGGAGGATCGGATATGCAAGCAGACATTCAATCAATATATGAACCGCTGCACTTGTCCGCCGGATCTGCCGATGTGCGCCTGCGGCAGGGAGGATATTTTGACGCTGCCGAAGCGCAAGCCGATTGTTCCGAGCGCGGAAGAGTTGGCGCGCAATCCGCGTTCTCGCTCCGCGAGATTACGGGTTGCCGAGAAATTGTAATGAGGGGGAGAGCAGTAGATGGCTTATACTCGCGGTAATTTGGCCGTCCGGCCGGAGAGACAGCAGCAGCCGAGGCCCAAGGTTCGCCAGACAACGAAGACCGTCGTCCGCAAGAACACATTGCCGACGAGGGAGAAGCTGTTGTATCTGCTTACCATTCTATTGTGCACGGCCGTAGCGCTCGTTCTTATCGGGCGGTATGCCCAGATCTACGACATGAACCGGAAGATCCAGAATTTGAAGCGGGAGACGATCTCGCTGCAGGATCAGACCTCTGTCTTGAGAGTGGAAGTGGAGAAGCTGTCGGACTGGAAGCGGGTGGAAGAGATCGCGCGGAAGAACGGATTGGTCTTTCCGGAGACGCCGCTGGAGATTCAAGTGTACAAACAAGCCATAGGGGATTGAACGAGGGATGAAGATGGTCAAACGAATCAAGTTGCGCACGTTGACAATCGGGGGCTTATTCACCCTCTTTTTTATTGTCATCGTGACTCGTCTGTTTTGGTATCAAGTGTGGAATCAGGATTTCTGGATGGAACTGGCGAAAAATTCGTGGTCGACGGAGAGAACCATCGAGCCGGTGCGCGGAACGATCTATGATCAGAACGGGGAAGTGCTTGTCATGAATGCCCCTGCGTATACGGTCGCGGTCAATCCGGGCTTGATTCAGGAGTTAAAAACACAGACTAAACTGGTCGAGCAGGATATCGACGTGGAGCGGCTTATCGTCCAGGAGCTGCACAAGGTGCTGGGCAAGCCGGAGAACGAGCTCTATGACATTGTCCGCAAAAAAAATCCGGAGACCGGAAAATACCTGGTTCATCGCGAGGTGCGGAACGAGGGCTGGAAAATCGAGGAGGAGACCGCCCAGAAGCTGCGCGACTTCACCGAGTCGCTCAAGGAGCAGACCAAATTGCAGGATATCGGGCTGTATCTGATGCCGGAGGTAAAGCGGTTCTATGCCAAAAACAACATGGCCGCGCACGTCCTTGGTTATACCGACAAAAACGGAAAACCGGTCGGCGGCATCGAGGAGCTGTATAATGATCAATTGGCCGGCACGGCCGGGGCGATCCAGTACGAGAAGGACCGGATGGGCAACAAGCTCCCGAAGGCGTCCGAGATTTACACGCCGGCCCGGGACGGGGACAATCTCTATTTGACGATCGATCGCACGATCCAGCAATATATCGAAGAAGAGATTCGGAAGGTGTACAATGAATATTCCCCGCATACGATTACGGTTATCGCCGCGGATCCGAAGACGGGGGACATTTTGGGCCTGGCGAACAGGCCGTCGTTCAATCCGAATGCGTACTGGGATTTTGACAATGAGCGCGCCTTTTTCAACCCGGCGGTGCAGGGAGGGTACGAGCCCGGATCGACCTTCAAGATCGTAACGCTCGCGGCGGCGGTGCAGGAAGGCTTGTTCGATCCGGAAGCCACTTTCCCTTCAGGGAAAATTTATGCGGGCGGACGGCCTATTCACGACGTCAATACGACGTGGGGCACGATCTCCTATCTGGAAGGCTTGAAGCGTTCCAGTAACGTCGCCTTCGTCAAGCTCGGCTTCGAGATGCTGAAGGAGGAGCGGTTCAAGTCCTACATAGACAAGTTCGGCTTCGGGCAAAAGACGGGCATCGAGATTCCGTGGGAATACGAGGGTTTCGTTCAGTTCACCTATCCGGCGGACGTCGCTGCCGCGTCATACGGCCACGGCCAGATCAAAGTGACGCCGATTCAGCAGATTATGGCGGTCTCGGCGGTGGCGAACGGCGGGAAGCTGATGAAGCCGCATATCGTGAAGAAGATCGAGGACCCGGTGACCGGCGAAGTGACAGAGCGGCAGCCTGAAGTGGTGCGCCAAGTCATCGACCCGGAGATTGCCAAGCAGGTCAGCGAGTATTTGGAGCAGGTCGTCGCAGACCAGGAGATCGGCACCGGGAAGAATGCGTACATCGAAGGCTACCGGGTCGCGGGCAAGACGGGGACCGCGCTCAAGGTTATTAACGGGGAGTACGACTCTACGCGCGCGGTCGTATCCTTTATCGGCTTTGCCCCGGTGGAGGATCCCCGGATCGCGCTCATCGTGGTCGTCGACGATCCGCAGAAATATTGGGAGGGCGGCGGCTTCGTCTCGCCGATTATTTTCAAAAATATCGTCTCCAAATCGCTGCGCTATATGGGCGTGCCAACGTCCCATGAGATGAAGCCGGGCGAGGCGGGAAAATCCGAAGGCCCAATCCGGCTGGTCAAGGCGCCGAACATCCAAGGGCTGAAGCCCCATGAGGCGAAGAAGCGCCTGGCCGAGCAGGGCATCGTCTTCCAGACGGTCGGCGCGGGCAAGGAAGTGAAGCGCCAATTCCCGGCGCCGGGCGAATATTTGGGGTCCGGCCAGCGGGTCTACCTGCTGACCGATGAGCCGGAAAATCTGAAGATGCCCGATATGAAAGGCAAATCGCTGCGCGATGTCATGGAGATCGCCTCGCTGCTGGGCATCGAGGTGCGGATCGAGGGCGAAGGGTACGTGACCGAGCAGCAAGCCTCGACAGACAACGGCAAGCGCGTCGTAGACATAAAATTGGAGCCGAGAAGGCCATAGCTTGTTCTATCCCCTGGTTGTCCCGAATAGGTTGGTTATGAACCCAAGTGGGACAAAGGAGGGGTTACCGTGAAATTATCCAGTGTCACGGTCCGCAAGCGGCTGTTCATCGGCGCCGGACTCGTGTCTCTTGGCTTTCTAGCGCTCGTCGTTCGTCTTGCCTATGTCCAGCTGTGGGAGGGCGGGGAAATTACGGCAAAGGCGGAGGAACTATGGCGCAGAGACATCCCGGTTACGGCCAAGCGCGGGGAAGTGCTCGATCGGAACGGGGTGCGTCTCGCCTACAACGTCACTTCGCCGACGATTATGGCCGTTCCCGCCCAGATTCAGGATGCCGCCGCGACGGCTGCCCGGCTGGCGCCGGTGCTGCAAATGAAAACGGAAGATGTCGAGCGGATGATTAAGGTACGCAGGTCTATCGTTCATATTAAGCCGGGAGGCCGCAAAATACCGCTTGAAACCGCCCAGCAGGTGCGGGAAATGAACTTGCCCGGCATTGTTGTGGCAGAGGATAATAAAAGATATTATCCCTTCGGGGATCTGGCCTCCCATATTCTCGGCTTCACCGGCATCGACAATCAGGGGCTGACGGGGATCGAGCAGAAGTACAATGACGCCCTTAGCGGGCTCCAGGGAAGCGTGTCTTACCTGTCCGACGCGAAGGGCCGCCAAATGCCGAATTCCTCGGAAACGTACGCCCCGCCGCGGGATGGATTAAATTTGCAATTGACGATTGACAAGCAAATACAGACAATAATGGAGCGGGAACTTGATCAGGCGATGCTCGAATTGAAGCCGAAGCATATCATCTCGATTGCGATGGATCCGAACAACGGCGAGATATTGGCGATGGCGAGCCGCCCGAATTATGAACCGGCGCGGTACAAGGAATATTCCTCGGAGGTGTACAACCGCAACCTGCCGATCTGGATGACGTACGAGCCAGGGTCTACCTTCAAGATCATTACGCTCGCCGCGGCGCTGGAGGAAGGCAAGGTCGATTTGTACAATGAGCATTTTTTTGACCCCGGGAGCATCGAGGTCGGAGGAGCCCGTCTCCGCTGCTGGAAGAGAGGCGGCCACGGCAGCCAGACCTTCCTCGAGGTGGTCGGCAATTCATGCAACCCCGGCTTTGTGACGCTGGGACAGCGGCTAGGCAAGGAGACGCTGTTTGAGTACATACGGAATTTCGGCTTCGGCCAAAAATCGGGCATTGACCTGAGCGGGGAAGCGACGGGAATTCTGTTCAAGCTGAACCGGGTCGGCCCGGTCGAATTGGCGACGACCTCGTTCGGACAGGGCGTATCGGTGACGCCGATCCAGCAGATTGCGGCCGTCTCGGCCACGATTAACGGAGGGAAGCTCTACCGTCCGCATGTGGCCAAATCGTTCGAGCATCCCGAGACAGGGATGATCATCGATGAGATCGAACCGGAGATGGTCCGGCAGGTAATCTCTCCGGAGACGTCGGCGAAGGTGCGGGACGCGCTGGAGCATGTCGTGGCCCAGGGCTCGGGACGCAACGCGTTCATCGACGGCTACCGGGTCGGGGGAAAAACGGGCACGGCGCAAAAGGTTGTGAACGGACGTTATTCGCCGAATGAGCATATCGTATCTTTTGTCGGGTTCGCGCCGGCGGACGATCCGAAGATCGTCATCTATACGGCGGTGGACGATCCGCAAGGGATTCAGTTCGGGGGGCTGATCGCCGCTCCTATCGTCAAGCGCATCATGGAGGACGCGCTCCACTATATGGGAGTGGAACCGCGTCAGAAACAAGTACCCCGCGAATATAGATACAATGAGACGCCGATTGTGGCGGTTCCCAATCTGGTCGGCAAGACGCTGACCGATATTTACGAAGATATGAACATGAATTTTCAACTAGCCAAATCCGGCACGGGCAACACGGTCATACATCAGGCGCCCAAGCCGGGAACCCGTGTGGAACGGGGATCGACGATCCGCATCTACATGGGTACGGAGACGGAGGAATAACTATGCAGGAAATGCGATTGTCCGAAGCATGCAAGCGAATGCTGAATGTGAAATGTACAGGAGACGAAGCTACAGCGGTGACCGGGCTGGCGGTCGATTCACGCCAGGTCCGGCCGGGCGATCTGTTCTTCTGCATCTCGGGCACGGCGGATGACGGCCACCGTTATGCGGAGCAGGCCGTGGACAAGGGAGCGGCGGCGCTTGTCGTGGAGCGGGAACTGCCGCTTGCGGTTCCCCAGATTATCGTCCCCCAGGCCCGTCATGCGCTTGCGGTGCTGGCTGATGCCTTCTACCGTTCGCCAAGCCGGGACTTGAAGCTGATCGGCGTGACGGGAACGAACGGCAAGACGACGACGACGTATCTCATCGAGCGGATCTTGACCGATGCCGGCCGCAAAAGCGGCGTGATCGGCACGATCGAGATGCGCTATGACGGACGCCGGCTGCCAATGTCGGGCACGACGCCGAACGCGCTTGAGCTCCAGCGTTCGCTGCGCGATATGGCCGACTGCGGCGTGGAGGCGGTCGCGATGGAAGTGTCTTCTCATGCGCTCGACCAGGGCCGGGTGGAAGGCTGCCGCTTCCGGACAGCGGTCTTCACGAACCTGACTCAGGATCACCTCGATTACCATGAGACAATGGAAGCGTACCGGGACGCGAAGGGCTTGCTGTTCTCCCGGCTCGGGAACACGTTCCCGGATCTGGAGGCAGAGCGTTCTTATGCCGTGTTGAACGCGGACGATCCGGCATCGGCGCATTTCGCCAAGCTGACCGCCACAGAGACGCTGACGTACGGCTTGTCGGCGTCCGCCGATATTCGGGCGGAGGATATCCGCATGAACGGCAAGGGAACAAGCTTCCGCGTCCATACGTTCCGCGGATCGGCCGACGTGCAGCTTCGCATGGTCGGCAAGTTCAATGTCTGCAACGCGCTCGCCGCCATCGCGGTCGGGTTGATTGAAGGCATCGCTCTGGACGACATTTGTTCCAGCCTCGAAGCGGTGCCGGGCGTGGCAGGGCGTGTCGAGGCCGTGGAGGCCGGGCAGCCGTATACGGTCATCGTCGACTACGCGCACACGCCGGACGGCCTCGAGAACGTGCTGCAGAGCGTCAAGGAATTCGCGGAAGGCCGCGTCATTTGCGTATTCGGCTGCGGCGGAGACCGCGATCGGACGAAGCGCCCGATTATGGGCCAGATATCGGCCCGTTATGCGGACTATTCTATCATTACGTCCGACAATCCGCGCACCGAGGATCCGGACCGGATTCTCGAGGATATCGAACGGGGGCTGGCGGAGATGGAGGTCGGCCGCGACCGTTATGAATGCATCGTTGACCGGAGAGCCGCGATTGCGAAGGCTATTGATATGGCAAGCCCGCGCGATGTAGTATTGATTGCGGGGAAAGGACATGAGACCTATCAAATTATCGGCCGCGAAACCTTTGATTTCGATGACCGCTTGGTAGCAAAAGAAGCGATAAGGGGAAAAGTGCAGTGATAGAGACAACCTTGGAACATATAGCGGAGCTGTGCGGCGGCCGGTTGGCCGATCCGTCCGCAGGCTCGGCGAAGGTGCGCGGCGTATTTACCGATTCCCGCTCCGTGCTCCCCGGAGGACTGTTCGTTCCTCTCGCCGGCGAACGATTCGACGGCCATGCGTATGTGGAGGAGACGCTGCGCGCCGGGGCGGCCGGATCGCTCTGGCAAGCGGATCGGGCGCTGCCCGGGGCTTCGGCACCGCTGATTCTCGTGAAGGACACGTATGCGGCGCTGCAGCGGCTGGCCTCCGCTTATCTTGCGGAAACCCGGGTTCAGGTGGTCGGCGTTACCGGAAGCAACGGCAAGACGACGACGAAGGATCTGGTGGCGTCCGTCTTGTCGCAAAAATATCGGGTACATAAGACCGATGGGAACTTCAACAATCATATCGGGCTTCCGCTGACGGCGCTCTCGATGCCGCCGGAGACGGAGATTGCGGTGCTCGAGATGGGCATGAGCGGCCGGGGCGAGATCGAGCTGCTCTCGAAGCTGGCGAGACCGGACGTGGCCGTCATCACCAATATCGGGGACGCCCATCTGCTCCAGCTCGGCAGCCGGGAGGAGATCGCCCGGGCGAAGCTCGAGATTACGGCCGGGCTGCGCGACGGCGGCCTGCTCGTCTGCCACGGGGACGAACCGCTGGTCGATCTTGCGCTGTCCGAACGGGAGCCGGGGGAGCGCATCCGCCTGCTCCGCTTCGGTCTGGGCGAACGATGCGAGCTGCGGCTGTCGCGCATGAACGGCGACGGCAGCGGCACCGTCTTCGCCGTGCCTTCCGCCGGCGGACAAGGCGAGGCTGTCTTCCGCATCCCGCTGCTGGGGCGGCATAATGTGTTGAACGCCATGGCCGCACTGGCGGTCGGGCGCCGCTTCGGCCTGACGGACGAACAGATTGCCGCCGGACTGGCCGGGGCGCGCATCAGCGGCATGCGCTTCGAGCGTCATGTCACGACGGAAGGCTGGATCGTGCTGAATGACGCGTACAATGCGAGTCCGACTTCGATGAGGGCGGCCTTGTCCGTGCTGGCCGACATGAAGGGCGGACGGCGCATCGCCGTGCTCGCCGACATGCTGGAGCTGGGGCCGCAGGAAGCGGATCTCCATTACGAGATCGGAGCGGAGCTTGGCCCGGATACGGTCGATCTGCTGCTCACGTACGGCGAGTTGGGCAGCCATATCGCTGAAGGGGCCCGCGCCTCGCTGCCTGCCGAGGCCGTGCACTCGTTCCAAGATAAAATGGCCTTGAAAGCCTATTTGAACCAAGAAGTGAGACCCGGCGATATCGTGCTCGTCAAGGCGTCCCGGGGAATGAAACTTGAAGAAGTTGTAAATGACTGGATCCGTAACACGGATTCGTCTGTGGGGCTACGGGAGGTGTAGGGATTGGACTTCAAATTGATGTTAATGACAATGGGCGTATCTTTCATCTTGGCTGTCATCCTCGGCCCGCTAACCATTCCGCTGCTTCGCAGGCTCAAGTTCGGACAGCAGGTCCGCGATGACGGCCCGCAAGCCCATTTGAAAAAAGCAGGTACCCCTACGATGGGTGGCGCCATTATTTTGCTCGCCTTTACGCTTGCTTTTCTAAAATTTTCTGTAACCGATATCGATTTTTATGTATTGCTCATCGCGACGCTCGGCTTCGGACTGATTGGATTTCTTGACGATTATATCAAAATCGTGTTCAAGCGTTCGCTCGGTCTGACCGCGAGGCAGAAGCTGATCGGGCAGCTGGCGTGCTCCGCCGTGATCTGCGCGCTGCTGTGGCAGTCGGATCACAGCACCGTGCTGGCGGTTCCGGGGACGTCCTGGGGCCTTGACCTAGGCTGGTTCTATTATCCGTTCGTCATTTTGATGATGCTGGCGATCAGCAACGCGGTCAATTTCACGGACGGGGTGGACGGACTGCTCTCCGGCACCAGCGCGATCGCGCTGGCGGCCTTCGCCCTGATCGCGATGCAGCTGTCCGAGATCGCGGCCGCGGTATGCGCGGCAGCCATGATCGGCGCCGTGCTCGGCTTCCTCGTCTTCAATGCGCATCCGGCCAAGGTGTTCATGGGCGATACCGGTTCGCTCGGCATCGGTGGCGCTATCGGTGCGATTGCCATTTTGACGAAGACGGAGCTGCTGTTCCTCGTTATCGGGGGCATTTTCGTCATCGAGATGCTGTCCGTCGTGATTCAAGTCGTCTCTTTCAAGACACGAGGCAAGCGCGTATTCAAAATGAGTCCGATTCATCATCATTTCGAGTTGTCCGGCTGGTCGGAATGGCGCGTCGTCATTACCTTCTGGCTCGCGGGCATCGTGCTCGCCGGACTCGGATTATGGATCAACAAGGGGTTGTAGCAGATGGAACATCCAGATACGTACCAAGGTAAGCGCGTCGTCGTTCTCGGACTGGCCAAGAGCGGCGTCAGTGTGGCTAAGACGTTTCATGAACGCGGTGCCCTCGTAACCGTCAATGATAAGAAAGAGCGCCACAAATGCCCTGAAGCTTCGGAGCTGGAAGCTTTGGGCATTTGTGTTGTATGCGGCCAACACCCGGATGATCTGCTCGACGCCAGCGTCCGGCTCGTCGTCAAAAATCCGGGCATTCCGTATACGGCGCCGCCCGTGCGCCAGGCGCTCGCCCTCGGGATCGAGGTCGTGACCGAGGTGGAGGTCGCTTACCATCTCAGTCCGGCGCCGATCATCGGCATTACGGGCAGCAACGGCAAGACGACGACGACGACCTGGGTCGGCAATATGCTCGAAGCGGCCGGGCTTCGTCCCATCGTCGCCGGCAATATCGGCACGCCGCTCTGCCAGGCCGCCGGGGAAGCGGGCGCGGACAACGTGCTGGTCGCCGAGCTGAGCAGCTTCCAGCTCAAGGGGACATCCGCCTTTCGTCCGCGTGTCGCCAGCTTGCTGAACATGTCGGAGACCCATTTGGATTATCATGGGACGATGGAGGATTATGTCCAGTCCAAGGCCCGCTTGTTCCGCAATATGGCGAACGGGGATGTCGCCGTGCTCAATGCGGACGATCCGACTTGCCGGGCGCTCGCTCCCGGGATCGGGGCCCGCATCTGGTGGGTGTCGTCCACGCGGCGAGTGGAATGCGGCGTATACGTAGAGCCTCCTTATCCGGCGGAAGCCGGCGAAGGGGAGGAAGAAGATCGCCGGTTGGTCTATGCGGATGAGGCGGGGCGCTTGCATCCGATCATCGGCGTCCGGGAAATCGGCGTGCCCGGGCGTTACAATGTGGACAACGCCTTGGCGGCCGCTGCCATCTCGATTGCGGCGGGCGCCGATCCCGCGGCGCTGGCGGGGCCGCTCCGTTCGTTCCGGGGCGTGGAGCACCGGCTCGAATACGTGGGCGAGGTGAACGGCGCATCGTACTATAACAACTCCAAGGCGACAAATACGAAGGCGACGCTGATGGCGCTGGAGGCGTTCGAAGCGCCGGTCGTCCTGATCGCCGGCGGCCTGGATCGCGGGCTCGATTTCCTGGAGCTGGTTCCGGCGCTGAAGGAGCGGGCCGCGGCCGTGGTGACGATGGGCGAGACCAGAGAAATCTTGGCCGCCATCGCCGCAAAGGCGGGTTTAACGAACGTAGCGGTCGTCGACAATGTAGATAATGCATCGGAAGCCGTCTCGGAAGCGGTGCGCCTGGCGGCCGGCTATGCCAAGCCGGGCGATGTCGTGCTGCTGTCGCCGGCTTGCGCGAGCTGGGATATGTTCCCTTCCTATGAAGAGCGCGGACGAATGTTTAAGGCGGCGGTGCATAGTCTTTAAGTAGGGGGGTGTTCAAGCCCCTACATTGTCCAATGAGGTGTACCGCAATGGTCAAAGCACGGACCGCTCCCGATTTGTGGCTTATCGGATCCATTCTCTCTTTGCTGGCGATAGGAATTGTCATGGTATACAGTGCCGGCGCCGTCATCGCTTTTCATGACTACGGCGACTCGTTCTATTTCGTCAAGCGGCAGCTGCTGTTCGCCGTACTTGGATTGGTTGCCATGTTCATAACGATGAACACCGATTACCGGGTATGGGCCCGGTATGCGAAGGCCGGCCTGCTGATCTGCTTCGGGCTGCTCATCATCGTTCTTATTCCGGGCATCGGAGACGTCCGGGGCGGCGCGCGCAGCTGGCTTGGCATCGGTTCGTTCGGCATTCAGCCTTCGGAATTCATGAAGCTCGGCATGGTGATCTTTTTGGCCAAAATGCTGTCCGACGAGCAGACAAGAATCGATCGGTTCACGACCGGACTGCTTCCGCCGCTAGGCGTGATGGGGGCAGCCTTCGGACTCATTATGCTTCAGCCCGATCTTGGGACAGGCACGGTCATGATGGGCGCTTCGCTGCTGCTCATCTTCACGGGAGGGGCCCGGATCAAGCATCTGGCTTCGCTGGCTCTCGTCGGGATAGCCGGGTTCGTCGGTCTTATTCTGGCGGCGCCTTACCGGTTGCAGCGGATCACCGCCTTTCTCGATCCGTGGCAGGATCCGCTTGGGGCGGGGTATCAGGCGATCCAGTCGCTGTACGCGATCGGTCCGGGCGGATTGGTCGGCCTCGGATTGGGGGCGAGCCGCCAGAAATACAATTACGTGCCCGAGCCGCAGACCGACTTTATCTTCTCCATTCTGGCGGAGGAGCTTGGGTTCATTGGCGGCGTTACCGTATTAATGCTATTCTTAATTCTAGTATGGCGCGGCATGCGGGCGGCGATGGCGGCTCCGGACACATTCGGCAGTCTGCTGGCCGTCGGGATCGTCGGCATCGTGGCCGTGCAGGTTCTTATCAATATTGGCGTCGTCATCGGCTTGATGCCGGTGACAGGCATTACGCTGCCATTAATCAGCTATGGCGGCTCTTCCTTGACATTGATGCTGACTTCACTGGGCATCTTGTTGAATATATCACGATATGCGAGGTGAACGAGATGCGCGTCGTGCTGAGCGGCGGCGGTACGGGAGGTCATATTTACCCGGCTGTCGCCATCGCGAGGGAATGCGAGAAACGCTATCCCGACTGCACTTTTTTATATATAGGAACCGATCGAGGCCTGGAGAGCCGGCTTGTTCCCGAGGAAGGCCTCCCTTTCGCCTCCATCGACATCACCGGATTTCGCCGCAAGCTCTCGCTTGACAACGTCAAGACGGTCATGCGCTTCCTGAAGGGCGTGAGCAAGGCGAAGGCGATGCTGGCCGAATTCAAGCCGGATGTCGTCATCGGAACCGGAGGGTATGTATGCGGGCCGGTCGTCTACGCGGCCGCCAAGATGGGCATCCCGACGGTCATCCATGAACAGAATGTCATTCCCGGGCTGACCAACAAGTTCCTCAGCCGTTATGTCAGCCTGGTCGCGGTCAGCTTCGAGCAATCGGCCGCTTATTTCAAGAAGGCGAAGCAGGTCGCCTACACCGGCAACCCGCGGGCGACCGCGGTCGCGCGGGCGAACCGGGAGCGGGGCTTCGCCTCGCTCGGACTGCCGATGGACAGCCGCGTCGTGCTTATCGTGGGCGGCAGCCGCGGCGCGCAAGCGGTGAACCAGGCGATGATCGGAATGGTCCCGCTGCTGAAGCAGCTGCCGGACGCTCACTTCGTCTATGTGACCGGCCAGCATTATTATGAGCATACGCGGGCCGCGGTCCTCAAATCGAGCGAGTCCGTGCGCAATCATCTGCATGTGCTTCCTTATATCGGAAATATGCCCGAGGTGCTGGCCGCGACGACGCTCGCGGTAAGCCGGGCGGGGGCCTCATCGCTGGCGGAGCTGACATCGCTTGGCATCCCGTCGGTGCTCATCCCGTCGCCCAATGTGACGAATAATCACCAAGAGGCCAACGCGCGATCGCTGGCGGATGCCGGAGCCGCCATCATGATGCTGGAGCGGGAGCTGAGCTCGACCGCGCTCTTCGATACGATCAAGCGGCTGATGACCGATGAGAATGCGCGAAGCCGGATGTCGGCCCGGGCCAAAGCGTTCGGCCAGCCGGACGCCGCGGAGCGCGTCGCAATTGAATTGGAACGATTGACGGGCAAGTGAAGCTTGCCCGATTTGTGCGTCTCGGACGAGATGCGGGGGAGGGCGTCCGCTCTCGCTGCGAACTGGGGCTTTCATCATGTTCTGGGGCAAGCGCAATCCGAGGTTTGCCGGGGGCCGTCCGGCCCGGAGCGGGGCGGACGGCATGGGTGAAGCGCCGCGCCCTTTCCGTCTGGGCACCTGTCACACAACGCGTGACGGCTACATAAGATACCCTATACATCGTGACAGCCAGTGCCGCTTGCCGGACACGGACGTTGCATCGTTCTATCGCGGACGACAGGATGAGTTGGGTTAAGGAGGTTCATCATATGCTGCAGCAATTTATATCCCGTTATTCGGATTTGAACTTGGGCAAGTACAAGGTAAATGAGCCGCTTGCACCGTATACGACCTGGAAAATCGGAGGTCCGGCGGATGTGCTCGTCGAGCCTGCCGGCAAAGAGCAGATCGTTCAGACTGTCCGGCTCCTTCATGACATGCAACTCTCGTGGATGGCCTTAGGGCGCGGATCCAACATGCTCGTCTCCGACAAAGGGGTGCGAGGCGTTGTCATTCATACCGGGCATGCGCTTGATTATGTCCGGCAGGAAGACAATCTGGTGCATGCCGGAGCGGGGCTTTCCTTCATCAAGCTGTCCGTGCTCACCGGCAATATGGGGTTGTCGGGACTGGAATACGCGGGCGGCATTCCAGGCACGGTAGGCGGAGCCGTCTACATGAATGCCGGCGCGCACGGGTCTGACGTGTCACGAATATTTGAATCTGCTGAGATTGTACTGGAGACAGGGGAATTGGTGCGATACAGAACGGAAGATATGAAGTTCGCGTACCGCCATTCCGTGCTGCACGAGATCAGGGGCATCGTACTGGAGGCGACGTTCCGGCTGGAGCGCGGAGACCGGCATGAAATCAAAGCCTTGAACGCAGCCAATAAGGAACGGCGTCTGCGGACGCAGCCGCTGCAAGCCGCATGCGCGGGGAGCGTGTTCCGCAACCCGCCGGGAGATTTCTCGGCCCGGCTGGTGGAAGAAGCCGGACTGAAGGGATTTCGGATCGGCGGAGCCGAAGTATCCACGTTACACGCCAATTTCATTGTAAACACCGGGCAAGCAACAGCGTCAGACGTGCTCACCCTGATGGAGCGCATCCAACAAACGATAAAAGACCGATATGGTGTCGAGTTGGTGCCGGAAGTGTTGGTGGTGGGTGAGCGGTAATCACGGAGGTGATACATTGGACAAATTGGTGATTGAGGGTGGGAAGCCTCTATCGGGAACCATTCGTATCCATGGAGCCAAAAATGCCGCTTTACCGATTTTAGCAGCCGCGATCCTGGCCGACGGTGTCGTCAAGCTCGATAATGTTCCGCAATTACTCGACATTGAAGTAATGCTGCACATTTTGCGCCGCTTGGGCTGTCGGGCCGTTCAAGACGGTTATACGGTCACATTGGATGCAGCCGGTACTCATTCGGTTCATGTGCCGGAAGATTTGATGCGACAGATGCGCTCATCCATATTTTTGATGGGGCCGCTGCTTGCTCGCTTTAAGGAAGTTCATATTTATCAGCCCGGCGGCTGCGCTATCGGGGAACGCAAGATCGATTTGCATCTGCGGGGGCTGCAGGCGCTTGGAGCGGAAGTGGAGCAGTGCGGCCACCGCGTCACGTGCCGCGCATCCCGGCTCGTCGGAACGGATGTCCATCTTGATTTCCCAAGCGTGGGGGCGACGGAGAATGTAATGATGGCCGCCGTGCTGGCGGAAGGCACGACCGTCATCACGAATGCCGCCCGGGAGCCGGAAATCAACGACCTTCAGAACTTCTTGAATCAGATGGGGGCCAATGTAAGCGGAGCGGGCAGCGGCACGATCGTGATTGAAGGCGTCAGCAATCTGTACGGCTGTCAATATTCGATCATCCCGGACCGGATCGTGGCCGGCACGCTGATGATCGCGGCAGCCGCGACAAGGGGAGCGGTGACGCTGACCAACGCGCATTCGGGGCATTTGACCTCATTGATTCATATTCTTCGCCGCGCCGGTGTTCAGATCGCTACGAGTGATGGTATAATCAATGTAACCAGCTTCGGCAGGGCGAAGGCCGTAGATCGGATCGTCACATCGCCGTATCCGGCATTTCCGACCGATCTGCAATCGCAGCTGATGGTGTTGATGGCGCTTGCCGACGGAGTCAGCGTGCTGAAGGAGACGATATTCGAGGGCCGCTTCAAGCATGTGGATGAATTGTCACGCATGGGCGCCGATATCCGGGTCGATCTGAGCACGGCGTTCGTACGCGGCGTGACTACGCTGTACGGCACGACAGTCGAAGCGACCGACCTTCGCGCGGGAGCCGCTCTCGTTATTGCCGGATTGGCCGCGCAGGGCCGAACGATTATTGAAAATGTCCATCATATTGATCGCGGCTATGACCGGATTGAGCATATATTCAGCCGACTTGGCGCGAACATCGAACGGTTCGCCGCGGTACCCAAGCTTGACCTTGCCAATGGATAAAGCTACAGCGAGTCCCCTCCCCTAACAAGGAGGGGATTGTGGGTGTTACGGCGAACTAACATTTAAGGAGAAAGAATGGAGGGGGTGAGCGGTTGCACCTACGTAGTATTCCCCCGCTTCCAGGGAAGCCGCCGAAGAAGAAGCGCGCAGCTGCGAAGCTCATTTGGCTGCTGTCCATTCTATGCATCGTGCTTCTGGTCGTGCTGTTCTTCCGTTCATCGATAAGCAAGGTTTCGGAAGTGCGCTGGATCGGAGAGCACTTCGTGACGAAGGCCGAATTGGGCGAAGTCAGCGGACTGAAGCCTGGCGAACCGTTCTTCGGGACGAGCGAGGCGACGGTCGGCGCGCGAATTCAAGAAAAGTTCCCTTTTGTCAAATCGGTGAAGATGGTCAAGCAGTTCCCTGGCGTGATCGAAGTATACGTTCATGAGTATGCCGCCGTAGCCTACGAATTGAGCGCCGACGGGCAGGTTATGGCCTGTCTGGAGAACGGCGCCGTCGTGAAGCCGAGCGCGCAGCTGAAGACCGTGCTGGAGAAGCCGGTATTGACCAAATGGGACGGACAAGCCGAGATGAGAGGGCGGTTGAGCGAGCAATTGGCCAAGATTCCGAAGGGGCTGCTGGCGGACATTTCCGAGATTAGCTTCTATCCGTCTCCCTCGTACCCGGACCGCATCAAGATGTATACGCGCTCCGGGTTCGAGGTCGTCACGACGGTATCGGCTCTCCCCGACAAGATCACGTATTTAAGCGGCGTGGTCGAGACGCAGGAGCCTGGCCGCATCACGATGCTCAAGGCCGATTCGTATATTCCGTACTCCAGCCTCCCGGAGGACCCGGACGAGATAGGCGCAGAAGAGGAACAAACGGGTACAAATGAGCAGGAAAAGGAAAATAATGAGAATAACATGCAGGATGGACAAGATCAACAAAATGTGGACGAAGAAAAAAACTCTACTCAATAAACGGAATAAATGCTAGAATAAAGTTTATGGTATTTCCTGAACTCCCCTTCTTTTTGATCTGCATTTTTCAGAATGTGGAAGACAAGACGGACCGGAAGTGGCACATGACAAATGGAAGGATTTTGTCTTTAAAAAAAGTGTAGAAAAAAGAGGGAATGACCAATCCTTTGTTGAATACATAGTGAGTGTCCGGGGATACAAACATACCAATTGACTGGGAAGTAGGAGGTGCCACGGGTTGAGCAGCAATGACATCATTGTGAGTTTGGACATCGGTACATCCAAAGTGCGTGCTATCATTGGAGAGATTAACAACGGAACGCTGCAAATCATCGGCGTTGGATCTGCTGATTCAGAAGGTATTCGCAAAGGTGCGATTGTAGATATTGATCAGACTGTGCAATCCATTCGTAATGCTGTGGAGCATGCGGAACGCATGGTCGGTATAGAGATTACGGAAGTGTACGTTGGCATATCGGGCAATCATATCGGACTTCAGTCCAGTCATGGCGTCGTCGCGGTCTCGAACGAGGATAGAGAGATTGGCGAGGAAGACATCGAACGGGTCCTGAAGGCGGCCGAAGTCATTGCGCTCCCGCCTGAACGGGAGATCATCGACGTCGTTGCGAAGCAATATGTGGTCGACGGTCTGGAGGATATCCACGATCCGCGCGGCATGATTGGAGTCCGCCTCGAGGCGGATGCGACGATTATTACAGGGGCGAAGACCGCGATACATAATTTGACCCGTTGCGTCGAGAGAGCGGGGCTGCATGTCAAGGAGCTTGTCCTCATGTCCCTGGCCGGGGGCCATCTGGCGCTCTCCAAGGATGAGAAGCTGATGGGCTCGGTATTGGTCGATGTAGGTGCCGGCGCCACGACGATTGCCGTGTTCCAGGACGGGACGCTAGCAGCTACTTCGACCCTCCCGATCGGGGGCGACTTCGTCACGAACGATATCGCCTACGGCTTGCGGACGATGTCGGATCAGGCAGAGAAGGTCAAGCTTAAGTTCGGCTGCGCCTGGGTGGACGATGCGTTGGAGGACCAAGTGTTCAAAGTCGTCCGCATCGGCAGCAACGTGGAGAAGGAATTCAATCAAGTGTTCCTCGCCAATATTATTGAGCCTCGCGTTCAAGAGATTTTTCACCTTGTGAAGAATGAAGTGAAGCGTCTAGGTTTCACTGAGCTTCCTGGCGGGTACATTCTTTCGGGAGGCACTGTCTCTATGGCCGGTGTGTTGAATGCCGCACAGGCCGAGCTGCAGACATCGGTTCGGATTGCGGTTCCTGATTACATCGGAGTGCGCGATCCAGGATTCGTAAGCGGTGTGGGGGTCTTGCATCATGTGATGCGCTCTGTCCGACCACGCAGTGCAGGTGGCACCAAGAAAGCAGCCGCACGAAAGCCGGCTCCGGCAGAATCATCGAACAAGCCTGGTTTTATCGAACGGTTAAAAAATATGTTTAGCGAATTTATTTAAAGTTTCTTTGACTTCATGCCATCCATGCACAATGAAGGGGAGATGGAGAGCTCATGTTGGAATTTGAATTCGAGATGGAAGCATTAGCCCAGATTAAGGTAATCGGCGTCGGCGGCGGGGGGAGCAACGCGGTCAACCGCATGATCGACAACGGTGTCAAGGGCGTTGAATTTATTACGGTAAATACGGATGCGCAGGCGCTTCACTTTGCGAAATCCGAGCACAAGCTGCAGATCGGGGACAAGCTGACGCGCGGCCTCGGGGCGGGCGCGAATCCCGAGGTGGGGAAGAAGGCGGCGGAGGAGTCCCGCGAGCTGATTATGAACACCCTGAAGGGGGCTGACATGGTCTTTGTCACCGCCGGCATGGGTGGAGGCACGGGAACCGGCGCGGCTCCGGTTATCGCCGAGATCGCGAAAGAATGCGGGGCGCTGACGGTAGGAGTGGTTACGAGGCCATTTACGTTCGAAGGCCGCAAGCGTCTGACGCAGGCGGAGATGGGCATTGAAGCCTTGAAGGAGAAGGTGGATACGCTTATCGTCATCCCGAATGACCGCCTCTTGGAGATTGTGGATAAGAAGACGCCGATGCTGGAAGCGTTCCGGGCGGCAGACAACGTGCTGCGTCAGGCAGTCCAGGGTATTTCCGACTTGATTGCCGTGCCGGGATTGATCAACCTCGACTTCGCGGATGTGAAGACGATTATGACCGAACGGGGTTCGGCGTTGATGGGAATCGGCATCGCCAACGGGGAGAACCGGGCGGCGGAAGCTGCGCGCAAGGCGATTATGAGTCCGCTGCTGGAGACGTCGATCGATGGCGCGCGCGGCGTCATCATGAACATAACGGGCGGAGCGAATCTGTCGCTCTACGAGGTCAATGAAGCGGCCGAGATCGTGACCGCTGCCTCGGATCCGGAAGTGAACATGATCTTCGGCGCGATTATCGACGAGAATATGAATGATGACATTAAGGTCACTGTCATTGCGACAGGATTCGAGCATAAGCCCGCTCCGATGATGCCAGGGCGGCGCCCTGCGGGCAGCGAGACGAGCGGAGGGGAATCCCGCGCTCAGGCGCCGCTTCGTCCGTTCGGCAATGCGCCATCCGGCGGAGATCAGCTCGACATTCCGACGTTCCTGCGGAACCGTCCACGCAATAATAACGAATAATGATAGACGCGAGACGTCTGCCTTCCGGGGCAGGCGTCTTTTTGCATGCTTGTCCAGGGCCACGGTTCGCTTCTCCTCGACAAAAAAAGTAACAATCCCCCACCCACCTTTAGACAGACTTCGGATAACCGCCTCTATATACTTATCCTTATCTCACGATAGATTGGCGGTGCCGAAGGAGGGAGCGCTGTGACCGTCATCTATGCCGATCTCGTATTCGGGCTAAATCTAGCACTGGATTGGACGCTGCTGACGATGACCGCCTGGATGCGCGGACTCTCTCATTCCCGCTGGAAGGTAGCGGCCGGAGCGGGACTTGGGACGCTCTATGCCCTCGTCTTGTTTATTCCGGCTTTTCCGCTGCTGTATACCTATGCGGGAAAGATTCTGATATCCATATTTATGCTGCTCATCGCTTTTGGATTTCGCAATCCCGGATATTTTTTAAAAAATGTCGCCGTTTTTTATTTTTCCGCTTTTGTGCTTGCTGGCGGCGCCATTGGTATTCAATATATGCTGCAGGATTCCAGGCTATGGTCGATCGCTCACCGCACCTCGGAGTGGTGGTCTTCCAATGAACGGCGGATGCAGACCGGCATGGGGCTGGTCATGGCGGCGCTCCCCGCTACGTATGGGCTGTTCCGCCTCGTCTGGAAATGGAGCAAGCGGCAGCAGCAAGTGGCGAGGCAGCTGGTAACGGTCGATATCCGCATCGGTGACATTCGCCGCCAGGTGACCGGATTGGTCGATACGGGGAATCATCTGAATGATCCGCTGAGCGGGGCCCCGGTCATGGTGACGGAAGCAAGGATATGGGAGGGCTGGCTGCCGGCGGACTGGCTGCAGCAGTTTGGGGCTTCGCAATCGCTGGATATGCTGGAACCGCTTAGCGGAGTCATCGATGTATCGAAGCTCCGGCTGCTGCCCTATCGCGGCGTCAATCAAGGAATGCAATGGATGATTGGCTTCAAGCCGGATGAGATCCGGATTACGACCGAGACGGAGACGCTTCTCTGCGACCGGGCGATTATCGGGCTCGACGGGGGCGTGCTGTCCCGTGACGGCGCTTTCCAGGCGATTGTCCATCCCGATATGCTCGAGACCGGGCAGCAGAAGCCGTCCGAACCGATTCCGCAGGCCCACCGGGCATCTTGACGCCAGCTTGGGCCATGCGGCGCCTGATGGAGCACTCGGATTCCCGGCAAGAAGGAGAGCCTTCGCGGCAAATGCGTTCGGTGATTACCACGTATATAGGAGGAGTAGCCATGCGCTTGAAATGGAAATTGATCATGCAGCTCTATTATTACCGACTCTTGTTCTTATTGGGTTTGAAGCGCGATGAAATCTATTACATCGGCGGCAGCGAAGCGCTTCCTCCCCCGCTGACTAGGGAGGAGGAGGAGTACTTGCTCTCGAAGCTCAGCAGCGGGGAAGCCGCCGTAAGAGCGATGCTGATCGAGCGCAATTTGCGGTTGGTCGTCTATATTGCCCGCAAATTCGAGAATACAGGCATCCACATCGAGGATCTCGTCTCCATTGGTGCGATCGGGTTGATCAAAGCCGTCAACACGTTCGATCCGGAGAAGAAAATCAAGCTGGCCACGTATGCGTCGCGCTGCATCGAAAATGAGATTCTGATGTATTTGCGCCGCAACAGCAAGACGAGAACGGAAGTGTCCTTCGATGAGCCGCTGAACATAGACTGGGACGGCAATGAGCTGCTGCTGAGCGATGTGCTCGGCACCGAGAACGATACGATATATAAAAATATTGAGGAGCAGGTCGACCGGAAGCTGCTTCACAAGGCGCTTGACAAGCTGAGCGAGCGGGAGCGGCTCATTATGGAGCTGCGGTTCGGCTTGTCCGACGGAGAGGAGAAAACGCAAAAGGATGTGGCCGATTTGCTCGGCATTTCCCAGTCCTATATTTCCCGATTGGAGAAGCGAATAATAAAGCGCTTGCGCAAGGAATTCAATAAAATGGTGTGACCGTAATTTTGCTTAATCCAGAGCGAGTTTCCGCTCATTCCCCCGCTTGCGGGGAGATGGCGAAGGAATAAATTTGAACCCCGGGGAGATAATGTACATTAATGTTTTACCCTGGGAGGTAGTCACGAATGACCAGAAACAAAGTCGAAATTTGCGGTGTCGATACATCGAAGTTGCCCGTCCTCACGAACGCCGAAATGAGAGAATTGTTCGTGGCTCTGCAGGAGCGGAATGAACGTTCCGCGCGGGAGAAGCTGGTCAACGGCAACTTGCGTCTTGTCCTTAGCGTCATTCAGCGCTTCAACAATCGCGGCGAGTTCGTCGATGATTTGTTCCAAGTCGGATGCATTGGCCTGATGAAGGCCATCGATAACTTCGATCTGGGGCAGAACGTTAAGTTTTCCACCTATGCGGTACCGATGATTATCGGCGAGATCCGGAGATATTTGCGGGACAACAACCCGATCCGCGTATCCCGCAGCTTGCGGGACATTGCCTACAAGGCGCTGCAGGTTCGTGATTCCTTGACCAATCAAAATTCGCGGGAGCCAACGATTATGGAAATCTCGGAAGCGCTGAACGTTCCCAAGGAGGATGTCGTGTTCGCATTGGACGCCATACAGGATCCGGTGTCGCTCTTTGAACCGATTTATCATGACGGCGGCGATCCGATATATGTCATGGATCAGATAAGCGATGACAAAAATAAGGACGTGTCCTGGATCGAGGAGATTGTGCTCCGGGAGGCGATGCGGAAATTGAACGAGAGAGAGAAAATGATTTTATCGATGCGTTTTTTTGAAGGGAAAACCCAGATGGAGGTAGCGGATGAAATCGGCATATCTCAAGCGCAGGTATCCCGGTTGGAGAAATCAGCGATCAATCAAATGCAAAAGCATGTGCGAACGTAATCCGGTTACGACAAGTTTGCAGCCGTCCGCCTTGAAGCGGCGGCTTTTTTTGTGCCGGAGGGCAGGGGAGAGGACATTTTGGAGGCTTCGGACATATATCTATATTATGATCCAAAATAAATGCACAGTGGGGATCCCGATGAAAATATCCGATTTTCAAACCAAAGATGTTATCAATATTGTAGACGGGAAAAAATTAGGGCAAGTTAGTGATGTGGAGCTGGATTTGAAGCAAGGGCGCATCGACGCGATCGTCGTGCCCAGCTACAGCAAGTTCCTCGGCTTTTTCGGCGGCGGCACCGAGCTGGTGATTCCGTGGCGGAACATTGTCAAAATCGGCGCCGACGTCGTGCTCGTCAAGATGGAAGAGGCGAAAGCCTCCCAGCGTGCGGAGGAATACGAGACAACGGTTCTGCTGCCGAGACCGTAGGCTTCCGGCCGGAGTTTGTGGTACACTGGAGGTTGAGGTGAACGGTATGGAACCTTTTGTACGACGTCAAGGCGGGAAGCTGGCTGAACCGGGCGTGCTCGAGCTGGCCGGCTGGATGGCCGACGCGCCCGGGCTGGCGGCCGGGTTCACGACCCGGCAGGGCGGAGTGAGCCAGGGCTGCTTCGCTTCGCTTAACTGCGCCCTTCATGTGCGCGATGCGGAGGAGGATGTCATCGCGAACCGGCGGCGAGTCGCCGAGGCTGCCGGCATTCCGTTCGAGAACTGGGTATGCGGAGAGCAGGTGCACGGCAATCGCGTGCACGCCGTTACGGGGGAAGACCGGGGCCGGGGCTGGTTCGGCCGGGCCAGCGCAATACAAGATGCGGACGCGCTCGTGACGGATGCGGAAGGCGTGATGCTGGCCTCCTTTTACGCCGATTGCGTGCCGCTTATTTTTCTGGATCCGGTGAAGCGGGTCGTGGCGTTGGCGCATGCGGGCTGGAAGGGAACGGTAACCCGGATTGGCCCGGAGACGGTACATATGATGCAGGAGCGTTATCACAGTTCGATCGAACATATAAGAGCGGCCATCGGACCTTCGATCGGTCCGTGCTGCTATGAGGTGGACAACCGGGTGCTGGAGCAAGTCCGGGCGGTGTGGAACGAAGAGGAAGGCGAAGCGGACCGCCCTGTCATTCGAGCTTCCCGGCCGGGACATGCATGGCTCGATTTGAGAGAATTGAATCGACAATTGTTGAAGCAAGCAGGAATTTTGCCAACAAATATCGAATGTACTACTTTGTGCACCGGCTGCGATACCGGCATGTTTTTTTCCCACCGCAAGGAGGGGGGAGCAACCGGCCGCATGATGAGCTTTATTGGTTGGAAGAAGGGATGACGACATGACGCTGCAGCAGAGAATCGAAGCTGTGGAACGACGGATACAGGAAGCATGCGCCCGATCGGGGCGCAACCGGGAGGACGTCCGGACGATCGCGGTGACCAAGTATGTCTCGCTGGAACGGACCGGAGAGGCCATTGCGGCCGGTCTGAAGGACGTCGGGGAGAACCGGTGGCAGGATGCGGAAGCGAAGTGGATGCGGTACGGCGATCAGGCGGCCTGGCATTTTATCGGAACGCTGCAGTCGAACAAGGCGAAGGATGTGGTCGGCAAGTTCCCGTACATCCATTCGCTGGACCGGCTCTCGCTGGCCAAGGCAATAGAGAAGCGGGCCGCCGAATTGGATCAATTCGTCCGCTGCTTCATTCAGGTGAATATATCAGGAGAAGCTTCGAAGCAAGGGTTGCCGCCGCAGGATGTCGCGCCTTTCCTCGAAGAGTTGAAGGCATACCCGCACATTCAGCCGATCGGGCTAATGACGATGGCTCCGTATGAAGCGGAGCCGGAAGAGACGAGACCGGTATTTCGCGGTCTGCGCCAATTGCGGGATGAATTGAACGAGACGCGGGCCGAACCGCTTGATCATCTGTCGATGGGCATGTCGAACGACTTCGAGATCGCCATTGAGGAAGGAGCGACTTGGATTCGGCTTGGCTCCATTCTGGTAGGGAAAGAGAGGGATGAATGATGGGCGTAATGAACCGTTTCATGAGTTTTCTCGGGCTGCAGGAAGAGGAAGAAGTCATCGAACGAGAGCAGGTCACCCACGCGGACGATCAGGAGCTGGAAGCGCCTGCCTTCGATCAGCGCAAGGGCGCGAGAGGGTCCAACATCGTGAGCATCCATTCGCAGAAGGCTTCCAAGGTCGTCCTGTATGAGCCCCGATCCTATGATGAAGCGCAGGAGATCGCCGATCATTTGCGTTCCCGGCGGTCGGTCATCATTAATCTGCAGCGCGTCCGCACTGATCAGGCGCTGCGCATCATTGATTTCCTGAGCGGAACGGTGTATGCGTTGAGCGGCAACATTTCCAAGCTCGGAAGCAATATTTTTATCTGCACTCCGGACAATATCGAGATCCAAGGTTCGATAACGGAGATGTTTGCGGAGGATTTCGAATACAAACAAACGAGGTGACCTGCTGTTGCTGGAATATACGATTATTCAATATTTGGGCTATTTGTATGAAATCTATACGTGGCTCATCATTATTTATGTTTTGATGTCCTGGCTCCCGAATGTCCGCGAGAGCTTTGTCGGCGAGATTTTGGGCAAGATCGTCGAACCGTATTTGAGTCTGTTCCGGCGCATTATTCCGCCGATTGGCGGCATGCTCGATATTTCCCCGATCATCGCCCTGTTCGCGCTTCGCTTCGTGTATATGGGATTGGTAGCCGTCGTGCAGTACCTGTTCTAGACATGATTGATGCGTTCGGCTCGGGAGAATGGCAAAAGGCGGAATGAGGAATGAAAGGTAACGAGAAGCTGTATGTCCACTTCCATCCGGACGAGCGGGAGTTCGTCGATCGCGCATGGGAGTGGGTACGGCGCGCGGCGGAAGGACATGAGATAAAGCGGACGGACTTTTTGGATCCGAGACAAGCTTATATTACGGCGACGCTGGTCAACCGGAGTCGGGATGTACAGCTCCGGCTGGACGGCGGCTCCGGGCAGGCAGAGCGCAAGCGGGGCTTAATCGCCCCCGACTATGTGTATGCCGAAGGGGAAGATATGGGAATCTCCGTACTCCAGATCACCTCACCCGACCGGAAGTGGGACGAGCTGGAGCATGGTGATTTTCTTGGCGCGCTCCTTGGCTTGGGCATCAAGCGGGAGAAGATCGGGGATATTCATGTCTCTCCCGATCGCTGCCATGTGCTGGTAACGGAGGAGATGGCGCCGTTCATCAATACGCATTTGCGCCAGGTTCACCGGGTGAGCGTCTTGACGGATATCCTTCCTCTGTCTGAATTGCGGGCGGCGCACGCGGAGATGAAGACGGCGAAGCTGAGCGTCGCTTCTTTGCGCCTGGACGGAATTGCGAGCGATGTCTTCCGCTTGAGCCGCACGAAGATCGTGGCGCCGATCAAGGCGGGCCGCTGCAAGGTGAATTGGAAGGTGGAAGAGAACCCTTCCGCCCCGCTTGAAGCGGGGGACGTCGTCTCCTTGCAGGGCTTCGGGCGGTTCAAGATTATCGATGTGGAAGGGTTGACGAAGAAGGGCCGCTATTGGGTTACGGTCGGGACGTTCACCTGATGATCTTGCGGCACGCAGGTGCAGGAATTTTGGCAAGGGATGTCGAATTGCATAATAATCGCTGCAAGGCTTGTAATTATTAGGAGGTGCACAGCATGCCATTGACACCGCTCGATATACATAATAAGGAATTTAGCCGCAAGCTGCGCGGTTACGATGAAGATGAGGTAAATGAATTTCTAGATCAGATTATTAAAGATTTTGAAGCTCTTATCCGGGAGAACAAAGAGCTGCAGAACCATGCGCTCAATCTGCAGGAGAAGCTGGATCACTTCGCCAACCTGGAGGAGACGCTCAGCAAGACGATCATTGTCGCTCAGGAAGCGGCCGATGAAGTAAAGAACAACGCGAAGAAGGAAGCTCAGCTTATCCTGAAGGAAGCGGAGAAGAATGCCGATCGGATCATCAACGACTCTCTGGCCAAATCGCGCAAGGTGGCGATTGAGATCGAGGAGCTGAAGAAGCAGGCTTCCATCTACCGCACACGCTTCCGCACGCTGGTCGAGGCCCAGCTCGAGCTGCTGAGCCAGGACGGCTGGGACGGACTGGAGCGCGCGGAACGGACCGAAGTGAAGGAGCTCTATTGAGCGTCCGGCCGAATCGTTTGACATTTCGCGTAAAACGCGATATAACTATGTATTATTCCATACGTTGTATGATAGACACGGCCCGGGCAGCATTCCGGCCGCATCGTATATCGCATATTCAATGACGGGAACGCGCCGTCACGACTGTTGTTCGACCAGAGAATCGGGATAGGTGGGAACCGATGAACACGACGTGACCGGACATCATCCCGGAGAAGGCAGGCCGAGAACCCGGCGGTGCGCGGCATCGCGGCGGAGGTAAGCTTGCCCGGCAAGCCGGCCGTTATCCGGGAGCGCCAGCAGTCTGCTGAAGCGCACAGAGTGCCATTGCACCCTACTTTCGGGCGCGCTAATGGAACAAGGGTGGTAACGCGAGAGACCTCGTCCCTTTTGGGATGAGGTTTTTTTATGTCAATCCGAGATGCATTTTGCATGAGAAAGGAAGAGGAACCGTGAAAAAAGTAGATGTAAAAGAGCGGGCCCGCGAGCGGGAGCTGCGGGTGCTGCAGAGATGGAATGAACAGAATACGTTCCAGAAATCGATCGAGCAGCGCGAAGGCAAGCCGAACTATGTGTTCTATGAAGGACCGCCGACGGCGAACGGAGCGCCGCATATCGGGCATGTGCTCGGCCGGGTCATCAAGGATTTCATCGGCCGCTACAAGACGATGTCCGGGTACCGCGTCCTCCGCAAGGCCGGCTGGGATACGCACGGATTGCCCGTCGAGCTTGGCGTGGAGAAGCAATTGGGCATCTCCGGCAAGCAGGAGATCGAGAAATACGGGGTCGAGGAATTCGTCAAGAAATGCAAGGCCAGCGTCTTCGAGTATGAGAAGCAATGGCGGGAGCTGACGGAAGCGATCGGCTACTGGACCAATATGGACGATCCGTATATTACCCTCGACAATCGCTATATCGAAAGCGTATGGCATATTTTATCCACGATCCACAACAAAGGCCTGCTCTATCGCGGCCATCGCGTCAGCCCGTATTGCCCGTGCTGCCAGACGACCCTCAGCTCGCATGAGGTGGCGCAAGGATACGAGACAGTCAAGGATCTGTCGGCGACCGTCAAGTTCAAGCTGAAGGACAGCGGGGAATACGTGCTGGCCTGGACGACGACGCCATGGACGCTGCCGGCGCATGCGGCGCTGGCGATGAACCCGGATATGGACTATGTGCGGGTGCAGCAGGAGGACGGCGTCTATATCGTAGCCAAAAATCTCGCCGATAACGTGATGCAGGGCGAATACACGATTCTGTCGGAGCATAAAGGGGCCGAATTCATCGGCAAGACCTATGATGCGCCCTTTACCTACATCAAGCCCGAGAAAGGCCATCGGATCGTCGCGGCCGGGTTCGTTACGGATTCGAGCGGAACCGGGATCGTCCATATGGCGCCGGCCCATGGGGAAGACGACTACAAGAGCTGCCGCGAGAACGGCATCAGCTTCGTCAGCGTCGTGGACGCCCGCGGCCGCTATACGGAGGAAGTGACCGACTTCGCGGGCCGCTTCGTCAAAGATTGCGATATTGACATCGTCAAGGCGCTGTCGGAGCAGAAGACGCTCTACAGCAAAGAAAAATATGAGCACAGCTATCCGTTCTGCTGGCGCTGCAAATCGCCGCTGCTCTATTATGCGACGGAATCCTGGTTCATTAAGACGACAGCGGTTAAAGATCAATTAATTGAAAATAACAGCAAGGTAGACTGGTATCCATCCCATATTCGCGAAGGACGATTCGGCAATTTCCTTGAAGATCTCGTCGATTGGAACATCAGCCGGAACCGTTATTGGGGGACGCCGCTCAACGTCTGGGTCTGCTCCTCCTGCAAGGAAGAATATGCGCCTGGAAGCCGCGCAGATCTGATCGCGCGGGCGGTCGGTCCGGTAGCGGAGGATATCGAGCTTCACAAGCCGTACGTCGATGAAGTGAAGCTGCGCTGCCCGCACTGCGAGCATGGCGTGATGGAGCGTACGCCGGAAGTCATCGACGTATGGTTCGACAGCGGCTCCATGCCGTTCGCCCAGTTCCATCACCCATTCGGCGATGAACAAGCATTCAACGAGCAGTATCCGGCCGATATGATCTGCGAAGGAATCGACCAGACGCGGGGCTGGTTCTTCAGCCTGCTGGCCGTATCGACGCTCTACAAAGGCAAAGCGCCATACAAGGCCGTGATTGCGACGGGCCATATTTTGGATGAGAACGGACAAAAAATGTCCAAATCGAAAGGCAATGTCATCGATCCGTGGGAAATTATTAATGCGTATGGCACGGATGCTTTCCGTTGGGCGCTCCTGTCGGACAGCGCGCCATGGAACTCGAAGCGCTTCTCGAAGCAGATTGTCGCGGAAGCGAAGTCCAAGGTAATCGACACCCTTGTCAACACGCACGCCTTCTATGTGCTGTATGCCAATATCGATCAGTACGATGCGCAGGCCTATGAAGAGCGCCCATCCGCCAACAAGCTGGACCGCTGGATTCTGTCTAGGCTGCACTCGCTTATCGGGACGGTGACGAAGGGGCTGGACGCGAATGATTTCCTGAATCCGGCCAAAGCGATTGAAGCTTATGTGGACGAGCTGAGCAACTGGTACATCCGCCGTTCCCGCGACCGCTTCTGGGGCAGCGGCATGACCGACGACAAGCTGTCGGCATACCAGACGCTGCGCAAGGTGCTCTTAACCTTGGCGAAGCTGGCCGCGCCTTATGCGCCGATGATTGCGGACGATATCTACGTCAATCTGGGCGGTGAACGCGAGAGCGTACACCTGGACGATTATCCGCAGGCAGACGCGTCGCTTATCGATGCGGAGCTGGAGCAGGATATGGAGACGGCCCGCCAGATTGTCGAGCTGGCCCGCAATGTTCGGAACGAGACCGGAATCAAGACGAGACAGCCGCTCTCCGAGCTGATCATCTCCCTTGACCGTCCGTTCCATCTGGCGGATTATGAAGCGGTCATCCAGGACGAGATCAATGTGAAGGAGATTCGTCTGGAGACGAGCGACAGCGGGTTTGTCGATTTCGTCTTGAAGCTGAACCTGAAGGTGGCGGGCAAGAAGTACGGCAAAAACGTCGGCCCGATGCAGAACGCCTTGAAGTCGATGACAGCCGACGAGACGCGCCGCATCGTCGAGCAGGGACAGTGGACATTCACGGCAGCGGATGGCGAGGAAATGACCGTAACGCGCGATGAACTGCTCGTGGAGAAGCAGGCGAAGGCCGGATTTGCGTCCGCTTCGGGCTACCAGATGACGGTGGCGCTCAACACCGAGATCACGCCGGAGCTGGAACAAGAAGGCTGGGTGCGGGAGGTCGTCCGCGGCATTCAGGATACGCGCAAGAAGCTGGATCTGCCGATTGAGAAGCGGGTCGATCTCGTCATTGACGCCGATGCGGAGCTTACCGCGGCGATTCAGGCATTCGATGCGACGCTTCGCGAGAATGTGCTCGTCGCGTCGGTCTCCTTCGGCGAAGTTGAAGGCATGGATGCGATCGAAGTCGGTTCCAAGAGGATCCGGGTGCGGATATCGTAATGCCCTTTCTGGCGGATCGACTCTGTGCGGAATGAGCTGCCTGACTCGTGGCAACAATAAGACAGGCGCTTGAATCCGAAATGTGGGATGGAAGAAGAGCGTGGACCTTGCGGGGAACCGAAAAGGTCACGCTCTTTTTTGCCATTCGGCTTGTACGAGGAGGCGTAATTCGCATGCGCAAACAAGAGGAGAAGGCCAAGCGGGACATCGAGCGGGAGAAGGAGAAAATTTGTACGGAAGTTCCTGCCGATGTGCCGCAAAATGAGTGGGAAGAACGAAAAATGATGAAGACGATTCATGATTATACGATCAGTCTGGCTCAGAAAATGGAGAAATCCCGCCTTGACGAGTATACGGCATTGCTCTTCAATCCGCGCAGGCTGATCTGGGTGAATCTGGTGGGCGGCGTCGCGCGGGGAGTCGGGATCGCTATCGGGGTCACGTTGTTCACCGCACTGATCGCCTATATTTTACAGCTTCTCGGCGCCTTGAATTTGCCGATTATCGGCGATTTCATTGCGGATCTCGTCCGCATCGTGCAGCGCCAGCTGGATACGAAGATTTATTGAGCCGGGGGAGCCAACTTAATGATAAGCGTCGCCGGCCTCATCGGAGCCGTCTAGCGAATAGCCTGTCTCATCCGGCTCGAGCAGCGGCTCTCCTTCCCCGCTGTCCATATAGTGACGGTAACGCCGGTTGCGCACGATGTACACATCGCTTCCGGTCATATCGGTGGCGACGAAGCTCTCGAACGATTCGACGAAGCCGTCGATATCGTCGGATGCTTCAATGTACATGTTGTCATAGTCATCGATATTGCCGTCTTCCTGCATGGCCGGAGTGTTCGACGTGCCCCACGCTTCGACAATCTGCCATGCGTCCTCTCCGTCGAAGCCGTTTTGGGTATCCAATTCATCCAGGCTCGTGCGGCCGAAGGGCGGCATCAGGAATTGTTCCTCCACCGGCCGGCGATCGGATACTTGGCGCTGCGGCTCATGCTCGATGCAGTACATCGTAAAAGGCACGGCTTCCAACCGCTCGAAAGGAATCGGACGCCCGCAGACGGCGCAAATGCCGTAAGTGCCTTTGTCGATCATCTCCAGGGCGCCATGAATGCGGTTGAGCAGAAATTCATCATGCTCGTTCAAGGCGATGTCCTTGCCCCGTTCATACAGTTCGGTGGCGACATCCCCCGGGTGATTGTCCACATTGGACAATTCTCCGGTATTCTCCCGGAGCGATCCGGATAGTCCGTAATGGTTGTTATCGGCCAGCTTGCGGCTAAGTTGAGCTTCTTTGTCGCGCAGCATCTGCTTGAGCGACTCCAATTGCTGTGATGTTAATGAATTCATGGCAGCCGTACTCCTTCCTTAAGGTGTCGTCTGCTTTATAGCATGTGCGATCGGGGGGAAAAACTACGTGGAAAAACGGTGACGGATTGGGTGGTATTGGACGTTATTTTTCAACCTGTGATACAATGAGCGGGGGATTCATGCCGTTGGGGTCCCATTTTTGAGTAGAGCTTACATCCTGTAAATGAGGTGACAATTGTCTGTGTGGTACTACCTTATCGCTGTGATCGTGTTCCTCATCGATCAAGGCACGAAATGGGTTATCGCGACCCGATTGACTCTATATGAGCAAATTCCGGTAATCGGCAATTTTTTCTTAATCACGTCGCATCGCAATACCGGAGCCGCGTTCAGCATCCTTGAAGATCAGCGCTGGTTTTTCGTCATCGTCACGATCATTGTCGCTATCGGAATTATTTGGTATATGTACAAAATCCGGCATCAGCAAGGGCATATTTTGCCTGTAGGACTGAGCCTTATCCTCGGGGGAGCGCTCGGCAATTTCCTTGATCGGCTGCTCACGGGGGAGGTTGTCGATTTTCTTCAATTTAATTTCGGATCGTATACCTTCCCGATCTTCAACGTCGCCGACATGGGCATTACAATCGGCGTCGGCTTGGTGCTGCTTGACGCAATGCTGTCCGTGAAGCGGGAAAAGGCCCTTGAGGCCGAAATTCAGCGGCTTGAAGCCGGGCAAGGCCGTCCAGAAGACGGACAATCGAAGGAAGGATCGACGCAATGACAGACTTACGAATCCCATCTTCAGAGGAAGAAAATCAAGAAGGCTTGGAGCAAGATGCGCTGCATTGGACGGTTACCGAAGCGGACGCCGGGGAGCGCATCGATAAATACATAACCGAAGCGCTGGAGGAACCGGTATCCCGATCGCAGGTGCAGATCTGGATTCGGGATGCTCATTTGCTGGTGAACGGGCGAAGCGTCAAGCCGAACTACAAGGTCGGCTCCGGCGACGAGATCGAGCTCCGGATTCCGGAGCCGGCCTCGACGGATATTGTTCCGGAGGCGATTCCGCTCGATATTTATTATGAGGATGCCGATGTTATCGTGATCAACAAACCGCGGGGGATGGTGGTTCATCCCGCGCCGGGACATCTGTCGGGAACGGTGGTGAACGCCCTTATGCACCACTGCCGCGATCTGTCCGGCATTAACGGCGAGCTTCGTCCCGGCATTGTGCATCGCATCGACAAGGACACGTCCGGGCTGCTGATGGCCGCCAAGAACGACCGGGCCCATGCGGAGCTGGCTGCGCAGTTGAAGGCGCACACGGTGCTGCGGAAATATAAGGCGCTCGTTCACGGCAATCTGGCCCATGATCAAGGCACAATCGATGCCCCGATCGGCCGGGATCCGCATGACCGCAAAATGTTCGCGGTGACCGACCGCAACAGCAAGCGGGCCGTGACCCATTTCCAGGCAGCCGAGAGGTTCGGGGATGTCACGTTGGTGGAGCTGCAACTGGAGACGGGCAGAACCCACCAGATTCGCGTCCATATGAAATATATCGGACATCCGCTCGTCGGCGATCCGATGTATACGCGCGGCGTGCGCGGCGTAACGATGGATGGCCAAGCCCTTCATGCGGCCACCTTGGGATTCGTTCATCCTGTCAGCGGTGAGTTGCTGCAGTTCGAGGCTCCGCTGCCGGACGATATGGAGCATCTCCTGTACATGCTGCGCAACCGGTAGTACGGAATCGGAGAACATATTCTAAGCGGTTCAACAAAACGTATTGACAAGTCGCGGGCAAAGTGGGATAATTCATAGCGAACCAAATATTGAACCTTTAAATCAGTCCCGAGAGGCTGGCAAGGTAACGTTCGTAACGAGAAGATTCGTGACGCGAGAGAACGAGGGGTGCGGTCTGCCTGTGAGCAGAGTACTCTTCAACATCCTATCTCTTGCTGAATGTCGCGGCCTTCTGCGCTGTCGTCGAGTAATGGACTCCTTGCCTGTGGGCAAGGAGTTTTTTTGTGCCCCGCGATGTGAATGGTAGTAATAACGCCTCTGTGGAACATGCCAAATGCAACGTATTAGCGAAGGGAGTTATGCATTCATGAGTACGGCGGAGTGGAACATCATTATGGACGAGATAGCGATACGAAGAGCCTTGACCCGCATCACACATGAGATTCTGGAACGGAACAAGGGGATAGACAACTGTGTGCTGGTGGGCATTCGCACGCGCGGCATTTACTTGGCGCACCGGATTGCCGAACGAATCCGGCAGATTGAGAATGTGGATATCCCGGTCGGCGAGCTGGATATTACGCGCTATCGCGACGACGCCAAGCGCGAGCCGGAGCAGAACGGCGAGCTAGGCGCATCCTTCCCGATTCACGACAAGAAAATCATTCTGTGTGATGATGTCCTGTATACGGGTCGCACCATAAGGGCGGCAATGGATGCTCTTATGGACCAGGGCCGGCCGCAAATGATTCAATTGGCTGTCCTGGCAGACCGCGGCCACCGCGAGCTGCCGATACGACCGGATTATGTGGGCAAGAACGTTCCTACCTCTAGAACCGAAGAGATTGTAGTGGCCTTGAAGGAAGTCGATGGTTCAGATGAAGTGAAAATCATACATCACAGGGGGTAATCAACATGGCGGTAGTTCACCTGGAGCGTTCACTGAAAGAACGGAGCTTGCTTGGTTTGAAGGAGATGAGCAAGCAGGAAATGGAGTCCATTCTGGACCGTGCCGATTACTGGAATCGCCAGCCCATCAAAGTAAGCCATGTGCTCAAGGACAAATTCGCCACGAATCTGTTCTTCGAGAGCAGCACCCGAACCCGCTGTTCGTTCGAGGTGGCCGAGAAGCGGCTTGGCGCGGAAGTCATAAATTTCACGGCCCAGGCTTCCAGTGTGGAAAAGGGAGAATCCATCTATGATACGGTGCGGACGCTCGAATCGATGGGGATGGATGCGGGCGTTATCCGCCTGAAGCCGGTAGGTCTCTTGGAACAAATAGCGGAGCGGGTCAAAATGCCCTTGGTCAATGCCGGGGACGGCAACAACGAGCATCCGACGCAGGCGCTCCTGGATATGTATACGATGCGGAAGCATTTCGGAGAGCTGTCGGGTCTGAACGTCGCTATCGTGGGGGATATTCAGCATAGCCGGGTCGCGCGCTCGAATCTGTGGGCGCTGCGGAAGTTCGGTGCGAACGTCAGCTTCTGCGCCCCGGAGCATATGCGGGCGAACGACTTGGATGCCCCGTACATCTCCATCGAAGAAGCGGTGCAGGCCGATGTCGTCATGATGCTGCGCCTCCAACTGGAACGGCACGAAGGAGATAAGGCGGGGCCGGCGGAGCAATATCGGGCCCAGTACGGATTGACACTTGAACGCGTTGCAGGAATGAAGCCTCATAGCATCATTATGCATCCGGCTCCGGTCAACCGCAACGTCGAAATCGATGACGCCGTGGTGGAATGCGAACAGGCGCGGATTTTTGACCAGATGGCTAACGGGGTGCCGGTGCGGATGGCGGTCATGGAGCGGGCCATGGCGTAACCCGCCGCGGCGGGGCCAGGTTGCGAGAGAGTCGGAATCAAGTACAGAGATGAGAGGGGATCGTCATCATGCTAGTGATTGCGAATGCAAATATATTAAATGAAGCAGAGGAACTTCAGCTTGCGGACTTATGGATAGAGGATGGACACATCCAAAAAATCATTCCTGCCGGCTCGGAACCGGCCGGAGCGGCCGAAGTATGCGATGTGCAGGGCAAATTTGTCTCGGCGGGCTTCATCGATATGCATGTGCATTTGCGCGAGCCCGGCTTCGAACATAAGGAAACGATCGCTACCGGGACGCGTTCAGCTGCCAGAGGCGGATTTACCACGATTGCCTGCATGCCGAATACCCGCCCGGTCCTGGGCACTCCGGAGTTGATTCGCTCCATCTATGACAAGGCGGAGACGGAAGGCATCGTGAAGGTGCTTCCGTACGGCTCCATCACGGTCAATGAGCTGGGCCGGGAGCTGACAGACTTCGCCGCGTTGAAAGAAGCCGGCGCGATTGGCTTCACCGATGACGGAGTCGGCGTCCAGAATGCGCAGATGATGAAGGACGCCATGACCTTGGCCAAGGAGCTGGACATGCCCATTATCGCTCACTGCGAGGATGACTCGCTCGTCAAGGGGCGGGCGGTCACCGAAGGGGAATTCGCCCGCAAGCACGGATTGAAGGGAATTCCGAATGAATCGGAAGCCATTCATGTCGGGCGGGACATTCTGCTCGCGGAAGCGACCGGTGTCCATTATCATGTGTGCCACGTCAGCACGGAGCAATCGATACGCCTTATCCGGCAGGCGAAGCAATTGGGCATTCGGGTTACGGCGGAAGTATGCCCTCACCATCTGCTGCTCTCGGATGAAGATATTCCGGGAATGGATGCGAACTGGAAAATGAACCCGCCGCTGCGCTCGCCTCGCGACGTGGCCGCCTGCATCGAAGGGCTGGAGGATGGAACGATTGATATTCTCGTCACCGACCATGCGCCGCATAGCGAAGAAGAGAAGGCCAAAGGCATGGAGCTGGCGCCGTTCGGCATCGTCGGACTGGAGACGGCCTTCCCGCTGCTCTACACCCGCTTCGTCGCTACCGGGAAATGGACGCTGTCCTTCCTCATCCGGCGGATGACGACGGATCCGGCCAGCGTATTCGGACTCGCGGCCGGACGGCTGGAGCCGGGAGCGCCTGCCGATATTACGGTGATTGACCTGGAAGCGGAGCATGAGGTGAACCCGGAAGAGTTCTTGTCCAAAGGACGGAACACGCCGTTCACGGGTTGGAAGCTGAAGGGCTGGCCGGTCATGACGCTGGTCGACGGACGCGTCGTATGGAGCAAGCCATAATGGGGACTGAGGCTGTATTTTATACATCATCTCAAGAGAGCTTTACCTTTTGATAATCAAAACAGAGACATCGTATTCTGGCTGTCAGGATACCGACATAATAGAATGACCGTCCCGCAAGGACCGGCAGAGAGCGAGGAGTGAGAGATATGCAGGCTAGATTATTATTGGAGGATGGCACGCTGTTCACGGGGGCCGGCTTCGGAGCAGAAGGCGAGACGACGGGAGAGGTCGTGTTCAGCACTGGGATGACAGGATATCAGGAGGTGCTGTCCGATCCGTCCTACTGCGGTCAAATCGTAACGATGACCTATCCGCTTATCGGCAATTACGGCATTACCCGGGACGACTTCGAAGCGATTCGCCCGCATGTGCACGGCTTCGTCGTCCGCCGGCATGAGCTGGTGCCGAGCAACTGGCGCGCCGAATATTCGGTCGACCGCCTGCTGAAGGAATATGGCATTGTCGGCATCAGCGGCATCGATACGCGGATGCTTACGCGCAAGCTGCGTCACTACGGGACGATGAAGGGAATCCTGACGACGGGAAGCGAGCCGGTCGAAGCGCTGATGGAGCGGCTTGCCGGCACGGAATCGCGCACGGACCAGGTCGCGCTGACTTCAACGAAGCATATTTACTCCAGCCCCGGCAATGGCCTGCGCATCGTGCTGGTTGACTATGGCGCGAAGACCGGCATTCTCAGAGAGCTGACGAAGCGCGGCTGCGATGTCGTCGTCGTGCCCCATGATACGACGGCCGATGAGATCCGGCGCCTTCGACCGGACGGCATTCAATTGTCCAACGGGCCTGGGGATCCGAAGAATGTGCCGCATGCGGTCGCTACGGTCCGCGAGCTTATCGGCGAGTTCCCGCTGTTCGGCATCTGCCTTGGCCATCAAATCTTCGCGCTCGCTTGCGGAGCGGATACCGGCCGGCTCAAATTCGGACACCGCGGCGGCAATCACCCGGTCAAAGAACTGGCGACGAACCGCTGCTATATTACATCGCAAAATCATGGCTATGCGGTATTGGAGGAATCCGTCAAGGACACGGACCTGCAGGTTACCCATATCAATAATAACGACAAGACGATCGAAGGACTCAAGCATGCGACGGCGCCTGCCTTCTCGGTGCAGTATCATCCGGAAGCTTCGCCGGGACCGTATGACAGCAGCTATCTGTTCGACCAATTCCTCGATATGATCCGGGAGCATCAGAGCAATCGGACATCGGTGCCGCGTCAGGCGGAACTGGCCGCACAGCTGAAAGGAGCGCGTTAATATGCCGAAGAACACAGACCTCAAAAAAATTCTCGTCATCGGTTCCGGGCCGATCGTCATCGGCCAGGCGGCAGAGTTCGACTATGCCGGAACGCAGGCCTGCCAGGCGTTGAAGGAAGAGGGCATCGAGGTGGTGCTCATCAACAGCAACCCGGCTACGATTATGACGGATACCAATATGGCGGATAAAGTCTATATCGAGCCGATTACGCTTGATTTCGTCACGCAAATCATCCGCCAGGAGCGTCCGGACGGTTTGCTGCCGACGCTCGGCGGCCAGACCGGCCTTAACATGGCGGTCGAGCTGGCGCGGGCAGGCGTGCTGGAGCAGGAAAACGTGAAGCTGCTCGGCACGCAGCTCGATGCGATTGAACGCGCCGAAGACCGGGATATGTTCCGCGAGCTGATGCGGGAGCTGGAGCAGCCGGTGCCGGAGAGCACCATCGTGACGTCGGTGGAGGAAGCGGTCGAGTTCGCCAACAGCATCGGCTATCCGATTATTGTCCGCCCGGCCTACACGCTCGGCGGCACAGGCGGCGGCATCTGCGATAACGAAGAGGAGCTCCGCGACATCGTCGCCTCCGGCATCCGCTACAGCCCAATCGGCCAATGTCTGATTGAGAAGAGCATCGCCGGCATGAAGGAAATCGAGTACGAAGTCATGCGCGACGCCAATGACAACTGCATTGTCGTCTGCAATATGGAGAACTTCGACCCGGTGGGCGTCCACACGGGCGACAGCATCGTCGTGGCGCCGAGCCAGACGCTGTCGGATCGGGAGTATCAGATGCTCCGTTCCGCCTCGCTCAAAATCATCCGCGCGCTCAACATCGAGGGCGGATGCAACGTGCAGTTCGCCTTGGATCCGCACAGCTGTCAATACTATGTCATTGAGGTGAATCCGCGGGTAAGCCGTTCGTCGGCGCTTGCGTCCAAGGCGACGGGCTACCCGATTGCGAAGATGGCCGCCAAAATCGCGGTCGGCTACACGCTGGATGAGATTGTGAACCCGGTGACGGGACAGACCTATGCATGCTTCGAGCCAACGCTGGACTATATTGTATCCAAAATCCCGCGCTGGCCGTTCGATAAATTCACGCAAGCGAACCGGAAGCTCGGCACCCAGATGAAGGCGACCGGGGAAGTGATGGCGATTGGCCGGACGTTCGAGGAGTCGATGCACAAAGCGGTGCGTTCGCTCGAAATCGGGCTCCATCGACTTTGCTTGCCGGAAGCCGCTCAACTCGACAATGCCGAGCTGGAAGCGCGCCTGAAATCGCCGGACGATGAGCGGCTGTTCCTGCTGGCGGAAGCTTTCCGCCGCGGCTATGAGCTGCAGCGTCTGCATGATATCACGAAGATTGATTGGTGGTTCCTGCATAAAATCGAAGGCATGATTGCCTTTGAAGCGCGGATTCGGGAGGAGCCGGCTCTGAGCGAGCAGACGCTGTATGAAGCGAAGCGCATGGGCTTCACGGACCGCGCCATTGCGGAGCTTCGTCATGCGGGTCATCCAGGGGCGGCCCATACGACGGAAGCGGAGGTATCCGCGCTGCGCAAGGAGCTCGGTCTGCGTCCGGTCTATAAGATGGTAGATACGTGCGCGGCCGAATTCGAGGCCTCCACTCCTTACTATTACTCGACCTATGAGACAGAGAATGAAGTCCTCTCTACCGGGAAGGAGAAGATTCTTGTCCTCGGCTCCGGCCCGATTCGGATTGGGCAAGGCATTGAATTCGATTATTCGACCGTGCATGCGGTGTGGGCCATCCAAGACGCAGGCTACGAAGCGGTCATCATCAATAATAATCCGGAGACGGTCTCGACGGACTTCAACACATCGGATCGCCTCTACTTCGAGCCGCTCTTCTTCGAAGACGTGATGAATGTCATCGAGCAGGAGAAGCCGGTCGGGGTCATCGTCCAGTTCGGCGGCCAGACCGCGATTAACCTGGCGGCTCCGCTGGCGAAGGCCGGGGTGCGGATTCTCGGCTCCAGCCTCGAGAGCATCGATGAAGCGGAAGACCGCAAAAAGTTCGAAGCGCTCTTGTCGCGTCTCGGCATCGCGCAGCCGACCGGCAGCACCGTCACTTCGGTCGACGAAGCGGTCGGTACGGCACAGCGCATCGGGTATCCGGTGCTTGTCCGCCCGTCCTATGTCCTCGGCGGACGCGCGATGGAAATCGTCTACTCGGATTCTGAGCTGCTCAACTATATGGAATATGCCGTTAAAATCAATCCGGAGCATCCGGTCCTTATCGACCGCTACATGCTGGGCAAGGAAGTCGAGGTCGACGCGATTTGCGACGGCGAGACGGTGCTCATTCCGGGCATTATGGAGCATGTGGAGCGCGCCGGGGTGCACTCGGGCGACTCGATTGCGGTGTACCCGCCGCAGCATCTGTCCGGGGAGCTGCAGCAGCAGGTGGTCGACATTACGATTCGTATCGCCAAGGAACTGAAGACGATTGGACTTATCAATATCCAGTTCGTAATTTATCAAAATCAAGTCTATGTTATCGAGGTCAACCCGCGCTCGTCCCGCACGGTGCCGTTTTTGAGCAAGGTGACCAATATCCCGATGGCGAACGTGGCGACGAAGCTCATTCTTGGCGCGAAGCTGAACGACCTCGGGTATCAGGAAGGCCTGTGGCCGGAAGACGACCATGTCTCGGTGAAGGTTCCTGTCTTCTCCTTCGCCAAGCTGCGCCGGGTCGAGCCGACGCTCGGACCGGAGATGAAGTCGACCGGGGAAGTAATGGGCCGTGACAAGCAGTATGCCAAGGCGCTGTACAAGGGCCTTATCGGCTCGGGTATGAAAATACCGGCAACCGGAGCGATTGTGTGCACGGTGGCGGATAAGGACAAGGAAGAAGCGGTGCAATTGATGAGAGGCTTCGCCGCTCTCGGCTATAAGCTGATAGCGACAGGAGGCACCGCCACGGCGCTGGAGGAAGCGGGGCTGAACGTCAAGCGCGTCAACAAGCTGACGGAAGGCACTCCGAATATTCTTGACCTGATCCGGAACGGGGAAGCGCACTTCGTGGTCAATACGCTGACGAAGGGCAAGACTCCGGAACGGGACGGCTTCCGCATCCGCCGCGAGGCGGTGGAGAATGGCGTCGTCTGCATGACCTCGCTGGATACGGTGCGCGCGCTGCTCGAGATGCTGGAGCAGATTAATTTCTCTTCGCGTCCGATGCCGGCCATCCGGAGCTAAACGAATAGATATAGATGCGCGACAAGCAATCGGGGAGGCCTGCGGGCCTCCCCGATTGGCGGGATGCGCATGGAGAGGAAAGTATGTATGATAGCGGGGGGGAGAATATGAGTCATACGGTATCATTTGAACAGGCGGCGAGCCGGGTGATGGTCGCGCTGGATTATGCCGGGACGGCGGAGGCCCAGAGTCTTATTGAACGGCTGGAGGGCATTCCTTGCTATATGAAGGTAGGCATGCAGCTGTTCTACGCGGGCGGTCCTTCCTTCATCCGCGAGCTCAAGGAGCGCGGGTACAGTGTGTTTTTGGATGTGAAAATGCATGACATTCCAAATACGGTCAAGGGCGGGGCGAATAGCATTGCGAAGCTGGGCGTCGACATGTTCAACGTTCATGCGGCCGGAGGCAAAAAGATGATGCAGGCGGCCATCGAGGGCGTCGAGGCGGCCCGCGCGGCCGACCGTTCGCTGCCGCGTCCGGTGATTATCGCCGTTACGCAGCTCACGAGCACGAATACCGAGGTCATGAATGAAGAGATCGGAATTCCCGGCACGGTCGAAGAGACCGTCGTCCGCTATGCGAAGCTGACGCAGGAAGCCGGACTCGACGGAGTCGTCGCTTCTCCGCATGAGGTGAAGAGCATCAAGGCGGCCTGCGGCGCTTCGTTCCGCACGGTTACGCCGGGCATCCGGCCGAAGGGAGCTCCGCTCCAGGATCAGTCCCGCGTGATGACCCCGGCGGAAGCGATGCGGCATGGCACGGATTTTATCGTCGTCGGCCGTCCGATTACGGAAGCGGCGGATCCAAGGGCAGCCTTACTATCCATTATCGAGGAGTTGATGCAACGATGACCACGACGAAGAGAGAACGCGAGATTGCCGGACATTTGTTATCCATAGAAGCGGTGGCGCTGCGGCCGCATGAGCCGTTCACCTGGACATCCGGAATCAAGTCCCCTATCTACTGCGATAACCGCTTGACGATGTCTTACCCTGAGATTCGGGGAGCCCTTGCCGAAGGATTCGCTTCCTTGGTCAAGGAATATGCGCCGGATGCCGAAGTCATCGCCGGGACGGCGACCGCCGGCATTCCGCACGCGGCCTGGGTCGCGGACAAGCTGGGGCTGCCTATGGCTTACGTTCGCGACAAAGCGAAGGGACACGGGAAGCAGAATCAGATCGAGGGCTTGATTCGGCCGGGGCAGAAGGTCGTCGTGATCGAGGATCTGATCTCGACCGGGGGCAGCTCGCTCAAGGCGGCGATGGCCGTCAAGGAAGCCGGGGCGGAGCCGCTTGCCGTATTCGCCATCTTCAGCTATGAGCTGGAAAAAGCGGAGCAGGCGTTCCGGGAAGCCGGAATCCCGCTGCACACGCTGTCCCGCTATACCGCCCTCATCGAGACGGCTCTGGAGAGAGGCGTCATCCAAGCGCGGGACCTTGATGTACTGGCATCGTGGCGCGTCAATCCGGCAGGCTGGGGCAAATAGCGGAGGAGAGCATAAGTTGAGCCTAACCGACATAATGGTTAGGTTTTTTTTCTTTTCCGGCAAACAATTAACAATAAATCTAGTATAACGTAGTAGGTATAAACAGGAAACGAACGGAAGCCGGGACATCTTTAATATTTAAGCAATATTTAAGGGAAATGACGGTATCGCATTACAAAGATTGTAACTTTTCTTTCTTTCCAATCGTTTATACTTAGGATGAGTTTTTGACGATATGTCCGAGAAAGGGGCGAATAATGCAATGAAATGGCTTCGCAAACGGAAGAAGTCAGACCGTGCCGAGGCATCCCCGGCTCTCGCGGCGAACCAGCAGGAAGAAGTGGCGCAAGAGAAGACGGAATACATACAGGACAAGACCCAAGCTGCAGCATGGCCTGCCCGGGCCCATCCGATCTCTCCGGATCAACCGCTCCTTGAAGTTCGCGGGGTGGAGCGCACGTTCCAGGTCGGCAGCCAGAAGCTGCATGTGCTCAAAGGAATCGAGATGGAAGTGCACCCGGGCCAACTGGTCATGCTGAAGGGCCGATCCGGGTCAGGGAAGACGACACTGCTGAATATGCTTGGAGGGCTCGATCTGCCCACGAAGGGCGAGATCCGGTTCCGCGGGGAACCGTTCTCGACATGGAGCGATGACAAGCGCACGATGACGCGGCGCAGCGAGATCGGGTTCATTTTCCAAGCTTATGCGCTTATGCCGCTATTGTCCGCTTATGAGAACGTTGAACTGTCGCTGCGGATGGCTAATGTGCCCCGCCATCTATGGAAGGAGCGGGTCCAATATTGCCTTGAGATGGTTGGATTGGGCAAGCGCATGAGCCACCGTCCCTTCGAAATGTCGGGGGGAGAGCAGCAACGGGTTGCGATAGCCAAATCGATTGCTCATAAGCCGCTGCTGTTATTGGCCGACGAGCCGACAGCGGAATTGGATTCACAAATGGGGGCTCAGGTCATGGGCGTATTCCGGCAAATCATTCGTTCGGAAAAAATCGCCATCTGCATGACCACCCACGATCCCACAATTTTGGAGGTAGCTGATCATGTTTATGAAATGGTCGACGGAAGATTCATCACCTAGAAGCGGGCGCAAATGGCGCCGTGCCGCACTGGCGCTAATGTGCGGGATGCTGGTGTTCACGTCCGCCTGCTCGCTTCTGCCGGATGAAGAGGAAGAGGAAGTGATACCGACCATCACGCCGCCTTCGGTATCGAAGAAGCCGGAATATGAAGTGGTTCGGAAGGATATGGTGGTCCCTGTCTCCATGACGGGCAAATTAATGTCGGAACAGGAAGATATCCTGTTCTTTACGCTGGACAACAAGCCGATCAAGAACATTTATGTCAAGAACGGCGATTCGGTCAAAAAAGGCCAGGTCATCGCGGAGCTTGACGTGGACGATTTGAAAAAGGATCTCCGCCAGAAGCGTCTGCAGCTGCGGGCCGAAGAAGTGAAGATGAAGGAGACGCTGCGCAAAAAAGACGAGATGGATCCGGTCGAGTTCGAGGAAGCGCAGATCTTGTTCGAACAGAAGCAGCAGGATCTTGTCGATCTCCAGACGGATATCGACAAGGCGACGCTTACCGCTCCGTTCACGGGCACGGTCGTGTCGGTGACGGCGAAGAAGGGCGCGATGTCGAAGAAGTACGATCCGGTGGCGATCGTCGCGGATACGACCCGGCTGACCGTCGCCGCGCAGCCGTCGAAGGATGATCTGAAGCGCATCACGCCGGGGATGGAAGCCCAGGTCAGCATCAACTCGGTTGAAGGCGTGATTAAGGGCAAGGTCAAGGCGCTTCCGCAGCCATCGAACGATAATAATGGAGGCGGCCAGGGCGAGCAGCCGGAGCAGGACCGGATCGACAAGTATATGACGATCGAGGTGGAGAAGCTGCCGAAGGGAGTCACCCGGGGCACCATGCTTAGCGTCACCGTCGTGACGAACAGGATCAAGGACGCGATCGTCATTCCTCCTTCCGCCCTGCGCACGATCGGTTCACGGACCTACGTGCAAGTCGCCGACGAGAACGGGAAGCGGGAAGTCGACGTCGAGGTTGGGGTGCAGCTGCCGACCGAGATTCAAATAAAAGCCGGACTTGAACCGGGTCAGAAAGTAGTGGGCCGATAAGATGGGAATTCCGTTACTGCGTTTTTTGTTCCGTAAAATGTGGAATACCCGCTGGCTGACGGTGAGCTCGTTGGTAGGGCTTATCGTCGCCGTCTCTTTTACGGTCAGCATCCCGATGTACTCCGACGGGGCGTTAAAGCGTGTCGTAACGAAGACGCTGCAGGAGAACGGCGGGGGATTGCCGGCGGGTTCGCTATTGATGAGGTATCAAGGCGCAAGTGGAGCGAAGCTTGATCCGAACGCGCTGCAGGAAGTCGACCGGTATATCCGGGAAGACGTCAAGGAACAGATCGGCTTCCCCGTTCAGGAATTCGTCAACTTGCGGATTCTCCGCACGACGGAAGTCTATCCGGTCGATCCGACGAAGGTCGATGCGAGCCGGGTCCGATCAATGACGTTAGGCTCCCTGTCGGATCTGGACGATAAGGTCGAATGGACGAACGGCAAGCTGTATGGAGACGGAGAATCCGGAGGCGTCATCGAAGCGGTGATGCTCGAGGAAGCGATGTACCGGAACGACCTTCATGTCGGCGCGGAACTGGAGTATCCGATCAGTGGTCCTAATCCGACGACGCTGCGCATCAAAATCGTCGGCACCTTCAAGCCGAAGGACGAGACGAGCCCGTATTGGTTCCAGGGACTGGAAGGCTTGATGAGCTCGCTCATCGTCTCGCCGGAGACCTTCGACAAGACGATTATGGGCGAGCACAAAGTCGCTCTTCAGCAGTCAAGCTGGTATTATGCTTTTGATCTGCGAGAGGTGCAGACCAGTCACTTGGCGCCGTTGGATCGGACGCTGAATCGTCTCGGCATCGAACTGTATCAGAAGCTGCCCGGGACGCAAGTGGAAATCTCGTTCGCGAAGGTGCTGGACGAATTCCGCAGCCAGAGCATCCAGTTGCAGATGATGCTGTTCACGCTGGCGGCGCCAATGATCGCCATGGTGTTCTATTACATAGCGATGAATGCCAATCAGGCATTGGAGAAGCAGCAGAGCGACATTGCGGTTCTGCGGAGCCGCGGCGCCAGCACGAGGCAAATTATATGGCTCTATTTGCTGGAGGGCCTTATTCTCGGGGCGGCCGCGCTTGCGATTGCGCCGCTCATCGGCTGGTTCATGGCCAAATCGATCGGATCGGCCAACGGATTCCTTGAATTCGTCAACCGCAAATCGATTCCGGTCGGATTCACGTCCGACGCGGTCATTTTCGGTACGGTCGCGGTTCTGATTGCGCTCATGGCCAGCGTCATCCCGGCCGTCCTGTTCGCGCGCCAGTCGATCGTTAATTTGAAGCAGAAGCTGGCACGCAAAGACAAGAGTCCGGTCTGGCAAAAATGGTTCCTTGATGTTCTGCTTCTTGCCGCAGCAGGATATGGATATTATATGCTGAACCAGCAGCAGCTTCTGTCGTTCAAGACGGGGATGACCTCGGATCAGCTGCAAGTGCAGCCGTTTCTGTTCTTTATCCCGGCACTGGCGATATTCGCTTGCGGCCTGTTCTTTTTGCGGCTGTTTCCGCTGCTGCTGCGTCTGTTCCAGTGGCTTGGCGGCAAGCTGCTGCCGGTTCCGCTGTATTTGACGCTGACGCAGCTCTCCCGATCCGCGAAATCATATTATCCGCTAATGATTTTGCTTATTCTGACGCTTGGTCTTGGCGTATATAATGCGTCGGCGGCCCGGACGATCGACACGAATTCAACCGAACGGACGCTGTATCAATATGGCGCCGATGCCATCATCGAGACGGTATGGGAGAGCACGCTCGTCGTGGATCGGAAGGATCAAGGGGGCAATAAAGGCGGCAACAACGGAGGCAATAATGGAGGAGGCGGTGCCGGAGGTCCGGGAAGCCCGGGCGGGCCTGGCGGGCAGCAGCCTCCGAAAGGGAAGCAAATTCTGAACGAACCGCCATTCGAAGTGTTCCGCAAGCTGCCGGGCGTCGAGGCGGCCGCCAGAGTGATGCAGGCGAAGGGGAATGTCGTTGTCTCCGGACGTTCTATCGGCCAGGGGATGGTCGTCGGCATCGATAATGACGAGTTCGCGAAGGTGGCCTGGTTCCGGAACGATTTGTTCCCTCAGCACCCGTTTAAATATTTGGATGCATTAGGGAAGTATTATGAGGGCGCCGCCGTCATTATTCCGACCAATATCGCGAAGACGTATGAGTTGAAACCGGGGGATGTCATTTCGATCTCCCTTCAGGATCAAATGGTGGAGTTTGTCGTCGCGGCGATACTCCCGTATTGGCCGAGTCAATATCCGGATCAGACGCCGTTCTTTATTACGAATCTGGAATATATTTATGATCAGGTGCCTCTCATGAAATACGATGTATGGCTGAAGATGAAGGAGAAAGCGCCGCTTGCGCCGGCACTGAAAGAACTTCAAAAAGCAAACATCGAGATTGTCACCTACAAGGATGTGCGGAGCGAATTGGCACGACTGAGCAAGCATCCGACTCGCGGAGGCATCTTCGGCATTCTGAGCATGGGCTTCTTGATTTCGGTTATCATTTCGCTTATCGGCTATCTGCTCTACTGGTTCTTCAACTTATCGAGCCGCGTCGTGCAGTTCGGCATACTGCGGGCGATGGGTCTGTCGCGCCGGCAGCTGACCGGGATGCTGCTGCTGGAACAAATCTTCACCGCCGGTTTATCGATCGGCATCGGTATTTTGCTTGGCAAGCTGGCTAGCCGCCTGTTCCTTCCGTTCCTGCAATCGGCGGAAAATGCGAAGATGCAGGTGCCGCCGTTCCGAATCATTTTCGATGCGAAAGATACGATGCAGCTGTATGCCGTGGTCGCGGTCATGATTCTGACGGGCGCGACGCTGCTGTTCATGCAGATTCGCAGGCTGCGGGTTCATCAAGCCGTGAAGATGGGAGAGGAGCGTTAAGCGATGATTCATTGTGAAGGCCTTGTCAAAATATACAAGACAGATGATATCGAAGTCGTGGCCCTGCAAGGCTTGAACTTGACCGTCAAGCAAGGAGAATTGATGGCCATTATCGGGAACAGCGGCAGCGGCAAATCGACATTGCTGAATACGTTGGGCGGCTTGGACCGCCCTTCGGCCGGCACCGTGCGGGTCGGCAAATGGGATCTGCTGAAGATAACCGATGAGCAGCTAGTTGAATACAAGCGGGATACGGTTGGATTCATTTGGCAGAACAATGCCCGCAATCTGCTGCCTTATTTGACCGCGCTGGAAAATGTGGAAGTGCCGATGATGCTCGCAGGGAAGATGGACCGCGCTTATGCGAAGGAACTGCTGGAGGCGGTCGGACTGGGTCACCGGATGAACAACAAGCTGCATCAGCTCTCGGGCGGGGAGCAGCAGCGGGTGGCCATCGCGATCTCGCTGGCGAATCGTCCCCAATTATTATTGGCGGACGAACCGACGGGGTCGGTAGATACGCAGACGTCCGATATGATTATGGATATTTTCCGGCGCATGAACCGGGAAATGGGAGTAACGGTCGTCATTGTTACCCACGATCTGGCGCTGGCGGGCAAGGTCGATCGGGTTGTTGCCATTCGCGACGGCTTGACAAGCACCGAGTTCATCAAGCGAAATCCGAATCTGAACGGGGAGGAGGATCAAGGGGTTGCAGGGCAAGGACTGCAGGATCATCATGAAGCGTATGTCGTCGTCGACCGCGTTGGGCGCCTGCAGGTGCCGAAGGAGTACCTGGAGGCTCTCCACATTACAGATAAGGCATCGATGGAAATAGACGGAGATAAAATTATTATCCGCACACCGAAAGAGTTGGAGGGGTAACCTGTGGGTTCAAAACAATGGGTACGAAAGCTGTTGTTGGCGACCATGGCCATAGCGATGATTATTCCGATGCTGGCAGCTTGCACGAAGACAGATGCAGTGAAGCCAGGCCAAGAGCGTGTTCTTCGCATCGGCGTCCTGTACGGAGGGAATGATGATACTTATTTCCGTTCCCAGTATACGGACGTGTTTGAATTTTCGAAGCAAGGGGCCATTCGCATTGAGATCGTCCCTGCTGTGGATCAGTCCGATCGATGGGAATCGAACGGAGAATATAAGCAGCCGGATTATGTAGAGGCGTTGAAGAAGATTATGACCGGAGCCAACCCGGTGGATGTGGTCGTCCTCGATGCCTCGCAATACCAGACGCTTGCCCGGGAGGGCTTGCTTAAGCAGCTCGATCCGCTTCTTCAGCAGGATAAAATCGATACGAACGAATTCGTGCCGACGGTCATCGACGGGTTGAAGGCGATGGGTGACAATAATTTGTACGGTTTAGCCCCTACATTCACCTCCCAGGCTTTATTCTACAATAGGACGTTATTCAATGAAGCAGGGGTCGAGCCGCCGACGGACAATATGACATGGGATCAAGTCTTCGATAAGGCGAAGCTTGTGTCCAAGGGCGAAGGAAAAGATCGCGTCTATGGCTTCTCCTTCAATCATTACTTCGGCAGCGATCCGTATTGGGATATGATAAATACGTATATTTCCCCGCTTAATCTTCGGATGATCGATGATAAGGCGGATTATATGACAGTCAACAGTCCACAGTGGGAGAAAGTATGGACGACAATCTCCAAACTGGTCGCTGAAAAGACAATTCCGGGTCCAAACGCGGAAATGCCTGAAAGTCCGGAAGGCCAGTTCAATCCGTTCCAGTATGACAACTTCCTGTCCGGGCGAACGGCGATGGTGCTCGGCGATTATCAGTTCATCAATTCCGATCTGTCGGATGCGATGAAAAACGCGGATAAAATCAAAGGCTTCTCGAAATTCGATTGGGATGTCGTGACGTTCCCTTCCCATCCGGAAGCTCCGGGCATTTCCGGTTCCGTCTATTTAAGAGAAATTTTTGCCGTCAATCAGAAGGCGGCGAATCCCGAAGATGCCTGGGATTTCGTCAAGTTCGTGTCAAGCGATGAATGGGCGAAGCTGCGCTCCCGCAGCAGCTATGAGCTGGTAGCGCGGAAGAAGTATATCCAGCCTAAGGATGGGCTCAGCTTTAATATTTCCGCCTTCTACACCATGAAGCCGACTCCGCCTTCAGCGCAGAAAGAGGAAGAGTTGTTGGCAAAATATAGTTTATATGAATTGGTTGAGATTGGGCGCAACTTGTTCCAGGAGGTTATGGACAACAAGAAAGGCATAAGCGATGCGTTGAAGGAATGGGAGGCGAAGGGGAATCAGGTCTTGAAAAAGAAACAGGCCAATCCCGTCTACAGCAAATAAAGGCCTGCAGAATCATCATAAAACGCATGTTGTTGCCGATTGCGCTGGACGCCTGCAGGTACCCGTACCTGCAGGCTCTTCACATTACAGATAACGCATCGATGGAAAATAGACGAAGATAAGATTATTATCCGCACACCGAAAGAGTTAGAGGGGGGTAACCGGTGCGTTCAAAAAAATGGGTTCGAAAACTGTTCATGGCGACGATCCCCGTGGCGATGATCATCCCGATGCTGGGTGCTTGTACGACAACAGATGAAGGTAAGCCAGGCCAGGAGCGTGTGCTGCGTATCGGCGTAGTGAGCGGAGGGAATGGTTACGAGAGTTATTTCCGCTCGGAATATACCGACTTATTCGAGTTTTCGAAGCAGGGGGCCGTCAGCATTGAAATCGTCTCTGCGAATGATTGGAAGGAGATGAAATGGAACCGCAGGAGCTCGAACGGGGAGTATGAGGAGCCAGATTATACGGAATTACTTAAGAAGCTGTTGACCGGAGCCAATCCGGTGGATGTGGTCGTTCTTGATGCGAGCGAATACCAAGCGTTTGCGCGAGACGGCCTGCTCAAGCAGATCGATCCGCTCCTTCAGAAGGATAAAATCGATACGAACGAATTCGTGCCGACGGTCATTGACGGCCTGAAGGCGATGGGAGACAATAATCTGTACGGCCTAACGCCGACATTTAGCTCACAGGCTTTATTTTATAATAAGACCCTATTCAAGGAAGCGGGAGTCGAGCCGCCGACAGACAATATGACTTGGGAGCAAGTGTTCGACAAGGCGAAGCTTGTATCGAAGGGCGAGGGCAAGGAGCGCATCTACGGCTTCTCTTTCAATAATTACGAAACTGATCCGTACTCGGGCATGGATGGCTATGTTAAGCCGCTTAATCTTCGCAGGTTCGATGACAAAGCAGATTCTATGACTGTCAATACGCCGATGTGGAAAAATGTATGGACGATGTTCGCGAAGCTGGTTAATGAGAAGATTATTCCAGGCGATGACAGGGAACTGCCGGAGATGCAGGATGAGCATTACAATCCGTTCCATTATGACGACTTCTTGTCCGGACGCGCGGCTATGGTGCTCGCGGATTATTGGTATATCGATTCCAGTCTATTGGAAGCGATGAAGTACGGGGACAAAATCAACGGCTTCACAAAATTCGATTGGGATGTCGTGACGGTGCCTTCCCATGCGGAAGCCCCTGGAATATCCGGCTTCGTCTCATTGCACCAGATTTTTGCCATCAATCAGAAGGCGATGAATCCGGAGGATGCCTGGGAGTTCGTCAAATTCGTATCAAGTGACGAATGGGCGAAGCTCCGTTCCCGCAACGGCGGTGAACTGGTGTCCCGCCAGAAGTACCTTAAGCCAAAGGAGGGGACAGATTTCAATATAGCGGCTTTCTACACCATGAAGCCCGTCCTGCCTACAGAACATAATGATGAAGAGTTATTCATGATGTATTCGAATTTGTGGGAAGTGCAAGAAATCGGCCGCAGTTTGTTCCAGGAAGTGATCGACAAGAAGAAGAGTGTTAGCGATGCGTTGGAGGAATGGGAGACGAAGGGCAACCAGGTTTTGAAAAAGAAGCAGCTTGCTCCCGTCCATAGCGAATAAATCATCTATAAGGATCGGCAGGCCCGCTCAGGCATTGCCGGTCTTTTCACGTTGCGGCAACCTCTGCTGCGGCGCTGTTTCTACGGGCCGCCGCCGTCGTTACCGTCCCGCGCCGTCCGCATCACATGGCTGCATGATTGTCGGGTATATCGAACACAATAGTACCGACTGACGAAGAAAGGAGCCGGGATGGCAATGCATTGGATATATTGGGGGAAGTTGTACAATACGAAGTTCCAGGCCCGATGCCTCCAGGAACGGCTGGAGCAGGATGCCTGGATATATGGGTATGACACGCCATATGAGGTTGAGGTCTTCCGCTCCCGCAAAGGAAAGTACGGAGTCCGCTTCGTTCTCTGAAGCGGAAACGTAAGAAAATATCATTTTTTTATACATTTATCTTGACTGTTCATGTACTGATATAGTATACTAATACTTGTCGCTGCGAAAGCAAGATTATAAAAAATGTCGCGGGGTGGAGCAGTTCGGTAGCTCGTCGGGCTCATAACCCGAAGGTCGTAGGTTCAAATCCTGCCCCCGCAACCAATATTTTTGCATAAAGCAATGGCGTAGGGGCCCTTAGCTCAGTTGGTCAGAGCGGTCGGCTCATAACCGATTGGTCGTGGGTTCGAGTCCCTCAGGGCCCACCAAAACCGTTGTTTTCAAAGATTCATAGTGTTCGCACACTGTATGTGCCGGGGTGGCGGAATTGGCAGACGCACAGGACTTAAAATCCTGCGGTAGGTGACTACCGTACCGGTTCGATCCCGGTCCTCGGCACCATTAATTGAAATGCCTGTACATAGAGAGTTCTGGATGACAGCGGTCATTGGCAGAGCTTTTTTTATTTTTACCGGTATGGGCAGAAGGCTGACACACGCTTCATATCGCTTGACTCATGTGAAGGAAGGGGAGGAACGGCTATGGCGATACAGATTCAAGAGGATTGGGCAGCATTGCTTCATGACGAGATTAGGCAGCCCTATTTCAAACAGTTATGGGGATGGCTGAAGCAGGAGTATGAGCGTACGGTGGTATATCCGCCATTCGATCTTATCTTCTCTGCGCTACATTATACTTCGTATGCAGACACGAAAGTCGTTATCGTAGGGCAAGACCCGTATCATGGACCTGGACAGGCGCATGGACTAAGCTTCTCGGTACAGCCGGGCGTTCGTATTCCCCCCTCGCTTGTGAACATGCTGAAGGAGAGCGCAAGCGATATCGGCACGACAATGCCGCAGCATGGTTGTCTCATCCCTTGGGCAAAGCAGGGCGTGCTGATGCTGAACACGGTGCTGACCGTGCGTCAGGGGCAAGCGGCATCCCATCGCGGCATGGGGTGGGAACGATTCACCGATCGCATTATTCAGCTGTTGAATGAGCGGGAGCAGCCGGTTGTCTTCGTGCTATGGGGATCCTTCGCCCAAGCGAAGCAAGCCATGATCGACACGAGACGGCACGGCATCGTCAAAGGCCCGCATCCGAGCCCGTTGTCGGCTCATCGCGGATTTTTTGGCAGCCGCCCGTTCTCGCAAGTCAATGAATGGCTGCGCTCACGCGGAGAGACCGAGATCGATTGGCAGCTTCCTCCCGTTTCCGATATTCCTGTGGAAGAATTGCCGCAGATGGATAAGAACGCCTAGAAGTGACGAAAGCCCTCTGTCTGTGCCGGTCGCGGAATGCAACGGACAGAGAGGCTTCTCGCCATGGCGGAAGCACCTGAGCAACCTTATGGAAGGAACTGAAGGGCCTGGTGCTAATAATGGGTTGACAAGACCATTGTCCGATGGTATACTATACCTATCGATGTGTTCTGATAGCTCAGTAGGGAGAGCACCATCTTGACAGGGTGGGGGTCGGCGGTTCGAGCCCGTCTCAGAACACCATACTATTAACGACGACGTCCTTGAACTTTCAAGGGCTTTTTTATATTTTTTATCCTTCGGGCCAACCACAAACCTTCCGGGAATATGCGTACATTGGCAAGGATGTGGTAAGGTCTTTTTTTCTTATGCTCCGTATCCCGACAACGCAGGTGAGTTGGACAGAGGTAAAAAGAGGTAAAGGGAATTTGAGATTTATGGGACTGTCCTGCGCCAAAGGGAGAACGCACAACAGAGCGGCAGTATGGTTCTCACTGAGCCGGCGAGAGAATGAACGAAGGAATCGTAACGAGAAAATAGGAACGAAGGGGAGAGTCTTTAAAAAGGCGGAACGGCTTTTCAAGTCGGTGAGGGAAAGTGTGTCATCCGAGAGTGAATGCAAGGCCCGCTATTCGGCCGATCAGGTTTAAAAGCATGGGGTTCAGGGGAAAATGCCAATAGTGATTTTGAAGTTGCGAGCATTCGGAGGGATTAGGGATGAATAGTCGCATACAGTGGCTGGTCTTTGTGGCCGCGCTGCTGAGTGTCCTATTGGTTGCTGTGGGGTGCACATCCTGGGCGCGGGGCGCGGCTCCCTTGCCACAGCCTAATCGTCTTGGACCGTCTACACCCGTTATTCAACAGGACGTGTACGGCGCCGGTGTCCCGGCCCGTGTATACGCGCCTTAATCGAGAGCCTGACTGAAGGCCTTGTTCCTGCCCAGAAATTCAACCTTTTTGCGGCGCGGGAACAAGGCCGTTATTGTGATGATTAGGGCTTGGCGACGGCACGGCCGCCCTGCTCTTCTTCACGGGCTTGATCGGTATCAAGGAATGTCGTCTCCTCTTCCCATCTGCGGGAATAGGCCTTCTTGGTGACGAACAGGCATAGCCAAATGGTTAGAATGAAGAAAATGACCGATACAATAATGGTGACCATTATTGAATTCAATGCGTTCCCTCCTTCAAGTCACTGTGAGATGGATCACATCTAACTATACATGAAATCTAATTTTTTGTATAATGATATCTTATCTAAAACCAAAAAGTTGTGCATAATTTTGACAATTGATTGACAAGGAAGGTGCAGCAATGGCAGCAGAAGTGATTGAAGTCAAATCCGAAGGACAGCTTCAACAATGTTTGGAGATTCGCAAGGAAGTATTTGTGGAAGAGCAGAAGGTGCCGCTGGAGGAAGAAATCGATGAACTGGATAGCCTTGATGCGGACAGCAATCATATTCTTATCACGGTAGACGGACAAGTAGCGGCGACCGGTCGCATGAAATGGCTGGATGAGACGACCGCCAAAATGCAGCGCATCGCTGTATTAAAGCCGTTCCGCGGGAGCGGGATCGGCCGTTCGCTCATGGTGGCGCTGGAGCAGCTTGCCCGTTCCATGGGAGCGGAGAAGAGCGTGCTGGACGGGCAGTGCCAGGCGGAAGGCTTTTATCACTCGCTCGGCTATGCGACCGTATCGGAAGAGCCGTTCTACGATGCGGGCATTCTGCATGTCCGCATGGAGAAGAAGCTGTAATATTCACCAGCTCTCCGGGAAAGCTAAGAGGGTCTGCTTCATGCAGAACATCTTCTTCAGGAGGCGAAACGAATGGACAACCGAGAGACGATCGTGGCCGTGCAAAAGAACGGGGATGGCGATTTGACCGCATTCCAGACAAGCACAGGAAGACAGCTGTCCTACGAGCAAGCTCTAAACGAGGTTCAGGCGGGGAACATAGCCGGAGTCAATGTCTTCAAAGGAAGAGACGGAGGGATGTATCTGCGCGGCGACGCAGACGGGGACCCGACGAACAATCTGGATAATTTGCCGCTGTTTTGACACGGAGGAATGAGCGGCATCAGGGAATAGATCACCGGCAAGCGGTGCGCGGTTGCGCTGCTTGCCGGTGTTGTGTCTGCTATTGAATCTCCATCTGTTCTTGCTGCTTCACGAACCTCATTCGCCCGGTCTTGCCCTCGAAGGCCTCCCGTTCATCTCCGTAATGCATCAGCCACAATCTTTCCTGAATGAAATCCGGCAGGGTGAGCAGTTCGTCAAGCCCCGCATGCACTTCGGCTTTACCGCTTAGTTGGCAGTCGTGGAAGATGGCCGTTACGCCTTGCTCTTGAACGAGCCGGCGAAGCAGCTCGGGCTGGAACTGCATGTCTGCGCTGTAAAAGAACGTATCATTGAACAGAAACGAGAAGCTTCGTTTTCCGGGAATATGCGGCGTCTCCAGCAGCTGTACCTTCAGACCGGGCAGCGGCTCCGAGGTCTGGGAAGGCTCGAGCGGGTGCACCTCGAAAGCATCCTCCAGGCAGGTCAAGCCCTCTTGCGTCAGCCCGCCCTTGAGCGTATGCTCCCAGAGCGGAACGACGAGCGGAGCGGCGATGAACAGCTTCGGCTTGCGGTGGTACCGGAATTTCATCTGAAATGCGTACTCCTCCAGGCCGCCCACGTGATCGCCGTGTATATGACTGATCAGGACGCCGGCCAATTCATCGAACGAGACGCCCAACTGGTATAGCGCTTGCGGTGCCGTGATCCCGCAGTCCACGAGCAACTTGCCGGTGTTCGTATATAGTAACGCATTATTGTTGAAATATTTTTTGGCGAAGGCACTTCCTGTGCCAATCATTTGTATGCGCAGTGTCATCCAATCCCTCCGTCACGGTTCATCAACAAATTGTCGGCATGATTTTGCTTTTACTCTAACACCTGCATCTGGAATTCACAAGTGAACGGGCAGACGGGAAGAGCGCATGCGGGAATGTCAGGTCGCAAAAACACCGGAAACGAAAGGTTTTTTCCGCAACTCTCCATGCTTAGCTGAGTATAACTTAACAACTAAGCAGTTGGAGGTATCGCGATGACAAGCAGAAGAAGAATCGCAGCACTGGCTCTGCTCGGTACCATCTTGAGCGGAACGTTCGCAACGGTACAAGTCTCGGCGCAAGAGGCAGCATCGACGGCTACAGTAGGAGAAAAAGTACAGGTCGTCGTAAACGGAAACACGATTCAGGACGGGGGGCTAATGGTCGATGGACGAGCGTTTTTGTCCGTCCGCCAATTGAGTGACACGCTGCAAGCATTCGTCACATGGGACGATGCCAATAAAAAAGTCATTATCGAGAAGCCGAACGTAGATATCCTTTTATCCAAAGACAATTCCCCGTTCGGTAAAGTTCAGACAGGCAAAGCATCGTTTTCCATATTTGCCCAAGTTGATAATTTTCCTTCTTCCTTGGAGGCCGTAAAATTTACGATTACCGACCCGAAAGGGAATGCGACTCAGATTCAGCAGTTCAACGTCGAGGAGAAAAAAGATGACCCTCTCTGGCTGCGTACGGACGACTTCAAGTACGACTTCAAATCGAAGGGCGATTACCTGATCTCTTGCTATCTCAAGCAAAAGGATGGAGAATTTACACTCGTGTCCCAGAAGAAGCTGCCGGCCATCTGAGCGCGTACATCGATTCCGTGTCAGGGAAATGTGAACTTATGAACGGATCAGCTTCCGCCTACATAGGTGACATCGCTCCTGCTTCGTTGACCTGCCCTTCAGAAAGTGGTACGATACGGAAGTGTAACCAACCCATTACCTGAAAACAAAGGAGATTCACGCATGAGCGAACATCAACATAATCATGACCATGACTGTGGCTGCGGACATGACCACGAACACGACGAATTGGTCGTCACCTTGGTAGATGAAGAAGGAAATGAAATCGATATGGCCCTCGTCGAGACGTTCAATGTAGGCGAGCAAGTATATGCTCTGTTGCTGGAACGCAACAATCCGGAAGCGGATGGGATCATTGTGCGCGTAGACGAAGAGGATGAAGATATGGTTCTGAATCCGATTGAAGACGACGAGGAATGGGAACGCGTCCAGCAAGCTTACGATCAATTGGTGGCATCCCAGGAAGACTAATCCGAACAAAGCAGCTCTTCAGCGGAATATGGTTGAAGACGATGAAGCTCCGAGCGGCCGCTCGGAGCTTTTTAGCTGCTGTCACTTATGTAAACTGCCGTAGCCGCCGGATTACTTCCGCGGATTGAAGTACATGGTCCTGCCGTTGAACAAGGTCAACTCAGCCTTCCATTTCTTGGCCAAATATTTGCATAGCTCGTTTCCTTTTGCTTTGTCGCCATGGGTCGCTCCTTCCGGCAGGACGACCTGGACGCGGGAACGGGGCGGATCTCCTTCTTTGGTTCCGGAACCGAACACGATAAAATGGTATTGGGGAGAGGTTCCCTTCAGGTAGAACCAATCCTCTTCGTGTTCGGGCTTCGTCTCGATCGTATAGGGGAACGCGGCATCGGCGTATTCCCACCCCAACTGCTCTCCGGTCAAGCTGGTCTGGTGTCGGTAACTGAGGAGCTGTTCTCTCAGTTCATCCAGTGTGACGGATGGTACGGCCGATCCTTCCACAAACGTAATAAATGCGCTTTGGGTCATCCTTCCACCTCCATGCAACGTCGGATCATCCTCATCATATCATCGCGCCCGCCCGTTGGCAATATTTTCATGGCGCAGCAGGGCATCCTGCTCTGCGCCTGTGGATACAGGACAGGCCGCCCATAGCTGGACGGCCTGCCGCTTTTAAAATATCGCGGTTTCTTCCACGATCACTTTGACGTACTCTATATTTCGATCCTCCGGACCTTTGACCGGCAATCCGATGTCGACGTGTTCCCGGATGTAGTCGATATTTTGCTGCGAAATGACCTCGCCCGGCAGGAGAATCGGAATTCCGGGCGGATAAACATAAATAAACTCGGCAATAATGCGTCCAGCAGACTCCTTGAACGGAACGACTTCCGTGTCGGCGTAGAACGCATCCCGCGGAATGAGCGAGAGCTGCGGGATTTCCGGTATTTTCACGATAAGCTCCTGCACCTCGTTCTTCTCGAAATGCGTTGCAGACAGCTCCCGGAGAGCCGTCAGGAGCGTCTCAATCGTGTCCCGGGAATCGCCCGGCGTCACCAGGCACAAAATATTGTACATATCGCTGAGCTCGACTTCGAGCTGGTAATGCTCCCGGAGCCAGTTTTCCGTCTCATAGCCGGTGATCCCAAGATGGCGCACATGAATGGTCAGCTTGGTCGGATCAAAGTCATAGGTCGCTTCGCCGCCAAGAATGTCCTCCCCGAAGCAGTACAAGCCCGGAATTGCATTGATCTGCACTCTTGCTTCCTCGGCCAGTTCAATGGTGCGTTCCGCGATCGCGTGGCCGTTCAGCGCCAGATTGCGGCGGGACGTATCCAGCGAAGCGAGCAGCAGGTAGGAAGTAGAGGTCGTTGTCAGCATGCTGAATATGGTCTGGACCCGGTATGGATTGACAAGCCCGTTCTTGACATTGACATTGAGAACCGAGCTCTGGGTCATAGAGCCTCCCAGCTTGTGAACGCTGGTCGCCGCCATGTCCGCGCCTGCTTCCATTGCCGAGATCGGCAGCTTCTCGTGGAAGTGGATCAGGACGCCGTGAGCTTCATCGACCAGCACCGGCACGCCGTAGGAATGGGCGAGATCGACAATCTCCTTCAGATTGGCGCAAATGCCGAAATAGGTTGGATTGATGACCAGAACCGCCTTCGCATCCGGGTGCTTCTCCAGCGCCCGGCGGACCGATCGGGTCGTGATGCCGTGATCGATCCCGAGATTGGCGTCCCTTGCCGGCGATACGAACACCGGGCGCGCCCCGGCGAAAATAATGGCCGTCATAATCGATTTATGAATATTGCGAGGCACGATAATTTTGTCGCCGGGTGAACAGACGGACATAATCATCGTGATGATGGCCCCGCTTGTGCCCTGCACGCTGAAGAAGGTATAATCTGCGCCGAAGGCATCCGCAGCCAAGGCTTGCGCTTCGGCGATGACGGCTGTCGGCTGGTGCAGATCGTCCAGCGGAGCAATGTTGATCAAGTCTATGGAGAAGGCGTTATCTCCGAGGAAATCCCGGAATTCGGCATCGCTGCCGGCGCCTTTTTTGTGTCCCGGAATATGAAATTGAACCGGGTTCCGGGCGGCATGCTCCTTCAAAGCGGAAAAAAGAGGCGTCCGATGGTGGTTCATCGCCGTAATCACAACCTTTCTTGCTGAAAATGCAGATAGGTTTGCGCATCTTGACGCAAACAATGATAAGTTTAACAAAAACGTTTCGGAATGCAAGCAGTTTTTCGGCGGCGCCGAAGAGTGTGACATTTGTCGCATTTTAGTCATTTTCGTTGCTAACCAATTATGTTAGGATGAACGTATACATAGGAGGGAACTGTGTCATGAAAAAACAAATGACTGTCGTCGTGCTCATGCTGATGATGGTATTTATCGGATTCGGCATCGTCATTCCGGTCCTGCCGATGATGATTACCGACGCCGGAGCGAACGAAGTGCATCTGGGGCTGATGCTCTCGCTGTATTCGCTCGTTTCCTTTATACTGTCCCCATTGTGGGGAGCGCTATCAGAAAAAGTAGGCCGACGTCCGATCATCCTCATCGGCACGCTTGGCTTCAGCGCCAGCTACGCGCTGTTCGGATTGGCGGACGGCTCGCTGTGGATGATGTATGCCTCGCGCTTGCTCGGAGGCTTGTTCTCCGGAGCGGTGACTGCCGTCATCGTCGCCTATGTAGCCGACATTACGCCGCCGGAGCGGCGGACGAAGGGGATGGCGATGGTCGGCATGGCGATTGGTCTCGGCTTCACGTTCGGGCCCGCATTCGGGGGCATTATCAGCAAGCTCGGCCATAACGCGCCCTTTTTTGCCGCGTCGGCGTTGACGCTGCTGACCTGCTTGCTCGGCTTCGCACTGCTGCAGGAATCGCTGCCGAAGGAGAAGCGGATGCAGCCGCGCGAGGCGGCGCCTTCCCGCTGGACGGCCTTCACCGGCATGATGAAATATTTGTACGTGCTGTCCTTCTTCGTGACCTTTACGCTGGCCGGGCTGGAGTCCACCTTGCTCTATTTCCAGGCGGTACGGATTCCGGATATTACGGCCGTGGACATCGGCTTCATGTTCTTCTACTGCGGCCTCGCCGGCGCGCTTGTGCAGGGCGGCATCGTCAGACGCTATATTAAGAACGGAGCGGAAAAGAAGACGATTGGCGCCGGGCTGGTCATTTCGGCCCTCGGCTTTTTCCTCCTGCTGCTGTCGTCCAATATGGTGAACGCGACGATATTTTTATGCGTCTTCGGAATCGGCAACGCGCTGATCCGGCCATGCGTGACCTCCCTCATCACACAGAAGACGACGGTCAGCCAAGGGGTCGCATCGGGTCTCAATTCCTCCATGGACAGCTTCGGCCGGATCGCCGGACCGCTGCTGGCCGTGGCCATCTTCAAATGGAACGCCAATCTGCCTTATATCGTTGGCGGCATTCTGTGCCTGGCGGCCATCGGCCTGCTCGTTCGCTTCGCGGCGGCGGAACGGGCGAAGGCTTCGGCCGGAACTTCCATATAGTCCCTCCGTCTTGGACGGCTCATAAGATTGGAGGCAAGCACAAAATAAGGGTGATTCTCCCGGGTACTCTCGGGGAATCACCCTTTTGTCTGCGCTGCGGCTTGTCCGGTTACCTGTCGAGCCGTGGGGCCGGCGAACGCGTGCGGAAGCTACGCCTCCAGGGCCAGCTTATAGAGCGGCATGAGCGCCGTCAGCGTGCGGCGGGCCAGCGCCATGAACGCTTCGCCGTCGGACAGCACCGGATCGTGGGCGGCGATGTTCCGCCCGACGAGCCATTCCGCCTGCTTGACGTCGCGGAAGCGGACAAGCATTTTCTTCAACTCCTCATCGTTGATATCGCTGAGGCGGACGTTGTCTTTTTGCATATGATCCATTGAGATCACGAAGTCGGCCGGCACAAGCGAGCGGAACCGCTTCGTATCGTTCAGCATCATGCTCGCGATATTGCGCTTGTTCGCCACTTCATAGATGAAGGCCAGCCAGATGAACACATGGTCATCGAACAGACCGACCTGGAAATGGGGCAGCGACTTGTAGCCGCGCTTATTCGGACCGATGGCAAGCCATGTGTCCTTCGGCGGATTGACCGTGCGCCGGGCATGCTTCGCAATATGTAAAAACATCTCTTGGCCGCTCTGCACAGCGGCATCGCCGACAAGCTCTTCGCCAATCGCTCGGAACTTGGGCTGGATATGTTCGCGGATTCCTTCCATCCGGGCTTCCAGTCCTTCGGTCAGGAAAACCTGGAAGTCGGTTGCGTTAAATCCGGTAAATGACGTGCTCATCGTTATCGTTCCTTTCGTGCCGTTGTAAGCCGATTATACCATATTATGCACCAACTTGAGCGGCGCGAGCAATTCGAGTCAATAACCAAGTTACCGAATCATATGATGAAGTATACGATATCGTAAGGAGGGATTGCCGTGAACCGCAGTGATGAGGTCGAATACCGGAATTTGGAGCTGCGCTTTGACCGCCGGCAAATCCAAAACCTCATTCGGGATCTGATACAGGAAGGATACTCCTTGTACTGGAGCGAGAATGAGACATTGTTTATCGTGTCTATCCGAACGGGGCGGAAGCTGGTCAAATTGCGTTTTCAGCGCTTGCAGGATCGGTTCAAGCTGGTAGGCGACTATACGATCCGCGACGAGAAGTTATCCGAATTCATTGAGCGATTGATCGGGCATGTGCGCGGCCATGCGGTCGTGCGCCGATGCAAGGACAGACAGGTGCTGGTCGAAAATATTATGTTCGGCGAACGGATTCGCCTCGTGGAAATATGCGGACCCGAGCAGCGGGTGCTGTATCAGAAGCGGCCCATTATTACAATGGAAGAGATGGCGCAGGCTTTCGCGTCCACGCAGGCGGAGGAGCGGATAGGCGAGCTTCGGCTCGAGATTGATTATGCGCTGTCGGAGCTGCATGAAGCGATGCGAACGAATGATGCGGAGAAGGCGGAGGAGTGTAAAAAGAGTCTCGAGCTTCTGCGCCGGGAAATGATTCAGCTCGAATGGTAATGATGCGCTGCAGTATGCGAAGGCCGGTCATCCAATACCCCGATACACCCTTCCTTCCGCAAGATTTAAATGGGGCGGAATGTTGCAGGGTGTATTCCTGTGCGGTACAATAGGCGTAATGTTAGGCTATATCAAATTATAGATAAAGGGTGGAAGGACCATATGACGAAGAATCAAATTGGTGTCATCGGCCTTGCCGTAATGGGCAAAAATTTGGCGCTTAATATCGAAAGCCGCGGATTCGCCGTATCTGTCTACAACCGTTCGCGCGAGAAGACGGATGCGCTTCTGCAAGAGGCGGCAGGCAAGCAGTTGACAGGTACATATACCATTGAAGAATTCGTGGACTCCCTGGCTGTGCCGCGCAAGATCCTGATTATGGTTCAAGCGGGACAAGCTACCGATGCGACGATCGAACAGCTTCTGCCTCATCTCGATCAAGGGGATATTATTATTGACGGCGGGAATGCCCACTTCCCGGACACTCAGCGCCGAAGTAAATATTTGGAAGAAAAGGGAATTCGCTTCATTGGAGCGGGCGTATCCGGCGGGGAAGAAGGAGCGCTGAAGGGGCCTGCGATTATGCCAGGCGGCCAGGAGAGTGCTTATAAGCTGGTAGAGCCGATTCTGACCTCGATCTCGGCCAAGGTTAACGGAGATCCTTGCTGCACGTATATCGGTCCTGACGGTGCGGGCCACTATGTGAAGATGGTTCACAACGGCATCGAGTACGGCGACATGCAGTTGATCTGCGAAGCGTACCATCTGTTGACGACCGTGCTTGGCGTCGATACGAAGGAGCTTCATTCGATCTTCAAGGAATGGAACAATGGTGAGCTTGACAGCTACCTGATCGAGATTACGGCCGACATCTTCTCGAAGTATGACGAAGAGACCGGCAAGCCGATGGTGGACGTCATTCTTGACTCCGCAGGGCAAAAGGGCACGGGCAAATGGACAAGCCAAAGCGCGCTCGATCTTGGCGTGCCGCTGTCGATGATTACGGAATCGGTATTTTCCCGCTTCCTGTCCGCCCTGAAGGAAGAGCGCGTCGCCGCGAGCAAGGTGCTGCAAGGACCGGCAACGAAGCCGTTCACGGGCGATAAGGCCGAATTCATCGAGAATGTACGGAAGGCGCTCTATGCGAGCAAGATCGTATCGTATGCCCAGGGCTTCGCCCAAATGCGCGCCGCATCCGACGAGTTCGGCTGGAACCTGCGCTACGGCGACATCGCCATGATCTTCCGCGGCGGCTGCATCATTCGCTCCCGCTTCCTGCATAACATCAAGGAAGCATATGATCAGGATCCGGAGCTGAAAAATCTGCTGCTTGATCCTTATTTCAAAAATATTGTGGAAACCTACCAGGAGGCATGGCGTCAAGTGGTTGCCGCGGCAGTCGCTTACGGCGTGCCGGTGCCGGGCTTCGCGAGCGCGCTTGCGTACTTCGACAGCTACCGCACGGAGCGGCTGCCTGCGAACCTGCTTCAAGCCCAACGCGACTACTTCGGAGCCCATACGTTCAAGCGCGTCGACAAGGAAGGCACCTTCCACTATAACTGGTTGTCCGAATAAGGCATCATAACGCCGGGCCCGCGTGGGCCCGGCGTTATTTACGGATGGCCTTCCCGGTCCAGAAGCCCGTATGTGGCTTCGGCCAAATATTGGCGGATATGCTCCGATCTCTCGCTGAAGCTTGCACCGCGAACAAGCAGCAGGGAGATTTCAGCGAAGTAGCGGAAGTTTTGCAGAATCCGTTCCGGACCGAGACGGGCCCAGGCTTCATCCTTTTCGGTAAGCTTGCTTTTGACGAAATTCAGTACCCACACGATATCTTCTCTGCACAGCGGATGCTGCGTGTCCATAATACGGGCCATTCGGGCGGATACGCTGCGCTGTGCGGATTGGGAATCCGGGGAGGGCAGGGTGGACATGCCGATTCACTCCTACGCGGCCTCATCGCTTCCGGCGATGCTTGTACCTTCTTATCAGGCATCAGGCTTCGCACTGGCGCAAGGCGCACAACATTCTTATAATCATCATCTTTATGTCGAAGGCGGTGATTTTATACATGGCGCCATTGTCGAACGGAAGACTCGTATGCTATCATATGGGAAGTTTACGCCAGCAGGACGGGGGATATCAGCATGAGCAACCGCTCGATTGTACTTATCGGATTTATGGGAACCGGCAAATCAACCGTCGGCGCACGATTGGCCGAACGGTTACAGCTTCCCTTCCGGGATCTGGACGAGGAGATTGTCCGCCGGACGGGACAGTCGATTCCCGAACTTTTCGCGGAGCGGGGAGAGGCTTATTTCCGGGAACAGGAGGGACGAATTCTCTCTCTGCTGCTGGAGGAGCAGGATCCTCAGATTATCGCTACCGGCGGCGGGGCCGTCTTGAGGGACGATAACCGGATGCTTATGCAGGAGCGGGCTACCGTGATTCATCTGACAGCAGAGGAGGCGACGATCGTGGATCGGGTTCGCCAGGACCGGAACCGTCCGCTGCTGCAGGGCGATGTAGAGGAGCGGGTTCGCCGCTTGATGGCAGAGCGCCGCGGGTTGTACGACTTCGCTCATCTGTGCGTGCCGACGGACGGCGAGCCCGTGGAACAATTATGCGCCCGAATCCTCGCTTATATGGAACGGGATTAGTCCTCGGGTTCCAACTCGGCCCAGGAGAGCATGCCGCCTTCCAGATTCACGGCATTGTCTCTGCCAAGGTGCTGCAAATATTCGCACACACGCTCGCTGCGGTAGCCGCTGCGGCAGATGAAGACGGTCTCTTCCGCCGGATCGATCTCTTCAAGCCGTTCCGGAATCTCGTTCATCGGAATATGCTTGGCGCCGGGAATCATGCCTAGGGCAACTTCCTCGTCCTCGCGCACATCGATCATGTTTAACGCTTCGCCGCGCTGCAGCCGGCTTCTCAGCTCCGCGGCTTCAATGGTCTTGATGGGTCTCATTCGGGAACAAGCATCCTTTCTCGACGGAAATAATTCAGCCGTCCGGTTCCAGATACCGGGCGCTCAATGGAATATATTCAATATTATACGTTTAAATTTAAAGGAGTGGAAGCGCATGGACGTTATCGTAAGGCCGACATCCCGGCTGCAAGGTGAGATTCAGGCATTGTCATCCAAAAATTATACGACCCGGTACTTGCTTGCCGCCGGATTGGCGGAAGGAACGAGCACGATATACTATCCGGCCCACAGTGAAGATAGCGATGCCATGCGCCGCTGTCTGCGCGATCTTGGCGCGGTGCTGGAGGAGGACGACGAGAAGCTGGTCATTACCGGCTTCGGACGCCGTCCGCAGCTGGCAGGTCCGGCACATGAACTGAATGTGGGCAATGCCGGAGCGGTGCTGCGGTTTTTGATGGCCGTGGCCGCTTTGCTGCCGGAGGCGAACTTCATCAATGCTTATCCGGACTCGCTAGGGAAGCGGCCGCATGACGATCTGATTGCGGCGCTCACCCAGCTGGGGGTGGAAGTGTCGCATCGCGAGGGCAAGCTGCCGATCACCATTCGCGGAGGCGAGCCGAAGGGCGGACATATCCGCGTATCGGGAAGCGTCAGCTCGCAGTTCCTTAGCGCCTTGCTCTTCCTCACTCCGCTTCTGAAGGAGGACAGCGTCATCGAGGTCGTGGACGATCTCAAGTCCAAGGTTGTCGTCGGCCAGACGCTGGAAGTGCTGGCTCAGGCGGGGATTCGCATCGACGCCCGGGAAGATTTGATGTATTTTCGGGTGCCTGGCAACCAAAGCTATGAAGCGAAGACCTATGTCGTGCAGGGGGATTATCCGGGTTCGGCCGCGGTGCTGGCGGCGGCGGCCGTCGTTCCATCCGACATCGTCGTCACAGGTCTGACCGAGGACAGCAAGCAGGGAGAGCGCGCGATTGTCGATGTGCTGCGCATGATGGACGTGCCGCTGGAGCATGCGAACGCGACGGTTCGCATCCAGGGGGGCGGTCCGCTGAAGGCGGTGGAGTTCGACGGAGACGCGGCGACCGATGCCGTGCTCGCGATGGTGGCGGCCGCCGTCTTCGCCGACGGAACCTCGCGCTTCTATAATGTCGAGAACTTGCGGTATAAGGAATGCGACCGCATCACCGACTATGTGGCCGAGCTCCGGAAGGCCGGCGCGGATGTCAAGGAGCGGCAGGCGGAGATTATCGTGCACGGGAAGCCGCAAGGCGTAGCCGGCGGCGTCGAGATCAACGCGCACTACGATCACCGGGTCATTATGGCGCTCACGGTGGTCGGGCTGCGGGCGCAGCAGCCGGTTCGCATTCGCGATGCCCATCATGTCGCCAAATCGTACCCTCAATATTTTGACCATTTGAAGGCATTGGGCGCGCAGGTGGAATGGGTGGAAGGCTAACCGAGCCTATCCCGCTTAGCACATGGAAAGGAGTGAATGCAAATGAGCTACGAGCACCCGCCCCAAGAAGAGATCCGCAAGCTGCTGAACGAGAGCGGGACGATAGCCGTGGTCGGTCTGTCTGATGACCCGACGCGGGTATCCTATATGGTGGCCGAAGCGATGCAAAAGAAGGGGTACCGGATTATTCCGGTCAACCCGAAGGCGGACCGCATTCTTGGCGAGGCCTGCTATCCCTCGTTGAAGGACGTGCCGGTTCCGATCGATATCGTGAACGTGTTCCGGCGCAGCGAATATTGCGCCGATGTGGCGCGGGAGGCGGCGGAGGTCAAGGCGAAGGCCCTATGGCTGCAGCAGGGGATCGTGAATGAAGAAGCGGCCCGCATCGCCGCGGATAACGGCATGTTCTGCGTCATGGACTTGTGCATCAAAGTGCTGGATTCGATTTTGCTCCCGCAGGGGAAGACCGTATCTTAACCAATACCGGGCAGATCGCCGGGGGTTCTCGTCTGAGGGCGATTGAGAACTCCCGGCTTCTGTCTTTATTGGGGCTGTTCAAAAAGCATATGCTTCGAATTCTTCAGGCTGGTGGAAAACCCCTGTTTTTTACGAAGGGGTGGAAATGTCCATTTTCCTACTCAAAACTTGGCACTTATAGCCTGGCATCGTTGCCTCGTGGGCTTGAACGTGTGGAGGGAATTGCTGCTATTTTACAGGAATTTTGGCTCAATGAATCCACATCCCGAGGAATTGCTGCAAATGTACATTATTTTAGGTCCTTTTGCTTCAAGCCGAAGCGAAAAGGGTGAAAGTCCTGCAGTTTTGCAGGATTCCCTTTTCGGTAAAGTCGTCCATATCGAATTGCTGTATTTGCGCAGGATTTCGCCTACCGAATAGGCGTGTCTTGAGAAATGGTGCAGTTTTAAGTTTTACGGATTTCGCCTACGGGATAGACGGGTCTAGGGAATGGGGAGTTTTCAGGCTGTTGGAAAACCCTTGTTTTTTAATTTAGGGGTGGAGATTGTCCATTTTCCTGCTCATAACTTGGCACTCATAGCGTTTTAAATCGATTTTTTCAACGGAGAGACGAGATCCACCACAGAAAAAATGAAGTGCCACAAAATCCCTTGGACTTTCTCAACAGCCTGAATTCTTGTCCCCTTCCCGTGCCAAAAACCGTTCTTTTTGAGCACGTACTTTATTTTATTTTGACAAAGCTCCGCGAAGCCCTTACCATTCTTGGTAGAAGGAGAGGATGTCCTTGAATCAGTTAGGGATTCTTCAGCAGTTATCGCGGGCGCTTATGCAGCCGCTGATCGCGCTGCCCGCAGCGGCGCTGGCGCTGGCGCTTGGCCATCTTCTGGCGGGCGCGGGCTTCCAGGATACGGCCTCGCTGTTCGAGCTGACCGGCCGGACGATCTTTTATGTGCTCCCCTACATTTTCGCGGTGGGGGTCGCGCTGGGGCTGGCCAATAATGCCGGAATCGCCGCCCTGTCGGCGCTGCTCGGCATCTTTATTTTCCGCCAGCTGCTGAATCAATGGAGCGGATCGGCCTTCGAGCCGACCGTATTGAACGGCATCATCTTCGGAATATTGGCGGGACTCGTCCATCAACGCTTCAAGGATGTGCGCTTTCCGGAATATATGCAATTTTTCGGAGGCCAGCGATTTGCGGTGCTCCTTACGACGCTGTGCTCGATCGCCCTTTCCTGGGTGATGATAATGCTGGCTCCCTTCATGCAGCAGGGCATCCAGTTTTTAGGGCAGGAAATATTGGCTATGGGCGGATTCGGCGTTTTTTTGTATGGCGTCCTGCATCGGGTGCTGATCGCTTTCGGCCTTCATCATCTCCTGAACAATCTGTATTGGTTCCAGGTAGGCACATTTACCGATGCCGAAGGGATGACGTACAGCGGCGATTTGCCCCGTTTTTTTGCGGGAGATCCGGAGGCAGGCGTATACATGGCCGGTCTGTATCCGATTATGATGTTCGCGCTGCCGGCCGTGGCGCTGGCTATTGTGCATGAATCGCGGGAGGATCTGCGCCCCAAAGTGCGCAAGACATACATGACGGCGGCCTTGGTCTCGCTGTTGACGGGAATTACCGAACCGATTGAATTCGCGTTCCTGTTCGCCGCGCCGTATCTGTTCATCGTCCATGCGCTGTTGAGCGGGGCCGCGATGTGGATTACGGCCGAACTCGGCGTGCGGCACGGCTTCTCGTTCTCGGCCGGAGCGATAGATTATGTCGTCAATTTTCACCAGTCGAAGGGAGCGCTGTGGATTATCCCTGTCGGCATCGCGTTCGCGCTCATCTATTATGTCGTCTTCCGCTTCGCCATCCAGAAGTTCCAGATCCCGACCCCGGGCCGGGTCGAAGGCTCGCTGCTTGACGATATGGCAAGCGACCTGCTGCATCGGGTGCCGCTCATCATGCAGGCGCTCGGGGGCAAGGATAATATAGCGGACATTCAGGCCTGCATTACCCGGCTCAGGCTGCGCGTCAACAATGACAAGCTGGTCGATCGCCATACGCTGCGCAAGCTTGGAGCGGCGGGCGTCATTCGGCTTGGCGGGGGGCATTTACAGGTCGTCTTCGGCACCTACTCGGAGCTGATCAAGGATGAGATGGTCAAGCGGCTGCAGCGCAATTCGAAGCAGGTCTGGTTTGTCGCTCCGGTGCAAGGGAAAATGATCCCGATTGAAGAGGTGCCGGACCGCATTTTCGCGCAAAAGCTTGTCGGACAAGGAGTCGCCTTCTTGCCTGACAAAGGCGAGCTCGTCTCGCCCGTACATGGCCGAGTGCGCCATGTCTACCCTACTATGCACGCGCTAGGCATCGAGACGCCGGAAGGGTTGGAAGTCCTCCTTCACATCGGAATCGAGACGTCATCGTTGAATGGCGCCGGTTTTCAGGCAGTTGTACAGGAAGGTGATGAAGTGAGACCAGGACAGCTTATGATTAAATTCGACTACAACGAAGTGAAGAAGCGCTGCGCATCGCTCGCGACCCCGATGGTCATTACGAATTCGGATACGGTCGCTTCTTGGAGCTTCGCGCCGTTCGCGGCGGTCAAGCGGGGGCAGACTTCCGTCATGTCGGTCGTGCTGAAGGAGCAGGCTAACGGGGGTGGTAGACGATGACGCAGAAGGTGCAGGGAATCGGGGCTTCGAGCGGAATCGCCATCGGCAAGGCGTTCGTGCTTCCGACATGGGAATGGGACGTGCCGGAGGAAAAGATGGATCCGTCCGATCTGGCCCGCGAGTTCGAGCGGCTGTACGAAGGCATCCGTTCGTCGAAGGACGAGATCGAGTTCATTAAGAGCGAGATTCGCGAGATGGTCGGAAATGAAGAGTCCTCGATATTTGACGCGCATCTGGCCATATTGGACGATCCGATATTTATGAATGAGATTCAAGGCATTATCCAGCGGCAATACAAGGCGGCCGAAGTGGCGGTCAAGGAGGCTATCGATCACTTCGTCACGATGTTCGATTTGCTGGACGATGAGTATATGAAGGAGCGGGCGCTGGATATCAAGGATGTCGGCAACCGTCTGCTCAAGCATTTGCTGGGCGCGCCGGAGATTACGCTGCCGACCGACACGCAGCCGTATATTCTGGTCGCGAAGGAGCTGTCGCCGTCGCAGCTCGTCCATCTCAATCCGAAAAATGTGCTTGGCATCGTCATGCTGATGGGGGGGAAGACGTCCCATTCGGCGATTATGGCCCGGGCGCTTGGCATTCCGCTCGTGCTCGGACTGGAGGGGAAGATTACAAGGCCTGTCCAGACGGGCGATCTGGTCATCGTGGACGGGGAGCATGGCATCGTCCATATCGAGCCGCCGGAGCAGGTCATAAAGCAGTACGAGGCCCGGCACGAAGCGTATGCCCGGGAGATGGACGAGCTGAAGAAGCTGGTCAAGCTTCCTGCCGTCACTCAGGATGGGCTGACGATCACCTTGTCGGCCAATATCAGCTCCACGCGCGAACTGGAGATCGCCGATCAGAACGGGGCAGAGGGCGTCGGGCTGTTCCGGACGGAATTCATGTATATGGATCGTTCGTACCCGCCGTCCGAAGCGGAGCAGTTGGCGGTCTACCGGGATGCCGCCGAGCATTACAAGGATTCGCAGGTCATTATCCGCACGCTCGATATCGGCGGCGACAAGCCGATGGAATATTTGAATCTTCCGGAAGAGGATAATCCGTTCCTCGGCTACCGGGCGATTCGCATCTGCCTCGATCAGCAGGAGCTGTTCAAGTCTCAGCTCCGCGCCATTCTCCGGGCGAGCGCGTCTGGCCCGATCGCGATTATGATCCCGATGATCTCGTCCGTGGAGGAGATTATCGCGGCCAAGGCGGTGCTGGAAGAGGCGAAGGCGGAGCTGCGGGACGAAGGGCTGCCTTTTGACGAGAAGCTGCCTGTAGGCATTATGATCGAGGTTCCGGCTGCGGCCCTGATCGCCGATCGTCTCGCGGAAGAGGTTGACTTCTTCAGCATCGGCACGAACGATCTGGTGCAATATACCCTGGCCGTCGACCGGATGAACGAGCAGATTGCGCATATGTACGATCCGTTCCATCCCGCGGTGCTGCGTCTCATCCGCCATACGATCGAGGCGGCCAAGGCGCGCGGCATCGGCATCAGCGTCTGCGGCGAGATGGCGGGGGATACGCGGGCCGTCCCGCTCTGGATCGCGCTGGGTGTCACCAAGCTGAGCATGTCCTCGCGCTTCATTCCACGGGTGAAGGCGGCTATCCACCGCGCGACCCGAACCGGGAGCGAGCAGCTGGCGGAACGTCTTTTCGCGGCCCGCTCCAAAGCCGAGATCGATGAGCTGATCGAACGGCATTTTTCGTCGTGACCTCCATTCGGTAAGGCCTCCCGGCCTCTTCCTATGGAGATGGGCCTGTCTCCAAACCAGAAAAGGCATGGTCCCTGGATAACGGGGCCATGCCTGAGATTGCAGACAAACTCCCGCGAAATACGGCAACCGAGGGCGTGCTTTTCATTTTTACAAAATTAGGGGATGGTCGGCCGGTTTTCCATGTCCCGCAAATCATCCGGATTCGGAGAAAGCCGCATGAACCCCGCTAAAATTCGGTGGTATGGATGCAACGGGAGCCGTAGCGGAGCGCCCAGATCGGCGTGAAGCATCTTCTCGATATGGTCATGCGCTAGAAATGAAGCGGAATGAAGTCCGGCAAAGACGGTGCTGCGGAGAACCCAAAAATTTCATCATTGAACCGCAGCGGGCCAATGGCGATGAGCCGCCCGGGCGTGCCGATGCGCAGCCGCTCCAAGACGCCGTTCAAGGTCTGAGAGGCTCGGTTCGCCAATACATCTCCATATATTCTTCCGTCGTTCCCGGCGAGAACGTCTGCAGCTCTGGGGCATTCACTCCGCCTAAGCTGCAGGATCACCCACCCCCTCTAGTTCCTTATTTCACGAAATGGCTGCAGTATCACCTTCCGCTCTAGTTCCTTGTCTCCACAAAAGTTGCAGTATCACCCACCACTCTAGTTCCTTGTCTCCGCAAAAGCTGCAGTATCACCTTCCGCTCTAGTTCCTTGACTCCACAAAAGCTGCAGTACCACCTTCCACTCTAGTTCCTTGTCTCCGCAAAAGCTGCAGTACCACCTTCCACTCTAGTTCCTTGTCTCCACAAAAGCTGCAGTACCATCTTCCACTCTAGTTCCTTGTCTCCGTAAAAGCTTCAGTATGACTTTCCACTCTAGTTCCTTGTCTCCACAAAAGCTGCAGTACCACCCACCACTCTAGTTCCTTGCTCCACAAAAGCTGCAACATTTCTCGCACCTCTGATCATCTTACTCTAGCAATCCTGCAAGAATGCAGCAATTCTATTGTCACGAGGTTGCGAAAAATAGGATTGCTGCAAAAATACAGCAATTCCTATACGGCAAGGCGTAGAGAGCGTGTAAAGTGGTGAAATGCTGCAGTTTTGCAGGATTTTCTCGAAATTTCGCCTCTTGAGGCTAAAAATGCTGCACCTGTGCAGCATTTTCATGCGGGACCAGCTCATATAGGACCAGCTCATACAGGACCAGCTCGCTGCAAGCGCAGACCAGCTTGCCTTAACCTAAGCTGTCCTGCCTTTCCAGCCCCCGCCATCCCTAACAAAAAGAAAAGACTGTCGACAGGACTTTGTCGACAGTCTGAAGCATGGCCCCCGGATACGGGGCCATGCCTTTCTGCTTGCTCTGGACTTGCTCAGCGTTCCGCCAGCTTGTCGCAAAATGCTTTCCCGTAAGCGGGAAGATCCGGCGGTCTGCGGGCCGATACGAGGTGGCCGTCGACGACGACCTCCTGATCGAGCCACGTCGCGCCCGCGTTCTCCATGTCGTCGCGGATGCCCGGCGTCGATGTCACGGTCCGGCCCTGAAGAATTTTGGCGGAGATAAGCACCCAGCCTGCGTGGCAAATCTGGCCGATCGGCTTGGCCGCCTTGTCCATGCCGCGGATTATCGAGAGGACGCCTTCATAGCGGCGGAGCTTGTCGGGAGCCCAGCCCCCCGGTACGAGCACGCCGTCGTACGATTCGGCATCGATGTCCTCGAAAGCAAAGTCGGACGTGGCGGGAACGCCGTATTTCCCGATATACGTCTTGCCGGCCTTATCGCCAACCAGATGCACCTCCGCTCCCTCTTCGCGGACGCGGTGAACCGGATACCATAATTCCAAATCCTCGAATTCGTCATCAACGAGCGCGATGACGCGCTTGCCGCTTAAACGCATAAATATCTCAACTCCTTCGTACGGTGTATCGAAGAACAAACCTCCCGCGCAATCGAACGCGAACCGGCCCGGATTGCATCATAACGGCTCTATTTCCATAATGAAGCCTATTGAGTCTTGGGGCGGAATGGCCTACGATTTTAAGAGGGAAATTCGTTCTGCGGATGGAATAGATCCTTATCTATTCATTACCATAACGTCATTCGGATGAAGCTGTCAAACGATAGCGGCCCTCCGGCCGCGGCCTGCTCTCCAGCCCGGCCCGGCAGCAGGGGCGGAAGCGCCCGGACGGAACGTGAGGGCAGATAGAGACTAATGATACATATCGAAGCGCATTCCATGCGATATGGCACCAGGTCCGGCATAGGGGTCAGACAGAGAGAAACTGTGATGTAGGGGTGGTTGTATGAACAAACAATGTAAGTGTGGCCATGAGATGCGGCTTGCTTTGCGCACGGTTATCCACGACCGGACGATACACATTCACCATGTGCCTGTGTTGACGTGCCCGCGTTGTGAACGCTCGGAGCTGTACCCGGCGATCAAGCAGGAGATCACGGATATGATTCGCTGCCGCAAGGCCGGGCAGAGCAAGGACCTGCACGGCGGGGAGCAGGAGGGCGATTTCGTGCCGCGGCATTATTTTTTCGAGGAAATGAACGAGGCGGCGAGCGTGCTGGCCGAATGCGCGGACGCGATCGGGCCCGGCGATCTGCTTCCGTACGCTGAGGAAGTGATGAACGACCGGATTAATAAGCTTCTGGACATGTACCTGCTGGCCAAGACGCTGGAGGATGAGGAGTGGATGTCCGAGCTCCAGGAGCGCTTAAAACAGATTTCCGGTTTTAGTTTCTATCCGGATCGGGTTAAAATAAGTTAAGAGGCTCTTTGCCTACTGCACTCCCTCGGAAAAAGATTCCGGCGGGAACAAGGAGGATTCCCGATTGAGATCGATAGATACGGAGCAAGCGCTGCAGGAATGGATAGATTCCACCACGGAGCAGACCGCCGTCTTATTCAAGCACAGCACCCGCTGTCCGATTAGCGCCCGGGCGAACGAAGAGATGGGCAAGGTGGCGGAGGAATTCGAGCCCCGGGGAATCGCCATGGGACGAATTCTTGTCGTCGAGCATCGCGATGTGTCGCTTGCCTGCGCAGACAAGCTGGGCATCCGCCATGAATCGCCTCAAGTCATTGTAATGAAAGAGGGGCAGGTCGTCTGGCACGACTCCCATCATGCGATAACATTTGACAATGTAAGCACGGAGTTGACGTCTTCCACCCGCTAAATGACTCATTTTCAGACGATTGCAGTTGTAACATTGCGAATTTTCTGAAAATATCGTATCATGAAATGTAATAAAAGGGTCGTAACAAATTTTCGGTAATTGGAGAGAAGATTCGTGACGGTAACTATTTATGATGTAGCGAGAGAAGCGGGCGTCTCGATGGCCACCGTTTCCCGGGTTGTGAACAACAACCCGAACGTGAAGCCGCAAACGCGAAAAAAGGTGTATGAAGCGATTGAGCGTTTAGGTTATCGCCCGAATGCAGTCGCACGCGGACTTGCGAGCAAAAAGACGACAACCGTTGGGGTCGTCATTCCGGATATTTCCAATTCTATTTTTGCTGAGGTCGCACGAGGAATTGAAGATATTGCGAACATGTACCACTACAATATCATTTTGTGCAACGCAGACAAGAAGAAAGAGAAGGAAATTCGCGTCATCAATACGCTGCTGGAGAAGCAAGTGGACGGGCTCGTGTTCATGGGCGGTGTCGTAACGGAGGATCATATCCAGGCGTTCCGTACCGCATCCGTTCCGATCGTGCTGTGCGCGACGACGGACGAGCATGCCTCCATTCCTTCGGTAGACATTGATCATGAAGGGGCCGCATTCGATGCGGTCAACACCCTGATTCGCCATGGTCACCGCGATATTGCGATGATTAGCGGCACGCTTCAGGATCCGGCGAACGGATTCGCGCGTTTCCAAGGCTATAAGAAGGCTTTAGAGGGAGCAGGCATCGAATACAAGGAAGACTTGGTCCGTATCGGGAATTACCGGTATGAATCCGGCGTGGAAGCCATGAAATATTTCCTCGGTCTGAAGAAGCGCCCAACGGCGATTTTCGCGGCCACCGATGAAATGGCGATCGGCGCGATTCATTGCATTCAGGACGCCGGGTTGAAGGTGCCTGACGACTTCTCGGTCATCAGCGTTGACAATATCCGCATGGCTTCGATGGTTCGTCCTCAGCTGACGACGGTAGCCCAGCCAATGTATGATATCGGCGCGGTGGCGATGCGCTTGCTGACCAAGCTGATGAAGAAGGAGAACGTCGAGAATTCGCAGGTCGTTCTGCCTCACGAGACGATTCTTCGCTTGTCGGTCAGCCAGGTGAATGAGTAAGCCGCAGCATGCCGGCGGCATATGAAGAGCCCCTATTTTTGGGGCTTTTTGTGTGCCGAGCCTGCCGTGGCGCAACATATCCGATCATGAAGGAATGAAGGAGGAAGGCGATATGGCACACGAAGCCGTAATCGGAATTATTGGCGCGATGGACGAAGAGATTGAGCGCCTGCTGCAGGCTGCACAGGACGTTGAAGAAGTGAATGTAACGGGAATGACTTTTTATAAGGGGCAGCTCGAGGGGCGTCCGGTCGTCATATGCAAATCGGGCGTCGGCAAAGTGAACGCCGCCGTCACGACACAAGTGCTGATTGACCGCTTCGGGGCCAAGCAGGTGCTCTTTACCGGGGTCGCCGGCGCGATTCACCCCGAGCTGAATATCGGCGATATCGTCATCTCGACGTACTGCATGCATCATGATATGGATGTGACTGCGCTTGGCTTCGAGCCAGGGGTCATTCCATTCCAGGAGACCTCCCGCTTCGAGGCGGATAGCGCCCTGATTCAGCTGGCCGAGCAGGTATGCGCCGAATTGTTCCCGGGGCGATATCTGAAGGGCGGGGTGCTGTCCGGGGATCAATTCATTGCCAGCCGCGACAAGGTCAAGGCGCTGTACGAGACGTTCCCTGGTTCGGCCTGCACGGAAATGGAAGGCGCGGCCGTGGCGCAAGTATGCCATATCCATGCGATCCCGTTCCTCGTTATCCGGTCGATGTCGGACAAGGCAGACGGTTCGGCGCATGTCAATTTCGCGGAATTCACGGTCGAAGCCGCCTTGCACTCCTATCAAATTATTGAGCGGATGGTCAGCCAATCCTCGTGATCATGCATGTCCGCAGCGATGTTCCGGGCGGGAAGGCGGCGCGTTCCCGTCCGGCTTGCTGATTTACCTCACATACTCCAGCGCCATCTCCTTCACTTGCGCGTTCTTCGCTTCGATAATGGATCGCCGGGGCATCGGGGCCCATCGCCCCACGTCATCGAGCCAGGTGGACGGAAGCGGGACCGGAGCCTCCCCGGACCACCGCGCAACCCAGGCGTCGGGCAGAGGGGTCAGCGGCTCCCGAGCCAGCTTGTCCTTCATGGGATGCTCGCTCATCTCCAGCCACAGCATGCTCCAGGCACGCGGCACGACTCGCCAGATGTCATAGCCGCCCCCGCCGAGCGCCACCCATCTTCCTTCGCAGCACGCATGCGCGAGCCGGTGGATCATTTTCGGCATCTCCGCATAAATACGCATGCTGCAATGCATGTGAGACAGCGGATCGAACGCATGGGCGTCACAGCCGTGCTGGCTGATGATGATGTCCGGACGGAAGCTTCGCGCGACCTGGCCGATCGTCTCCTCGAAGCAGCGCAGCCACGATTCGTCCTCTGTATACGGTTCCAAAGGCACGTTCACGCAAGAGCCGAATCCTTCCCCGGCGCCGCGCTCGTTCACGAAGCCGGTTCCGGGGAACAGGAATTTGCCCGTCTCATGAATGGAATAGGTGAACACATTCGGGTCGGTATAGAAGCTCCACTGGACGCCGTCGCCGTGATGGACGTCGGTATCGATATAGAGAATGCGGACATTATAGTGCCTCCGCAGCCAGGAGATGGCGACAGAGGCGTCGTTATATACGCAGAAGCCGGCCCCTTTCTCGCTGAAGGCGTGGTGCAGCCCGCCGCCCAGATGCAGAGCGTGGAGAGAGCGGCCGCTCATGACGGCCTCGCAGGCTGCGACGGAGCCCCCTACAATCGCGCTGGCGGCCTGATGCATCCCCGCGAAGTAGGGGGTGTCTTCCGTATGGAGGCCGTACTGATCCGAGCGGGCGACCCATTCCTCCGCGGGAGCGGCTTCGCTTAACCCCTTCACGGCTTCGATGTAGTCCTCCCTGTGTATGTACCGGATCCACGCCTCCCAATCTGCCATCGAGGTGGCAGGCCGAACGATGAGATCGTCGGAGAGGGCGCCGATGCGCGTCAATAAATCGTTGGTCATGACGAGGCGGCGCTGATCGAACGGGTGATCGGCGTTGAACCGGTACCGAAGCGCATCATCATGCATGAAATATAGGGCTGTGTCGGCCATTCGAGCACCATCCCTCCCTTTTGCCATATTGAAATGAATTGAATGATTCAGTACATGAACCGCTGGCGGAAGCGCACGCGATCGAATTGCTCGCGCGAGGCGAGCGGAACGTCCTTGCCGATGCGGACCATCAGGCAGTTGGCGGGGTGCGAGCAGATCTCCGGATCGTCCGTCGCATACCATACCATGCCGACCGATTCCATCAGCCGCTCCATCATTTTCCGATAATCCCACACATTGAGCCGGGTGCCTTCCAAATCCCAATGCCAGTAATATTCGGTCGTAAATACGATATAGCTCTCCATCTGATCGTCTTCAAACGCGGTCGTAATCATTTTTTTGCCGAGCCCCAGCGAACGGTACTCGTTGGCGACCTCGATGGCGCCCAGCTCGATGAGATCCTCCATGCCGCCCTCCGACCAGCGCTCCAGTTCGTCCGGATAGTGAAAGGTAACGTATCCGACGATGGTCTGGCCGTCCCGGGCCGCAATAATTCGCCCTTCCGGCAGCCCGGCGATCTCAATCAGCGCTTCCTGCTGTTCCTTCGGCCTTCGGAACGCATTCAGGTTCGGGTGCATGTCCCATGTGCTAAGCAGCTCCGGCTTGACAGGCCCTTCCACGACGATGACGCGATCTTCGTAAGGGATGATTTGCGCGTGATAACATTTTCGATGCTCCACACCCAGCAGCTCCTTTCGTCTCTTCCCTTGGTTATAGCAAAAAAAGGCCGGTTTGAAAAGGAAAAGAATAGGCTAAAAGAAAAACATATGCTATAATAAATCAAGCTTTTAAATAATTCATGAAATCTCCCCTTGACAGCACGATTCACATCAAAGTCAAAATTTTTTGCAAGCTCCTGAAAACGGTTTTATTTGCGGATGAGGCAAATGCTGGCATGACCAAGCAACCAATCATGAACATTCATGAAGTTAGGAAACAGGAGGATGAAGCGACAATGAGTAACGTGCAAGGAGAAATCATTACCCCATCAGCAACCAATCCGAACTTGAAAAATTACGAAGAAGCGGTTGCCAACTTCAATTGGGAGAGCGTGGAGCAGAGCTTCTCCTGGGCGGAGACGGGCCGGATCAATATGGCTTACGAGGCGATTGACCGGCATGTCGATCAGGGCCGGGGAGACAAGGTGGCTCTGCTCTATAGCGACGCGCAGCGCGACGAGTCATACACGTTCGCGGACCTGAAGCGCAAGTCCAACCAATTCGCCAATGTGCTTCGCTCGCTCGGCATTCAGAAGGGGGAGCGGGTCTTTATTTTTATGCCGCGGACGCCGGAGCTCTATATGAGCGTATTCGGCATCCTGAAGGCGGGAGCGGTCGTGGGACCGCTGTTCGAAGCGTTCATGGAGACGGCGGTCAAGGATCGCCTGCAGGACAGCGAGGCTGTAGCGATCGTGACGACCCCGGCCCTGGCGCACCGGGTTCCGCGGGCCGACCTTCCGAAGCTGAAGCATGTCATTCTCGTCGGCGAAGACGTGAATACGCAGGATGGCTATATCGATTTCCACGCCGAGATGGCGGAAGCGTCCGAGGAAGCGGAGCTGGAGTGGCTGGGGCGCGAAGACGGCCTCATTATTCACTACACATCCGGATCGACCGGGAAGCCGAAGGGCGTCTACCATGTGCAAAATGCAATGATTCAACATTATCATACAGGCAATGTCGTGCTGGATTTGAAGGAAGATGACATCTACTGGTGCACGGCCGATCCGGGCTGGGTTACCGGAACATCGTACGGTATTTTTGCGCCGTGGCTGCACGGCGTAACGAATGTAGTCCGCGGGGGACGGTTCAGCCCGCAGGATTGGTACAGCACGATTCAGAAATACAAAGTTACGGTATGGTACAGCGCGCCGACGGCGTTCCGCATGCTGATGAGCGCGGGGAACGATGTCATCGCCCAATATGACCTGTCCAGCCTGCGGCACGTCTTGTCCGTCGGGGAGCCGCTGAATCCGGAGGTTGTCCGCTGGGGCATGAAAGTATATGGTCAGCGCATTCATGATACGTGGTGGATGACGGAGACGGGCGGACAGTTGATCTGCAATTATCCGGCGATGCCGCTGAAGCCGGGATCGATGGGACGTCCGGTCCCCGGCGTCGAGGCTTCCATTATCGACGATCAGGGGAACGAGCTGCCGCCATACCGGATGGGCAATCTGGCCATCCGTACGCCATGGCCTTCGATGATGCGCCAAGTATGGAACAACCCTGCCAAGTTCCAGGAGTATTTCCGCGTGGACGGATGGTATATCTCAGGCGACTCGGCCTATCGGGACGAGGATGGTTATTTCTGGTTCCAGGGGCGCATCGACGATGTCATCAATACGTCCGGCGAGCGGGTCGGGCCGTTCGAGGTCGAGAGCAAGCTGGTCGAGCATCCGGCGGTCGCGGAAGCGGGCGTCATCGGCAAGCCGGATCCGGTCCGCGGCGAGATTATTAAGGCATTCATCTCGCTGCGAGAAGGCTATAGCCCTTCGGACGAGTTGAAGGCCGATATTTCCCGCTACGTGAAAGAGAACTTGTCTGCGCACGCCGCGCCGCGCGAGATTGAATTCAAGGATAAGCTGCCGAAGACGCGTTCCGGGAAAATTATGCGCCGTGTCTTGAAGGCATGGGAGCTGAATCTCCCGACAGGCGATCTGTCGACAATTGAAGATTGATGCCGCATAACGAAGAGGAGGCCGTGGAGGGCCTCCTCTTATGCTGGGCGGATCATAGAAGACAACAGCGATGGCTACGCATGCCATCGCTATTGTTCGTTCGCATCGTGCAAGGCTTCGCGCGATGCGTTATGGATTTTTGACTTGAACGGCGGAGGTCGGGCTCGATTCTCCGGCGCTGTTCACGGCCGTGACCCGGTACCAGCCTGCCGGCGAGATCGTGATCAGTTCGAATTGTGCCGTCGGCGTCGTGCCGATGCGTTCGTACGAACCGCCGTCAGAGCTATAGTAAACTGCGTACTCGCTCGGATTGTTGGACGAGGCGCTCCAGGTCAGCTTCAAGCCCATGTCCGTCAAGGAAGCTTGCGGATTGCCCGGCGTGCTCGGCGGACTGTCCGCCTCATCCGGAGCATCCGTCTCTGTTCCTTGATCCTGTCCGCCCTCTCCCGCGCTGCCTTCTCCCGTCGAGCCGGGGTTCTGGGCATCGGGGGCATCGGTGCCGGAACCATCCGGAACGGGCTCCACGTTCGCGCCCCCCAGCGTCACGGTCTGAGATGGGGCCGATTCATTGCCGGCCACATCGACAGCCGTCACATAGTAAGCGTACTGATGCGAATTGGAGAAATACGTCTTGAATTGAAGCTCCTCTCCCGTGAGAACCGTTCCTTCTTCACGCTTGAACGGACCGCCGTCCAAGGAGCGGTACAGACGATAACCGACGACATCCGCTTCGCCGTTCCGACCGAACGAAATGCGCAGCGCCGTATCGCCCACTTCCTCCAGACTTACGCCGGAAGGCGGAGCCGGCGGCTTGCCGTCATCCTTGCGAGGATCGACCTTCGCAGGCGCGTCGGTGTTGGCGTCCTCCGGCAAATAGGAGGACAGCGAACGCCGCTGGCTGCTGGAAGACAGATGGTTCAGCGCTTGCTTCAGCTCCTCGATCAGCTCCTGGATCGGCTTCTCGCGCTTGATGACCACTTTCTCGCGGGTCATATCGTCTGGCGTCGTATCCTGCGGGATATAGTTGACGCCGTCATAGGTGATGTACTTCATCTTTTGCAGCCCGTCTTCGGTCTCTGTCGGCACGAATTTGCGGTTGAACAGATCCGTTACGTAGCGGCCGGCCTGCTTCGTCAGCTCGTTCGGAAGCTTCCCGCTCAATCCGGAGACGGTCATCCGCACGATGCCGTCAGGCTGGCTGAACTGCTTCGTCTCGAACAATTCCGGCTTCAGCTTATTCACTTCGTTCATGACTTTGGACCAGATCTCGGTGGAACGGGAATAAGCATCCCGATTCAAGACGTGAATCTGCTGGTCGTAGCCGACCCATACGCCCATCGTCACATCCGGCGTGTAGCCGATGAACCAGGTGTCGGCATAGTTCTGGGTCGAACCGGTCTTGGCGGCCACTTCCACCTTGCCGAACAGCTCGAACTCCCACTGCACCCGGCGTCCGGTACCGCGTGAATCGGTAATGACGGTTTTCAGCATATCCGTCATCAGATACGCGCTCTGCTCGGACACGACCGGCTTCGGATCGACTTTGTGCTGGTATATGATTTTGCCGTTCGAATCGACAATCTTGGATATCATATACGGATCGTTATACTTCCCGCCGTTCGCGATAACACCGAAGGCATTGGTAATCTCCTCGACGGTAACGCCATAGCGGAGGCCGCCGATGACCCCGGTCTGAGCATAATAATCCTCCGGCTGAATCGTCGTGATTCCGAGCTTCTGGACGAAGTCAAGCGCCTGCTTGACGCCCAGCTTTTCTATGTAAATCTTGAGCGCCGGCAAGTTAAGCGATTCATTGAGCGCTTTTCTAGCGGTTACGAGCCCCTGGTATCTCATATTCGCGTTGCCGGGAATATGGTAGCCCTTGGAACCGTCCTTCAACACCATCGGCGCGTCATCCAGGATAGAGGCCGGCTGAATCAAGCCTTGATCCAGAGCTGGCAAATAAGCGGCCAACGGCTTCATCGTCGAGCCAGGCTGGCGCAGCATCTGCGTGGCGAAGTTCATCTGCTCCTCATAGAAATCCCGGCCTTCGATCATGCCAAGGATCGCCCCGGTACGATGGTCGATCATCATTGCGGCGACTTGCTCCAAGCCCTTCGTCTCGCTGTAAGGAGAGAAGTTGTCCTTGTTGTTCGCCACGTTCTTCATGGCCTTGTAAATTTTCTTGTCGATTGTGGTATAGACTTTATACCCGCCGTGGAGCAGCTGCTCCCGGGCATTCTGCAGCAATTCCGCATTCTCGCGCTTGCGCAGATCCGCCCTCGTGAACTCCGGATACTTCTGCAGGACAAGCACTTCCGCGGCAGCCCGTTCGGCTTCCAGCATCAGGTATGGATAAATCGCATATGCCTTTGCATTTGGCTTGGCGATGGAGCCCCGGATGTCAAATGCCAATGCTTCGTCATATTGCTGCTGCGTAATTTTATGCTCTTCGAGCATTCGTTTCAGAACCAGCTTCTGGCGCTTGATGGCTCTTTCGATGCCTTCCTCATTGACTTCTCCCTTGCCCGTGAACGCGGAGTAGGCGGAAGGAAGCTGGGGAAGACCGGCCAAATACGCCGATTGGGCGATATTCAGCTTATCCAGCTTGTCGATATTGAAGATTCCTTTGGCCGCGGCCTTGATGCCATACAGATTATAACCGCTTGAGCCGTTGCCGAACGAGACCTTGTTCAAGTAGGCGGTCAATATTTCTTCCTTCGACAGCATGCGCTCAATGCGCAGAGAGAGAAAAATTTCTTTGGCTTTCCGGCTGTCGGTTCGATCCAAGGTCAAAAACACTTGTCTCGCCAACTGCTGGGTCAAGGTGCTCCCGCCTGTCTGCACCGGCTTGTTCAGCACTTTTTGCATAACAGCCCGGGACAGCCCTCGGATATCAATGCCCATATGCTCGAAAAAACGGTTGTCTTCCGTTGCGATAAGCGCGTCGATAACAGTCTGCGGAATCTCGTCCATCGTGACCGGCCGCCTGTCTTCGTCGGTGCGAAGCTGGCCGATAGGAGAGCCGTCATTAAAATATACAAAACCTGTGAATGCATTTTCCTGAATCTTCTGCTCGATGTATTCCCGGGAACGAATCGGTTCATCCTTCACAAGGGAAGTGACGTAGCCGATGCCAGCACCGCCTACGAATAAGCAACATAGAATACCGAGCAGCATGAGCCACTTCGTGACGGTCCAGATTCGACGTCCAACCGACTTTTTCGGCCTCGGTTTATCGTCCTTTTCCGTCAGTTTCTCATCTACCATGCATTTTTTCCTCCTTATATTGCAGCGCTTTCCATTATACCACAAAAGTTGATTTGGTAGATGCTACTTTTCTTAGCCGCTTACAAAATGAAAGTAGATAATAGGAGGAAGGCGAAGCAAATGATTTTGACACCGGGAGCGGTTTTGTTATTAGTTAATTTATCTCGCCAAAGCACGAATATGATAAAACGATGACAGAATCAGCAGATGGCCGCGAAGAGAGTAGTGTTGGAGGCTTTTTCTTGCTTCTCCATGGAATGAGGTTCCCATCTTCTATAGGTTAGGCGGAATCCTGCGTTTATACAGTATGTTCTGCCTGCCGGGATCATTTTAGATGAAATTGCTGCAAACCTCAGGCTGTTGGAAAACCCCTGTTTTTTGTGAAGGGGTGGAGAAGGTCCATTTTC